>Ga0206123_10001062_pt1 | contig 26345 bp, 26 predicted proteins | sample Helgoland_Spring_2_FD_160086 | JGI IMG/M metagenome (GOLD analysis project Ga0206123, IMG submission 160086) | Pelagic subsurface seawater microbial communities from Kabeltonne, Helgoland, North Sea - Helgoland_Spring_Bloom_20160316_1 | ecosystem: Environmental > Aquatic > Marine > Epipelagic ...
GATATATGGAAAAATCACAACATACAAACGAACAAATAATTAAAGTTATATCTTTTATACTTAGCAGATTAGATACCTTAGAAGTAGAACAATCAAGGCATAAAGAAATGTTTTTTAAGGTAAGAAAAAATCTAACAGATGCTAATGATTTAATTAATCAAATATTAGATGTATTAGAAGTAGAGAATCCAGAGTTGTTTGAAAAAACTGTACAAAATTTTAAAGATGGTTATATGAAAGATTTAATTAAAACATTAGATAATCATATAGACGATTTGGAAGATTTTGATAACGACCAGATACTCGAACTATTAACTAATATCGTAGGAGATGCTTAATGATTAACAACGAAATTATCCTTTTCTTAGAGGATTTAAAGAGTTTGTTATTAGAAACAGAACTTAGTGAAGAACAAAATGAAGTACTTATAGAAGCCATAGATTTAATAGATGAAAAAATAATAGAATTAGAGTCTTAATTGTTACATTACATAATAACCGTTACACTTGGAATAATAGCTACCTTTTTAGGATTGGTAGCTTTCTATGCATTACGCCGTATCAACGACTATGAAAACATAATTTTAAATATAAATAATACAGTAGAATCAATAAAACTTCAACTTAAAAAAATAGATGACCGAGGGACTTTCGAGTCCGATGATGAAGTCGGTTTTTTCTTTACAGAGATAAAACGACTTGGTAATGAATTAAATAGTTTATTTGAAACAGAGGTTGAAGATGCCCCCATTAAAGAAAAAAAGAAAGAAAAAAAGTAAAATATATTTTGGTACACCAGTTCATGATGCTATCGTAAGATATAATCATTGTGAAAGACCATCAGAAAGAAATAAAATTTATACTGAAGAAATTCATAAAGCATTTCTTAAACTTGCTGAAAACATAATTAATACATTTAAGTTTAGTTATTTTAGTTATGGGTTTAGAGATTTACAAGAAGAGGTTGTATCCAATCTTGTAATCAATATGCACAAGTTTGATGAAACCAAAGGTAGTAAAGCCTTTAGTTATTTTTCTGTAGTAGCAAAGAATTATCTTATACTAAATAATAATGCTAACTATAAAAAAGTAAAAATTCACGATGATGTTGATACTCTTTATACACAAGGTGTTGATGATGAAGTGATAGAAAAAAGTCCATCTTCGGATATATTTAAAAAGACTATGGAATATTTTGAAGAAAATATAGAAAGACTTTTTCCAAAACCAGCCGATAGAGATATTGCTGAATCTATATTATATCTATGTAAGAATAAAGATAACATTGATAATTTTAATAAGAAAGCAATATACATTATGATTAGAGAAATGACAGATGTTAAGACATCTAAGATTACTCAAGTCACTAATACATTTCGTAAAATTTATCCTAGAATCCAAGAAGAAGTTCTTAGCCGTGGTCATATAGACAACCTAAGATATACAGGTTCTTTAGTGTAATTCTAAATCCGTTCTATATTTATATGTATGGAAAACGATTATAAAATATTCGGTGATAAAAACTTTTCAGATTTATCTGAAGAGATATACGAAAACACTAAGTTAAAAAAAACTCAGATTGACTTATTGATTCAGGAAGTTCATGGCTATATCCAAGGTATAGAGGACATAGCTGTTGTAGGTCCTATAATCAAAGAGTTAATGGATGTGGGTATTCGTAACGATGATAACCTTGTCAAACTAGCTACTATATATCAACGCATTATGTCCAAGCAAACTATCGATGATGGTAGTGCTGCTTTACTTTCTGAAGAAGAGAAAGAACAACTAATGGCAACTCTCGAAGATGTAACAACTGATTTACAAAAGAAAAAAGATGAAATTGTTGATATGTCTGATATAAGAAGTAAGTATGGAAAGACATAATGGCTAATAGATTTTTTGATGATGTAGTTAGTAAATCCATAGAATTTAATTTAGGTTTTGTAAATAAAGTTTTTATTAATAATAATGATAAAGACAGACAAGATGAGGAGCAAACTTCATCTCAAATAATCGAAATAAAATCTCTTAATGGAACTCTACCCATTGTACAAAAAAAAATAAAAGCTAGACCATTATTTAGAGGTATAAGTGATTCTATAACTAGAGGTGATTTAGTATTATTTTCATTGATAGCAAAAAAATTTTATTATATAGGTCCTTTAAATACATTTAATGAACCTAATTATTCCAATTCTAATTTTTATTCTTTACAACTAGAAGATGAAAATTCTAATTTAAAAGATAATATAGACCCGTCTTCTGGTTATGGAAGTGAATATCACTCTAATATCTTAATTACTAAGTTACAAAAAGGTAAAAACAAAGAAATGGATTTATTATCCGATTTTGGTTACAATACATCAAAACATTCTGATTTATTAATAGAAGGTAGACATGGTAATGGTATTAGAGTGGGATCTAAAGCTGTTTTTCCTATACTAAATATAAGTAATAACAATCCATATGCCGAAGAATCATTAGTTAACGGTTCTCTTATATCTTTATTATCTAATGGATCAATTAGACAAAACTTTAATCTTTCTACAAATTTTTTATTGTCAGTAGATATATTTGATGATGCTAGTAATTATGTATTGAATAAAGGTAATGATGGTGATGAAGGAATATTTAATTATAACTTTGGTGAGTTAGATAATGCAAATCCATCAGATCAAATTCTTATCACTTCTGATAAGATAACATTTGATGCTAGAGGCGACCAAGGAGATTTTACTGTATCATCAAATAGAAATATAAATTTTGGAGCTAAAAAGAATTTCACATTAAACAATTCAGGTTATTCAGTTATTAATTCTGGTAATATTTATTTAGGAGAACCAGCAAAAAGTAAGAAGGAGCCTGTAGTATTAGGTGATGAGTTAAGAAAGATGTTAGAGGATATAACAAAGATATTAAAAAATGCTCATGCTCTTGTACAAGGAGTTCCTGTACCACTTACTGATGCTTTAGGAGCTCCGTTAGGTACGAGTAAGAGTGTGGCACTTGAAAGTCCTATACTTACTTTAACAGAGATAGTAACACAATTGGAATCAAGAACTGAAACTGAAGATGATAATGGAAATATAAATTATGGTAAAGATGGTCCTAATTTTCTGAGTCATCATCATTACATAGAACAAAACAACAGGAGTAATAATGAAGGTTAATATATTTAAGAAGTTAATAAGAGAAGTTATAAGAGAAGAGTTAGATTATAAATTTTCTGTACTGGAGAAAAAGTTAGATGAAGCGCTAGTTAGTAGTAAAACTAATAGTATAGTTGAAGATAGAGCGCCACAACCTACCGCATCTACTACTGGTAATAATCCAGTATCTAACACAAGAGTTCCAATGACTAAAGATTCTATCTTAAATGATATCTTAAAAGAAACTGCTCACTCAGGTGAATGGAAAAATATAAATAAAGAAGCAGAAACAAAATCTGTAACCGAAGATACTGCTGGTTTACCTGACCATCTAGCTAATGCTCTTAACAAAGATTATTCAGGTGTAATGAAGAAAGTAGAAGAAAAGGAAAAGTTTAGAAATGGGGCTTAAATCCGACATATATGCTGCCTTTGTAAAAAACCTTGGTGAAGATAATGTTAATGCTACATCCGATGGTCAAAAGAAAGTTGATGAGTTAGCAGAAGATTTATCCAAAGCTATACAGACATTTATTTTAGCTCAAGAATTTAAAGTAGATAAGTTAAGTGCACCTGTTTTTATACCAGTTGGGAGTGTATCAAATATAGCACCAATACCTGCACCAGGACCTCCAGGAGCTGGTTTAGTGCCACCACTCACACCTATATCATTACAAGGTAAAGCGCCAGGTCTTCCATTTATAGATTCAACTGCTGATGTGGATGTAAATGGTCAAACTGCTAATGGCTCATTATTAGGTAAAAGTGCATCGGATAATTCTTTAGTTAAACTAAGAGTAGTAAAAAAAGGTAGTGAATAATGCCAATACTAGATAATAGAAAAGATAGATTTGTAGAAGATCAAGATAGTAGAGTATCAGTTGGAATAGACTTTCCATTTGCTAGGGTTGCTGGTGGAGATGGGTATTTTACAACAACTAAAACTACTATTGAGGCTGTAAAAACTAATATAAGACTTTTACTACAAACCAATCAAGGTGAAAGATTATTTCAACCTGGTTTGGGTATGAATCTAAAACAACTTTTATTTGAGCAGATGACAGACGACCTTTCAATTCAAATTGAAAATGATATTGTGGATGTTTTTCAGAGATGGTTACCATTTGTTAATTTAAGAAACATTGAAGTTAACCGAAGGGATGACATAAATCAAGTGACTATAAACATAGAATTTAATATAAATAGAACACCTAACGCTACGGAAAGTGTTCAAGTTACATTTGATGGTGTGGGTGATGAAACCTCATCAGCAACAGGCGATGGAGCTTACTAATGGCATATACCGATAAACAAAAACTAATAGAAACAAATGTAAACTATACAAGTAAAGATTTCAGTACAATTAAAGCTGACTTGATTGAATATACTAAAGCTTACTTTCCTGATACATATAAAGATTTTAACGAAACATCACCTGGTATGATGTTAATAGAATTATCAAGTTATGTTGGTGATGTTCTTTCTTATTATATTGATTACAATTATAAAGAAAACTTAATAGCAACTGCAACCGAGAAAAGAAATGTAAGAAGATTATCAGAGTTCTTAGGGTATAAAGTTCCCAATAAAACTCCATCGGTTGTTCGTTTAAAAGTTACTACCACTATAGATGCAAAAGCAGATGGGACACCTGATTATGGGCAAGCACCATCTTCGATAGATAGTGGATTACAAATTGCGTCAAGTGTAGATTCACAAATACTTTTTGAAACAACTAGTGAAATAGATTTTACATCAAGTGGTTCTGGTGATCCCGCTATAAGTGCTCCAACATTAGATAGTAATGGAGAAGCAGAATCTTATACCCTAACGCGATATGTAAGAGCTGTTTCGGGTCAAACCAAAACAAAATCATTTACTATAACAAACCCAACTAAATTTTTAGAATTAGATTTAGGTGAAGATGATATAGTTGAAGTATTAAGTTGTACTGATTCATCGGCACTTACATGGTATGAGGTTGATTACTTAGCACAAGAAAAAGTTTTAAATCAAACTCATTATAGTGATGATGCTACTAGAGATAGTGCTTATGACCAAGGTGATGCTACTGATAGTTTATCTACTATACCTGTTCCTTATGTTGCTGAATATATAAAAACAAACAAAAAATTTATATCAAAGTTTGATGAGGATACACAAACGTATAAGGTTTGTTTTGGAAATGGATTATTTAGATTTAGTAATTCCGGTTCAAATGTAGATTCGGTAGAACAAGTTGGTGTAACAATAAATGGAAACAATCTTGCTGATATACCTGGTGCTATAGGTTCTACAATTGGAAATAATTTAAACTTAGGTGAAACTCCAGCAAATACTATAATGACTTTTTCATATAGAGTAGGTGGTGGTGCTACATCAAATGTTCAAGCTGGAGAACTTACCAATATAAATAATGCTCCTGATGGTGTTACTATATCCGTGACAAACGATGAACCTAGTGTTGGTGGGACAGATGGTCAAACTGTAGATGAGATTAAAAATAATGCTAGTGCGTTTTTTGCTACTCAACTTCGTTGTGTAACCAAAGAAGATTATACAGCAAGAATACAAAGTATTCCAACAAAGTTTGGTAGTATTGCTAAAGCTTATGTAGAAAGATTAGATGGTGGAACTCTTTTGGTTTCTACTCTTTCTTACAATCAAAATAAACAATTAGTACAAACACCTCAACTTATTTTACAAAATATAGCTACTTACCTTAATCAATTTAGAATGATTAATGATATTGTTGATTTTGGATTTACTTTAAATGATAATCTATTTTCCGGCTACATAATAAACTTTGGTGTTAATTTTAAAGTAAATGTTGATAGAAGATTTAATCCAACGGAAGTTAAATTAAATGTAATTCAAACTATCAAAGACTTTTTTAAAGTAGAGAAAATGCAGTTTAGACAATCAATTAATATAAATGATTTACAATATAATATATTAGGTTTAGATGGTGTAATTGGAATAAAAGAATTAATATTATTTCAAGATGGAAACGATGAATATGCTAGTGGTAGGAAATTATACTACTATAAAGGAGATGGTGAGGTTATAGGAGATGATAATAATTATGGATTTCAATTTAATTTTAACGAAGCTCTTCAAGATGGTATCTATAGACCATCTATATCACCTGCAGTATTTGAATTAAAAAATCCAAATCAAGACATTTATGGGAAGGTAATATAATGCATAGATATTTTTTTACAACCAAAGATACTTTTATCAATAGTGGTTCAAACTCAATTACTGGCGAAGACTTTAAGGATAAGAACACGGGACAAGACGAGATACTTGAATTAAAAAAAGTATTTTTTGATAGAACATTTTCTTATCAAACAAGAGTTCTTCTTCAGTTTGATACTGATGAAATAGAAAGTTATATTAGCTCATCTGTTTTACCAAATGACTATCAGTTAAATCTTAGACTTTATGAAACAGAAGGAACAAGTGGATTAAGCGAAGAATATACAATTGCTGCTTATCCCCTAAGTCAAGAATGGGATGAGGGTGTTGGTAAAGAATTAGATGTTCCAAAAACAACTGATGGTTGTAGTTGGTTGTATAGAAAAAACAAAAACAATTCGGAGATAAGTTGGACAGATCCTGGTGGAACTTATATTGCTGGTGATGAGACAACTCAAGTATTTTCATCGGAATCTCCTGACCTTAACATGGATATTACCACCCTTGCTAATAAATGGTTTGGTGGTGTAAATACTAACTATGGTATGATAGTAAGAATATCTGGTAGTAGAGAAACATCAAGTGGTAGCTTTGAAGATATTAAATTTTTCTCAAGACAAACCAACACTATATACTCTCCTAAGATAGAATTAAAGTGGGATGACCACTTACCAGCAACTGGTTCTAACACAGGTAGCTTGACCACCTTGGATGTTTCTGGTAATAGTGAGAACTACCTATACCCAATTCACTTACGAGAAGCGTATAAAGAAAACGAAACTGTAAAATTTAGATTTGGTGCTCGTAAAAGATACATACAAAAATCATTTACAACATCGGTTCAAACCGTTAGTGGTAGTTTTATACCACATGGTAAAGGTGCTTATTCTATTATAGATATGGCAACAAATGAGTCTGTTGTTCCATTTAGTGCTTACACAACTATGAGTTGTGATACAACTTCTAATTATTTCAAACAAGATTTAGATTCATTTGAACCTAATCGTGCTTATAAGATTTTAATAAAAGTTAATCACGATGACGGTCAAGAAATAATATATGATAATGATTTTGAATTTATACTAAGGACTTAATCATGGCTTACGGAACTACTGGTAGTGATGACACAACTCAAGAAGAATTGGCATTAAATCCTATTATACAAGTTGGTCTAAATGCTACAACAGATGATAATTTTTACTTTGTAGAAAATCCTGAAGAACAATATATAGGTCTTTATCATATACATCAAGATGGTGAAATTATGATAGGTGCTGGTGAGTTAGGAATAACTCATGAAATGATTCCTAGTGAAATAATATTTCAAAAAGTTACTTATGCGGCTATACAAGAAACTCGTGAAGCAGTAAGTGATATATTTTATAAACTATGGTTTGAATCTAATACCCTAACTGATGAACAACTTCTTTCTCTTCAAACAACTATTCGTGATGGAATAAAACAATCAGGTCGTACAGAAGATGAGCCTCTTGTATTTTATAAAAAAGATAGAAATACATTAGAAAATAGAAAAGATATAGAAGGTGATATTTTTGAACAACTATGTCAGTATATTTTTGATAACAGTATTACTGAATTAGAAGGTAAGTTTTCTATCATACAAGTAGAATTACCAGCAGAAGGTACGCCTCCACAATCAACTATTCAATATAAAATAAAGTTTATAGATGGGACTAATGTATATGAAATAAATGTTGCTAAGAAAATAGGAAATGAATTTACAGATATTTTAAACCTAAGTCAATTAACAAAAACAAAAACAGGTTCTAAAATAGATCCTGAAAAAGCTAAAGAGGTATTAGATACTAATATCTTTGAGCTTCTCCCACCTCAACCAAATCGTCAAGAACAGATAAATAATTTTTTTACTGAATTTGATAACTTAATAGGTCCAACTCCTGTTTTTACAGATGTGGATGGTGACGGTGTTGGTGAAGAACCTGAAAATTTTCAAGATGATGAAGAGAGCCGTGTTAGTCATGAAAATCAAATAGATGCTTTTATAACTAGGTTAGATGAACAGGCAAATGAAGATAACAATAATAAAACTCTTCAATCAATGCGAAATAAACTTAATAGTTATCTTGGTGATATTGACAATGTAAATGATGTTTTAAATGATTTAAGACCTGAGTATGAAAACATATCAAATGGATTTCTTAAAATAAGAAAACCAAATCAAGCAATCATCATCAGAAATCAAAATAATAATTTTTTAGAATTTCAAAAAGAAGATGATGATGGAAACCCAAGTTATTTAACCGATGGTTTTACAATAACAATGTGGGTTAGATTTGTAGATAAACAATCAAATGGAACTCTTTTTAATTTTGGTAATCCAAATGAAATAGATGGTAGTGGATTTAGGTTAGAGACAAATGTTACTCAAGACAACGCCGGTAAAAACCACAGAACAATACGATTAGTAGTAAAAGATACTTTAGTCAGAGACAATCATTGGGGGTATTTAGATTCAAATGGCAATATTGGTGTGTCTAGGATAATAGGAAGAGATTTAGTAACTAGACCAGGTAATAATTATAATCCAGTTTTTAGATTTCCTACTAGAGCTCATAACATTTATCCTAAAATACCAACTGATGATTTAAACGAATGGTATTTTATATGTGCTACTTATGATCCTATTATAACAGAAGTAAGTGCACTAAGAGCTACACATCCTTTGAGATTTAATAAACAATATTGGTTAAACCATGTCGAAGGTATGCTTGGAGAAGAAGAAGAAGGTGGTGGTGGTATAACTGCAAATAGTGGTTATGGTGCTAAATGTAAAGTTGAGATAATAAGTAAAAGTGATTTATTAAGAGCTCGTGGTTATAAAGTTGATGATATAAGTGTTACTGCTCCACCAGTTGATAATATAGATAATGATGATGAAGAACCACCTTTTAATGTAGATGAAGTCGAAAATATAGATCCTTTAGATAACCCATCAGAAACCCAAGAAGAAACTTCTAATGTAGAACCAATGCCTATTGGTGCTCCTAATGGATTTAATCCAATGACAAATCCTATGACAGGTACTTTAAGTCCACAAGGACAATGGAGTTGGAATGGTGTATCTATTACATGGGTAGCAGTAGAAACTGAAGAAGAAAGTAGTGAACCGGTAGCTACAAATACTCCTGATGATATAATAAACTTTGGTGCGGGTGGTGGTAACTATTAATGCCAAAGTTTACATCCATAGAAGGGCTTTTTAATCAAGCAGAACAATCAGTAGGACCATATACTGAAGGTAATGAACTAAACGAAATTCTTAGAGTATTTCAACCTGAACAAGGGATAGATGTTTTATATAGAAACCCTCTTGTAAATAACGATTCTACAGAAATAGTAGATGATATGGATGGTAGAATAAAACTTGGAACATTTACTTTAAACAATAGGGGATTTTGGGAAGATATAAATTTTAATGAATCCACATTTCAACCTTATTTAACCGATGATAAAAAAACAGTTGATTCTATTATTAGAATGGGCGGTAATGGTGATGAGATAGTTGACGTAAAAAATAAATCTAATTCATCAACTTATGACTATTCAATAGATGCATTACCATTTGTAACTAATCCAAATGACGGCGATGAAATAATTAGAGTTGATAGATATTGGGATAAGAAAATAAATTCAACTGAACATTATTTAGCAACAGAAGGTAAGATTAAATATTACTTATATCCTAGAGCTAGTGGTAGAACACTATTAGATAACATAGATTTATTTTCTCCAAGAGGATTAAAAACAGCTTCTGGTGGTAAAAATAGATTTACGGTTTATGCTGAAGGACCAGAAGAAACTGGTTATTATTTATTTAAATTAAATTGGGGTGATGGATCTTCACTAGAATATACGGGTGAGCCTAAATTATTAGAGGGAACTACTTTATTAGATCATACTTATAAAAAACCTGGTTTCTATACTATAAGTGGTGTTGTTTATGCAAGCTATAAAGGAGAAAAAATAGATGCTTATGAAAAATTTGAAACAAATATATTATTAAACCCATCTAAAAATTATGAACTTAATTTATATGATTATGATAACTTTGCTAATATAGGTGGCATGTCTGATAATTCGGTGTTGATTAAATCTACTTTAAATACTATTGGAGTAAATCCAATAACAAAAGATACATCAAAGACTGATATTGAGCTTATTAATAAAGTAAATGATTTTGATAAACTACAGTTATTAAATTTTATTAATAAAATATCATCTGATATTTTGTCTGAAGAATTTTATTCTTTTTATCAGCCATATAATTTAGAAATAAAAGATTTATCTAATTCTACAATACATAATGGATTTATAGACAATGAATCATTTGATTCTTTTAGAGAAAATGGCTTAAATAACTTTGACTTAGCCACAACCAAAATTTATAAAGGTGTTAAACCAATGTGGGAGCAGTTGGGTTTTGAAAGTGATGATAGTGATGTGCCAAATCAATCTATTTATTGGGATAATATAATACCAAGTGATTATACCTTTTTAAATAAAAGTGGAATTACAATAGAAGATGGTGATAATCCTATAAGTGGTTCAAGAACTCCAAGAACTCCATATACAGAAGTAATTATAGATCAAGAAGATGAACAGATATGGGATGATAATTATTATTACCCAAATTTACCTAAGTTAGACATATATGGTGGTTTTGTAGAAGATGTAAATACAGAAAACTCATATGGAACTAATACAGCACCAATAACAGATTTAGAAGAAGCTGATGATAACTTAATATTAAATGTAGACTTTGACCAAACAACAACGGATGATTTAATTGATAAAACAAATCTAAATAAAATTGAATATAATCAAGATTTTAAAATATCTCTTGATATAGATTTTAGATTAGAAGTAAATACTTTAATTATACCGGATGGTATAGAAACCAATAATAATGAACAGGCATTCTAATGGCAACTAAAAAAAATAATTATCCATCAGTAAAAAAATCAGGAATATACCCCAATGGTACTGATAAGGAGCTTGGTTTAACTGATGTTAATTTAGAAAAATTTTCATTAGGTAATTGGAACTCCATTAGAAAAAATAGTAAGTTATTAGTTTCAAATGTATCTGATGAAAATGTAATTGAAGAGGATCCAAGAGGAAGACCGGTTCAAATACAATGGGATGCTAGCATGATGTTTACTAACTTATCGGGAGTCACTTCACCACAAAACTATTATTCCAGCAGAATAGCTGTTTCAGCTGGTGATCCACAAGAATTTAATCCAGGCCAACCTTATCTTGGATCGCTTTCATTTGGTTCTTTTTACGTTAAGGCTACTAGAAATTCACAATTTAATAAATATTCATTTAGTGATGTTTATAAAAGTAATGTTTATGGAACTAATGGAAATGTATTCTTAAATCTTACGGCCATGGGAAATGGGTTAGGATACACTCAAGAAGATTCTGGCTTTTACAACACTCCGGCTGAAGAAAGACAAAAGCAAATATATAAATATTATGCAAATGATAATATAGATACTTTTGATTTTGACTACGAAACATTGTTGTCAGCAGATAATTTAGATAATACACTAGCAAAACAAATAAATTTTGATGACGGTTATGCTTACATAAAAGAAAGAAACGATAATAATCCTCAAACGCCTTATATTTTTGAGTTTGATGATGCATTATTAGCTAAAATGAAAGACTTGGTTTATATAAGAGATATGAATGTATATAACGGATATGGACCTGGTGATTATAATGATGATGGTAAGTTAGATGAAGGTTTTGGAGGTACGATATTCAATCGTGATGATGCTGATGGTATAAATGATTTTAAACCAACTCACGAAATTATATTTCCAAGATTTTTTAGAGTAAAAGTTCCAGATATAGAATTTGATGCAATACTATATTTACCTACACTTCCATTTGGACAGGCTTCTGATTCAGTAAAATTACCTTTACCTGTTGAACTTGGAAATAGCAATTTACCTGGAATCTCAAATCAGATATTTTCAGAAGATAATTTTCTTGAATTCCCTTTCGGTGGATTCGCGCCGTCAGTTCCAGCTCAAATTTTCAATAGCTTCGGTGCACCACTATTTAAATATAATGGTGTATTATCATTACCTGATACTTCTCTTGAATTAAACGAAGTTGATTTTGAAGTAAAATGCGTCACAGATAATGAACTTAAAAAAGATTTATTATATTATAGTGGTAATGATTATTTAAATACATCATATCCATTACCAATTACATTGGATATGAATATATTTGTAAGTGAGGATGTAGATGAAAATATAACAGCTAATAATGTTATTAGAAATTTAGCAGATGATAGTTTATCTATAGATCCGTTTAGTATAATTTCGAGAGCTTATGATGAAGAATCAGAATATGATTTTAATATTGAAATATCTCCTGATGTAACAGACGCTATCTACAGGTATCAAGTTATTCAATGGGGTGATGAAAAAACTTTATTAACTGATGTGCAAATAGAAAATACATATTTTTTTAATTTTTATAACGCCGAAGAATATCCACAACCTAATGACTGGAATATTTTAAGATATAATCAAGAGATACTCACTAATTCCAAAAAATTTGGTGTTATAGATGAACATATATATCTTACTCCTGGAGTTAAAAGTATAAAGATAGTAGTATATCGGTATAATAAATCAAATAATTATATTACAGAAACTTATTTAGTGACTAAAAATATTGTTATCAACGATGGTTTACTTTCAACTAGAGATTTTTCAATATTTGGCGCTGGTAATTTTAATATAATACCAATACAAGATAACCAAGCGATTATAGGTGGGTTTGATGATGAATCAAAATACCACAATTCAGTTTCTAAAATTGTAAAGGATGATAATTTTATACAAGATGATTACTTAGAAAGAGTATCATCTAGGGATTATATAAAAAAAATAAATAATGGTTCTTTAGGAAAACAGCCTGGTCAATTAGATTTAGGACAAACAAGAGTATTTACAGAACCAAAAGATATTTATGATTTTATAGGAGCTAATAAATTAGAATGGATAACCCAAGGATCAGGAAGTTTACCTATCAATAGTTTAGCAACCGACATATTTATAAGAGACGATAAGTGTGTTGTTGATTTAAATCCATCAAACTCTGAATATTCAGCAATACAAAATCAAGCCGGTTCAAAAGAGATAGGGATTTTAATTGGAGACTATAAGGTCAATCAACCAGAAGGAAGTGGGATACAAAAAGAAGGTATAATGGAAACTCCTCTTTTAGAAACAGATAACGAAAAGCAAGCATTTTAATGGAAATATTACAACCATATAATAACGACACTTTACAACTAATATCCGATAATAGTGATTATACATTTACTGAGTCTGATTTACAAAATGGTAAAATAAAAATATCCGTGTTTTCTGATGTTAATACTTTTTTACAAAGTGAAGACTTACAAAATGGTGTTGATTTTTATGTAAAAGATGATGAGTTATTTTTAAAACCAAATGAATTTTTAGATAGAAATGGTTTTGGTGAAGCTAACTATAATTTACAATTTGATTTTGTAAGAAGATTTGAATCTAATTTTAATATATCACAAATATCCCCAACAAGAAAAGAAGTTCGTTTAACCAATTCAACAATTTCAATAGATAGTAATCTTAGGAATATAATATCCGATTTTATGGAAGAAGATTCTTCTGGCGAAGTACAAGATGATTATCAGTTTAATTCTTACTTAGAACTTTCAGAGGGAAGATTAATTCCGATTAATGGATATGCATTTGATTTTGTTACCAATAATAAAACAACTTTGATATTAAAATTAAATGAACCGTTACCAACTGATGTATCAATTTTAACAACTAATTTTAATATATCAAATAAATTTTTATCATCACAGACAGAAACTATTTTCTTTATTGACCGAGAAGGTCTTGCCGTGAGTGGATTGGGTTTAGGTATAGATGTATCATTTGCTACAATAGACGCCCCATCTGTTGATTCTTCTGCTAATTATAACGAAATTACAGCATCAGTTGGAGAGAACATTGTAGAGGAAGTAAATAGATTACAAAAAGACCTTAACTTAAATATAGATTATGAAAAGTTTGATGGTCATGTATTTTTTGGTTCGGCTAAATCCAAATTAGAAAATTTTAAAAATAAAGTAGTTAGGTTAGATACATTATTTACAGAAGTTAGTTCATCCTTAGCATTTACAGATACTAATAATATTATAGAAAAAAGAAAAGATTTATTTAAACAGATAAGGCAAATAGAAAGTGAATTTACTCACTATGAACATTTTATGTATAATGACGGTCAAAGTTATTCTACATCATCCGCACCTGGTGTCGGTGGTAATTTAGCCGGAACAAATTTTTATAACAATGTAGATAATTCATTTACCTCTATTCAAGGACAAAGTGGATTTGATAAAGTACATAAAAAAGAAGAAGACGGTTTTATTCATCTTTTTACTGATGTATATAATGTAGAGCAGCCACCTTTTCATAATTCCAATGATTTCTTTTATTTATCATTTATAGCAAAAGGTGATACAAATCATGCTGATAATAAATACTCATTGGCTATTAGTGGTGGATTAGCTAATCAAAAATATAATACAATTGGTGATACTCAATTAGGAGAATATCCATATAACAATGATAGACAAGTTCCATTTAATGCGTGGAGTGGTTCTGCTATATTAAATCCCGAAGTAACTGGATCTAATTATAGACGATATATATTTAAAGCTCAACAAAACTTTTTTAGACCAAGTGATAAAATAATAGATGGTGTTAATGAAACTTTTGAAGAAGACTCAACTCATTGGATAGTTCTTTCTGGCTCTACTCAATTATCAGATTCCTTAACAAGTGGTCAAGCAATAATAGATATTTCTGGCGTGTATGTTCCACATATGTTTCCATCACAAGTACAACAAGATGGTACTATAAATTCAATAAACTTTGTAACAGCTTCTATATTACCACAAGGTGATTTATTTCCTATATTTGCTGAACAGACTGGAAGTAAGGACATATTATTTACCGATGTAACTTTAACAAAAAATAATCCAACAAACATACATCCTTTTTCAAAAACATACAGACCACCAAATGGAACTTATGCCGGTTCGGATGAATGGAACGATTGGTATAATACAATGGAAAGTATTGCTGAAGATTATGATGATAGCAATATACATTCACTTGTAAATAACTTACCTGAAGTTTTACAAACTGGTAAAGAACATAAAGTCCTCCGTGATTTTGTAAATATGTTATCCGAGCAATTTGATTTATTAAGAAGTTACATTGACAATTATCATAACATATATAAGTTAGGATATAAAAATCCAAATGCTATGCCAGATAATCTTTTACCTATCATTGGAAACTCACTTGGATTTGATTTAAAGAATCCAATATCCGGTAGTTTAGAAGATTATTTAAGTGGAACTAGAGGTGATGAGGTTAGTGATAAAAAAGCTATTGGTTCTCTTTGGACAAAAATATTAAATAATTTAATTTACATTTATAAAACAAAAGGAACTCAAGAAAGTATAAATACATTATTAAATCTTTACGGATATGACACCACTTCATTTAATTTAACCGAATACGGTGGCTCTTCTGATGAACACAATCCATCCGTTGTTACTAACAATGCTAAAAATGATTTAGATAATGGATTGAAAAATGTTAAAGGTAATGTTTCCTTTAGGGAAAAGAAAGAACAACTTAGGTCTTTAAACTTATCTAAAAAAGAAGATAAGTTAGCATTAGATTGGTATTCAAATGACGCTCAACCAAATGGTGTTGAGTTTATGTTTAAAACTACTAAAACCAAAAATGAACAAAAATTATTAAGAGCAAGTGGTTCAGAAGATAATTGGGATTTAAGAATTGTCCCATCGGGTTCTTCTACTACTAGAGGTAAAATAGAATTTAGATTAAACAATAGTGTAAATGGTGCAAGTGCTATTGCTTCAAATGCTATTTCAATGTCAACTGGTTTTATTGACAATGTAAATGATAATAAATTTTTTAATGTAATATTACAAAAAGATATAGCAACAACATCTGCTGAGTTAACTCAATCATATAGTTTACTTGTTAGTAGAAAAGATGGTGATAAGATAAAAGATGTCCAACATATTAGTATGTCATCATTTGATACGAATGCTAATAAAGCTTTTATAACCGCTTCTGGACAAACATCAAATAACTTTCTTGTTGGTGAAGAGATGACAGGTTCTATTGCTGAAGTTAGAGCTTGGGATACACCAATTAGTATGTCTAAATTTAAACAACATACATTAAATTACAAAAGTGTTGTAGCTGGGACGGCAACTGCTGCTAGAGATAATTTAGTTTATCATTTTCCATTAGATGATTCCCCAAGTGCTTCAACAATAAAAGATATTTCTTCTCCAAACAAAGTTAAAAACTTTAGTAAGTCTGTTTCATCACAACCAAGTTTAAATACAATAAAAAGTAGTATAGCTACTGTTAAAAACTTTAGTTTTCAAGTTAGGGGAACTGATGCTGTTAAGAGTGATAAACAATATAAAATAGGTTCTGATTTAAAATCAACTGGTGGTCTTAATTCAAAAGTATCTACTTTAAAACAACCAGTTAAAGATGGAACAAATGAACCTAAAGTACAAGTGATAAACAAAATTGGTAAATCTTATTCTTATGTAGATGCTATTGATTCTATAGTAATAAATTCAATGGCTGATTTTGAAATAGATGATTACTTAGATGATTATGATAATAATGGAATATATGATGGCCTTTTAACTTTAAGAAAACAACTAATAGAAGAGAGATTGATATCGGTTGATGTAGTAAATAATTTATCTTCTATAGAAAATCATACAGATAATCCTGATTTTATAGAAAACATAGAAAAATTATTACCAGCAAAAACAAAGTTTGAGTTTTCATATGAAGTTAAGAATGATACTTTGTTTAGGTCAAAAATTAAAAAAGCTAGTTTACAAACTGAACTCAACCCAAACAAAGTAGAAGGTTCTACTAACTTAACCGAACCAGTTATTAATGTAAACTTTAATGAAAACAAACACGAGGCATCTATTGATGTTCCAAGTAACGAGTTTTCCGTATCTTCTTTAGTTAATGAAAACTTAAAAGAAAAAACAATTAATGTTTTAACTGATGAGGTTAGTGTAAGTGCTAATGTTAATGATAAGGTTCATTCTAACTCTTCTATACCGTTAAACATAACAGACTTATCAAACTCTTCTAATCAAACAGTTTTTAATGTAGAGCCAGATAATTTTACTGATTTACTATTGGGTTCTAAAAACGAGTTTTATAAAAATAGTGGAACTGGTATAAATAATACATTTTTTAAATCTGGTAATCCTGGTAGTGATGGAAACTACAATACTTACAAATATGAAGATAGATTTTTCTTTAGAAGCATAGGAGATACCGAAGAGTTTTTTCCTGTAAGTGCATCATATAAAAACAGAACTGGTGCAAATGCTAAACAACCATTTAATCACCATGATAACTTTAGACATTTTGGAAATCGTTATTATGTAGATAGTGGAAGTGGATATACTTACAATTCTTTCTTTGGTGATGATGATGCTACTGTAGATGGGAGAATGGTAGGTAGGACATTATTTTTTAGTGCATCTAATGGTGAAATTTTTTACCCAATCAATCATTACTTTAAAGTCGGAACAAGTAAAGATGGATTAACAAACCTTATCTATAAGGGAACACAAAATGATGGATCTAATCCACCACAATTTGATCCTGAATTAGATACATCACCGACAATTTCAGCTTATACAATTAACGTAGGTGGTTCAGATACTACTAAGAAGTTAAAAGTAATAAGGTAAAAAAATATTTCGATATATTTATAGATAGACATATTTAACACAAGGACAAAATTATGGGACTTTTAGATAACGATACCGTCATAGTAGATGCCATCTTAACAAAGTTAGGAAGACAGAAATTAGCAAACGGAGAACCTTTAGGAATATCACAATACGCTTTCGGTGATACTGGTGTAGATTACACATTATATAACGCTGACCACCCAAGTGGTTCAAGTGCTTACGGAAGTGCTATCACTTCTCTTCCAATGTTGGAAGCAGTACCCGATGACAATGTATTTTTAAGATTTAAACTTTACGGAGAAGGTGAAAGGAACGTACAAAACTTTTCTTTTATTACTGCTACAAGTGGTACTTCGGTAACAATATCTAAGATTGCTGGTGAGACAGAAAGTACACCAGTTACGGTAGTTCCAAGAGTATTTCCAAATGTTCAAGGTGCTGATTACGATTTTAAAGTTTTGGATATGAGAGGGCTAACTGCTATTAGAGGAAATGGAAATGCTATTCCTGGTAATAAAATAACTTTATCTGGTGGATTTGATATAAACAACTTACCACCATTTGACCATCCAGAACCTGTTATCGCTAATATAACTGGTCTTAATTCAGTAATTATTAATGCTCAACCACAACAAATCACTTCACAGAGGTCAGTTGGAGTTGAGATATCAAGAGATGGTGCCGCTTCATCATTTGTAACCTTAACAATTGAAGCTAACAACACAACAGCATAGGATTTAAATTATGATTAAACAATTTAACATAGCCGAAGACACAATAACAACACAGATTACTGTGACTAATGGATACTTTGATGGGGGAGTTGGAACACTTGCTGGTTCAAATTTTTCAACATCGTCTTTGTCTGCTACACAAAAAACTTATTATTATAATCTACAATATAATTCCAAAGATCATCTTAGTGTAACTTATGGACACATTCTTGGAAGTGGTAGTGCAGTAGAAAATGCTACTACAGAAGGAACTACTCAAGCTATCTATAAACAATTTTTTAACTTTACCGAACCTAGTTCTGAAAACATAAGAGATGGTGCCGGTTGGTCAATGATTGATGGAACTAATGGTGCTAATGCTGTAACTCAAGAAGGTGTTTACATTATAGCTGCTGAAAGATTACAAATGAAAGATAGATTAAATCCAGGTACTTGGACAATAAATCTATCTGGTTCAAATACTGAACAAGGGGCTTTTAGTTCCGGAAGTAGTCTTAATTTAACTGATGATTCAAAAGTTGTAAATGCTGAATCTGCTCCATTTGGTCCTAGATATAATATTGTAGAAGGTTCTGCTGGAACAGTAACTACTGCTTATACAAGTAAAACTTATGGATTCTTTTATCCTGATGCTGGTCTGATGGTATTAAGTGCTAATGCTCTTTCATCAAGTATACCTGGAGCTTCTGCTATGATAACAAGTGGAAGTGGTAATTTAACTCACACCGGTACAGGATTAGCTCAAGATTTAACAGTTACCGATAGTACTGATAATGCTTCAAAATTAGTTCTTGCTATTCAAAAAGGTACTGGAATAACCATTCGTTCAGAAGAACAACAGTATGTATATGATTACTTTTGTAGAGCTAAAGCTAGTGAATATAACCTTTCACAGAACTTAACTTTTTGGAGTGGTTCAACTTATGAAATAAGACATAGTGATATGGTAACCAATCCTCAAACTTTTATTAGTGAAGTTGGATTATACGATGAACAAAATTCATTATTGGCTGTTGGTAGATTAAGTTCACCAATTAATAAAAACTTTAGTTCAGAAGCTATCGTTAAAGTTAGATTAACTTACTAATGTCATGGGATGTTTAAAAAGTTTACACCTGAAAATCAAAATACCTATCAGTATGAAGCAAATAAAACCTTTACTTTAAGTCAAGGCAATTTGACAAGGTATGAGTTTATTAAAGACTCGACCAATGAAGTATCTAAAAGTTATTATGACTTTGCTCGTATAAATTTTTATGCAAGTAGTTCTACTTCGGACAACTATGGAAATCAATTTAATATAGGTAACGATGGTTCTGGTAGAAATACTTTCTTAAATAAGTTTTATGATAATGGTTCAATAGTTTTCATTCCGCAAAATAAATTTGATGAGGGGATAAAACGAGGTAGTTTTCTTTTAGTAGATTCTACAACAGGAGCAAGGATAGTTGATGATAGTGATGGAAATCTTTACTCAACAAATGCTACCTTTTCACAATCTGTATCTGATTTATCCTCACAGGACAATTATGTTGGAAATATTTTTTATAATGTAGGAGTTTTTGCTATTACGGAAACTGCTTCATTTAATGGTTCAGATAATTATACTGATGTAACAAGTGGTAACTATACAGTTCGATATCAAGGAACATCTAAAATAAATACTTATGAATGGAGTTGTGATACAGAACCAAATACTTTAAATAATACAAGTAATCCTACAGTATTTCATACCAATGGATTAGGTCAGTTAAAAGATAATTTAACAGGTAGTAATTATCCAACCTACATAACAGAGATTGGATTATATGACGACCAAAATAGTTTAATCGGTTATGCTAAATTATCAAAACCAATACCGAAAAGTCAAAAGTTACCGATGAAATTTTTATTAAGAATGGATTATTAATACAATACTTATATAGGAGAAATATAATGTGTGAATGTGAAAATTGTAAATGTAATGAATCATGTGGTTGCGGTAATTGCAACTGCTAATAGGAGAAGTAAAATGAAGAATATATTAAAGTTAATCTTATCAGCAATCTTTATTTTTGGTTCTGTTCCAACATTAAACGCTTCAGATATGAAGATGGATAATATGGAAGAAATCAAAAAGAAAAAAAAGAAAAAAGGTAAGAGTAAGAAAAAGAAAAAAGCAAACAAGAAGAAAGGTTTCTTTTCTAAAATGTTTGGAGCTAAGTAATGAATAGCCCTTTATCAAAAATTGTTAACTGGCAAGTATCAACTGGTCAATTGGACATATGGACATCTTATCATTTGGCTGCTGGAATCTTTATTGCAAAGATAGCAGAATGGTTAGGTCAAACTGATTTTTGGTGTGTGATGTGGGTAGTTATTATCGGTGTAGCTTGGGAAATCTTTGAGTACTTTGTAGAAGGTACAGAAGAAACCTATGGTACTAAAAAGAAGTGGGCATATAATACTGCCGCTGATTTAATAGTGGAGATAGGTGCTGCTGCCTGGATAATGATATAGGAGAAAACAGATGTTAAAGAAGATTATAGTAGGTTTATTATTAACCTCATCTTTGTTTGCTGAAAATGAAATACTAAAGTTTTTTAAGTATTCAACTGCATATGCTAGTTTTAGTTTAAATGCACCACGATATCAAGACGATAGATTTGCTATTACTGGTGGATTGTCAACTGGTAACTTAGTGGTTGAAAGAACTGAAAGAGAACTAAAGCCTGATTTTCAAACTTCTTTTGGACTTCGTAAAATTGGTAGATTTCAATACGAACCAAAACGAGGAGTAAAGTCAGCCGGTAAGGGTGGAACTTGGTATGATGGTTCAGAGCATAACCCTAATGAAAGTGCTACATTCGGACCTGTTAAAGGTTGGGAATATCTAATCAAATGGTCAGAAGGTAGACAATGGGGTAATGACTATGTAAACCAAGAATATTGGGTAAGATATATCGGTGATTGGGTTATGGCTAAAGTTGGTTTAACAGAATTAGGTTTGGAAGATATTAGTTATGGGCAAAGTGATATTAGATTACACCTTACACCTGAAGCTCTTGGAAACAAACTACACTTTTCTATAGGTGTTAAACATAGACAACATCCTGTATATGGATTTGATGCTATGGTGTTAGATACAACTTGGTATAAAGGTCAATGGTGGAACTTTGCTGAAGATGCTTTTGGTATTGATGATAATATGTGGTATGACCCGACAATGCAAGATGAAGATGGTAATTGGATAAAGAACGAATTATTTGAAGTAGATCCCAACACAGGTGAACTTAGAAGAATAGAAGGTTCTGGTCCATTTTGGAATGAAGGTGGAGAGTATTGGGGACATGATTGGTTGTGGAGAGATGCTGATGGTCGTATCTTCGCATATACGGATAGAGAATATTTTGTATATCACTTTCCAAGAATGTTAGAGGGATACATTGAAGATAAGAAAAAAGATTTAGGATACCAAAGTGAGACATCAATAGTATTGGGTATAGACTTTTATCATTACGGTGAGAACTGGTGGATACATGGTTGGGGTAATTGGTTACCTATGCACTATGGACATTCAGATTATGCTTACCATAATGCTGCTCATTATCAAACTCATTTAGAAGAAGGTAATGATCCAAGTGAATTTATGTTGATGAAACCAATGTGGCATAGTTGGAATGATTATGATATGGGTGCTATATTTGGAGTAAAGATTCAAGACAAACTTGGAGTATTTGCTGAAGGTAAATATTTGTATTATTGGGAAAGACCTGCTTATGATATTAAGTTAGGTGTTAACTATCAGTTTATGGGGTTTTAATATGGAACACTATAAAATATATAACAATCTAAAACTATTTTGTTTAATTGGAATAGTATCTTTATTTACATTTACTTGTGACAATAGAGATGAAGAACCATTAGAAGAAAACATTGAGATGTGGGTAAATGGTTCAGAGTTTAATGTCCGTGAGTATTATGAAAGTATTACAACATACGGAGCATCATCAGTACAACTAGATGGTTCTATAAAGAAAATATTTGTATTACACTTCCAAAGAGAAGATGGTAGAGTTACACCTGAAAAAGAACATTATGCTTTAATTATGTATGATAACAATGGACAAGATAATGGTCAGCTAATAGATACGAAACTATATTTAGGTGGTACACAAATGGATTCATTACTACTTGAAACTACAAGTGGTAGAATCACATTAGAGATTGTAGGACTATCTGATTTTACAGAATTTGCACAAGCATCAATACAAAAGTATGAAGATGGTAAAATTAGTGGTATAGCAGATGGATACTTTTTCAATCCATATAGAAATGAAATGCAACATGGTATAATTATTTTTGATAACTTAGAAGTGGGTACAGATCCTGAAGCTACATTTTATCAAGGTGTTTATTAAGTGAGTGAAAATGGAATCAAATTAGGTCAGTTGTTATGTGATGAAGATGTTATCACAAAAAGACAACTAAGCAAAGCCTTACAAGAACAAGTCAAAGGTCGTAAAGGTACTCTTGGTGAGATTCTTGTGGATATGGGTGTTTGCTCATTTGAAGATATTACCGATGCTATGATGAATCATAACTCGGATACTCAAAAACACGAAGAGAAACATGAAGAGATTCACAAAGAACCTATACCAAAACCTAATGTTGAACCTACACCACAACCTGTAGTAAAGAAACCAAAGAAAAAAGAACCTATAGAGATAAGTGAAGATAAAGTATTAGATACTAAATTTACATTATCTGTTCAAACAATGATAGCAGCTGGAACTGGTTTAGCGTCATTGATTGGTATGTGGTATACTTTACAAGGTGAGATTGAAGAGGCAAAAGAATTACCTAAGATAGATATAGAAAAGATTTTTACGGATGAATATCCATCCAAACCAGATGGTCATAACTGGCCTCGTTCATACGAACAATATAAAAACCAAGTCGGTGGTTTGCAAGAAGATATGGATGCTGTCTATGATATGTTAGACGAATATGAAGAAACGATTAAAGATTTACAAAAAGATATTAAAGACCTAGAACGAAGAAAGAAGGACAAATAGGAGTTAGTTATGAGATTTATTTTATTTTTACTATTGTTTATATCCGTAACATACGGACAGATAAACGATAAGAACTTTAAAGAAAAGATTAATGGTGGTATCGTTGTCACTATCTTTTCAGCAGAATGGCAAGATGCTGAGTTTGATGAAAAACTTATCAAAGGCGTAAAGGGGTATCAAGATTGTAAAATACTTCGTATAAAAAGTGAAGAAGCTCCAAAGGTTGTAAAGAAACTTAGGTTTAGAAACTTTCCATCTATGGCTCTATTCTACGATGGTTCTAAGAAAGAAACTTGGAAGGCTGATATGGATGGTGAATTAGATGTCAGTAATAAAGAAATAAAAGGTGCTATAGATGATGTATTAGCAGAGGATGTATTTTAATGATACATAATTTGTAACAAATAAATACAATTGTAACATTTTGAAAACCTCACACATCGTGGGGTTTTTTTTATTTATACTCCTAACCTCAACAATATAAATACATAAAAAATAAATAAAAAAACTTTGAAAAAACAGGTACTTTGGTATAGTTTTTGTATTATATAGGTAGAACAACTAATTAGGAGAAACAAATGTTTCAAAAACTAAGACAAAAATTAAAAGGTAGAAGTGGTCAGTCACTCGCTGAATTTGCTGTAACGACAGCGATGATGGCGACACTTGCTACTACTGCCGCACCTAAGTTCTCTGGAGTAGGAGAAGGTGCTAAAGAAAAAAAGACATTGGCTGATATTGATAAGATTGTCAAATCTGCTAATAACTTTTATAACGAAAAAGTAACTAGTGAAGGTCGTGGAAGATTTCCAGGACAAGTCAAGTACAATGAATCTGTACCTGATGGTGGTGGATATCAAAACGAAAGTTCTGTAGTAGCTGGACTTGATGTATTTGAAACTTTTGAAAGTGCAGAAGCATCAAAGTGGGCATCTATATTCGGAACACAAAATCCAGAAAATCCAATGCCAACTGGAGCTAGTGTCAATACTGCTGAGGATCCAGATAACGATGGTTCTTTTTCCGAAACCGTTGGAGCTGAAGAGTTCTTAAACGAGTTTGGTGGAAACGCTGTCAAGTCACCTTTTCAGGATGGACATTATATTTACACAGTAATCGCTGGTGGTGGAAGTGGACAATCCTCTTATTCACCAATACTTTATGTGGCTGATTTAGAATCACCTGCTAACTTTAAAAAGAAACTACAACCGTAAGGAGAACAGAAATGTTTAACAATATAAAAGACAACAAAGGGTTCACATTAATTGAACTAATAATGGTAACAATAATTTTAGGTATCTTATCAGCAGTTGCTGTACCGAGATATCTTGGAACTGTAACAAAAGCTGAAGAAGCTGCTGAAGATGCTGTGATTGCTGGTATAAAAGCCGGATTATCCAACTACGCTATGGAACAAATGTTTTCAGGAGGTCGTAAGACATGGCCTGATCATCCATTTACAGGTTTGGATACATCACCTAGTGGATATGATGCTACTGATACTGATGACGCTGATACTGATAGAGAATGGACATTCAATACTACTACATCAAAAATCACTCACCAAAGAGGTGATAACACTCGTTGGTCTTGGACTTATAACAAAGGTGTTCAGACCGGTGATGATGCTGCTATAGGTTCAATCGGTGAAAGGGTAGCTCTTTAATAAATAAAAAGGAGAACCCAATGAGAAACTCCAATGATGGTTTCACATTGGCAGAGTTAGTTGTTTCTATTTCGTTGGTGGGGGTATTGATGTCATTCGCTATCCCCTCCTACCAATCTAATGTTCTTGCTACACAAAGACAATCTAATATAACAAATATGGAGATTGTCAGAACAACCTTTATGATGTATTGGCAAGAAGGACACATGATAGGAAACCCTAACTTTCCACCACAACCAGAAAACAACCAAATGGATTTAGAGTTTAAAGCTCATCTTTTACCTGATGGTAGAATGGTTAACGATTTGTTTAGTGGTGATCTTCCTCGTAATTCTAATAACAATCCGTTTTACTATTATGTTCAATCCGATACATCCGAAACAGGATTTGTAACACAGGTAATAATTATAGTTGATGAGGACGAAGATAGTCCATCTTATGAAGAAGAAGTAATCGGAGAAGTTTAATGAATTCTAAAGGCTTTACCATGATTGAATTAGTTATGGTGATACTGATAATAGGAATACTTTCTGTAATTCAATTACCTAAAATAGAAAGACAATTAGAGTTAGAGTTACTTCAAGTAGAAAAAAAGTTTATGTATAATCTTTGG
>Ga0206123_10001063_pt1 | contig 26329 bp, 55 predicted proteins | sample Helgoland_Spring_2_FD_160086 | JGI IMG/M metagenome (GOLD analysis project Ga0206123, IMG submission 160086) | Pelagic subsurface seawater microbial communities from Kabeltonne, Helgoland, North Sea - Helgoland_Spring_Bloom_20160316_1 | ecosystem: Environmental > Aquatic > Marine > Epipelagic ...
AGAACTCCCATTAACATTCCAAGAAAGATGCCTAAAAACATACACAGTATTTCTATCATTTTAACCTGTAGATAAATAAAAAGACGAGAGCATACAGCATCTCGTCTTTAATAGTTGAATTTAGTAAAACACTATTTTGAGTAAGTGCCGTACATTTCAATCAATGACGGAGCATCTACAAAAGATGGAACAGTCATTTTCATTGAGTTCATTTTTTCGACATATGCTGTATCAGTCAGAGCTGCACGCATAGCTTGTACAGCTACGGAGTCAGGAGTATCACTCCAGATAATGTTGGCATTAGCAATGGTAGGAAACTCTGAATCAGTTCCACCTACAAAAGGAGTACCCATTGGATCATTCATCATAGATGAGTAGTAACAAGCACCATGCCCTTTTACTTTTCGAAGACCTACATTAGTTGAAAAGAATAGATCTACATCACCAGCCATAACACCTTTACGCATCTTACCGCCACCACGATAGCGTTCAATCTCCCAGTTAGATGCTCCAACAGTAGAAATGATTTTGTTTACATACCACAACTCCGCTCCACCAGCTGGTACACCAATCTTGAGTGGTTTTGTGAGTATATTATCACGGTTTACATCAGCGTTTGGAGCAGCACAAACAGACAGAGGAGACTCAGCGGAGATTCCTGCAATGTATACTCCTGCGTCAGATGCTGAGACAACACACTTAGCTTCTGTATTGCCTGGAGCATAATCACCGTTAAGATGATACATCAGCACGTTACCTGAGCCTTCTTTTAGACGGGCTACAGCTTCGTTACAAGACTTAAGATACTGAACATTTACAGTATGTCCTTGAGCCTCAATAAGTGGTTTTGCAATCTGAATCTGTTGGTCTGTGCCACCACCAGGTTTGTAGTAAGTTAAAATTTCAATTGTATCTGCAAAAGCAGGAGAAGTAAGCATTGTAAGTGACAATGCAATTTTAGTAATCTTATTCATTTTTAGCCTTTCTGCTAGTTAGTAATAAAAACCCATTGAACACCGTTTTCTGAAGTGTCACCAATAATCGAATTGCCAGCCTTGCTCCAGTCAATACTAGCAAGGGAAACATCGTCGTGACCAAAGTTCACAATTTCTCCAATGGGTTGCGAGCTGTATACAGCTTGCGGCGCAACTGGATCATCTTGAGTCAAATAATGATGACCTGCTGCTAATGCTCCCATTAATAGTAATACTTCCATAATAGAGCTCCTTGATAAAGTTAAAGTTTAATAGGGATATACGCCCCATCTAAAATGGTCTCTTCTTTTCCAGACCAATTATTACCCCAATCGTCCCAAATTTCTGCAGTTGATAGGAGAGAATGACTCATTTTGTGTTTAATCGAGTTAAACACTAAATCAGTATGTAACACTTTATCAAACTGAAAAGCATTAGGCAACGATTTTTCGAATACCATGTGTGAGTATGGATCAAAAGTGGAACGGCTTTCATTTCTTACCCAATTAAACTCAGTACTGGGACGACAGTTGGTTTCCATGTACAACAGCGTATCAGAGTTATGAGGCTGCATAATTTGGATCATTAAAAATCTTTTTTTAACACTAATAGCTTTCTGAAGGGGTGAGATGATTTCTAGTAATTGTTGTAGTATATTAGGGGTAGGAAAGTAAGGATTTTCCCCAGCGTAAGGTATTGAATATTCACAAACTAATCTATTGTTAAATACTAAGTACCAGTCGCCAAAAGAATCAATGTATACAGAACAATTGTATATGTATTCTATATCAATCCATTCTTGTGTAAACTCTCCCTCTGTTGCTTCATAAGTTGAATCTCTGAGTCTAATTTTAGGAATTACTAAAGGTTCTGACCAAGTGTTTCTGTAGTCTCTTTTGACAATTATTTTATCTCCTGTTTTATCAGGAACAGGAATACCTAAGTCACTACACACTCGATCTTGTTCTCTTTTACTTGCAAAAAAATCAATAGCTCTGTCATCTATGTGGGACTTACATTTGAATTTTTCATTTAGGTGCTTTTCCAGCCGTAAAGCATTTAACGCTTCGCTATGACAAAATACTGTGTCAGGAATAAATTTGTGACTATTTAACCAATAATCAAAAGCTTCTAAGTTTTCTACAACAAAAGGATCAACGATATGTACATATTTAGAGGCTAGATTGCGCTCTTCCATCATTTTTTTAGCTTTTTGATTACGACGTAGCAGTATCCTATCATCTCGTTGAGTACCAGTATTTGCATCAACAGCTAAAAAAGAAATGTTGTTATCTAAACAAAGTTTAATGCAGTGAGCAAAGATTAAGGCTGGCCCAATAAATAAAATACTCATAGCATCTCCTAATCCAATGTATTGCGTCCGCCACCAGGACTTTGAGTGCATTGTTGTGTTCTTGGACACTGAAAGTATTTGTCCATTGCAACCGTTAAATCTGCATGTCCTGTAGCTCCTCGTTCGTATATACACATACGCTCATCGGTTTCAGGATCTATATATTGTCGTTTAAGTCTACAAGTGATTGTATTAGTGATGGTAGGAGCAACTGCTTTACGTCTACACTCCATCGGTTCTAGCCCTAGTATCTTTTGCGGCCAACGTAACACTTCTGTATTCCACAACGTGCAGTGCGTTTTATCTTCGCTACCAGTGTAGGTTCTACCTCTGGGTTCAGCATAGGCTATCGTACTTAACATAAATAATATTGTGCTTACGAGCAGGATATACACAAAACATTGCTTTATGTTGTTTATAATATTCATAATTTAATAATAGAACACACACCACCATCGTGTGATTCCTTAGCATTTATGTTTTGGGTTATGTCATACCAAATATCTAAATCGAAAATGTTAGCATAGTTTTGCCTAAACCGATTCCATAATAATTCACTATGCAGTATTTTATCAAAAGTAAAAGCATTAGGCAAAGCTTTATCAAATATAAGAAGGCTAAAAGGATCATAAGTAGATCTCTTATGGTTTCTTATCCAATTAAACTCGTAACTTGGTCTAGCATTACACTCTTGATATAGTATATCATCACTGTTCCTACGTTTCATTAATTGGAACATTATAAATCTTTTTCTGATTTTAAGAGCTTCTTTGAAGGGGGTCAAGATATCTAGAATTTTATCTAACTCTATAGAAGAAGGGAAGTAAGGTTCATAGGCAAAATATGGTATTGACTTATCACACAGCATTTTATTACAACGTGTAAAATACCAATCTCCAAAGCTATCTATGTAAACATCGCAATTATAAATATGTTCAATATCAACCCACTCTTGTGCAAACTCATAATTATCGTCATAGATATAGTCGCTGTTTACTGCTTTGATTTTAGGGATTTTAATTTTTGACGGTTGATGCTGTAAAAAATTTCTTTTTATAATTAGAGTATCACTTGTTATAGAAGGCGTAGGTATACCTAAGTCATCACACAGTTTTTGTTGAAATTTTTTCTCTGTAAAAAAATCTAAAGTAAATTCGTCAAAATACGATGCACAATCATAATAGTCATTTACAGCTTTTTCTAACCTAAGTAACTGTATGCTATCGGACGTATTGACAACTAAATCTGGTTTAAATTTATTATCTATTAACCAATCGTTAAATTTGAAAAAATTAAACAAAACACTATCAAGTACAAAATGATAGTGTTCTTGACTATTTCTTTTTTCGACAACCTCTTCTTCAAAAAGAGAAGACCTAGTAAAAATATTTGTTTGTAGAGCGTGACCTTTTCTTTTAGATGTGACAGCCAAAAAAGGAATACAATTATTGATACATAAGTTTATAGCTCTTGAATTAGCAGAATTAGAACCAAGAAATAATATATTCATAAGTGTTAAGTTGATTTTTTTGGGAAAAAATAGTCGGCAACCTCAAAATCAACTGCTGCACCAATAAAAACTATACAGGCTATGTCCATATCATAATTATACTCTACTATTGCAAAAGAACCATCGTCAGGACTATAGAACATTACTACAGGAAGCTCATATATATCTTGTTCAATTCTTGCATTAGTAACCATGCCGATAAAAGGTCTGAGACCTTGTGAAATTTGACGCTCATTAACTTCTTCAGGAGTAGAGCACTGAACTGGTTTAGCCGCCCAATGAGGTTCTGCCTGTGCTGGAACTACCCATAACAGTGCCAGTACAACTACTAACGCCCTCATGACTCGTTCATAAAGACGTCGAGCATATCCATACGATCTTGTGCGGCGGCCATCTTATCCAATTCATCTTGGATTGCTTCCATGATGTCTGAGTGTTCGCCAATACCTGCAGGATTCTCCATGTATACCTCGATATTAGCTTTATGTAGTAAAAACTCTCCATGCGCATGAGCATAAGCCGCATCGAGCATATTATTCTTCAGATGTGTCATTTCTTTTCCTTTGCTGTTTTAAGTATTGATAAAGTTGAATGTAATAATAAAATGTCTTTGGATAAGTGTCAGGGTCTGGTAAAGAACCAAACATCCGGCACATTTCTTGTAGCTCTTCTAATTTTAACATCTAATTTAAAAAACCCCAGGGTACAATTGTCGCAGTTGTGGATTTTTTATAATAATAGATTCCATTATTCTTTTTCTTCTTCTAATTTTAGTGGTTGTAACCCTAGCTCAGTTTGTTCGTACAGTGTTTGGTCTATAAATCTGCGCTCTCCTATCTGAAGATGAAAAGGGTCACGAATAACTAATGTGTGACCACACTTAGTACAGTATGCTTGCATTCCAAATCGCGAAAGTAAAGAATAATTATGACCAAAAACAGAGCAAATTATATTCATTCATGTTCTCCACCAGGATCGTTAGGATCGAGTTGAATTTTTTCTAGCTTACCATTTTTGCCTGATAAATACATTACTTGTCGTGATCGCCCCGCACTATGAAACCCTGGACGCAGCTTAAAAACTGAAGGATTCCTCTTTGCAGCCTCGAAAGTTCCTACAGTAATAGCAATAGCCGCTAATACAATTACGTGGGCAATAGCAGTAATTCCGAACATCCACATCGAACTAAAGTACATTGAAAACACAATACACCACATCCAAGCTAATACTTGCATGACCATGTGTCGTGTATTCATATCTGGTATATTTCTTAGAGGGTTGTAACGATTATCCATTACATTATACCAACCACTTATTATAAATGACTTCACAGGATTTTTTCCTTTTTCAAAGGTTACGGACAGTGGATAATTAGCATCCGCTGTATCTCTAAATTCAATAGCTTCATATATATCTAAAAATGCCTTAGTTACTTTATGTGTCTTAAAGTGTGCTGTTACTTTATACATTAGTACCTCAACGAATAGTCCCAATTACCAGATGTTCTAACACATACCCAATCACGATTTAGGGTTTCAAAATTATATTCAAACTCTTGTTTAGTTATTGCCGCATAACAATCAGCGATACCAGGATACGTACTTATCTTTTCTGCTACTACAGTATCGCCTATAAGTGAAACCATCACTAAAATCCACATTATATCTCCTTTGGCAAGGGATCAAGGAGTCGAACCCTGGCTTGCTGGGTTGGAGCCAGCCGTGCTACCATAACACTTATCCCTTAAAAAGTGTATAAATCTTATGTAAAGTGTAAAACCAAACACCATTTATAGAAGGTTCTACCAGAGCAACAAGCCCTGCTTCCCATAAACTTGCTCCTGTCATGAGGCTTACTACTGTCATAGCTATAATAACATGACCAAAAGTGTAGATTAAGGCAAGAGCAACACTTGATTGACTTAAATTTTGTAATACAACGTATGCCCCTTGCCTAAATTCAGTCATTTAACAATCTTCCGGGTGAATACCGCTAGTGTTATTGCGATGCACTTCTCTACGTGCCGCCATTCTCCAAGGAGGTCTATCATCTGTAAAGTTTGCATCACTTGCGGGAGTCTCGTCTAACTTACGTGTTAGTGTAGCGACTCGTTTCTCCATCCAACCGATAGCAGTGCTAATATGTCCGGTATCGTGTGGGGCAAGTTGAGACTTAGCAAACTCAATCTCACGTAGTAGATGAATTACTCTCTCGTAATCAGCTTTAGGGCCGTTATAATGCATTAATTATCTAGCTCCACTGCTGAGTGTTCCATCACAAGTGTGACTACTTCGTTCATGTCAGTGCAGACGATCTTGTAGTGTTTCCAGTCATCAGCGTGAGAACGACCACCAAACTCTACAAGCCAACCGTTGTCAGCACGTCTTACAGTAATATCTTCATTTACTTTTGCAAGCTTACTTGCGATAGTTCCGTCCATAGTATTAGCCATATCATTATCCTAAAATTTTGTTAGAGGTTGAATCTACATAGTCGTCTGCGTTAAAGAACTTGCGACTATGAGTTTTTTGACAAATATTACCATCTAAATCTCGGTAAGTAGTAATAAGTGTTTGTTCTAGCAATCCTGTTTCTGGTTGAGCAAGAAACTTGTCAGGTTCCCACCCAGAATCTGTTTTGGTCATTAGTGCAATCATATAAATCTCCCAATTTTTTATATAATAAATGAAAGTAGACTAAAAAGCAAGAAGGGAGCTGCTTTAGCAACTCCCTTCTGGTATTGAAACTTTATTTTAAAGTGTAAATTAGAACTTTAATTTAGCGCCAACTACAGTATCTTCATGTTTAAAATCAGCGTCATAGTCGTTATCCATATAAAGTACCACATGTGGTGTAACTTCATAATCTACGTCAACTTCCATAGCTGAGAAGTTAAATTGTGAATTTTCTTCAACTGTTGCTGTAGAGGTAAACTCAGTACCAATAGTTAGTGCACCCGCACTAACAGAAGCTCCAGCGTAAACTGAATTAATCTCAGTATCAAGGTTGCGCTCTGTGCCTACATATTTTGTTATTTCAGCGGCAGATAAGTTGGTGGTTATAAATGCAGTTACTACTGCAAGAACATATTTAGTCATTTTTTCTTTCCGTTTCATTTAATATTTAGTGGACGGAAGCCCTTTTAAGGCGTTTACCCGTCCACTCTGATTCAACTTAGTTGATCATTCTCTTCTTCGGTATAAGGCCACATCTTAATACCTTTTATTAAACCCATTAACTTCAGCATTGAGTCTACGCTCTAACTCGGATACGGAGTACTGATACTCTCGATATTTTAAGGGCCGTGCCATTACGTTCCAAGGATTTGAAGTTTGTGGTTCATCCATTGTAAAGAATTTTTTCAAAATACTAAGCATTTTTTGAAAACTCTTTTAATGTTTTTTGGTTAAGTTCATGAAGTAAACTTTGATAAGTGTGTTGTGGATACTCAATCAAAAGTTGTTTTGCAATGTATTCATTTGCGCGAACTTGACGTGATAGTGCAATTGAGTTATGGATACTTTTTCCAAAACCAATCAGAAAAGAAGCTACAGCATCGCACGCACGACAAGTATAGCCCCATGTTAGGGTAAGTGTAGTCATTGATTTCTCCTCGAAAAATTGTTTTATTTGATCTCAATTAAACGAGGACGCTGTTCTTCTGGAATCACTACTTTGAGATCTATCACAAGTAGTCCATCCTTAATTTCAGCTCCATGCACTTGAGTGTGCTCAGACAGACGAAACTGGCGTTTAAACTTCTTTGTACTTATTCCACGATGAATAAATTCACGACCACGAGATTCATGCTCTCCTACAATGGTTAGCACTCCCTCTTTAAGATTAGCAGATACTTCATCTTTTGAAAAACCTGCTACAGCGATCTCAATAGCAAGCTCATGTTCATTGTATTTTACAATGTTATGAGGCGGATAATGATCCATTGCATGTGTTGAAATTTGCTCTAGTTCTTTTAGAATATGATCGAAGCCGATAAAACCAGCATTACGAATAGCGAATTGTCCTGTCATTTTTTTCTCCTTTATAACAGCAAGAATTGTGTAAATCCCTAAACGGCAATTTACATCGGTAGTATATTAAAAGTTTTAGGAAAGGGCAAGTATGAAATTACTATAAGTTGTACTTTTCTATGACATGCGAAAATCTTTGAGTAAAAAAGGTCATGTCGGACATAAAAATCGCCAACAATATAGTAAATGACGTTACAGGAATTGCAAAAAGTATTGAAACAAAAAGAGTTATGTTAAACCACTTAAAAAAGTTAAAGCAGTAGGCTTTTAATTCGTCAGGCGGAATTATTATGCTATTTAAACTTGTAAAATATATGATCATCGATTTCAATGGTTTTCTCCTTTTGTTTAGCCCAACTTGGATAAACGTAATCAGCATGATAAAACACAGCCCCGCCCGTATAATCCATATATTTAGTAGTTAATATACTATTAGCAATTTCATGTGCAACCATGACAGCTTCTTCATCATGCTTAGGGAATTTATCTGACTTACCATCGCAGTACCAAGAAAATTGACATTTATCTCTGATTGGAACTAAGACAGAAGGGTCTCTCCATGATCTACGATGAAGACCTTCGTACACTACTTCACAAATAGTATTCGGAAATCTATCATCTTTAACACGATTCATAGTTACCATACCTACAGCCCATTGACCAAAGTAAGATTGGTTACGTGCTTCCCAGTATATATTCTTTGCTAAACAAAGTACAGAATCTGCGCGTTGGTTATTGATAGTTGATGGGTGGGCGTTCTGAGCGAATAATGTCAGACTCACGGCAATCGCTACCAAACTGGATCTCAATGATGTGTACGGGTGTTTCTGATTCATTTGCAAGTTGGTGCCACTTTCCCTGTGCTATATCAAATGTCTTAAATTGAGTTATGTATGTCTTAAATACTTCTTTACCGTTATTATCAGCAGAGTAGTAGACAGTAGCAAGTCCACGAGAGCAAAACCAATGCTCAGACCTATGTTCGTGCTTTTGCCACGAAAGTTGGCATCCAGGATTAACTACAAGTTCTTTGACTTTACAAGTACCATCATACTCTTGAAGCACATCCCAGTATCCCCAATCTCTTTTTACTATTTCATCCATATGTTACCTACAATATTTGCATTATCATCAAATACAGCACCTATAGGTGCATCTAACTTGTGCCAAGCTTTTATAATCTTGGTATGCTTACAAGCCCTAAAACGAGAAGGACAAGAGCAGCCTCTACTACTGATGGTATATACATCAATTGGATAATTTGACTCTTCAAATTTTGCAATTTCATCACTTAACTTTCCTTTGCGAACAATGTAATTTGCCATATAAACTCCTTATTTAATGAATAATAACAAAAATAAGGGTTAAAAGCAAGATTAAAGCAGATAATTCTTTATGTATCGGTGTAACATTTTAGCAAACCATTTATGGGCGGTTTCATCATAATGAGTACCTTGAGTATCCCTGCTTCCCTCAGATATTTTTTGGTTTGATTTTCTACAAAGTTCCGTAAAACAAGCACCTGAGTCAAGCATTTTAGGAAATCGTTTACCAGAGAGATGAAATGAGTAAGCGTCATAATCTCTTTCATGAGCCATCAAAGTATTCATTGAGGCGTTCCAAAAAAGATACGGGATATTATATTTTTGAAACGTATTTTGAAGTAATATAATGTTCAAGTAATAATCTATGATATGTTGATGCCTATCAACAGAATTTACCCAACTTTTATAGTACATATAACTATTAACATCTAAACTTTTCTTATAAAGCTCATCATTACCGACAATTAAGGGAGCCCATTTGTGATCATAAAATTGAGAATGATCACTTACTTCATCTTCTTCTGTGTGAATTTCAGTTCTATACCAACCAGGCCACAAGATAACCATGAATATGCCTTGAAATGAATTATTATTCTCACGATAGTGTTTATGTAAAAACTCAAACGTAGTCCTAATTACTCGATGACTAGATGCGCCTGACATTGAAAGATTTACATGATCGTAGCCAAGTGAGTCTGCTAAATGTTTAGGCCAGGCTTTATGATAACACTCACCTTGTGCAGCATACTCTATTTCTGCCCCAGCTGTGTGTGAACAACCATTTGCGACTAGTTTCATTCTGAGCCGGTTGATAAAATAACATTGATTAGCGGTAGTGCGTTAGCCACTAATGAATCTTCGTCCAATCCGTCGGGAAAATAGTTTACTCCATAAATATCAGTATTAGAAACTGTAACAGTAAGTTTTTCATAATCAGTATCTAGATTTGCGGATGCATAATCATAAGTAATAGAGTCTCCAATAGAATACCCACTTCCAGGATTCGTAACTGTAAAAGTAAAGATTGGATCCTCTGAAGGTCTGGTCCAAATTCTGTTAGTATTAATATCAACTACAAGTCCACTACCAGATCCTGTAGTAGATTCGGGAGTAACACTTGTAAATACACTTTTAACGTTTTGAGGTGTGGTAGCCCAAACTACGGCTGAGTTAGAGGAAATTTTAAACTCTGTGACAGCACCTACAGAAGATAAGTTGTCAATAGGCTGATCTATACCAAAAGCATATTCTTTAGTTCCAGTGTACTGCCCATCAGAGTTAATAATATGAGTATTAATATAATAAGCCCCACTATCTACGTATACATCGCTTATGTAGTAGTCACTACCTACAAATAAATTAGCCATCAAAACTCCTTTCAGTTTTATTTTTTACAATATACATCATAAATTCAATTCCTTCAAGCTTTGCATTACATTATCATGAAATTTAGGGGGTGTGTTTGTTAATTTTCGATAAGGCTCATACTCAGGAAAAGTTTTGAAAAAATCTGTATCCCTAAATTTATCAAGCATCAAGCTATAATCAATAAAGTACTTTAGCTCATCTACGTTAGTCTCCGGTTCATCTTCATCAGAATGGTACTCTAATGATAAATTTACATCTTTATCGATATAATTATTATACAGTTCTGATAATCTAAGGTCATGACTATATAGTTTTTTAATATCTTGTTTTAGCTCTCTTGGTAGGATTTGGGGACTTAAAAAGGACGGTAAAAAGCAAGGAGATAAAGTTACCGGCTTACCTAACTTATCAAAAATTGATAATTGTTTAGGAATAGACCAAACACTGTAGTTATTAACAACACATACTACAGCAGACACGTAATCAAAGACTTCTTGAATATTTTTAACGAATGTTTTAGTAGAGAAACCAGTTCTAGAATATTCAACAGAAGGTCCCCAACCATCGCACGAGACAAGTAACTCAACCTTTTTGAATTTAGCCCAAAGATCTTTCAAATCGTGTTTTTTATACTGTAACATAGAAAGATTAGTAGAGTATATAATCTGAACATCAGTACAGTTATTATCAATTAAATAAGTAAGCAGATCGTAGTTAGCATCAGTAATTAAGGGCTCTCCCCCAGAAATATTGATACACTTCAGGTGTCCTTTTGAAATTAAGTGCTTTAATAAGGGGAGTAGAGTGGGATCTTTTTTAAAAGCGTTTGTCTCTGTATCTGTGTCCTCAAAAGTAAAGTACTTATGCTTTTTATTTTCTATAGCCCATGTAGTAGAAAAGTTAGGATTACACATGCGACACTTAAAGTTACATACATTGTTTAATCTAATATGAACCTTTTCAATTGTTTTTTCACTGGAAGGAGCATTGCTAACTCTATGAGTATGTAGATTGTTTCGCTCGGCTTCCCAACAATATTCACAAGAAGGATGCTTTTTATTCTCTAAGAACGACTGTTGAAGCTCTTTAAGCGGTTCGCCTTGTAGATATTCTTTTACAGAGTTGCCCATAGGAAAGCGATTAGAGGGCATAACACAGCACGGAGTAACCTGCCCATCTTCTTCGATGTGTAGTTCCGACCAAGGACGTGAACAAAAATTATTAACTGCTTGCGGCTCGCTTAAGGATTTGGTTGATTTCATTATCTGTTATTACTTTGAAATTACCAGACTCTATACCTTTTACTATTTTTTCGTATTCTTCACGGGCTTCAGCTTGATTCTCTAACAGAGGATTCAAAAAGGCACAACGTAGACGACGATACATATTCTTAAATACAGGTCCGTGGGGTTTACATCTATAATTATTTAACTTATATGAATAGTATTGTAACGCATGAGCAACCTCGTGTAAAATAACCATTTCTAATTTTGCTGTTTTCCTACGAGTATAAATTTCACCTATATCTGGATCCTTAGCAAACGACGCATATTCATAGATTTTGTACAGCTCACCACGTTGATCACGACAAGCAGGAGACATTGCTATTGAGATACCTGGGCCGTCAGCATACATACCACCACGAGACCGAGAGCGACGAGAACTCCAATCAAGAGTAATACTTTTTAGTTCAAACTTAGGATACATTTCTTGTTGCGCCCAAGCCTCAACCTCACGTGCGTACTTGTAGCCAAAGCTATGCCACTCAGTTTTGTTCATTATCTATGTCCTCTAAATATACGATATCATCTTCAACTTCCCACTCAAAATCTGCCGAACCAAAATCAAACATTTCAGCAGCTTTGATACATGCCTCATCTTCATCTTCTGCTTCAATGTCGCTTAGTGTCATTGATATTGTTACTGTAAATTTCATCGTCTTTTTCCTGTTGCTGAGTCTGATGCTTCTTTTGAAGAAAGCACGACAAGGTTGCCTTTGTTGTAAGCTTGACCAACATGAACACCTGAACCACTATATGAGTTCTTACCCTTGACAAAACCGTTACCTACACGATCTGATGTTGGTGCTGAAGTACAATCAGACTTGTAGCTCGGAGGAGGTGCTGACAATTTGGTAGCAGTTTTAAGTTGTGAAGGATGAAGACCACGTTTACGTAGCCAAGCATCATGATATGCTATTTTCTGTGCTTTTGTATATTTTTTCATGTATACATATTACTAATAATAAGAGTAATAGGCAAGATCTAGTTAAATGCGTAGATTACGATAGTTAGTAAGCGCATCAGTATATTTTCCATCGATATCAGGAGTAAAAAGTGCTATCGCTATATTACGGGCGTCTGTAACATCTTCAAGACTGGCTCCACAAAAAATAGCCAGTCTTTGTCCTGTAGGCGGGTTATCTGCATGAAACTTTGGGTTATCGATTTGATAGTACGTTAAGTGGTCAAAAACTTCAGCACAAAGATTAGTATTTATGCTAAATGATTGTCCATATTGAGCAAAAAGTGCTGCCATATAAAAATTAGTAGTGCGTTGTCCGTTATACGTCCACTTACCTACATTATAAAGCACATGGATAGCTTCCATTAACTCTTCATCTCCAAACCTATCAATGTCTCCCATGCGCAGATGACATTCAATTATAGTATCATTTATAACCTCTACGTTTAAGCAACCTGTGTAACCAGAAAAATTATTCTCTACCCAGTTGTACAGTGTTTTAAAAGTTTGTTCAGGAGAATCAACCAACTCCCAATAATCAAACATACCGTGCTGAAGCTTCTCTCCACGCATACAATAGTGATCAACCACAATACCATCACACACAATTAAATCAAAAGAGTAGTGTTCACCTATTTCATAAGGAGACCAAAATAGTCCAGGAAAGTTTACAGTATCATACTGTTCTTTGTTATGTACAACAAAAGAACCAACTCCTCCACCATAAAGATTAATAATAGGTTTCATTACTAGAGGATACTGGGTAGGCTCAGTACCGATTGGGCCATGAGGTATGTCTTGAGTCTCACAGATATGCATTTTATTATAAAACTTTTTATAGTTTTTAAAGGCAGGATATGTATAAGCAAAATCATCCGTAGTCGGTATATCAATACCCCAATCAGAGACTTTTCTATAGTAATTATACATTAAATTAATCGGATTGTGGTTTTTCCAAGGCATCGTACATCTTTTCTCTTATATCTACAACTTTTTCTTGTTCTATGATTTCTATACATAGATTAGTAATTTGAATATCTTTGCGTAAAAACATCATCTTTTCTTGAAGTTTTTCAAGTTCTCCTTGATAGAAAGCTAGTTCTCGTTCTTTACGAAGTCTTGTATCAAGTATGTCGGTTAAAAGAATTATTTTAGGAGGCTTGTTCAAAACTGAACCGCTGGAGACCAAAAGGTTGTGCGTCCATCATCAAGCTTGATTCTTTCAACAGGATGACCGTATATATCTTTTTGCTGATTATAAACCATTACGTGTCCTCCTCTTGCTTCTACTATTTCAGAAGGATTTGATGCGAAACGAGTATACTTCCCATGATTATTATATAAATCAGAATAATTACGAATAGTTGCCCCACCGGACTCATACGATGCTGATAGTACTTTACAAATTGCATAATAAAGTTTTTCAAGTTCTTCTTCATCCAAACTACCCATTGTTCTATGAGGCGCAATACCGGCTAAAAATAGGGATTCTGACTTGTAAATGTTTCCTACACCAGAAATCTTTTTCTGATCCATTAACCACTTTACCACCGACCAACTGGGATTACCTCGTGCGCGGGTATTAAATTCGCTAAGAGTACAAGGATTATTAAGCATATCAGGTCCAATTGATCTAAGTTTTGCTTGAAGATCACTTTCTTTATCCACAAACTTAATAGTCCCAAAATTACGCTGATCGTTGTAGTAGACAGCAGTGTCATCATCAAAGTAAAAAGCCATCCTTGTATGTTTGGATGGCTGGAGTTTAAAATTACCAGTCATACCAAGAGTAGTATAAATATAATATATTGGAAGCAAATCACCAAGCTCCCAATATATAAATTTACCCTTGTTGTGGACGGCTTTGACAGGAAATGGCCCATCATCTTCTAAATCACAATAGAAGCTGCCAAATCCTGTAGGTAGATTTTTAGTATATCTACCAGAAATAAAATTGATATTAATTAAATTTTTACCTCGTACAGCCCGATCAAGTTGTCTAGCTGTACGAGTGCATTCTGGACCTTCAGGCATTAGCGCATCTTAAGGTTAGCTTGACGTGGGAATCCCCAAACATCTATTGCTGGAACGCGAATCATACGCTCTTTAGTATTCTTTTTATCGGGATTTGGGACAGTGAGCATCACGTTTTTACCTTTACGCCACGCAATAGCTTGATTATTACGGCGCATATCAGACTGAATATAATCACGACGAAGAGCATTTAACACAGAACGTGTTACATTTGGACGCTCACCTTTAGAGGTGTAATTTTTACCAGAACTTTTCTTACCTGCCATTTGAATCTCCTGTTTTTGAAATATAAGTTAATATACAAAAATAAAGAGCACTAAGCAACATTAATGTAAGTTACGTAACCTGTCTTCAACTATTTTAATATCTTTTGGCTCATCAACAGCCCAGCTATCTCCTATTAAATCAATGCAATACACGGGAATTCCAATTTGGAGAAATCTATGAATAGATAATCCGTCAAGTGACTCAGCACTACATAGCCCTTGACTAAAGTAACTATCCAAAACATTTTTAGTGTAACTATGAATCCAAATAGCTTTATGTGCTTTTTGGAATTGTCCTTTATAATCAACGGGTATGCCTGCACGAGATGCGTAAAGCACTCTATTTTGCTCGTCGAAAACAATTTTTGCTTTTGAAGGGTCGTTGAATTCATTCTCATCTATGCTTTTTCTTCCAATTATGAATTGGTTTTTACTTGAGTCACTTTTTGCAATTATGGTTTTAATATCTTCTACATTAATTAAAGGTTCATCTCCACATGCACAAATATAAATTTTAGCAGCAATTTTGTCACTTACTAACTTTACTCTATCAACTTCACTGGCTGCTTTATCTGTTAATATGCAATTGATATCATTAGTAATGCAATAATCAATAATCTCATTATCCTCAGTAGCTACAACAATATTATCTGAAGAAGTTACTTGTAGTGCTCTGTTCCATACATGGTGTATCATAGGCACACCCATTATCTTAATTAAGGGTTTACCAGGAAGCCTAGAACTGCTCATTCTTGCTGGTATAACTATCAAAATGTCTTTCATTTATGAATCTCCGTGTTTGATTGTAAAATTGATTTCCAAATTTTCCTCTTTCCTAAGTATTTTTTATCTTCAAGATAGTTTTCTTCATTATGAAAAATAGCATATCTTTCGAAATATTCGCTATCATAAATTTCTCTGGTCTCCCAAATATTGTCAAATCCCCAAAGATGTATCTTTTCGGCATTATTTTGTAAAGCCCATAAATATGCTCTTTGTCCTGAATCTGAATATGAATCATAGTTGGTATGCACTTGATAAACTGCCCATTTGTAGAGTAAGTGAGTTCTATCAATAAGAGATAGGGACTTATGTGAGTATAAAAATTTTATAAAGTTTTTATCTTGAGGAAAATAAAGCGTATTTGTTGTAATAGTAGGTAAATTCCAATAACCCTCTCGACCCAATCTGTACGCGGGAGTACATACTATATCGCAGTCAACAGTTGGTCTATGAAAACATATGACCGTTCCGGTAGTATATTTAAACTGAGCCGCAGAAGGACCGTGGCCTACAAGATGAACCTCACTTAAATCATAATCAGATGGTAAAACTTCTTTCATTAAAACCTCGGATAATCAGTAAAATTTGAACTACCATAAAACGATTCAATCTCAGTAGCCCAATTAATAAAATTATTATAACCTAACTCTTTCTCTTTACCAGCAAAATGAATTAACGAGTTAGGAATAGGAGATTGTCTATTTCTCCAATAACCACAACCTAAAGGTTTATAGTTTAGAGTTTCTGAAATTTCTGTAATGAGATTGTTATTATAATGTGCCCAAACGTTGAATAAAAACTCATCAGGCTCCCCTGTATCAAAAGATTTAAAAAGAGACTCAAAGTTTCTTAACGGTTTATTTTTATCATTTAGTTTAAGAATCTTAGTCCAAGCTGCCTGATCATTTAAGAAAAAATCATAGAAATCATACAAGAGTTCAATTAAATTAATGTTTTCAATTATAATTACACCACAATCATAATAAGTAGAAAAAGTTTTAGGGTATAAAGGCTTATAGTAAGAAACTAATCCTAGTCCTTTAGTCTTTGGGGTGGTTGGATTGTAAAAAGGTAAAATGTCAGAATCAAGATGAATTATTCTATCATAATCACGTCGTAGATCATAAAAAGACTGAAATTTTTGGAAGTTGTAGGGAAGGCGAGGAAATCTTGCAGCCCAAGAGGACAATGTGTCAACACAAACATAGTCATAATCGTTTGACTCTGACCACTCTTTCACTTTAGAAGTGCAAAAATTGATTAGAGGACGATCATCATCAATATTAACTTGAAGAATACACGTTTTCATTTGACGAGTTAGAAGATATAGAGATATTGCTGTGTAGTTCTATTAATGTATAAATAAAATCTGCGGGTTCATATAATTGTGAACATTTTCGACATTCTACAATATCAAGAGGCTCTATTTTACCATTCATGAACCATACTTCTTCGTCAGAAGAACAGACGGGACATAAGCTTCTAGCTCTGTATATAGCCATTATAAATTTTTCGGTGATATAAATCCATTGAATGATCCCGTGCTCCGTCAAAAAACTCACGTTTTTTCCACGCGGCTAGACGCCCACGCCATTGATCTTTGATTCGTTGCCAAACAGTCATATTACGAATATTTCCGTAGTGATTTATATAAACAAGCTCTCCGTGGTGACGGTACACAATAGGAGGAGGTACACGAGTCACAATATCATTGTTGTTAACAAAGCGATAATGCTTTATTTTATCTGTGTTCATTTCTTTGACGAAGCGTCTATCACCTACGCGGGGGGAACCAAAAGTGTAAAGTTCGTTGGCGTCTAACCGACTTGCCATGATAGTAGCTAATGCAGCTCCGAGTGAATGACCCGTACACGTGATTCGACAATCATCATCAAATTGTTGAGCATCTAAATACTCAACAATCTCACTATACACAAGATTTAGTGCATTAGCAAACCCAGAATGAACACGACCTTTTTCTTGGGCTCTTTTAGGCCATGCACGTAAATCAGCTAAAAGATCCGATAATTCAGTAGGCTCAGTACCCCTGAAGCAAATTATAACAGTATTAGTTTCTTTATCCCAAGCAACAAAGCATTGAGTACCGCCTTTATCAAACCATTTAAACTTTTCATAACCAAAGGTGTCACATGAGGATTTTACGAGAGCCTCACCTGAGTAAACGAGTTTACTCAAGTAGGACGCACGAACTGCTGTATGCATTTTCATTACTTACTTTTCATTTTCTTTAGAATAGCCGCTTGAAGAGCAGGCGGTAGCTTCTTCTGTGCTGGAGTAAGTCCTTCAGTTTTGCGTTGGCCTTTCATTGAAGGCTTTTTCATTGGTTCTTTTTTCATTATGATTTTCCTCTTTTCCCTAAATCTATTTTTTTACCCTTATGAGGGCCTGATTTACGTGGTAACATCCCACGTGCGACAAGTCTGGCTCGGTTCGTAGAACCGATTGAGCGTCCAGACTTATATTTGCGTAGTAGCGCAGCATAATTAATCCTGGATTTTTTAGTCGTCATTCTTCATCATCTTTCGTAAATGAGCATGTTTCTTCATATCATTGTAAATATCTATGACACCGCGTGCTGCATGAGTTTTAAATACAAAAGGAAGAAATGCATGAACAGTGCTAGTAATTAGTATTTTGACTAGTCTATAACTGTTATAAAGACTGTGCGAAAAATGTGCCCAATAACTCATACGGCTATTTTTTAAATGCTCTATGGAATTCTTAATCATAAAGTATGTTACCTGTTTGCCAGAGGGTTGTCCAAAGATTTTTGTAACTTTCTATCCAAATCTTCCTCTAAGGAGTTTAGTTCTCTTTTGACGAAACCTTCCATACCAGATACTTTATCATTGAAACGATTGTTAGCGTCTTCAATCATAGATCTTGCATCTGATTTAGTTCTGTCCATAAGTGCCTGTGCTTCATCTTCTACCTTATCAATGTCGTTCTCAACCTTGTCGAGTATCTTTTCCATACGAACTAAGTCACCGCGTAAGTCGTGCTTAGTATCTCGCATAAAGTCTACCTGCTCACCAATTGCATCGCGTATAATAACAACTTCTTCTCTTGTTATTTTCATTTCTTCATGAAGTACAGCAAGATTCTTATCAAACTCTGATAAATCGGGTGCTACATAGTTTTGGATCTGTTCTTTCATGTCCATGTAATCCTTGTAGAACTCAAAGCCTCCCCAAAGTCCTCCACCTAGTGTTCCAATGAGTGGTAATACTAGAAGTAATTTACTTCCTCCTACTTTGATTCCTCCGTATTCTATTTCTGCCATTTCTCTCTCCTATTTAAAGTTATATTGCGAATCTTCCATTGCTCCGAAGTTAGGGTCGTTTAAAAACCATCTAGCAAATGCATGATCTACTGTAGGTTTTGGTGGGTAAAAATTTGCTAAATCTATATTTTCTTCTTTACCGTAATCACTAAAGTCAGGTACATAACTAATTAATGCAAGTAATCTACGTTGTATATTCATCTGCTGTTCCAAAGTTACAGCTGCTTCAAGTTCTTTTACAGTTTCTATCGCTTTCATAGCTATTAGAAGTCTCATCTTCTCTCTTTTTGAATCCACAGGATTAACTTTAGGCATTGCTTTACCAGGAATATTCTCCACATAGTCGGGGTTAGAATTCTCAAGTGCTGCTAGTTCTTTTTCAATATTATCTTCTTGATTGGCTCCGCCCTGCCTAGCATCAAGCGGTCCTCCTCCAGACGCTTCTTCAGATGAATTTTCTAAGGCGGCTATCTCAGAGTCAATGTCATCTTCCATAATAGCCTCACCATCTAATGATTCAAGTTCTGCTATCTCAACTTCAATGCTATCGTCTATAGTTTGAAATCCTGTTTTTTGTTGTACTTCTTCTGTAGGAGCTTCTACAACATCATTAGAAAAAGTGAGGCTTGTAGCTGGGATCTCAGGTTGATAAAAATCAGGCTGACCAGTAGATAAATCTGTATCAACAGAGAGAATATCATCAACTACAGGGTCTAAAACTGTAAAATTATTATCATTTCCTGATAAATCAACATAACCCAGACACATTTGACTGTACTGAGCATCTAAACTACATTGTTCATCAAAATATGCAACATCGTACCCAGTACATCCTCTGTCAAAAAGAGGATTCTCTTCACATTTTGCAACGTAGTAATCGGGACAAGCAGGATCCGAAGTTGGATTATTTGTACAAGTATTATTGAATAAAGCTAGTGAGTAACCATTACACTGAGAGTCGTAGAGAGGGTTCAGACTGCATTGCTGATTTAAATATGCAGTAGCGTAACCAGTACAACCTTGATCATACAGTGGATTTAGCTTACATTGCTGGTTATAATAAGCAGTTGAATATCCAGAACAGGCGGGATCATGTAAGGGATTTGCTGCGCATTGTTGAGTAAACAATGCTTGGGTATACCCAGGACATCCTGGATCATAAAGTGGGGTAGCAGTACATTGTTGATTATATAGAGCCTGTGCATAGCCTGGACAGGCAGGATCATATGTTTGATTATTATAACAAGGATCTGCAGAGTAGTTTACATAGAGATGTGATTCATCTGCTCTAAACTCAGGACCATAATAACCAGCTTGGTTAGCTATATCTTGTGCAGTTACTTCCACAGAAACATTGCCAAAGAAAGTAGGGTCTAATCCTATAGCACCAAAAAGCTCTGTACCTGTTTTGGTTGTCCAGTTATAAAACTGATTACCATAGTCATATTTGTAACTTTTGAATAACGTACCATCTGCTTTATAAACATTAACAACAATCTCAAAAGGGTCTACTCCCCCACCACCAGTCTGACCAGAGAACCAGTTTGCATTACCGTTTTTAAACACCCACTGATAGTCATATCCATCAATTTGAATACCTGCTACTTGTAAAGCTGTATTTAGTGCGATAGTATTAGTAAGAGTCTGTTGTGTACCGCTCCAATAGTAAGTAGTACCATTACCAGTTGGGTTGGACGACTCGTGAATATCACCTTGATCAGAATTACCAGCCCAACAATCTAAACCATGAGTACATGAACTCAAAGTTCCTGTCCACCCATTACCTAATACAATGATATCTCCAGTTTGTTGTGCGTTAGAGGAGAAGGAGCAACAGACCAAGACTAATGCCGCCAGCAGCGATTGCACCATTCCTTTTTTGAACATCTGATTTTGTCTCCATTTCTTCTACAGTTGGAATCCTACCAGCATTTTCAGGAGCCTCCCATTGTGCGGTCGCCTTATCCCCAATATCACCTAAGAATGGACAAGGTGTTCCCGCCATATTCATTGCATCCCATACTCTACGGTCTTGGCATAAAACAGATACCGCTGCAACTTTCATTCCCATATCATAAAGAGTTTTACTTATCTTCAATCGTTCACAATTTGGGTCTCTTACAGTTTCTCCAGAAGATATACCAAGAATTTGAGTTTGTACAGCTCCTGCCACGCCAACAGTACAAAGATCTGAAGAAGATGAGCTAACTGAAGGAGTTATAGCCGAGGGAGGTGGAGAAATCACAAAAGTACGTGAGTCAGCATCAGTGCTTACTGTCGAATTTGATTTCGAATCAGTTACTACTGTACTGGTTGTCTGCGCAAAAGCGGCCCCACTTGTAATAAGCAGGGCCAAAGTTGTTAATAATCTTATTGTTCTCAAGAGAGTTTCCTAACTTTCTAGTCGTCTTTTTTTATCATATTCCATAAGCCCCAGGCAAGACCTGCCCAGACAACAATGTCTAATAAAGCCATACCGCCCCAGATAACTGCGACTGCAGCGGCTGCGACGATTACACCGTTGTGAGTGGAACGTTCTTTGATTCTATCTGTAATCCAGCTCATCCACCACTCCTTTCTGTGTTGCTATTTTTTGCTCTTGTTATTCTTTCTTTTAGGCAAAGGAGATGCTAAAACTTTGCGTAGCATCTTTGACTGTTTTGCATGAGCTTTTGAGGCTCCAGCTAACAAGTCAGCAACTTTTTTAATAGTTTTATCGTTATGCACTTTTTCTCCTTTTTGCAGTAATCTTTTTCTGAGCGTTAATAAATTTTCTATAAACACCCGCTGCCGAGACCTTTCCCATCTCTCTTGCTCGTTGTTCCATAGCGATAGCCGCTTGTGTCTTATGAGCGTGAGATTTTCCTGATCTTTTAATTTTATTTACAGAGGTTTGCGCAGATTTAACTGTAGCAAAACCTAGTCCTTTTATAGTACCTTTTGGGTTCTCATCAGTATATAGGTCACTATGTTTAGTAGAATTGGCACGTTGTCCTTTTTTGCGAGGAATACGGGGAGCCATTACTTTTTCTTTCTTTTATTCATAGTGCTTACCATAGTAGGTTTACCACCTGGATTACCTGCAGCACGTTTACGTTGTACTGCGCTACGAATCTGTGCAGCAGTCATACTATTAGCTTTAGAGCGAGGTACACATTTCGGGTATTTACCCCCATCACCAGCAGATTTTCTACCACAAGGTTGCCATTTGCCATTCTTTTTAGGCGCACCAATGTTTACCCAATCACCTTTTTTACCTTTGCCAAACCATGCAGTAAGGCCGCCTCTAGGTTTAGCCATTATCTGTACCCACCACCACGTTGTTTATAGGTTCTCACTAACCAACCATTAGCATAAGCTGACGGATAAACATTGAATTTTCTTTTAGCCTCGGCTTTAACCCGTGCATATAATTTTGGATTTGTAGGTTTTGCACCTTTTTTCTTAACTGCCATTATATATTCCTTCCGCTAATATTATATTTACCTTTATATAGTTGTTTCACTAATGTTATAGTTACTTTTTGGCTAACATCATCTATGTAGTATCTTTTAAAAAAATTTTTAAACTCAATTGGACGGTCTTTGGAATTATCAAAAAGAGGTATGTATTCAATTTTAGAATATTTCTTAGCTGGGTATTTGTAGTCTCTTAAAACAAACCCTAAAACAAAATCCCAAGTATCTTTTCCGTCATATAAAACTGTATGCGTATCGCTATTGATAACGTAAACCTTTCTTCTTCTAGTCAAAAACATCTGTGCTGCTACTGCTGATACGATCTGACAATGAGAAAATAAATTATATTCTTGTTTCAGCTCTTTATGGAGTAAATCACTAAGTTCAGTAACAATGTGACTGTCTACAGAGATAGATTTTAATCCCACATATCTTTCCTTTAAGTTTTTAAACTTGTTTAACGTATTTAATCATAATTGATTGTTTTTTGATTGTAGGAAATTTTTTAAGCCAATTTTGGTCTTTCGCAGTAGAAGTATCTTTTAAAGGGTGCATTCTGCGATTAATAACTCCTAATAACTTTACCTTTAAATGCTGTTTTATCTGCACACCAATCTTCTGGATGCATGTGCCTAGGTCGTTTTCCTGCAGGTTTACTTACCATACGTCCCATAGGAGTATAAAAAGCACACCATTCTTGTTGTGGTCTACGTTTAACAGAGGAACTCATTGATTCCCAAGCTTTTGTACCGTTAGATGATTTAGTTAATTTACGAACTGCCATGATTACTCCAATAAAAAAGGGTATATTTCTATACCCTCATTGTTACACTTTGGAATTTGTATGTCAAAAAGAAATTATAATCTTTTAGTGATTACACTCTCTCCACTGAAATCCTCCTCTGATTTGATGAATTCGTAGAATCCTTGAACTGCAACTTCTTTATGCTTCGCTTCAATGTCAAAATCTGCATATTCAAGCATCGGTACATGATTTGCCATTAGATGTTCATCCCAGTAAGTTTCTGAATGAGCATTAGGTTTCATCCAGTAATCTCGATTATCGGGGTGGAAGGATTGTGATTTGTGGAACAACGGGCGTACGCCTCTCCATGACTTGACAGCTTCCACGAAGTAGTCACTTGTGTGGGTGATGTGATCCACGTCTCTAATTTTCCTATTGACCGTTTTCTCTCCAATTTTAACTCTCTCAGCCTCAACCATTCGATGGCAGGCATAGTGGTGTGTGTCGAGGGTGCAGCGGATAGGGATCCGTTGGGCAAGCTCAAGTGTGTGTGCGATGTCATATCCATTGGGTTTATCTTCATTTTCGACGGATAAGCAGCCTTGGGCATAGTCTGAAAGGTAGGGGAAGTGTGTGGCAAAGCGTTTAATACCATCTTCGTGTTTTCCTCCGTAAAGTCCTTGTAAGTGAATGTTCATTGAAAAATCTTCAGCAGGCAATCCCATCAATGAACCGTATAGGGCATGATACTCTAAATCTTCAATAGATTTACTTACTACATCTGGTTTATTAGAAGCGAGAACTGTATACTGACCAGGATGCACAGAAAGACGAACAGAGTGTCGTTTTGCAGCCTCACCAGCTTGAGCCAATATAGTTTCAATCTCCTCCCAAATTTCTTTATACCAGTCTTGAGTAAATTCAAGAGTGTAGCAAGGAAACATCTCAGAAGAGATCCGAAAGCTTCTAAGATTAAAAGGTTGAGTTGGGAAATAAGTAGTAAGAGCGTCGAGAAGTTTTTTACAGTTCCCAATAGCTTTTGTTTGAACTTTTTCTTTTCCGCCCTCTTTAAGAGCATAGGTCTTGGTGGTAGTTCCAAAGTTATACCTTTTAGCAAGTGTCTTGTCATGCCATTGGCAGCATTGAGAAATGCGCCAATCAGTTTGTTTTTGATTGAAATATTCCATAGAATCTCCGTTGATTTTCTATAGTATATATAAAGTTGTAAGGACTCTGCAAAGATTTATTAGAGTCTTAATCTATTATAAGGTTTAATCACGCCATTATAAAATTCCTTACTGGAAAGTTTAGATACGTTAAGCAACTCATCGTAATCTTTAATGTGGTAAGAATTTTTAATGTGCTGGGCAGTAAAAACGATTGTTTTAAGGGTGCTAATTTTAAGTAAAATTGCAGCCCTTACTCTTGTAGTTCCTAATAAACATCTACCTGCTTCATCAACAATAATTGGTTTTTCAATGCCAATTTCTTTAACATTTTTATATATCTGCATTGTATAGTCATTATTGATTGAAGTTTTCAAAATATCTATTTTAATACTTGTAGTAGGTAAATATGATAAATAAACATACACAAGTTACTTACTTTTACCAAGGTTTTGAGTACCAAAAAAAGCAGCAACAATAGCTGCAACTGATACAAAATACACAGAGGCCATGTCTCCAAGAATCTTACTTGCTTGATCTAAACCAATAAGAACTGCTAGTACAACAGCAAATGGGTATAATAACATACCAAATAGAGCAAACCATGCCATTTTACGTTGTGCATCTCGCATCGCGTCTGCATCCTCTAGAGCTTTACGTTTAAATTCTAAATCCAATTCTAACTCTTGTTTAGATAAATGTCCATCACCGTTAATATCTTTAGCGGCTACTTCTGGATCAACCGTTTTCGTTTCCATTAATCATCTCCCAAGGAATATAATTCATAATATCCTCTTGATAAAAATACGCACCTAATACAGCAGCTACAAGCACTAGTATCCAAAGTGGTTTTTTAGAGGTTTGCGTTGAAATAGACTGAGCTACTTCATCTGCAAATTGAGAAGCTTCACGTTCTGCATGCATGCGTTCCCAAAGCATTTTTTGATTTTCTATCCTACGTAGAGAAGCTCCTTTTACTTTAAGTAGAGTTTCAGCTTCTTCCCAAGTAAGAAGTATTTTAATATCTTCGTCCATTTTATCGTCCTTTAAAAGTCGATTTCTCGACCGTCTTTTTCCCAAGTGTTAAATCTAGTCCTGATAGTTGCCACTTGAGTTTCTGTTAATTGTTGTTTGTTCGAGTATTCGGATACGAGCTTCGATACTGTCGAGTCGTTTGGCGAGTTCGGGGAATTTAGCCATTCGCTTTCGTTCATCTGTGAGCATTTTGATTCCGTATCTTTTTGAAGCCCAAGTGTAGAGCGAATCCAATTTAGCATATGTCCATACTCCTAATTTTGTATCTCTAAACCACGATTCTGTAGCGGAACCTACAATAGAACCTGCTATAGATTTTAATAAGAAAAACCACATTAATCTTTTACCGCCATATGACAATTATGTGTTGGCGTTGTCATCATTTGTTTAGTCCAGTCAAGTTCTTGAATTAATCTGTTATACCAAGCTTGATCCATTGGGTCATGAGCTTTTGCCATATCTTCTTTTAATTGTCCAATTCTTACGTTAATATATTTTTCTACTCTACTCATCGCACCAACCCTTTTTAGCTCCACCATCATAAGGACGAGCTAAACCTTTATCAATTAAAATGTCAGAATAAAGAAGACCGTCTAGATACACATTTGAAAGTATACGTCCTCCATATTTATCCCATTTGAGATCTTTAAACTCAATAGTTTTCGCAGCGCGAAATAACTTGTTAGCGGTTTGTCTACCAATAAGAGCTAGTTCTTTTTCTTTTTCATACTT
>Ga0206123_10001064_pt1 | contig 26324 bp, 21 predicted proteins | sample Helgoland_Spring_2_FD_160086 | JGI IMG/M metagenome (GOLD analysis project Ga0206123, IMG submission 160086) | Pelagic subsurface seawater microbial communities from Kabeltonne, Helgoland, North Sea - Helgoland_Spring_Bloom_20160316_1 | ecosystem: Environmental > Aquatic > Marine > Epipelagic ...
CCTTGGCGTAGAGGTCTTCCATTTCCTGCTGGCTGGCGCGCTCGCCCACGCCCAGGTACTGCAGGGCCTCGGCGCGGATCTTGTCCATCAGCAGCCGGGCGGTGACCTGGGAGTAGTTGGGCTCCATTTCGATCATGGTGCGGGCGGTCATCACCATGGAGGTGTTGACGTCCTTGATGGACACACCGTCGTACAGGTTCTTCACGGTTTCGGCGATGATCTTGTCCGGGTAGACCTCTTCCAGGCCGCTGCAGGCTTCGTGGATCAGATACTCAAGACGGGCCATGTCCAACGGCGCGCGGCTGCCGTCTTCCATGGTCACGTTCATGTCCACTTTGTGCTTGGGCTCGGGCAGGTCGCGGGCGCGCTCGGCGCGCTTGCGGGCCTGCTGGTCCCGATACAGCACGTAGTCGCGGGCCACTTTGTGTTCGCCGTTGCGCATCAGGGCCAGTTCCACCTGGTCCTGGATTTCCTCGATGTGGATGGTGCCGCCGGAGGGCATGCGGCGTTTGAAGGTGGCGCTGACCTGCTCGGTCAGGCGCTCCACGGTGTCGTGGATGCGCGAACTGGCGGCGGCGGTGCCGCCTTCCACGGCCAGGAACGCCTTGGTGATCGCCACGGTGATTTTATCGTCGGTGTAGGAAACCACCTTGCCGTTGCGCTTGATAACGCGCAGTTGGCCGGGGGCGGTGGCGGTGACGTCCTGCTCGGCGCCGACTTCGCCGCCTTGCGCGCCCGCGTGGGCCTGATCGCGATTCATATCCGTGTGCATGATGCCCTCTCCGTTGTTTCTGTGCTGACTGTTCTGGTTGTATCCGGTGCCGGCGGTGTGCGCGCAGAGGCCGGAAACACCATATGTTGTGTTTCCGGCCCGGACGGTTATCCGTGCTCGGACCGGATTGATCACTGCATAATTCGGGCCGGAAGTCGTAAGCGGCTGATCCGGCGGCATTTTCCGGGGGCGGAAAGACGTTGGCCTGCGAAACCGGAAAACTTTTACAAAACCCAATATGTTGGGGTCGGTGACCGATAGCAGTACAAGTTATAGATGGGGTTTCGCTTTTGCAAGCCTTCCCGCTGGGGAAATCCTGTGGATAAACTGTGGGTGGGCTGTGCAGGGTTACGGGCGAAGAAACGGCGTGCTTGAGCGTGGGGGGTGCACCACTATATATTGTGGCGCTCTGCCGGGGTCATTCCGGTTGCTCAAGCGCACGGGTATGCGTATAAAAGAGTTGGCGACTGCGCCTAAGAGAGCCTCTGAAAAGCTCCCTACAACAATGAATCGATAAGGATAACGACGGGAATGACAAGCGTGCAGGATAACCCGCCGACCATCATGATCGTGGAAGACGACGAACGTCTCGCCGATCTCACCTGTGAATATCTCCAATCCAACGGTCTCGACGTCAGCGTGGTGAGCGACGGCGAGGAGGCGATCCGCCGCATCCGTTCCGAACAGCCGGACCTGGTGGTCCTGGACCTGATGCTGCCCGGCGCCGACGGCCTGACCGTCTGCCGGGAGGTGCGCGCGACCTTCAAGAATCCGATCCTTATGCTGACCGCCCGCACCGACGATATGGATCAGGTGCTGGGGCTGGAGATGGGCGCCGACGACTATGTGGCCAAACCGGTCAAGCCGCGCGTTCTGCTGGCCCGCATCCGCGCCCTGTTGCGGCGGGTGGAAACCGACAGCGAGCGTGACAGTTCGCCGTCGCGCCTGGAATTCGGTGCCCTGGTGATCGACAACTCCGCCCGGGAAGTGAGTCTGCGCGGTAAGTCCGTGGATCTCACCAGCGCCGAATACGATCTGCTCTGGCTGCTGGCATCCAACGCCGGCACGGTACTGTCCCGCGAGACCATCTTCGAGAAGTTGCGCGGCATTCAGTACGACGGCCAGGACCGTTCCATTGATGTGCGCATTTCCCGTATTCGCCCCAAGGTGGGGGACGACCCGGAAAACCCCAAGCGGATCAAGACGGTGCGCTCCAAGGGCTACCTGTTCGTCAAGGAAATGAGCACCGGATAACGCAGGCGGCGCCCGCCCGCGCGTACCAGCAGGTGTGACTTGAACAGTATCTTCGTCCGCATCTATGGCGGCGTCCTGGTGGCGCTGCTGATCATCGGCGCGCTCACCTATGCCGGCGTGGAGCTGATCAATGACTATCGCTCCCAGCTCTATCGGGAGCGCATGGCCAGCGGCACCTTTTATTTGATGGCGGACGGCTACCGCGAGCGGACCGGCAAGGATGAACGCCAGGCCTGGTCGCGCACGCTCAGCCGTCTGTTCGGCGCGCCGGTGTCACTGCGCGACGCCGGCGAGCTGGGCCTTTCCTACCGCGACGGGCTGCACTTGCAGGAAGGCCGGGTGGTGCTGCGCGGCCGGCCGGACGACGATCAGGTGGAGGTGCTCTACGCGGTCCCCGGCGCGCCTCTCTACGTCCACGCTTCGATGAGACGCCTTTCCGAACAGCAGGCCCGAGCCACCGCCATGCTGGTGCTGGACCATCTGCGTGCCCGGCCGCGCAATCAGCAGGATCAGGCGCTGGCGACGCTGAATCAGCATTTCGGTTACCCCCTGACGCTGGTCGACGAGACCGAGCTTGACCTGGACATGCAGCAGCGGCGGCGGCTGGAACGCCAGGAAGTGGTGTTCACGCTGACGGACAGCACCCGCCGTGACGCCGGCGTACGGGTGCTGGTGCCGGTGGCCGGTAGCGACCGCATTCTGGTGATGGGGCCGTTGCACCTGTTCGATCAGTTTCCCTGGGAGCTGTTGGTCATCGCCGGGGTGGTGGCGCTACTGCTGGTAGCGTTGTCCACTTACCTGCAGGTGCGGCCTTTGCAAACCCGGCTGCGCCGCCTGGACCGGGCGGTGAAACGCCTGGGCAGCGGTGATCTGGGCGCCTACGCGGATATTCCCGGCAACGATCCGATCGGCCAGGTGGCGGCCACCTTTAATGGCATGACCGCCCACATCCGCCGGCTGATCGAGGCGCAGCGGGAAATGACCCGGGCGGTGTCCCACGAACTGCGGACGCCGGTGGCGCGATTGCGGTTTGGGCTGGAAATGCTGGCCGATTGCGAATCCGCCGAAGAGCGCCGCGAAAAACTCAATGCCCTGGACCGTGATATCGAGCAACTGGACGAGTTGATCGATGAAATCCTTACCTACGCACGCCTGGAAGAGGGCACGCCCAACATCGAATTCCAGCCGGTGTTTCTGTTGGAGGTCTGCGATCAGTTGATCGGTGAGCTGGAGGATATTCGCGGCGACATCTTTATTGATGCCCTCGGCTCCCGGGACCTGACCGTGGAGGGGGACCCCCGCTACCTGCATCGGATTCTGCAGAACCTGGTTACCAACGCCCTGCGTTACGCTAAAACACGGGTGCGGATGACGGTCAGCGAAGACCAGGGCAACCTGATTCTGGACGTGGACGATGACGGTCCTGGCATCGCTGAGCATCAGCGCGAGCGGGTGTTCAAACCCTTTGCCAGGCTGGATAAAAGCCGCCACCGTGCCAGTGGCGGGTACGGCTTGGGGCTGTCCATCGTCAAGCGCATCGTGGTTTGGCACGGCGGTGACGTGGCGGTGGTGGAAAGCGACTGGGGCGGGGCTCGTTTCCGCGTTATTCTGCCCCGTGAGCAGCGCATCCAGCATGTGCTGGTACGGCAAAAGAAAGTGAATAGTTAATAGTGAACAGTTAATAGCGAAACCACCTCTCAGATAGGTTCGAGCGTCCGCCGGGTTTCGCTGTTACCTATTAACTGTTCACTGTTAACTCTTATTTTCGGGGTGTGTATGTCTGCTTTCATCCTTGCTATCGATCAGGGCACGACCAGCTCCCGCGCCATCGTCTTTGACCGGGACGGGGTCGCGGTGGGGCAGGCGCAGAAAGAATTCCGCCAGCATTTTCCCCGCGACGGCTGGGTTGAGCACGATGCGCAGGAGATCTGGAACGATTGCCTGGCGCTGTGCCGCCAGGCGCTGCGCAATGCTCAGGTGGAAGCGGACCAGCTCGCCGCCATCGGCATTACCAACCAGCGCGAGACCACCGTGCTGTGGGATCGCGCCACCGGCGAACCGGTGGCGCGGGCGATCGTCTGGCAGGACCGGCGTACCGCCGATCATTGCCAGCGCCTCAAGGCCGAGGGCCATGAAACACTGGTGCGTGAGCGCAGCGGTTTGTTGTTGGATCCGTACTTCTCGGCTACCAAACTGGCCTGGCTGCTGGAGAATGTGGACGGCGCGCGCCGCCGGGCCGAGGCCGGGGAGCTGGCGTTCGGCACCATTGACTGCTGGCTGCTGTGGAAGCTCACCGACGGCCGGGTGCACGCCACCGACGCCACCAATGCATCGCGCACCCTGTTGTTCAATATTCATAGCCAGCAGTGGGACGAGGAACTGCTCCGGTTGTTCGATATTCCCGTTTCGCTGCTCCCGGATGTGCGTGATAGTGCCGGCGAGTTCGGCCGCACCGACCCCCGGGTGCTGGGCGCGGCGGTGCCGGTGGCCGGCATCGCCGGTGATCAGCAAGCGGCGCTGGTGGGCCAGGCCTGTTTTCAACCCGGCATGGTCAAAAGCACCTACGGCACCGGCTGTTTCATGGTGATGAACACCGGCACGGCGGTGCATTCGGACAACCGGTTGCTGACCACCGTGGGCTACCGGCTCAACGGTAAGACGTGTTACGCCCTGGAGGGCTCCATTTTCGTCGCCGGGGCGGCGATCCAATGGTTGCGCGACGGCCTTAATTTGATTTCCCACGCCAGCGAAACCGAAGCCCTGGCCCGTCGCGTGGGGTCGGCCGGGGGCGTGTACCTGGTACCCGCCTTCACCGGCCTGGGCGCGCCCTGGTGGGACCCGCACGCACGCGGCGCCTTGTTGGGGCTGACCCGCGACACCGGCATTGCCGAGGTGGTCACCGCCGGGTTGGAGGCGGTGTGTTATCAATCCAGGGATCTGCTGGAAGCGATGGCGGCCGATTGCGACCGGCGTCCCACGGCGCTGCGTGTGGACGGCGGCATGGTGGTCAATAATTGGCTCGGGCAGACCCTGGCTGACGTGCTGGGCGTGCGCGTGGACCGCCCCCGGGTGACCGAGACCACCGCGTTGGGCGCCGCCTACCTGGCTGGTTTGGGCTGCGGCCTGTTCCGCGATTTGGATGAAATCGCCGATCATTGGCAACGGGATCGCGCTTTTGAGCCCGCTTTGCAGGAAAATGAGCGTGAGCGCCGCTATCGGGGCTGGCGTGAAGCCGTTCAACGGGTGTGTTCGGACAACCGGCAGTGAAAGCCCGACCGAAAGTGTGAATCAGTGCACAGTTTTGATTATCATCCCCAGGCAATGCCAGCCCTGCATTGACTCATAAACCGTCGCCGCGCCGACGGCCTGGCTGGCCATTTCGACGATGACGACCTTGGGGAAGGATCGCATGCACGGACGGCTTTCCACAGTGACGGACCGGCGTCAGGACTTGCGGCTACGCCGTCTGGCGTTCTCGTTGCTGATGGGCGGCGCGGCCCACACGCTGGTGTGCTGGCTGATCCTGCAGTGGGGGTTCTTCCGCGGTGGCGAAACCGCCTTCTACGGCCTGTTCGCGCTGATCTGGGCCGGCCACCTGGGCCTGCTGGCGTTCGCCCGACTGGGTTTTAACCTCCGTCTCAAAAATCCGGCCATGACCGAGCCGGTGATGCTCTGGAGCATCTTCACGTTGCTCGTCTCCGCGTTGTATCTGGATCAGGGGCGGCTGGCGGTGATGGCGTTTTTCTTCGCTATTCTGCACCAGGGGGTGTTCCGGGTACGGCGACGGCAGGTGGCCAGGGCGGCGGCTCTGGCGGCCGCCGGGTACGCGCTGGCGTTGTTTTATTTGCAGGTTCGCGGCGATCTCGCGCGGCCGGCCCTGGAGTGGGGACAGTGGCTGTTGTTCGCGCTGGTGACGCTGGCGATGGTGTTGCTGGCCAGCGAGATCACCACTATCCGGCTGCGGTTGCGCGAGCGCAACGGTCAGTTGGGAGAACTGCTGGAGCGCATTCAGGACCTGGCGGTAAAGGACGAGCTGACCGGTTTGTACAGCCGTCGCCACGCCATGGAGCTGCTCGCCAAGGCGTGCGGGCAGGCCCGTCGCGGGGCGTTTTTGCTGGCGGTGGGGTTCGTCGACCTGGACCATTTCAAGCGCATCAATGACCGTCATGGGCATCTGTTCGGCGATCAGGTGCTGGTGCGCTTCGCCGAACTCACCCGGCGTTATCTGGGCGACAAGGACATGGCGGCGCGGCTGGGCGGGGAGGAATTCCTGCTGATTCTGCCGGTGATCGATATGGAACAGGCGGTCACCAGCGCGGAGCGTCTGATGAGCGCGCTGCGCGCCCAACGCTTTAGGGCCGCGCCGGTCCGGGAAGTGACCGCATCGGTGGGGCTCACGGTGGTCGGTCACGGTGAGAGCCCGGACGAAGTGCTGGCGCGCGCCGACCGTCTTCTCTATAGCGCCAAGGCCGCCGGCCGGGATCGGATTATAACGGCGGGTCCGCCGTGACCGGCGATGATTGGCGTCGGGCCCACCGGCTGACCGTTAGTGAACAGCGTCTCCTGTACCGGCACGGCCGTTCCCTGGCGGCGGTAGCACTCTTGCATATGGTGTTGGTGGTGGCCTTTTGGGTATGGGGCACACTCAACGCCGGCGGACTGTATGTCAGCCTGCTACTGGGGGGGCTGGCGCTGATAACGGCTCTTTATTTGTTACTTACGGAAACCGGACTGACCGCCGCCCGGCGGGAGCCGAGCCTGTCCGTGCCCATGGCGCTGAGCCTGGTGGTGGTGTTTCTGTTCACCGCCTTCCCCATGAACGAGGGGCGAATCAGCGCCATGATTCTGTTCTTTCCGCTCTTGTTGCTGGTGTCGTTCCGGCTCGGCGCGCGGCCGCTGTTGTCGCTGGCGTTGCTGGCCAGCCTGGGTTACGCCTTGATGTTGTCGGTGGCGTTGGCGACGCGCGGATTGTATCTGAGTCTGAGCCTGGAATTGTTGCAGTGGTTGGTGTTCACCCTGGTGGCGATCAGTTTCGCGGTCACCGGCAGCGGCGTGAACGGTCTGCGACGCAGCCTGGCGGTGAAGAACCAGGCTTTGGCGGATGCTTTGGAACAGGTTCGTGACCTGGCCATCCGTGACGACCTCACCGGGTTGTTCAATCGCCGTCATATCATGGAAGTGCTGGAGCATCAGAAAGCGCTGGCGGACAACCAGATTTACCCGTTTTCGGTGTGCTATGTGGACCTCGACTATTTCAAGCGGATCAACGACGAATATGGCCACGACATGGGCGATCGGGTGCTGCGCCAGTTCGCTGAACAAACCCTGGAAAATCTGCGTGAGGGGGATTACCTGGCCCGTCTCGGCGGTGAGGAGTTTATCCTGGTATTGCCGCAGAGTGATCTGGCGGGTGCCGAACTGGTGGCGGAGCGGCTGCGCGAGAGCTGGGCGTCGCGAGACTTTCAAGCCTTACGGGGCCCCCCGGGGGTGAGCCTGTCTGCGGGCGTTGCCTGTTATCGCACCCCCGAAACCGTGGACCAGTTGTTGGCCCGTGCCGACCGTGCGCTCTACCAAGCCAAGACCGGCGGCCGCAATCGCGTCTGCCGGGCCGACGACGTGTAGGCGCGGACTTTGTAGGAGCGGGCCCTGCCCGCGAAAGGCCGGCAAAGCCGGCCGGCAGGATGCCATAGGTCTGTCTAACGGCAGCACAAACAGCGTTTCTGGAATCCTGCCGGGTGGCTGGCGCCACCCTTTCGCGGGCGAGGCCCGCTCGCACAAGGTCAATGCGTGTTCGCGGGCGGGGCCCGCTCGCACAAGGTCAATGCGTGCCGGTGAGCAAGAATTCCAGCAGTGCCTTCTGCGCATGCAGCCGGTTTTCCGCTTCGTCCCAGACCACGGAGCGGGGGTCATCGAGCATTTCATGGCTGACTTCCTCGCCCCGGTGGGCGGGCAGACAATGCATGAACAGCGCTTCCGGGTCGGCCCGGTCCATCAGTGCCGGGTTCACCTGGTACTCGGAGAACCGTTGGATGCGGTCGGCCTGTTCGTCTTCCTGTCCCATGGAAGCCCACACATCGGTGACCACCAGATGGGCGCCGGCCACCGCCTCGGCGGGATCGCGCACCAGGGTCACCCGGTCGGCGAATGCCTCCACCAGCGCCGCCGGCGGCTCGAAGCCTTCGGGGCAGGACACCACCAGCTCGAAATCGAACTGCGCGGCGGCGTTAATGTAACTGGCGCCCATCTCGTTGCCGTCGCCCACCCAGGCCACTTTCTTACCGGCGATGCTGCCACGATGCTCGACGAAGGTTTGCATGTCGGCGAGCAACTGGCAGGGGTGGAACTGATCGGTGAGCGCATTGATTACCGGAACCCGGGAGTGGGCGGCGAAGGCTTCCACGGTGTCGTGGTCGAAGGTGCGGATCATCACCGCGTCGACCATCCGTGACAGGACCCGGGCGGAATCTTCCACTGGCTCGCCGCGCCCCAATTGCGTGTCGCGCGGTGACAAGAACACGCTGGCGCCGCCGAACTGGGTCATCGCCACCTCGAACGATACCCGCGTGCGGGTGGATGATTTCTCGAAGATCATGCCCAGCGTCTTGCCGCGCAACGGCTCATGGAACTGTCCGGTGTGCAGCATGGTTTTCAGCTCCACGGCACGCTGGATCAGATACCCCAGCTCCTTGGGCGTGAGGTCCATCAGAGTGAGAAAGTGGCGCGGGCTCATGAGGTCTCCTGATCTCGGGCAAAGTCGCGGATCACCTGGGCCAGGGTGTCCGCCAAGAAACGGATCTCGTCGTCGTTGATCACCAGGGGCGGCAACAGGCGGACCACCGATCCGGCGGTGACGTTGATCAGCAGGCCCGCTTCGCGGGCCCGGCCCACCAGCTCGCCGCAGTCGCGGTCGAGCTGGATACCGATCATTAAACCCCGGCCGCGTATGCCGGTGACCAGCGGCATCCCGGCGAGGCGCTCGCTTAAGGCGGCGCGCAGCGCTTCGCTTTTCGCTTGCACCGCGGGAATTACTTCGCCGGTAAGCGTTTCCACCACGGTCAAAGCCGTGGCGCAGCCCAGCGGGTTGCCGCCGAACGTGCTGCCGTGACTGCCCGGGCCGAACAGCGACGCGGCCGCGCCGCTGACCAGGCAGGCGCCGATCGGAAAGCCGTTGCCGAGTCCCTTGGCGGTGGTCAGCACGTCGGGGCGTACGTCGTCACCCTGGCAGGCGAAGTAGGTGCCGGTGCGGCCGTTGCCGGTCTGGATTTCATCCAGCATCAGCAGCCAGCCGTGACGGTCGCAGAGCTCGCGCAGGCCTTGCAGGTAGCCGGCATCGGGCACGTTGACCCCGCCTTCGCCTTGCACCGGTTCCACCAGCACCGCCACGATTTGTTGTGCGTCCTGCTCGTCATTGGCGGCGGCTTCCACCGCCGCCAGATCGTTGTAGGGCAAGTGACGGAAGCCTTCCACCAGCGGTTCGAAGCCCTGCCGCACCTTGGCGTTGCCGGTGGCGGAAAGGGTCGCCAGGGTGCGGCCGTGGAAGCTGTTGTTCATCACCAGCACACAGGGTTTGTCGATCCCCTTACGATGGCCGTGCAGGCGCGCCAGTTTGATCGCCGCCTCGTTGGCCTCGGCGCCGGAGTTGGAGAAAAAAACTTTCTCCATGCCGGCCGCCTCGCACAGACGGGCCGCCAACGTTTCCTGTGCCGGTACCCGGTAAAGGTTGGAGGTGTGCACCACACGGCCCGCCTGCTCGGCCAGGGTGCGTGTCACCGCCGGATGGGCATGGCCGAGGCCGCACACGGCAATACCGGAGACGGCGTCCAGGTAACGCTTGCCGGCCGGATCGTATAGCCACACCCCTTCGCCGTGCTCGAAGCTCACCGGCTGGCGGGCGTAGGTGGGGATCAAAAACTGCTCGCTCATGGTATTTGGCGCTGTTGGTCGATGAAAACGCGTACAAACAAAAAACGGCAGCCGAGGCTGCCGCGTGGACCATGAATAATACTGGCGCTGGCGATGCGACGCAACGCACGGTGGTTTATGGTAAAAGCCCGGCCCAGCCAACGGAGGCCCCATGGATCCGGTACAACTGAGCATTTTCGCCAACCGCCTGGCGGGCATTTGTGATGAGATGGGCGCTCTGCTGCGCGCCAGCGCCCTGTCACCGAACATCAAGGATCGCCTGGATTTCTCCTGCGCGATTTTCGATGCGGGCGGCGGTCTTTGCGCCCAGGCGGCGCACATCCCCGTTCATCTGGGGTCCATGGCCTACGCCATGGCCGACCTGGTGGAAGGCCGCGACTGGCGTCCCGGTGATTTACTGGTGGTCAATGACCCTTACCTGGGCGGCACCCATTTGCCGGACGTGACCGTGGTGGCACCGGTGTTCGCCGATGACCAATTAGCCGCCTTCACCGTGACCCGCGCGCATCACGCCAACATCGGCGCGCACAGCCCGGGCTCCATGCCGGTGTCGAAAACCCTGGACGAAGAGGGGCTGGTGATCGCGCCCCAATGGCTCAAGCGGGCAGACCGCTGGCAATTGCCCCTGAGCCGACGTCTGGCGGGGCTGGGGGAGGGGGATCGCCTGCCGTTGGATGTGCCCCGGTTCGCGGATTTCGCCGCCCAGGCCAGCGCCTGCGAGGCGGGGGCGCGGCGGCTGGCGACGCTGATCGGCGAGCGCGGGTTGCCGGCCCTGCAATCGGCGCTGGACGCGCTTAACGCCTATGGCGAACGCCGCATGCGTCAGCGCCTGGCGAATCTGGCGGACGGTGAATACCGCTTCAGCGATGTGATGGACGACGACGGTCAAGGCCGTTACGACATTCCGTTGGTGGTGACGTTAAAGGTGCAGGGCGACCAGGCCGAACTGGATTTTACCGGCACCGCGGATCAGGTGGCCGGCAATATCAATTGCCCGCTGTCGGTGGCGGCGGCCGCCGCCTACTATTGTTTTCGTTGCCTGTTGCCCGACGACGCGCCGTCCTGCGCCGGCCTGTTCCGGCCGATCAGTTTGTCGGCGCCGGCGGGTAGTCTGGTCAATGCGCGGCGGCCGGGCGCCGTGGCCGCCGGCAATGTGGAAACCAGCTCGCGCATTGTCGATCTGGTTCTGGGCGCGTTGGCGCGGGCCTTGCCCGGCGAAATTCCCGCCGCCAGCCAGGGCACTATGAACAACCTGGCTATGGGGGAGAGCGGTGACGAGGAGAACGGTGACCGCCCCTGGGATTACTACGAAACCATGGCCGGCGGCATGGGGGCCCATCGCGGTGGCGACGGCTTGTCGGCGGTGCACAGCCACATGACCAATACCTTGAATACGCCTATCGAAAGCCTGGAGGAGCACTATCCGCTGCGGGTGCGTCGCTACGCATTGCGCCGGGGCAGCGGCGGTGCCGGCGCCCACCGGGGTGGCGACGGCATTGAGCGGGAGCTGGAATTCCTGGCCCCGGCCAGCTTCACCGTGCTGACCGAGCGGCGTCGCCACCGGCCATGGGGGTTGGAAGGCGGCGAGCCCGGCGTTGCCGGCGAAAATCGGCTTAACGGCGAGGCGCTGCCGCCAAAATTCAGCGGGCGGGCACGTCCCGGCGACCGTTTACTACTGGCGTCGCCGGGTGGTGGCGGCTACGGCCTTACCGAAAGCGAACAAAAAAAGAGTGAGATAGGTAAAGCCACTTAGCTGTTAGTGAGAATTATTTTCATTATTGTTCGCTGCGACTTACAAAACATACATGTCGCAGGAACCATAACGATGAAACGACGCAATGCCCCCCTGGCGCTCTGCGCCCTTGGCGGTGCCTCCGCCCTGCTGTTTGCCGAAGCCCTGGCCGCCGACACCAACCGGTTGCCCGCCGTGGACATCATCGGCTCCACGGAGGACACCTTCAGCCTGTCCGGCTCCGCCCATGTGCTGTCCAACGAGGATCTGGAGAAGAAGGAATACACCGACGTGCACCGCATCCTGCGCGACGTGCCCGGTGTCTATGTGCAGGAAGAAGAAGGCTACGGCCTGCGGCCGAATATCGGTATTCGCGGCACCGGCACCAACCGCAGCGACCGCATCACCGTGATGGAAGACGGCATTCCCATCGCCCCTGCCCCCTATGCGGCGCCGGCGGCCTACTATTTCCCCAGCGCCGGCCGGTTCCACGGGGTGGAGGTGCTGAAAGGCCCGGACACCCTGCGCTACGGCCCCTTCACCGTGGGTGGCGCGCTCAACGTGCTGTCCACGCCGATCCCCACCGATGAAGCGGGCATGGTGCAGTTGGAGGCCGGCGAGGACCGCCATCAGCGCGGCCATGTCTGGTACGGCGCCACTCAGGGTCAGTGGGGCTTCCTGCTGGAAACCCACCAGCAGCGCAGCGAAGGGTTCAAGGACGTGGACCGTTCTGACCGGGACACCGGCTTCGACAAGCAGGACTACGTCGCCAAGCTGCGCTGGACCAGCCCCGACACCGCCGATGTGAAGCAGGCGCTGGAGCTCAAGCTGTCCCACTCCAGCGAGGTCTCCAATCACAGTTATCTGGGCCTCACCGACCGTGATTTCAGCGATGACGCCAACCGTCGTTACGGTCTCAGTGCCTTTGATCAGATGGACAACGACCATGACGGCGTGGCCCTGCGCCACCTGCTGGTGCTGGGCAGCGACACCCGCCTGGAAACGGCGATCTACCGCAACAAGTTCCAACGCAATTGGTTCAAGGTGGCGAGCGCCGGCGGCCAGAGCATCGGCGACCTGATCGAGGACGCCAACAACGGCGACGCCAACGCCCAGGCGGTTCTCGACGGCGATCAGGACGTGGCCGACGTGCGGCTCAAGAACAACAACCGTGAGTACACTTCCGAAGGCATACAGACCGAGCTGTCGCACGGTTTCGAATGGGGCTCGGTGCGTCACGATCTGGTCGCCGGGGTGCGCTTCCACCAGGACGAGGTGGACCGCTACCAGCCCATCGAGGTGTTCGAGCAGCAAAATGGCAGCCTGGTGCGCAGTGGCTACATTGAGCCCACCGGCGGTGATAACCGCATCGAAGAAGCGGACGCGTTTTCCGCCTGGATGGTGGATCACATCCGCCTCGACCAGGTGCTGCTGACCGCCTCGCTGCGCTACGAAGACGTGGAGAGCGAAGCCAAGCGTTATGCCGACCCGGGCCGCAACGTGGTCAGCCAGCGGGTCGACAATCAGGTCGATGAGCTGATGGCCGGCCTGGGCGCCACCTGGCTGCTGGACGACCACTGGGCGCTGCTGGCCGGCGTGCATCAGGGTTTCGCGCCCCCCGGCGCGTCCTCCGCCGAGGGTACCGATCCGGAGAAAAGCGTTAACTACGAGGCCGGCGTGCGCTACTGGAGCGGCCCGTTCAGCGCCGACGCCATCGCCTTCTTCAGTGACTATGAAAACACCGTCAACAATTGCTCGGTGGCGGCGCCGTGCCCCAACGGTGACACCATCGGCTCGCAAAGCTTCGGTGAATCACAGGTGCGGGGGCTGGAACTGGGCCTCAACAGCCGCCTGTGGCAGGGCGGCGGTCTTACCGCGCCGGTGCGGCTGGCGTACACCTACACCGACGGCGAAATCACCGAGACCGCCGACGACCTGAGCGTGCAGGACGGCGACGTGCTGCCCTACCTGCCGGAAAACCAGGTGAGCCTGACCCTGGGTCTGGAGCGCCCCGCCCAGTGGGGCGCCTACCTGACCACCACCTATGTGGACGAGGTCTGCGTCGACAACACCTGTGACCGCTCCAACGGGCCGGCATTCCGCAGCACCGACGACTATCTGGTGCTGGACCTGGCGGCGTCCTATTACCTGCGTAGCAATGTGGAGTTGTACGCCAAGGTGGATAACCTGCTCGACGACCAGGAAATCGTCGCGCGCTCGCCGGACGGTGCTCGCCCCAACAGCCCGCGCACCGCCTACATGGGGGTACGGATGGGTTTCTGAGACGGCTGCGGCGTGGTGCTGGTGGGTGCCACACCGGCGGGTGCCGCACCGACGGGTGCCGCACCGACGGGTGCCGCACCGGTTGAAACCGGCCGGCGTTGCCCCCACTGTCTGAGGTCACAGTGGAAAACCGGGCGTCGGTGTTATACTGGCGCCTTTCATTATCAGCAGGCAGGTGGTTTCTATGGATGATGTGATTCAGGTCATTAAGGACCAGATCGCGAAAAATCCGGTGCTCGTCTACATCAAGGGCACGCCTCAGTTTCCCCAATGTGGCTTCTCCGCCCAGGTGGTGGAAGCCATGACCAGCGTGGGCAAGCCGTTCGCCTACGTGAACATTCTGGAAGCGCCGGAAATCCGGCAAAGCTTGAAGGAATATGCCAACTGGCCCACTTACCCGCAACTTTGGGTGGGCGGTGAGCTGGTCGGCGGTTGCGACATCATCATGGAAATGTACCGTTCCGGGCAGCTCCAGGAGCTGGTCGAGAGCGCCGCCGTGGAAGGCGATGCCTGAGGCCGGTCGCCGCTGATTGGTTTTGCCAATCAAAACCAATGGTGGCGCCTGTTGAATCCTGGCACGGGATTCCCATGATAAGCGAGCGAAGGTGGCGTCAAGGCGCCGCCCGCCGGATGAGCGAAGACGTCTTCAACATTGATTCAACGCAGAGAGGAAAAACATGGGCGTACTGGTAGGTAAACCCGCACCTGATTTTACGGTTCCCGCCGTCCTGGGTGACGGCAGCATTGTGGATGAATTCACCCTGTCCGAAGCCATCAAAGGCAAATACGGTCTGGTGTTCTTCTATCCGCTGGACTTCACCTTTGTGTGCCCGTCCGAACTGATCGCTCTTGATCACCGTATGGACGCCTTCAAAGAGCGCGGCGTGGAAGTGATCAGCGTGTCCATCGACAGCCATTTCACCCACAACGCCTGGCGCAACACCGCCATCAATGACGGCGGCATCGGCCCGGTGAAATACACCATGGCCGCTGACATGAACCACCAGATTTCCCAGGCTTATGATGTCGAGTCCGAAGGCGGCATGGCGTTCCGCGGTGCTTTCCTGATCGACAACAACGGTGTGGTTCGCAGCCAGTTGGTGAACGACCTGCCGCTGGGTCGTAACGTTGACGAGCTGGTACGTCTGGTAGACGCCCTGCAGTTCCACGAAGAGCACGGTGAAGTGTGCCCCGCGGGCTGGCAGAAAGGCGACCAGGGCATGCAGGACAACCCGGCCGGCGTTGCTTCCTACCTGTCCGAGAACGCCGAGAAGCTGTAACCCGCAGCTCTCAGCGACACAAAAAAGGGCGCCTTCACGGCGCCCTTTTTTTGTGTCTGCTTGAGCGAGGTTTGTGGGAGCTTGCCTTGCAAGCGAAAGGCCGCGGCTTCAGCCGGCCGGCGGGACTCCAGAGAGGCTGTTGTTGCCGTTGGTAGAAAGGTCTCTGGAATCCTGCCGGGAGCTGCGCTCCCTTTCGCGGGCATGGCCCGCTCGCACAACTTCGCTCCCTTTCGCGGGCATGGCCCGCTCCCACAAGCCCGCTCCCACAAGTCCGCTCCACAGGCGGTCAATCCAGCTCGCGGGCCAGGGTAGGGGGCATATCGCGGGCGGGCGGCGGCGGCCAGCCGCCCAGGTCGCGGAAGCGGTTGACCATCGAACAGAACAGCTCGGCGGTGCGGGTGGCGTCATAGAGCGCCGAATGCGCATCGCGCTGATTGAACGGGATGGCCGCTGCTTCGCACGCCTTGGCCAGCACCGTCTGGCCGTACACCAGCCCCGCCAGGGTAGCGGTGTCGAAGCTGGAAAAGGGGTGGAAGGGATTACGTTTGATGTCGGTGCGTTCAGCGGCGGCGTTCAGGAAGCCCTGATCGAAGAAGCTGTTATGACCGACCAGCACCGCCCGGTTGCAGCCGTGCGTCTTGATCGCCTTGCGTACCGGCTCGAACACACCCTTGAGCGCGGTCATTTCGTCCACCGCGCCGCGCAGCGGGTTACTCGGGTCGATGCCGGTGAAATCCAGCGCCGCTTGCTCAATGTTGGCGCCGGGAAACGGGTCCACATGGAAATGCACACGGGTCGAGGGCCGCAAGTGGCCCCGGGCGTCCATGTCCAGCAGTACCGCGGCGATTTCCAGCAGGGCGTCGTTGCGGGCATCGAAGCCCCCGGTTTCAACGTCCACCACCACCGGCAGGAAGCCGCGGAAGCGCAGGGCCAGGGACGGGTGTTGGTTACTCATGCTATCTCCAGTCAGCGGCCGACATGCTACCCGATTACCGCATCCTGGGACAGGTGACGGCGGCGGACGGGCGCGGGTACAATACGCGCCTTTCTAATCGCGAGTTCTTGGAGTGACGCATGTCTGATATCAACAAGGTGGTACTGGCCTATTCCGGTGGCCTGGACACCTCCGTGATCGTCAAGTGGTTGCAGGAAACCTACAACTGCGAAGTGGTCACCTTCACCGCTGATATCGGTCAGGGCGAGGAAGTGGAACCGGCCCGCGCCAAGGCCGAAGCGATGGGCGTCAAGGAAATCTACATCGAGGATCTGCGCGAAGAGTTCGTGCGCGATTACGTGTTCCCGATGTTCCGCGCCAACGCTATCTACGAGGGCGAATATTTGCTGGGCACTTCCATCGCCCGGCCGTTGATCGCCAAGCGCCTGGTGGAAATCGCCGCGGACACCGGCGCCGACGCCATTTCCCACGGCGCCACCGGCAAGGGCAACGACCAGGTGCGCTTCGAACTGGGCGCCTATGCTCTGGCCCCGGGCATTCAGGTGATCGCGCCGTGGCGGGAATGGGACCTCAATTCCCGCGAGAAGCTGATGCAGTTCTGCGAGGACCACAATATCCCGGTGGACTTCGCCGGCAAGAAGAAAAAGTCCCCGTATTCCATGGACGCCAACCTGCTGCACATCTCCTACGAGGGCGGCAACCTGGAAGATCCCTGGTGGGAAGCGGAAGAAGACATGTGGCGCTGGAGCGTGAGCCCGGAAGCCGCTCCGGACCAGCCCACCTACGTCACCCTGACCTATGAGAAGGGCGATATCGTCGCCATCGACGGTGAGCGTCTGAGCGCCGCCGATATCCTTAGCAAGCTCAACAAGCTGGGCGGCGATAACGGCATTGGCCGTCTCGATATCGTTGAAAACCGCTACGTGGGGATGAAATCCCGGGGCTGCTACGAGACCCCCGGCGGCACCATCATGCTGCCCGCGCACCGCGCCATCGAGTCGCTGACTCTGGACCGGGAATCCGCTCATCTGAAGGATTCGGTGATGCCCAAGTACGCCGAGCTGCTCTATAACGGCTACTGGTGGTCCCCGGAGCGTCTGGCGCTGCAGAAGCTGATCGACGCCACCCAGGAAAACGTTAACGGCGAAGTGCGCATGAAGTTGTATAAAGGCGCCGCTACCGTGGTCGGTCGCCGCTCCGAGAACGACAGTCTGTTCGACGCCTCCATCGCCACCTTCGAGGACGATGCCGGCGCCTACGACCAGAAAGACGCTGAGGGCTTTATCAAGCTCAACGCCCTGCGCCTGCGCATTGCCGCCAAGAACGGCCGCAAGCTGTCCTGATTGATCGCCCGGGCCGGCGCGGCCCGGGTTTGTGATGTTCGGGCTGTTACACAGTGCCAATGGAAACCTTTCTTTTGTTGTACGAAGGTACCGTTTTAAGACGTCCTTCGAATCACAACAACAGAAAGGTGGACCATGGCGATGTTCCCTGTTCCTTCATTATCAGCGGCACGGGCCGCGCTCTGTCTGGCTGTTTCGCTGATCGCCACTCCCGTGGCGGCGGGCTGGCCGTTCGGCCTGTTTTCACCACCAGCGTTTTCCGATGAAACCCGGGCGGTAATCTTCGTTGGCAACAACTGGGAAGGTACCGTTGATGTGATCGACGCGGAGAGCTATGAGCCGCTCGGCACCATCAATGCGATCCCCGATAAGAGCGCGCGGCTCACCGAAATCTATTTGAATCCGGTGCGGCTGCTGTTCTTCCAGGGCGTGCGGTTGCTGATCGGTGAAGGCAATCACCAGTACGTGGACGACATGTACAGCTCCAACGATGGCCGCCTGTTGGTGGTGTCGAGGCCCAGCTTCGCCGATGTGGTGGCGCTGGATGTGGTCACCGGCGAGGTGGTCTGGCGCTTTCAGGTGGACGGCTACCGTTCAGACCACATGGCGATCTCTCCGGACGGCCAGCAGGTGGCGGTGTCCGCCTCCACCGGTGGCGTGGTGCATGTGCTCGACGTGGCGTCCGGCGAGGAAGTGGGGCGGTTCCCATCCGGTGATTCCCCCCACGAGAATATCTATTCCGAGGATGGCGAGCGTATCTTCCACGCCGCCATTGGCCAGGTTTTCACGCCGTTGGATCGCGGCCGTACCGTCAAGCGCCTGACCAAGGGCGAGCGTCTGTTTCAGATTGTCGACGCGGAGACGTTCGAGGTGATCAAGCGCTTTGATCTGCGTGAAAAGCTGGACGAAGCCGGTTACACCGATTTAAGCCCGGCGATCCGGCCCATGGCCCACACCGACGACGAGCGCTATTTTTATTTCCAGATCTCTTTCTTCCACGGTTTTCTTGAGTACGACATGCAGGAGGACCGGATTACCCGGCTGGCACACCTGCCGAATCTCGTGCCCAATTTGCCCCGCGAGAAGTATGTCAATGATTCCGCGCACCACGGCATCGCACTGAGCGGTGATCAAAGCACCCTGTGCGTGGCCGGCACCATGAGTGATTATGTGGCGATCGTGTCCCGCGAGACCTTTGAATACACCATTTTCACCGGCATTGGGGAGAAGCCTTATTGGGTTACCACCAGTGACGACGGCGAGCATTGCTATATTTCCTGGAGCGGCACGGATCAGATGTCTGTTTTCTCCTACCAAAGCGGCCAGGAAGTGGCGCGGCTGGATGTCGGCGACCACCCGCAACGGGTTCGGGAAGGGCGTATTCTGGAGAACGGGCTGACGCCTTGAATCGCCCGGCGGGCGCGGTCCGCCGGTAAAATTTGGTTCATCGCACTTTCGCGGGAACCGGGCTTCTCCATCGGGGGCGAGCGGCTGTGCCGGGGCCTTCGACGGAGTGGCTTTTGTGCGAGCGGGCCCTGCCCGCGAAAGGGAGCGACGCTCCCGGCAGGATGCCAGAGGCTTATCTAGCGGCAGCACCCGTAAGGTCTCTGGAATCCTGCCGGCCGGCTAAAGCCGGCCTTTCGCTTGCGAGGCAAGCTCCCACAAACCCGGCGTCGTAGAAAGGTCCGGTGCCATCAAGGCCCCGTGGCGCGGGCTTCCTGGAGAGAAAAGAAACCGGGTTCCCGCGAAACTGCGATGAACCTAAAATTTGCGCTATTGTCTGGCCCCGCCGGGCGTCCCTGTGTACTCTGCCGAAAAGTCGGCGTGCCCGGGGTGCGGCGGGGTTTTTATTATTCACAGGCTCCCTGGCGAGAGAGCAAGCGCATGAATAAAACCACCGTGGGTTGGCGTGAATGGGCCAGCCTGCCCGATCTGGGGATCAAGGCGATCAAAGTGAAGGTGGACACCGGTGCCCGAACGTCGGCGCTGCATGCCTTCCAGGTAGAGAGCTTTGAGCGTGACGGTCGGGAATGGGTTCGTTTTCATATTCACCCTTTCCAGGATTCCGACCAGGCCCGTGAGTGCGAGGCGCCACTGCTGGATCGTCGGGTGGTCACGGACTCCGGTGGTCATCGCGAGGAGCGGCCGGTGATCCGAACCCTGCTCGCCCTGGGCGGTCGCCGTTGGCCGGTGGAGATCACTCTCACCGACCGTGACACGATGAAATTTCGCATGTTGCTGGGGCGCACCGCCATGGATCAACTGGTGGTCCATCCCCAGTCTTCATTTCTACTCGGCGGTAATGAGCGTCAACCATGAAGATAGCGATTCTGTCCCGGAACAAACACCTGTATTCCACCCGCCGTCTGGTGCAGGCGGGCGAGGACGCCGGTCACGAAATGCACGTGATCGACACCCTGCGCTGCTATATGAGCATGGTGTCCCATAAACCGGAGATTCATTTCAAAGGGCAGGTGCTGGAAGGGTTCGACGCGGTGATTCCGCGTATCGGCGCGTCCATCACCCAGTACGGCACCGCGGTGTTGCGCCAGTTCGAAATGATGGGCGTGTTCCCGGTCAACGAATCGGTGGCGATTTCCCGTTCCCGGGACAAGCTGCGTTCACTGCAGTTGCTGTCACGCAAAGGGGTGGGCTTGCCGGTGACCGGGTTTGCCCACTCGCCCGACGATATTCCCGATCTGATCAACATGGTCGGCGGCGCGCCGCTGGTGATCAAAATGCTGGAAGGGACCCAGGGTATCGGCGTGGTGCTGGCGGAAACCCGTAAAGCCGGGGAATCGGTGATCGAGGCGTTCATGGGCTTGAACGTGTCGGTGATGGTGCAGGAGTACATCAAGGAAGCCGGTGGCGCCGACATCCGCTGTTTCGTGGTGGGCGGCAAGGTGATCGCCGCCATGAAACGCCAGGCGCTGCCCGGCGAGTTCCGTTCCAACCTGCATCGGGGCGGTACCGCCAGTCTGATCCGTATTACCCCGGAAGAGCGGGCCACCGCGGTGCGTGCCGCGCGCATCATGGGCCTTAACGTGGCCGGCGTGGATATCCTGCGTTCCCACCACGGTGCCTTGGTGATGGAAGTGAATTCCTCACCCGGTCTGGAAGGTATTGAAGCGGCCACCAACAAGGATGTGGCCGGCATGGTGGTGAAGTTCATCGAAAGCCACGCCCGCCCGCACCGCACCCAGACCAAAGGGGCTAAAGGGTAGTTAATAGTTAAGAGTGAATAGTTAATAGTTAATAGCGAAAGATAAAACCGGTTGTCGTTTCGGCTTTGGGTGAGTGATGACGAGCAGCAAAGGTAAGAGTGGGCAGGAAGAGAAGGCGGCGCCGTTTGAATTGAACGGCATCCGGGTGATGCCGGGTACCCGCGCCAAGGTAGAGCTGCCGCTGGCGCAGCTCTATACGCAGACGCCGCTGAATGTGCCCATTCATGTGATTCACGGGCGCCGCCCCGGGCCGGTGCTGCTGGTCAGCGCGGCGATTCACGGTGACGAACTCAATGGTGTGGAAATCATCCGCCGCTTGCTGCGTCACTCTTCCTTGAAGCGACTCAACGGCACCATTCTGGCGGTGCCGGTGGTCAATGTGTTCGGCTTTATCCACAAAACCCGTTACCTGCCTGATCGCCGCGATCTGAACCGTTCTTTCCCGGGGTCGGAGACCGGCAGCCTGGGTGGGCGCATGGCCTGGCAATTCAAAACCCAGGTACTGGACCGCGCCACCCACGCGGTGGATTTGCACACCGGCGCCATTCACCGCGCCAACCTGCCGCAAATTCGTGCTGATCTCTCCAATGACGACACCGCCGCCATGGCCGCTGCTTTCGGTGTGCCGGTGGTGATTAACTCGGTGCTGGGCGAGGGCACTTTGCGGGAAGTGGCCGAGGCCCAGGGGATCCCGGTGATTACTTACGAAGCCGGCGAAGCGCTGCGTTTCGATGAAAGCTGCATTCGCGCCGGTGTCAAAGGGGTGCTCAACGTAATGCACCACCTGAATATGACCGGGCCGCGCCGCACCCGGGCGCCTTTGGAGCCACATATCGCGCGGTCGTCGAGCTGGGTGCGCGCGGAGCGCGACGGGGTTTTCCTGCCGTTGGTGGCGTTGGGCGCCTGGTTGCGCAAAGGTCAGTTGATCGGCCGTATCTCCAGTCCGTTCGGTGGCGACGACGTGAACATCGAATCGCCGTGCGCGGGTATCCTGGTGGGCCGCAACAATTTGCCACTGGTCAACGAAGGCGAAGCGCTGTACCACATCGCCCGCTTCGACGAAGTGCGGGAGGTGGCCGAGAACCTGGAAGTGTTCACCTCGGATATAGAGCGCGGCCCGGGCCTCACCGGCGAGCCGCCGATCGCCTGACCCGGCCTGGTGGTCGTGTTACAGGAATTCAGGGAGTTTTGATGAATTTGCCCACCCCGCGTAGCTGGTATCGTGGCCTGCGCAAAATGCTGCGGTTCCTGGCGCGGCCCGCCCGGCGGGCCGGCAGCCGTGGTGGCAGAGTGATTCAAACCTACCGTGGCTACGGGTCCCGGCAATCGGTATTTCTGATGGGGCGGGTATTCCGCCAGCCCGGCCTGGGGCTGGAGCTGGGCGAGGGCCCGTTGGACGATTTGGTTAATATCGCCCGCCGCACCGCCCGCTGGGGGATTCGCGATGCCGAGGTGGCGGTGACCGTGGGTGATGCCCACGCCCGGGTGCGCACCGACCGGGACGGTTATTTCAGCGTCGAAATGCCGATCGAGGAACCGCTGCCTGACGGCGCGTTCTGGCAACAGGCGCGGCTGGTATTGTTGCCGGAATCCGAAAGCGACGGGGAGACCTCCACCGAACGTGAGGTAGCCGCCACCGCGGAGCTTTATATTCCGCCCCGGGAAGTGGACCTGGCAGTGGTCAGCGATATCGACGACACGGTGATCTACACCGGCGTGGCCAGCAAGCTGACCATGATGTATCAGTTATTCATCGTCAAAGCGCGCCACCGTACCGCCTTTCCCGGCGTATCCGCGTTTTACCGGGCTTTGTTTCACGGTGACAGCGGCGAGCGCCAACGGCCGATGTTGTATGTGTCGCGCGGGCCGTGGAGCATCTATGACGTGCTGGTGGAATTCTTCCACCTCAATCGTATTCCCCATGGCCCGGTGCTGTTTCTGCGCGAGTGGGGCGTGACTTTTCAGCGCCCGCTGCCGATCCGTGCCAAGGATCACAAGGCAATGTTGATCGAGCGCATGTTGTCGCTCTACGAACGCCTGCCGTTCGTGCTGATCGGCGACAGCGGCCAGCGGGACCCGGAAGTTTACGCTGATTTGGTGGCGCGCTATCCGGGTCGCATACGCACCATTTATATCCGCCACGTGCACCAGGGCGAGGACCGCGACCGGGGCATCCAGGCACTCGCCGACCGGGTGGCGGAAAGTGGCTGTCAGATGATCCTCGCCAGGGACAGCCTGGAAATGGCGCAGCACGCGTTCCGCAACGGCCTGATCGCCGAACGCGGACTTGAAGAAGTACGCGCCGACTGCCGCAGAAGAGGCAGTTAATAGTTAATAGTTAATAGTTAATAGCGAACACAAAGCGTAGCCGAGAGGTCGATGTCAGGGTCTGCGCGCCAAGCCTCTCTGAAACGGTGTTTTCGCTATTCACTATTCACTATTCACTATTAACTATTAACTCTTCTTCTCCACCTTTCCGTTGGCACTGCGCCAGCCCTCAAAGCCTCCTTCAATGTCACACACCGGCCCAAACCCCATGTCCATGAGTTGGGCGGTGGCCAGGGCCGAGCGGTGGCCGAGGGCGCAGAACAGCACGAAGCGCTGGCCGCTGGCGAAATCGGCTTTGTGGTAGGGCGACGCCGGGTCGACCCAGAATTCCAGCATGCCGCGCGGGGCGTGCAGGGCTCCGGGAACAGAGCCTTCGCGTTTCAGTTCTCGCACATCACGGATATCCACGAAACGCACCGACGGGTCATCCAGTAACGCCTTGGCCTGCTGTGGTGTCAGACGCTCGATGCGCGCCTCGGCGGCGGCCACCATCGCCGCCACGCCTGTTTTCAAATTCATAACCAAACTCCGGCTGATAAGAGATGCCTTTAAAGTGGTTTGCCCGGTTTCTTCACCAGACCGTCCTGACTCAGCGCCGTGGCGATCTCGTCGAGGATTGAGGCGTCGTCGATGGTGGAGGGTAGCGGGAAATCACGCCCGTTGGCCATTTTACGCAAGGCCGCCCGCAGGGTTTTTCCGGAGCGGGTCTTGGGCAGTCGTTTGACCACCAGGGCGCGGCGAAAGCGTGCCACGGCTCCTACTTGTTCGCGGATCAACGCCACCAGCTCTTGCTCCAATCGCGGTTCGTCGATGTCGACGCCGTCTTTAAGCACCACCATACCAACCGGCACTTCGCCACACAGCTCGTCATGCATGCCGACCACCGCGGATTCCGCCACCGCCGGATGGGTGGCGATGTGTTCTTCCATGATGCCGGTGGAAAGCCGGTGCCCGGAGACGTTAATCACGTCGTCGGTGCGTCCCATGATGTAAACGAAGCCGTCCTCATCCAGATAACCGCCGTCGCCACTGTGGTAATAGCCCGGATGGGTGTTCAGATAGGCGTCCAGGTAGCGAGGGTGGTCGTTCCAAAGCGTTTGCGCGCACCCTGGCGGCAGTGGCAGGCGCAGTACAATGGCGCCTTCCTGGTTGGGCCCCAATGGCTTGCTGTCCGCGTCCAGTACCGCGACCTGGTAGCCGGGCACCGGCCGGTTGGTGGAGCCTCCGCGTACTTCGGTTTCACCCATGCCGGCGCACGGCGCGGTGACCGGCCAGCCGGTCTCGGTCTGCCACCAGTGGTCGTACACCGGCCGCTCGGTGAGTTCGCTGAGCCACTGGTAGGTGGGCGTATCCAGTTTTTCACCGGCGACGAACAAGTGGCGCAAGCTGCTTACATCGTACTGTTTGAAGGCGTCGCCTTGCGGGTCTTCCTTACGAATCGCGCGGAACGCGGTGGGGGCGGCGAACAGGCCCTGCACACCGTGCTCCTCAACCACCCGCCAATACGCCCCGGCATCCGGCGTTTTCACCGGTTTGCCTTCGAACATCACGGTGGTGCAGCCGCCCAGCAGCGGCGCGTAGACAATGAACGAGTGGCCCACCACCCAGCCCACATCCGAGCAGCCCCACCAGACTTCGCCGGCTTGCATGCCGTACACCTGGCGCAGCGCGTAGAGCAACGCCACGGCGTGGCCGCCGTTGTCCCGCACGATCCCTTTGGGCTTACCGGTGGTGCCGGAGGTGTACATGATATACAGCGGGTCGGCGGCGTTGACCGGCATCGGTTCGGCCGGGGCGCTGCCGGCAACGGCGGCGTACCAGTCCTTGAACCCGGTGCCGGCCAGGTCCGCCGGCGCCGCGTCCCGTTGCAGCACCAGCACCTCATCGACCCGGTGGCCGGCCTGTTGCAGGGCGCCACTGACCAGCGGCAAGTAGGGGATCACCCGGTCGGTCTCGACGCCACAGGAGGCGGTAAGCAATACCTTGGGTTTGGCGTCGTCGACGCGGATCGCCAGTTCATGGGCGGCGAAACCGCCGAATACCACCGAGTGCACCGCGCCGATGCGCGCGCAGGCGAGCATCGCAATGGCCGCTTCCGGCACCATGGGCAGATAGATCACCACCCCGTCGCCCTTGCCCACGCCCAGGCGCGTCAGGGCGCCGGCCAGTTCCGCCACACGCTCTTTGAGCTGGTTGAAGGTAAAGCGTTGTTGGCTGTCGGTGACCGGGGAATCATGGATCAGGGCAAGTTGCTCGCCGCGGCCCTGCTCGATCTGGTGGTCCAGGGCCAGGTAGCTGGTATTGAGGACGCCGTCGCCGAACCAGCGGTGGGTGCCGTCGTCCAGGGTTTCCAGTATACGGGTGGGGGGTTGGTACCAAGCCAGGGCCCGGGCCTGCTCGGCCCAGAAATCGTCCGCATTCCGCCGCGCCTGCTGGTAGGCCTCCGCGTAATTCATGCTCCGCTCCTTGCCGTCGTCGCTGCCTGTTGTTATTGGCCGCGCCCATGGGGCGCTCAGACTCATACAACCATGAAGTGGGCGGGGAGGCTATTCGACGAAGGAGGAAGGGGGGCTTGAGGCGGGGTGGGGTCTCTCCAGCTGGGGCGCGGGTCTGTGTTAGGCCCTTCCGGGAACGCCGTGAACCCGTCCCTGGGGGGCTCCCTGTCGGACGTCCTGTCCTCCAGGGTCCCGGAAGGGCCTAACACAGACCCGCTTCGGGGAAGATTCCGGTGCCTCGGCCATAGCTGGCGCCGAACCTTGTGGGAGCGGGTCTTGCCCGCGAAAGGGAGCGCAGCTCCCGGCAGGATGCCAGAGAGCTTTCTAACGGCAGCATTAACAGCGTCTCTGGAATCCTGCGGGGCAACCTTTGCCGGCCGGCAAAGCCGGCCTTTCGCTTGCAAGCAAGCTCCCACAAACCGAGCTTCGTAGTATGGTCCGGGCGGTATGTATGACCCGTGGCGGTTCCGCTGCCCCGCGTCTCGGATACGGAGCACCGGAAACACAAAACCCAGGTCTCTGGAATCCTGCCGGGTGGCTAAAGCCACCCTTTCGCGGGCGAGGCCCGCTCCCACAAGGGCCCCCTTTCGCGGGCGAGGCCCGCTCGCACAAGGGCCCCCTTTCGTGGGCGGGGCTCGCTCCTACAGGTCAGGCGCCGCGGTTGCCGCCGCCGCTGCGGCGGGCACGGCCGCCCTGGTTGGGTCGGCCGGAGCCGTTGCCGGCGCCGGCGGGACG
>Ga0206123_10001065_pt1 | contig 26319 bp, 19 predicted proteins | sample Helgoland_Spring_2_FD_160086 | JGI IMG/M metagenome (GOLD analysis project Ga0206123, IMG submission 160086) | Pelagic subsurface seawater microbial communities from Kabeltonne, Helgoland, North Sea - Helgoland_Spring_Bloom_20160316_1 | ecosystem: Environmental > Aquatic > Marine > Epipelagic ...
AGACGCACCATGTGCTGCAGCGCACGGGTACCCCGCTCGATTGCCCGGGACAAACCACCGGTATGGCGATCAAGATGAAAACGCATGCTGAGTTGATGCAGATGTTCAAAGGCACGAATGCCAACCGTACGCTGGGCAAATTCGGAGACCGGGGTAAAAACCGCGGCTCGAATTTCTGTGAGCATGCCAGGCAAAAGGACCGTCAGTCCATAGAGCAGCACCAGACCCATTAATCCCGTACCCGCGACCTCAACGTTAGTGCTGAGCGGTAACAGGGTACCCAGACCATCAATCAGGTCCTTGAGAACAATAGGGCCATAAACGTTGGCCGATCTACCCACCAGCAAACAACCGAGGGCAACAACAACCCGGAGCCGAATTTCAGTTTCATTTTTTGGCCAGAGGAAGGGCAATACAGACAAAATTGTTTGCATCGCGCTTCGCTGGGTTCCGCCTTCGAGGGCAAGGGGATCTGTCGTTGTTTTATCTTGAGCCATAAATTCCATGTGCGCATACTACGTTGAACACATGGCGTCGACCAGTTCGGCGTTATAAAAAGTATTAGCCGCGCCTGATCTAGGGCCTGAACTGGATGTCTCTGGAAACAAGCTCTGCGGGTTGTGAAACTATTTTGTAGGCCATCACCACCCATTCACAGATATAGCGCCGGGTGTCCCTGGGATCGATCATTTCCTCGATCTGGAATTTGTTCAGCGGTCCAACGGGTCCCCTGGCACTCTCGATTCGGGCATAGAGTTCGGCCCGCAACGCCTCAGGGTCTTCAGCTTCGGCAAGTTGGCGCTTATAGGCCGCCTCAATACCCCCCTCCGGGGGAATACCACCTGAATCGGTCGCGGGCCAGGCAACACGCATGGAAGCCGCGGCCCTGGGGGTTGCGTAGTTGTTTCCGGCTACGCCAAAACTGCGGCGCATGATAACCGTGAAGATAGGCACTTTCACCTGGGCGAAGGCAACCATCCACTCCCCGCCTTTGCGAATAGTCCCTGCAATTTCGTGTTCCAGACCAACCGCAAAACCCGGGTTGTCGATCAAATTCAGCACCGGGATATGGAATAAATCACATAGATCCAGATGTCGTTTGAGTTTATCGCAGCCATCTGCGGTGAGCGCACCACCATTCACATGCCGGCTATCAGACGCTATGACCCCAAGTGGATGACCGTTGAATCTGACAAAGCCGGTGATCTGATCAGTTCCCCACAGGGAACCAATTTCAAAAAACGAATTTTTGTCCGCCATCAATTTGATTGCTTTTCGCATATCAAATGTTGTCACGCGCTTTCGTGAGACAAGCGTGAACAATTCTTCTTCCCGGCGGTCCACCGGGTCACCGGGATCTGCTGCAAGCACCGGTGGTGCCTCATAGACGCTGGAGGGCAGATAGGACAAAAATTGTTTTGTCATCGCCACAGCTTCCTCTTCCGATTCCGCCAGGTTATCAACCGAGCCATTAGTACAGTGTATGTGCCAACCACCTAATTCCTCTTTGGTAATTTCATACCCCATCGCATGGGATACAACCGGCGGACCCGCAACAAACAATTGTGCAAGGTCGCGAACCATCACAGAGAAATGACCAAGCACTGCCTTGGCAGCACCAATGCCGACCACACTCCCCAGCAACAAATTGACCACTGGCACTGTCGCCAATTGCTCGGTATACATTGTGCTGCCCAGGTGGCCGGGCAAGAACGAACCACCGCCGCCGGCAACCCTGGGTCTACCCGCGGTAATTGCTCCCTGACTTTCTTTCGCCTGACTCTCACCTGCTTTTTTCTGGGCAGGGACCATCGCGGCAACGCTGCCACCTCCGGAGGAACCATCCAGCATTCGAATCGAAGGCATCCGCATTTCTATGGAAAGCCTGTCGAGATAGCCACTTTTAGCGGCAATCGCCCCGTCGGCATGGCCGCCTCTGGAGGTAAAATCATCGGCACAAACAATCAATGTACGCCTGTTTACTTCACCCCACCCACCAATACTGTTAGCTGGTGTAAAAGCTTCAATTTCACCAAATTCATCGTAAGAGGCAAAACCTGCAACACTGCCAACCTCCCTGAAGCTGTCTTCATCCAATAACAACAAAACCCGATCACGGCAGGTCAGTTTGCCTCTGGCATACTGCCGGACGACACCGGGATCAGCTGACTCTGGCGACAGTCGTTCCACCGCTAATCGCTTCAGGGTATTAACCTCTTCGAGCATCGGTTTCCAGGTCTGGTCTGCAGGAAGTTCAGGCGCAACCGCCCGCTCAGCACCTTCTGCTTCAATCATGACCAGCATCACCTGTCCCGCAGCAACTGTATCCCCTACATTTAATCGTTGGACAGATTTCACCGTTCCCGCGCAGGGGGCGGTCACCGGCGTTTCCATTTTCATCGCAGTGACAACCACCAGGGTTGCTCCAGCCGAAACTACATCACCTTCACTCACACAAATTTCGAGCACAGAACTATCCATTGGACAGGGCACACCCTGCTCGCCTGCTGCAACCTCAAGTTCCTGCATCAACGTGTTCATGGTTTTACCGCTGGATTTGGCGTTTGAACTGCCACTACTACCCAGACTGCCCGCTTGCTGCTCCAAAAGCTCAAGCTGGTGGCTCATCTCATCGGCCGGGGCAATTTCGGTTAATTCGGGCAACGTCTGCAGGAGGGTTGTTCTTGCATCTCCTGTACGAAACTGCGGATGAGAAAGAATATTCCTTAATTGGGACAAATTGGTCACAACACCGGCAATCTGAAATCCGTCAATCGCGGCAATCGCACGGTCAACAACAGAAAGAAAAGATGTGCGGGAACCAGACGAACAGATCAGTTTCGCCAGTAATGGATCAAATTGGGGGGGTGGCGTGTAACCCATATAACCGCAGGCATCTACCCGTATCCCAAATCCAGACGGTTCTTTGTAGGCGGTGATTGTACCGGTACTCTTGGCAACAACCCTGGCTTGCAGCGCAAAACCGCGGGGAGAACCAACCGCAAACTGGGTGCCCATACCCAGGGTCTTAAGACTATCGCCGTTGGCAATAAGGAACTGGGTTTCAACCAGGTCAATCCCCGTCACCTGCTCGGTTATCGTATGCTCGACCTGGATTCGCGGATTACACTCAATAAAATAGTATTCTCCTGATTCAGGGCAAACCAAAAATTCCACTGTACCGGCATTCTCATAAGACACTGCCTTGACCAGTTTGACAGCATCGTTGAGCAGCTTGTTTTTGAGATCTTCATCGAGACCATAGGCTGGTGCTATTTCAATGACCTTCTGATTGCGTAACTGTACCGAGCAATCCCGTTCGTGCAGATGTACAACATGGCCTTCGACATCTGCCAGTACCTGGACTTCAATATGCCGGGGACTGACGATCAGCTTCTCAATAAACATGGCACCGTTGCCAAATGCTGCCGCGGCCTCGCTGCTGCAACGTTCAAAGGCAGCGGCCACCGTGTCTTCGTTCTCAACTACACCCATACCGCGACCACCACCACCCGCCGAGGCCTTCAGCATAATGGGATAGCCAATTTTTCTTGCAACCACTACCGCATCCTTGGCGGAAAGCAGTTGATTCTCGCTGCCAGGTACAATGGGGATATCAAGGGAAAGCGCAAGCTCCCGGGCTTGAACCTTGTCGCCAAACAGCGCCAGCACTTCAGCGGGCGGGCCCACAAAAGTCAGGCCTTCTTCCGCGCACCTGGAGGCGAACAGTGCATTTTCCGATAGAAATCCATAACCCGGATGAACACAGTCGCAGCCGGTGTCTTTCGCCACACTGATAATTGCCTCAATATCCAGATAGGCAGCGACAGTATCCGTGGCCTGTCCAATCATCACCGACTCGGTGGTGAACCTCGTGTGCAGCGCCAGTTGATCAACCGCCGCAAAGATACCAACAGACTCCATGCCGAGACCATGTGCCGCTTTGGCGATGCGAATCGCTATTTCACCCCGGTTAGCTATCAATACCCGCTTGTGTACCGCCACACTATGCTCCAGAGAAAGTAATTCCGATTAAAAGGTAACGGCATAAGACCGAATTGCCACATGAATAAGTCATATTCGTTCAAATTATGCTGACATGCTTGCCGCCACCTAAAGGCACTATTACAGTGCAGGCTCTATATCAAGGAAATAAGCATATGACGATTCAATTATGGTGTCTACTCGGCGGTATAATACTGCCATATCTCTGGGCAGGAACAACGCTACCCTTCAGGGCAAAGCAGTTTGGAAAACCCGATCTGAATGAGCCCAGGGTGCAGGCAGAACGTCTGGAAGGTGCGGGCGCCAGAGCCTGGGGAGCACAATCCAATGCCTGGGAAAATTTAATCGTCTTTGCAGTCGCCAATATGGCCGCGTTTATGGGCGGTGTCGATCCTGATGGAAACTGGTCGCTGGCGGCGATGATATGGCTTGCAGCCCGAGCAGGCCATGGTCTGGCTTACATCAGCAATATCGCTGTGCTTCGGGTGCTTTGTTTTGCTACCGGCCTTGGTATGAGTCTGTGGATTATCTCCATGGCGCTCTAATCTCACTGGCGCTCTCATTTCAAAAAAGGGCCACTCACGAAACCGGCTTCAATCACAGGGTTTACAGGTCCAGGCTTACCTTGCTTCGAGTAGACTATTTTTGGCGACTCGGGCACAGTAAGCCCACTTATATAAACCAGCATAGGCGGGGCTTAGCATGAAAAATATTGAAGAAACCAAAGCAGACCTCACGGAAGCCGGACTTGATGCGGCTAAAGTAGACGAACTATTAAGCAGGGTTCGCAAGGAAGTCGACGATGGGCTGCTCCCGTCAGTTCAAATTGCATTAGCCCGGAACGGTAAGTTGGCTGTATTTGAAACCTTTGGTGATGCCACTAATGATTCCCTGTACTGCGTTTTTTCATCGACAAAAGCCATTACCTCCGCTGCGGGCTGGCTGTTGATTCAGGACGGATCATTGGATATCAGCCGGAAGGTCTCGGAGTTCGTCCCCGAGTTCGGCAGCAACAACAAGCAAGACATTACTGTCGAGCAGTTATTCACCCATACCGCAGGATTCCCGAATGCACCCTTTCGGCCAAGTGATTGGCTCGATCAGGCGTCAAGGAACACTCGATACGCTTCATGGAAGCTGGAGTGGGAGCCTGGTACACGTTACGAGTATCACCCAACTTCCGGGATGTGGGTGATTGCAGAAATTATTGAGCGCATTACCAACCAGTCTTTTTCTGATTTTGTCCGTAATCGAATTGCGCTACCGCTGAACCTGCCCGATCTATGGGTAGGTTGCCCGGAAAGTGAACATGATCGAATTACAGAAGTCATGCATGTAGGTGATGCACTCACCAGTCACGACTATGCAAAGCTTGGTATACCAGAGCCACCGGTCACTGAGGTCACTGAAGCTGCTTTAACAAATTTTAATAACAGTGATGTACGCCAGATCGGTGTTCCGGGTGGCGGTGGCATTATGTCTGCAGCAGACCTTGCGATGTTTTATCAAGGTCTGGTCGGTAATACACCGGGCACGGAAGATCTCTGGTCAAAGGAAACCTTAAAGTTCGCCCTTCAAGTCAGGACAGGCGATCTCAAAGACCAACTCACCAACACACCGATACACCGGGCTTTGGGTGTCTCTGTAGCCGGTGACGAAAAACGAAACATGCGAGGCTTTGGCCACACAAATAGTCCCTTGTCCTTTGGGCATGGTGGTGCTGGTGGCCAGATCGGCTGGATAGACCCTGCTACCGGGATTAGTGTCGGCTACTGCACCAATGGGCATGACAGGAATGGCATACGCCAGGCCCGTCGTGGGATAAGCATCTCAAACAGAGCCGCCGCCTGTGGTCGTTAGCCTGCAATCAATTCGTGCGGTTTTTACAGAAAAGCTGACTAGATTCAAAATTACCTGGAAATGAGCCAACAAAATGGAAATACAGGGTTATTGCGACGAAAAATTCGCATCTGTTAGAGAAGAATTTGCAAAAAATTTCACAGAGCGCGGAGACATCGGGGCCAATTCAAAAGACAGCACGCTTGAACGTCCCATGCAGGCTATATGTAAAAGCCCTGGAATTGATTAACCAACCCTGATTACCCGGCTAACATATCTGCCAAACTTTATTTTTAGACTGCACAAGCCAAAGCAACTTACGAAGGAAAATAACTATGCAAGACCTGTTCTCTATCAAAGGTAAAACCGCACTTGTCACAGGCGGCTCAAGAGGTATCGGTGAGATGATCGCGGCGGGATTCCTCGCCAATGGCGCCAGGGTATATATCAGCTCACGCAAAAAAGATGTGTGTGATGCAACCGCAAAACGATTGATGGAAAAATTTGGTGGCGAGTGCATCTCTTTACCTGCGGACCTCTCCAATATTGATGGTATCGACGCTGCGGTTAAAGCATTCGGGGAAAAGGAAGACAAGCTCGATATTCTGGTTAACAATGCCGGGGTCTCCTGGGGCGCGCCCCTTGATGAATTCCCGGAGATTGGTTGGGACAAGGTCATGGACACCAACGTCAAAGGCGTCTTTTTCCTTACCCAGAAACTCCTGCCTTATCTTGAAAAAAATGCCACTCCAGACAACCGTGCCAGGGTGATCAATGTAGGCTCTGTAGACGGGATCAAATCACCGGCGTTTGAAACCTTCTCCTATGGACCTTCAAAGGCGGCCGTACATCACCTTACCCGCAACCTTGCTCGTCACCTGATCAAACGAAATATCATTGTGAATGCCATCGCACCCGGGCCCTTTCCAACCTGGATGTTAAGTACCGGCGTCGGCGGTGGTGGCGACACTGAAATCGATTGGAGCGCGGTAGCCAAGAGCAACCCAAGTGGCAGGGTCGGCACCGCTGAAGATATTGCAGGACTCGCAATCTTTCTCAGTTCCAGAGCCGGCGCCTATACCGTTGGCGAAGTCATTACCTGTGATGGTGGCTCGGTTGCTTCAGCTTAAAAAATTCGAATGAAGGATGCAGGTGCGCCAATGAAGCCAATACTCGATTTTTACTGGGACATAGGTAGCACCAATTCCTATTTTGCATTTAAGCTGATACAGCCTATTGCGGAGCGGCATGGCGCCAGCATTTGTTGGCACCCATTCAACCTGGGATACGTGTTTCGCTCCAACAACTACGTATTGATGGAAGAACCAAAGGCAAAGATGAGAAATCGTCTGGCGGACCTCAATCGTTGGGCCAAATTCCACCAGTTGCCTTTCAGGATGCCGGACAATTTTCCGATCAAGACCAGCAGGGCACTCAGGGCTGCTATCGCAATGCGGAAGTGGCATCTTGAATTTGAATTTATGGCACGCCTGTTCGAGTCATATTGGGAACACAATGTCGGCACTATCGGGGAATATGAATCCCTGGTATTAATTGCCGAAGAACTTGGCGTAGACGGCAAGGTATTTGAGGAAACCTGTGAAAGCGACGAGTTAAAACAGGCACTGGTTGACTCCACCAACAATGCGCTGGCGCGCGGCGTATTTGGTGCACCCTCGATTTATCTTGGTGACGAGCTCTACTGGGGCAAAGACCGGATGGAATTTATCGAGGCGCAACTCGCCTCTATTAGCCAGTGAAAGCATGTAATCAGTGCGGGAAATGCTGTATTCGTTACGGGGGTAACTCGCTTTCAGCGTCTGACCAGGACCTCGATTGGTGGGAAAATAATCGACCGGAAATTTTTAAATTTGTCAGGGACAAAGATATCTGGCGTGATCCAGAATCCGGCACACCCATGACTAGCTGCCCCTGGCTTCGCAAAGTGCCGGGTGAAGAGAAATACCTCTGTGACATCTACTTTGATCGCCCCGAGGATTGTCGATTTTATCCAACCCATATCGATGAAATGATCCGGGACGAGTGTGAAATGATTGAACCCCGCGATCTTGCAAATACCAAAAAAGCCCAGATGGATCTGGATATCATTATGTCAGACAGTCGCCCCCCCGGCAGATAACTTAAGCCAGATATCCACCGTCGGGTGCCGCAGATTAGATGTTCAGGTTTTAATTTGGATTGGACAGGCGTATGTTCAAGTTCATCTGTTTGATCTTTCTGTTTGATCTTTCTGTTTGATCTTTCTGTTTAATTTAACTGTTTTGTTTATCGAACCCTTCTCCACCACCTTAAATTTCTAATCCCAGACTGGAAAACCAGGAGAGAAACATCGTGACCATTAATCATTTTAGCAGTGCAACAGACATGCTTGGCGCATTACACAACAAAGAAATATCTTCGGTAGAACTCACCGAGATACATATTGATCGAATCGAAGCCCTTGATCCTTCGCTGAACGCAATTCCCGTGAAAACATTTGATCGTGCCCGGGTCGCAGCAATAGCAGCAGACCAGAAAATCGCAAAAGGAGAGACCACCCCACTACTGGGCCTGCCTATGACCTTAAAGGAATCAACGCTGACCGCGGGGTTGCCACAGACCGCAGGCTTGCAACCCTTTGAAGGTTATCTCCCCGGGGTTGACGGCAAGATCGCCCGCGGCTTGTTCGATTTGGGTATTGGCCTGCTCGGTAAAACAAACATTCCCGTCGCCCTCGGCGACTGGCAAGCAGACAGTCCGGTTTACGGTCGTACCAACAATCCCTGGGACCTGACCCGAACCCCGGGGGGTAGCACGGGAGGTGGCGGCGCAGCACTGGCAACGGGTATGACCCCCCTCGAAATCGGCAGCGATATAGGTGGTTCGGTCCGGGTTCCCGCTGCTTTCTGCGGCGTTTACGGTCATAGACCCTCAGAAACAGCCATACCAAAGTCCGGTGCTTTTCCCATGGCGGACTTGCCAAACCCCGCATTTCTGATGGGGGTACAGGGCCCACTTGCAAGAACTGCGACGGATTTGGAGCTACTCTTTGACCAGGTCAAGGGCCCGGATATTTTTGAAGATATTGCCTGGCGTCAGCAATTACCGAAAGCGCGACATAACAGCTTGAAGGATTTTCGGGTTGCTGTAGTACCGCCATTTCCCGATGCACCGGTTTCCGCAGCGATGGCAGGCAGACTGGATGAACTCTGTAGCATGCTTTCGGCGCAGGGCGCAAAGGTCGAGACTGCAATGCCCGAATTCAACCTGGATCAGTATTTTGGCGACTATGTACGGATGCTGCAGGTTGTTACCACGATGGGCCAATCCCTGGCGGAACGGCAAGGGATTGCTGCAGCATACCTCGAAAGTGGCGCACCATTTGCGCAGGCATTCAGCGATGGCCTGACCATGACCGCCCAGGACTATTTAATGCTGGTCGTGAACCGGCAACACTATCTTGCGGCCTGGCAACAGTTTTTCCAGAACTGGGATGTCTTGATTGGACCTATGACCCTCGATAGCGCATTCACACACCAGACCGGTGCGATGGAAGAACGTAGCCTGATGATCGACAACAACGTCGTATCATATTTTTACAATATTAGTTATCCGATGCTCGCGATACTCTGTGGACTACCATCGACGGCGTTCCCCGCCGGACTGGATGCAAAGGGGTTACCCCTCGGGTTGCAGGCGATTGGACCTTATCTGGAGGATAGAACAACGCTAAAGTTTGCCAGGTTACTGGAGCAGACATGGCATAGTTTCCAGGTACCGCCGGGATACTAGGCCACCGGACTATTTTTTCATAAACCCGCCAATACGTTCCTCCATATCAGGGCCGTGGCCTTCACTGGCAAAAACTTCCCATTGCAGGCCGGCATCCAGTGCCTTACCGTCGGTGGTTTCGAGCAACTTTTTGTTTGCCTGATGTGAGAATACAGAGTTTTTAACAATGCCTTCACATAGCTGATGAATTTCAGTTTCGAAGTTCTCATCAGGGAAAACGTACTCCGCCAGACCGACCCGAAGGGCCTCGTCGGCGGACAGGGTGGCCGCGGTAAACATCATTCTTTTGGCGGTACTTCTGCCAACTCTACGGGGTAATCTTTGGCTCATACCCCACGCCGGAGTGAGCGCCCACTTTGCATGTGTATCAGCAAACTTAGCGCTCTCCGCGGCGACAATGAAATCTGCTGCCAGCGCCACCTCAAGTGCACCGGTGTAACAATGGCCGTGAACCGCGGCAATCACAGGCTTGGGTAGCAACTCCATCAGGCGCAGCGTTTCTGAATGCCAACCCCTTGACGGCACTCTTTCGCCACCCGCAATATCCGCCAAATCATGTCCGGCCGAGAAACACTTTCCTGACCCTCCCAGCACAACGCAGGAAATTGTATTGTCCTTTGCCAGGGCAGTAATGTGGGTCCTCAGTTGCTCGAACATACCGACAGTCAGGGCGTTCAGTTTGTCCGGACGATTCAGTTTCAGATATGCGATACCAGCGATATCATTTCTTGTGACCAGTTCTGTTTCACTCAATGGTTGAACTCCTGTTTCTAAACTCTTATTTCCAAACTCTTGCTTCCTAACTCTTGTCTCCTAAAACAGACATCTCAAAATTGTTTTACCTGATCAAACCCTGGGGGCTTTGCTGCCACCAGAACGGGATCAATTTTTTGTCCCCGGTTATTTCTTCAGCCAGTGTCCCAGCCTGATAAATGCGGCCATTTAAAACCACGTGACTCAACTTATCACTGTTCTCTATGGATTCCAGCGGATTCTCATTCAGGATCACCAGGTCAGCCAGTTTGCCCGCTTCAATAGAACCCAGGTCCTTGTCCATGCCCAGATAGGTGGCGGGGTTAATCGTGGCCGCAGAAAGTGCTTGCATGGGTGACATGCCACCCCGGACAAAACTCCACATTTCCCAATGGGTCGCTAAACCTTCACGTTGCCCATGTGCACCGGTGTTGACGGTCACACCAGCCTCAGAGAGGACCTTCGCCACCGCTGCCGCATCATCATCCTTATAGTCACTCTCCGGTGCCATGGGTCTGCGCACGGACCTCGGTTGTAAGACCGCAGGCGGAACAAAATTAGCCAGAATCGGGTGCCGCCAGACATCGGTCGTCTGGTAGTAGTAGTCTTCAGAGGTCAGGCCCCCAAAAGTCACCACCAGCGTGGGGGTATAACCCGCATCAGACTGTCGCCAAAACTGGGTGACATCGTCGTACATTTTCATTAACGGGATATTGTGTTCGATCCCGGTAATGCCATCGGCAATCAAATTCATATCCATATGATAAAGCGAGCCACCTTCAGCCACAGTCATCAGGCCGGCAAGCCGGGTCGCTTCAATCACCTGTTGACGCTGTTCCCGTCTGGGCTGGTTGTAATTTTTAATACTGAATGCACCCTGGGACTTCAGCCTGTTTACCTGTGCCAATGCATCCTCCAGGGATTCAATTGGCGCCCAATAGGTACTCATTGCACCGTAGACTATTTCACCGGTAGAAAAGATGCGTGGTGACAAAATAGCACCGGCACGTGCATACTCCGCCGCCGCAAACGCCTGATGGGCCGAGCTTGAGGGGTTGTGAACAGTGGTCACACCCAGCGCCAGGTGCGCCAGTGAATTCCAGTTCTGCTGCGGAATAATCTGCCCTGAACCGTATGCGCCATGGGCATGGGCATCTATCATACCGGGCATAATCGTTTTCCCGGCAGCGTCCATTACCAGTGCATCGGAGGGAATCTGGATATCAGAAGCGGCGCCAACTTCAATGATCCTGTTCTCGGACATTAAGACAGTGCCATTTTCGATCACGCGTTTTCCAGCGTCCATGGTGATGATTCGAGCGCCTTTTATTGCAAGCACATGGTCAGGCGCAGCTGATTTGAACTGTTGGGACAAATTGACAATGTCTGTTTCAAACTTGTCATCCATCACTGTCTCTTTTTCATGTCCGGCGTCAGCATCGCTTATGGCAGGGAACAGGGCGTCTCTCACCACCACCGTTTTTAGTTCAGGTCCTGTTGACCAACTCAGGCGCGTACTGTCGGTGGACCATCGAAGGTACATGCCACCATATTTGCTCAAACGGACCGTGGGCAAATTGCTTTGCTGGCGCCCAATTTGGATAGTATTGCCCGTGGCGGGTAAAAGTGAGACGAATACATGATGGTTTTCGATAAATGCCACAGCACGACCATCGGGGGACAGGGCAAACTCACTGATAAATTCGCCCTCTACCAGGGCACGTTCATCTTTGCCAGAAAGCGAAACCGAAACGAGCCGGGTGTTTGCGTTACTACTGTCACGCCCACTGCTACGTTTGCGCTCTTGAAAGGTCACCCGACCATCCTGGCTAATCGTTGGCGATTCGCCTCTTGCAGTCACAAAATGGGTGTCGCCGGTCGCAATATCCATACGATAAATACCCGCATCTTTTGTCCAGCCCGGGTTCCGTAACGAGGCGGCGGCAAGTTTCCTGTAAACAAGGCTTTCACCATCCGCCGAGAGCGAAAGCTCGGCAAACTGACCCTTTTCCCTGCTGAGTTGTTTCTCTCGCCCAGTTCGCGTCACGCTATGAATACTGCCCAATTTTTGATCGTGCCAACGCAGGAAATAAACCTGCTTCCCATCCAGGGACCACACGGGAGAAAACTCAAATCCTTTTTCCTTTTGACTTTTTTCACCCCTGGGACTGCTTTTGGTTAATGGCTTTGCATCCCGGTCTCCAACCTTGATAAACAATTGGCCCAGGGACTCAAAAACCACCGCATCACCTGCGGGAGAGAAGCTCGCAAACCTCACCATTCGGGCACTAAACATTTTTGGTGCAACGTCGACCTGAACCCGCGGCGCTGGATAGATACTGCGGGTATCTGCAATTTCAAAGGGAATATTGTGGGCCAGGTTTTTCACTACATCGAAGCGCCAGAGTTTGCCCTGCGCCCAATAGACCAGTTGCCTGCCATCTGGCGTCCAATCCATGTTTGGGTAAAGACCGTGAACAGCCCAGGTCTCCTGCATGTCCTGATCAACGGTGACTGGCAACATCGTCTCGACACCACTTTCCAGGTCCATCAGGAACAGCCGGGAAATTGCCCGGACCCGCTTTATGTACGCCAGGTATTTACCATCGGGAGACGGGGTCGGGCGAACCGCACCTCCAGGGCCACCTGCAACCTTAATCCGCTCGTTTGTTTTGAGATCAACCATGTTAATCCGGAAGACTTCCTGGTTTGAATCCTGATGATAAATGAAGGTATTACCCGGTGTACTATTCTGCGTATAGTAAATCCCGCTACCATCCGGTGCGAAGACCGGTTCACCAAGTTCCTTTTGATAACTGGCACCGGGCCTTTCGACCACTGGAACACCTTTACTTTTCATGCCGCTCAGCGCGTGATACAACCAGATTTCACCCGTACCGAGTGAACGGGATGTTGTGAAGTGTTTTCGGGCAGCAATGTATTGCCCATCGGGACTCCAGCCTGGGTTGTTCAGTAACCTGAAGCTCTCGTTAGTAATCTGCCGAGTGAATCCACTCGCCAAATCAAGGGTAAATATATTGTCCCCGCCTTCAATGTCTGAAGTAAAGGCGATAGACCTGCCATCGGGACTGAATCTTGGTTGCATCTCCCAGGCATGACCAGAACGAAGCGCAGTCGCCTTGCCACCGGCAAAAGGCATTTGATAGATGTCACCGAGCAAGTCGAAAACAATGGTCTCTCCGTCCGGGGCAACATCCAGACTCATCCAGGTGCCTTCCCTCACATTAATTGTCACGTCCCTGGATTCAACAGAAACCGGCGGCTTACTGACACTCCATTTAGATTCATCCGCCGACCATGCCGGTTCAGCAAATAACCCGGCAGGTACCAATAACATGAGCAATCTACAACCAATACCAATCCTCAAAACGAAGTTCTCCTTTTCATGATTTGAAATTTTATGAGTCCCAACCTTAAACCAGCGAGCATGGCCCGTTTGGATCACCTGATCCCAAAACGTTCGAGCAGGCTAATCGATGTTTCATTTTTACTATCCCGAACACGTGACTTAATCAACGTATCAGACCTTCGGGTCCGCTCTTCCTCCATATAGAGTTCAAGCAAGAGTTCCAGTGCATCCGGGTGTTCAGCAGCAAAACGAAAGAGGTTACTCCTGTTGGTGTTGTCCGCCGGCAGTTTTTCACCATGGCTGATCAAAAACTTTAAGGTATCGACATGACCGGCACGGGCAGCCTCATGCAGCGCATTGGATCTATTCATTCCCTCGCCCCAGCGGGAAACATCAAAGCCCGCATCCATACCTTTCTCAATCAGATCGTTGAGACCCAATCCGGCAGCGAGCATCACAAAATTTTTACCGGAAATTTCGCCATCTATGGAGGCATCAGCAGCCACCAGCAAGCGGGCTATTTCCGGCCTGTTCTGTCGAAGTGCCCGCAGCAATATTGACTCACCTCGATCATTTAGTTCATCGATATCAGCACCGGCACCAATCAATGCGCTGGCAAAATCCGTACGCACATCCTCAAATGCGCAGCCTTTGTAATTCAGCAAAACGACCCTGGACAGAATACTTAAGCCACGGTTATTCACAACATTGGGATTTGCGCCCATATCGAGATAGCGCTTAAAGGTATCGATGTCACAACTGATGAGCAAATCGAATAGCAACGGATCTTTGGACGGTGTCCTTGCCTCAAACCCATCGGACCTGGCCATTAACAACGAAACCATATCCTTGTCGTCATTTTCAAAGGCAACTTCAAGTGGAAGACCGCGATAAGCCATTTTCGCTTCGGCGCCAGCATCAAGCAGACTGGAAACCATGTCCACTCGGCCTGCACGCAGCGCTATGCTAAAGGGCGCCGGATCACCCAGATTAACATTGGCGCCGGCTTCTATTAACAAGTCAACCATCTCCAGATTGCCAGTTTTCACAGCAAGACTCACCGAAGGATAGTGTTTGTTCTCACCCTCATCAGGGTTGGCCCCCGCTGCCAGTAATAATTTGGCGATTTCCAGATGCCCGTCTTCAATTGCAGCGGCCAGAGGCGTTTTATAATATAGATTGGCATCGTCGGTTTTGGCGCCCCGGCTAAGCAATATCCTGACAACATCCTCATCACCAATGGCGGCTGCATACCAAAGCCCTGGACTGCGTTCACTATCTTTTTTGTTCACGTCTGACGCTTCCGCGGCAACCAATTTCCATTCCGCAAGATTGTCTGCGGAAACAGGACCTTCAAATTTATATTGAAAATAGAGTTGTTTGCCCAGTTCACGTAAACGATGGTCCTGGGGATTAGTCACAGATTCAATGCGATCAAGTACCGCCTCATCAATATCGTTAGTTTTAACGAATACGTAAAAGCCGGCAGAATATACAATAACCAGATACAGGGAGAAAAATGTGAAACCGACGGTGAAACGCCTGAAGCGATACCAGTGAACGATATAGACCGGACCGATGGCTATGTGGAACAATAGTGCGAAATAAGCGAGCAATCCGCCGCCGAGGGTCTCAAGCCCCTCCTGGGGACCAAACAGAATAACAGCCATTGAAATGGCTGATGTAGCCAGCGCGATCCATGAAAGTGTTTGTAGATAACGTGGCACTACAAGCCCCTTTACAGCGTTGTAAGGTTTATTAGCAACCAAACATCGTCGTTAGCGTTTGCGACCCGGAAATTGCAATATCTTGGCGATGGTTACCCTGGCCTTTGATGGAGGATGACTGAAGGAATGAAACGCCTGGGAAATGAATGGCGAAACCTCATCATAGAGCAACCAGGCATTCTCGACATTGCGCTCAACCGAACGTCCTTCAAGAAATTTCTGTTCTGCGGCATTAAAATCAGCTTCATAGCTGCCAGAGACAAAATAGTCTTCAACAAACTTTCTGGCTTTGTCTGCGAGGTGTTCAACCTTGAATTCCCCATGCATGACCGTCGCCAGGAAATCGGCACCTGCCAGATCCTGCATTCTCAATCTTGCAATGGAAGACCCGGATGCATTCTCAAGTGAATCAGCCAACATATTGTTGGCAGCCAGCCAGGCAATAAAGGTACCCAGACTGTCCACATTACTCTCTTCACCATTTAGTCTTAACGAATCGTAACTACCGCTCATAGGCATTTCTCAACAATATTCTCATAAGTGCCTGTCATCCCTCACGACAACCGGCATGACTAGCATACCAGTATCATGAATCTGAATCTGCACCTTCTGATTTTCCCGGTGTAGACTCACCCGGTGTGGATTCACCCGGTGTGGACTCACCCGGTGTGGACTCACCCAAGGTCGATCGCCCGGACCAGTTCTCGGTCACAGGCTCAATAACCTGCTGGCCGGAAGTTAGCAGGGAGTACAAGACAGGAACACATAACAAAGTAAGAAATGTCGATGTTGTCAGGCCACCGATAACTACTACCGCCAGACCTTTGAACATCGAATTGCCCAGGGCAAGGGGCAACAACCCAAATATACTGGTCAGGGAAGTCAGCACGATTGGCATAAACCGGTTAGTCCCTGCTCGAATCGCAATCTCGGCCAGATCTTCACCAGGGGACATGCTGCGAAGCTGGTTTCCCTCATCAACCAGCAATATGCTGTTATTAATCACTATTCCCATCAAACTGGTTAAGCCAATAAATGCCAAAAAGGACAAAGGCTGATCGGTCAGCCAGAGCATCAGGAATGCGCCAATAAAACTCAATGGTATGGCTACAAGAATAATAATGGGTTGCAGTACTGACTTGAACTGTAAGACAAAAATCGCAAGCACAACCAGCGATACCAGACCCAGATTCCTGCCAGCACCGGAGAATGCCTTCTCGGTATTGGCAACCTCTCCACGGATGTCGAATGAATAGCCTTCCGGCAGTTCATATTCAGCGACAATTTTAGCCACATCCTGGGTCAGTCGAGGTATTGAATAGTAGGGAAGCGCTGTAATACCAATCTTCAGTTCGGGTTGAAACATATCATGACGAATATTGTATTCGTCTTCAGAAAAACTGTAGTCCACAACCTGGCTAAGTGGTATTTGTTTGCCGCTGGCGGACGTGACAAAAACTCGATCGAAAACGGTAAATGGATCTTCCACGTTAGTATTGGCTCGCAGGACAATCGGGTATTCGTTACCGTCTGGATCGCGATACTTGTCAACTTCTGCACCATAGGTCAAAAGTACCAGCATCTGATCTACCTGCACCCGGCTAACACCAACTGCATTGGCCGCTCGCTCCCTGAATTTAATCGCCACTGCATACCAACGGGAACTGGCAGGATTGTCAATATGGAGAATTCCCTCAGGTTCGTGAGACTTGAAATATTCATCGAATTTCCTGGCCTCAGCCCTGACGGATTCTATCCGTGGGCCACGAATATGAATCTGCACGTCAGAGAACCCGGGTTCGCCGCCCAGCACCATCGGCGTTGCAAGAATATTGGCATCGGCAACCCGGTCTGCCAATTGTGCGTTAATCCTGCTGGTCAGGTCATTAATTTTGTCACTGTCACGGAAATTGACGGTACAGAACAGTGTTGCGTTACTCCTGCTTGTGGCAGCATTTTGAATCCCTGTGTGTACAAAAGGAAAACCACCGCCGATCACAGTACCGCAATGCTCAACTGTTGGCTCAGCCATAATTGTTTGCCTGACGTCTTTTGCCAGATTATCAACAAAGTCCCGACTCCGATCATTTGGTGCCTCTATTGTCACGGAAAAAAATGGATCATCACTGTCGGGAAAGACGATGACTTCCAGCCTGGATGCCAACAAACCCGACATAGCCAATAGTAAAAGCACAGCAGCCAGTAGCTGGAGAGGGTGTTTGATTAAATGCCGCAATAGCCGAATATAGGACCCATCACGAATCGGTGCCAAATAGCCAAGAAAACTGGGCGGGTTAGGCAACTTCCAGACCGTTTTGTGGGTACCGATGCGGGACAACAACAAAGTTGAGAAGGCAACCGCAGAGATCAAAGACGCTGCCAGGCATAGCCATATCGTTGCAACCATACTGTGAAGAAAAAGCCCGGTGGGGGATGTCAGCAGAAACAGTGGCGCAAAAGCCAATGCAGTAGTTGCCGTCGCCGAGAGCAAGGGCGACATGACAGAAGCAGCACCGTCAATTGCAGCATCAAGACTGGACATACCTCGATAGGCTTCATTTTTATAGACATTCTCCCCAACAACAATACCATTGTCGACGATGAGGCCGAGGGATATTACAAAACCAGCCAGGGAAATCTCCTGAATGCCATAGTCAGTAACCGACAGTCCGACCACAGACAACAATAACGAAATCGGTAACATTAAGGCGATCACCAACCCCGAGCGCCAGCCTACCGAAAAGAGTAACACCAGGGTCAACACAAAAATTCCCTGGGCAATATTGGTGATTAGCTGGCGTAATTTGTACTCAACTCCCTTTGAGACATCAAATAGCCACTTAACCGTGGCACCTTCCGGCAAACCGGCATTTAAGTCCTCAACGATGCGATTAATCTCGTTTCTGACAGCAAATACGTTTGCATCAGCCGATGTTTTCATCGTAACAAAGGTTGCAGCGGAACCATCAACCCGGTGCCTGATGGAATCACTGTCGATGACTTGCCGAACGGTTGCAACATCGCGCAGGGCCAGGGCGCTACCCGTATGGCTGATCAGCATGGTGTCCCGGAGTGATTCCAGTGACTTATAACCGCCACTAAATGCCAACACTGATATTGCCTTGTCACCTAACTCAAAGGTCCCCGTCGGCAGAAAGCGATTATTACCCTGAATCGCGCTTTGCACCTGGCTGACATCGATGCCGTACCGATGAAGCCGCGCCAGATCCAGCTCAATCTTGATCTCCTGTTCTGGCTCCAGGATCGTCACTTCGGCGAGATTCGGCACCACTCGAAGACGTCGCTTGAGATCATCGGAGATCGCGATACGTTCGACTTCTGTTGCAGTATTCGACACTACAGCAACGACAAAGGTCACAATAATGTCAATTGGACTCTGCTTGGCAACGGTGACCTCTGTATCGTCGGGCAGTTCCGGCAACAGGTTATTAATCTTTGAATTGATGTCCACATACTCGTCATCAATATCAACGCCGTAACTATATTCCATCAGAATGGTAGCGTGACTATTGGAAATATTTACCTCGAACCTGTTCAGGTTCCGTGTGGTCTCCAGCCGCTCTTCAATCGGATTAATGACCCGTTGCTCAATCTCGCTGGCTGATGCACCTGGCAGCCGCACACTCAGGATCATCGTTGGAATTTCGACGGTGGGTAACTGGGAAATTCTCAAGTTCGGCAGATTTGTCAGGGCAGCCAACACCACTAAAAAAACAAACAGTATTGTGAATAGCCGATTGGTGACTACAAATGCCACAAAGCTTCGCATCATCGGATTACATTGACCTCAGCGCCGTGCCGTAAACTCTGTTGGCCGCGAATTACAACCTGTCGCCCAGCCTGTATGGGTTCGATTAGTGCGACGGAATTGCCTGTGATGCTGGCAATGTGCACTGGTACTTCCTCAACCAAACTTGTTGCTGGTTCGAGCAAATAGATCACACCTGCATTACCACGAAGGTCAACCATTGCGTCCAGGGGTACAACCGTAAATGCTGTTTCAGTTTCGTGGATCAGGTCAATCTCGACGACCATTCCGGGCCGTAACTCCCGACCATGCGTCGCAATAGTAATCTCAACGGTATAAAGGCTGTCGGCTTCATCTGCCACACCGGCCTGCTTGGTTAGCTCCCCTTCAAAGACTTCTCCGACGTAGGGTGCAAATCGCGCTATTGCCCGGGTACCCGTTCCAAAGACAAACGCATTTCGGTCAGTTAATTCAACCTTGGTAATCCAGGACCCGGAGACGTCACGAAAAGAGTAAATCGGCCTACCCGCCATCACGGTGGTACGAGATTCAACATATTCCTTAAGAATAATGCCATTCGCAGGGGCTACCAGCGTGCAGCGCTCAAGATTGAGGACCGCCTGCTCAAATCCGATCCTGGCGGCATCCAGTGTATCTTCGGCATTCTCAAGCTGCGCCGTCTGTATCAGCTTTTCATCGGCCAGTTTTGAGAAGCGAGCGTATTGGCGTTTGGCCTGCTCAAAATCCAATTCTGCACGTTCAAGTGCATCCTTTGCATCCCGCGTCTCCAATTGGGCCAGAACTTCACCCTCTGCAACTGTCTGGCCTTCCCTGACCATAAATTCCTGTATGCGGCCGTCAATTCGAAACGACAGATCTTCGATCCTGGGAGCTAATACCCCGTAAGTGCTCACTTTCCTTAACACGGGTCGATGTTCCACCACGCCGACCCTGACGGGGTGCGAGCTCTGACCCGGCTCCTGCGCCCATAAAGGCTGCATAGTCATTGATATCAAACTGATCGTTACAATCAGGCAAGCCCGAGTGACAGTTATCTGACTCTGACGGAGTTGATGTGGTTTTTTCATAGCGAGCGCAAACTTCTCATTAGACTCTTGAATATAGCAGACCGGTATAAACATGGTAAGCCAGGCTTCCATATCAAACCTCACCCACTTTAATCATTGACCCATGACAACCCTCAGGCCTGCCCCGGGGAGTTCACCCGCGCCAATGGGCAAAACAGTCACAAAACCACAGCAAAAGAAATGTTAAGATTAGACCCTTGTCCCGGAGGTATTCATCTTGGCAACTTCACCTGACAATTTGCCTGGGGATCATTCAACCCTGAACCCACATCGCCAACTCCACCGTTGGGGTTTTGGTCTGGTTCTGGTTGCGACGTTGGCGCTTTGTTGGATACCCCATTTCGATCTGGCCGCGGAAAATCATCTCTCCGGGCTACTCGCGGACAACCTGATCGTCTATGGTACAGCACGGGTTATCAATGCCCTGATATCGGTCATTCAGTCGGTAGAAATCAGCCTGAGCCTTGGGGCTGGTATCGCGGTCAATCTTGGTGAAGCACTTGATCCCTTAAATGACCTGATCGAGCGATTTTCAGGCTTCCTGCTTTATGGTCTTGCGGGTCTCGGCATCCAGCAGATCGCACTGACAGCGTCAAGCAGTCTACTGGCAAAAATCACGACTTCGCTGGTGTGCCTGTCAGGTTTTGTAGTCTGGTACAGAACTGGCGACATTCCATCCTGGCTCAGGCGCCTGATCCTGCCTTTTATCCTGATCCGGTTCGCTTTTATCGCCGAAGTTGGTCTCGCCTGGTCTCTGGACAAACTGTACTTCAATGAGCAGCAAGCAGTTGCAGCTTCAACATTAAATGGCACCCGGCAACAGCTACAGATAGTCCGCGACAAATATGTCAATGCAACGGAAGACACCAGCATCTTCACTAACGTCTGGGAATCCGCCAGGGGAATTATCGGCACTGACGACCAACAAGGTATTGCCGACCAGGCGGCCGGGGCAATTGTCCAACTGATCGTTATTCTGTTCCTGAGGAGCATCCTGCTCCCTGCTGCTTTTTTCTGGCTATTAATCCACCTGATCACCAGACGCTAGCCAACAGCCACTGACTCAGAGCTTTCCCTCTTCTGGCATAACGACTACCATAGGGACAATGCGCTAACCATTCAGCTTCATCTATGCGAACTACACCAATTCAACTCGGATTTTTTGGGGTTCTGGCAATCCTTTGGCCTTACACCCGCGAGAAGTTTGTCGAGCAGGTGAAGTCAATCTGGTTTATTGTCGCCTACCTTCTGTTTTTTCAGATCGTCGTGCTCGGCTTGCCCATTGTCTATGCGACGATGATAGGGGCAGGCATCGCTATCGTCGCAATTGGGCTGACTTTTTTTATGGAAGGCCTGCGTATAGGCCTTATGCCTCTGGGCGAAACTCTGGGTGCTGTGCTGCCACGAAACTCCACCCTGCCGATTATACTGTGCTTTTCCTTTCTGCTTGGCCTTGGTGCAACCTTCGCGGAACCCGCTATCGCAATTTTACGAGCCGCCGGCGCCGGGGTTCATCCAGCGAATGCACCTCTCTTATATAGCTTGCTCAATGACTTCCCTGATCAACTAGTGACCAGCGTTGGAGTCGGCGTAGGATTTGCTGTGTTGCTTGGCGTGCTGAGGTTTTTCTACGGCTGGTCATTAAAGTACCTGTTAGTGCCAGGGGTGTCCCTGCTCCTATTACTAACCCTCATCGCAAACCAGAATCCGGTTTTACAGCAAGTTCTGGGGCTCGCCTGGGATTGTGGCGCAGTCACAACAGGGCCCGTCACCGTACCTCTGGTCCTGGCATTAGGGGTTGGCGTCTGTCGTATTGTCGGCGCAGGCGATGTCAAGAATGCCGGATTTGGCATCGTCACACTCGCCTCACTATTCCCGATTCTTGCCGTGCTCCTGCTTGCATTTTTTCATGCCTACCAGGGAGACTACTACGGAGAGGCAAATTATCAGGGCCAACCCTATGTCGACTCGATTGAAGACATCGCAACCAACACGGACACGGAAGTGCTTGGCGGCATTACACAAGCTGAATTCGAGGAGTTTCAAAGCAACCCAATTCCCGGCGAAGAATTTGAAATATCATTCAGGGATGGGGAAAAATACCTTGAAGACGGCAGGATCATGATTCGGGACGCCACCATTGTTCTCCAAAAAACAGCACCGCCCCAGTCAAACGTGGTCAGCGGTGCACCCTGGGACCCGGCCACCGATTTGAGGGATACGATTGTGACAGCTGTGCTGGATTCTATCCGCGCCATTGTGCCACTCTGCATCTTCCTGCTGCTATCACTGAAATTTGTCCTCAAGGATAAGATCCAGAATATCGACGAGATCAAAATTGGGATTGGTTTTTCCATCGTCGGCATGTCGCTGTTCCTGTGCGGCATATTGATCGGTTTATCACCACTGGGATCACAACTGGGCAGTAACGTACCGGCGACTTTCTCGCACATCACACCCTACGGCATGTCAACCACCGTAGGCCCGTTATACGTGAATGAGAGCTCGGGGAAATACGTTGCAATACTTTTTGGTTTTTTCCTGGGTTACGGTGCTACCCTCGCGGAACCCGCGCTCAACGCACTGGGTGATACAGTTGAGAGGATTACCGTCGGTGCATTCAAAAAGAAGCTGCTGATGCAATCCGTCGCAACCGGCGTGGCAATTGGAATCGCCATGGGTGTCACCAAGATTGCGTTTAACCTTCCGCTGGTTTATCTGTTGGTGCCGCCTTACCTGGCGCTTATCGTCCTGACCATTATTTCTGATGAAGCTTTTGTCAATATTGCCTGGGACAGCGCAGGGGTAACAACAGGTCCCATTACTGTCCCCCTGGTGCTTGCCATGGGTCTCGGGATTGGTGCAAATGTACCGGGAGTCATTGACGGCTTTGGGGTGCTGGCGCTTGCATCTGTTGGACCCATCATTGTGGTGCTGATCGTTGGCCTCCTGGTTTCGCAATCCCGGGAAGCACCTTACGAGGGGCGGCGGTTATGAGTGAATTTCTTCGCCGGGCCAATGTCTCCATCATCACGGCGATTCTGCCCCCGAAAACGGCGACACGGGTGATCGACGGGCTCTTTGCATTGGGTGAACAGAATGCCCTGTTGCTTAACGCCAGGGGTACGGTTGTTCGCGATCGTTGGTATCAGAGTTTTATGCCGTTAATCAGCCCGGAGCTGGAGTACTTACAGTTCCTGGTACCCGACCCGCAGGTTGATCAAATGATTGAGGGAATCATCAATCATGGCCAACTTCATTTGTCCGGTGCGGGCGCTGTATTCTCGGTCCCATGTGAGGAGGTGGAGTACGGCAGCGAATTTACACTTTGGTCCTCGGTTGGTGATGAAGCCAACGAGATCAATGAGTCTACTAACCTCAAGGAAAATCTCTCCGCGATTTTCTGCATCGCCCAGTCTGACCAGGTTGATGCCATTACCAGAGCTGCGATGAGCGCTGGTACCCACGGCCCTGTTATTTTCTACTGTGAGGGCCGAGGCCTTCGTGACCGCCTTGGGTGGTTAAAAATCACCAAGAAGCGCACCAAAGAAGTTATCTCGGTCATCGTTGACAATGTTGACCGAATTGCCGTGACAGAAGCCATGATAGAAGCGGGCCGAATCGACATGCCCGGTCGCGGCTTCCTCTATCGAATGCCTGTCCAGAAAGGTCTCATTAATCTCTCATCCACCATAGCCATTCGTGGCAATGCCGCAAACATGCAACAAATCGTTGCGGCAATCGACAGCATCAAAGGGTCCGCCGCCTGGCGTGATCAGGGAGTTGTAGAGTTTGGTGCAGCGGGTAAAGGTGCCGGGCTCAGCCTCTTTAACCGTTTCAAGAAAAGAGATTGGCTGGTCGATCAGGAATGTCTGGGGTGTATTGTCAACCGAAAGTATGCCGGTGTGATGCTTGATGCCATTCTGGCAGCGGGCGCAAAAGGTGCAAATGTCAGCCATGCAAGATTTATAGAAGTTGCCTCGGAAACAACTGCATCCGGCATGCGACTCAATCATGAAAGCGGGTTTATCAGGTGCGTCATTGACCGGTCGATCGTTGATGATGTGAAGTCTGCGATCAAGGAAACTTGCGCGGAGCTGGGTATAAAGGATGCGTTTATTTTTCTACAGCCAGTTACGCGAGCGTTCACCTACTCAACACCGACCCACAACGAAACCAGACAAGACAATAAAACCGCAACCAGATAACTTTGTACCCTGCGCCAATTGCCGGGAGAGCATTATCTTTCCGGCCAGAATCTCAAAAAACCCCACCCCAGCTTTAATTCTTTGATCAAAAACCATAATTTTCCGCGGGAAATTACCGTGGCACCCGCTTCTTCATATTCTGTTGCAGGGTGACAATACGTCCCGCCGGGACAGCGAGTTGCGTCATAAGATATTGTATAAATTGCGCATCATAATCCTGCTCCTCCAGCGCGCAGTGCATACAGGTTAACCAGGCCAGTTTTTCTGCCTCACCAATCGGTATATGGGCATGTGCCGGGGGAATCGCGATACCACCGTATTTTTCTGAATAGAGCTTTGGACCACCCATCCAGCCACACAGGAACCTGGCTAACTTATCGATCGAAACAGTCAGGTCATCGGGGTGCATATCCCTGATCGTTTTTGCATCTTCGCGCTCGTTCATGATGCGATAAAAAGCTTCCACCAGTTTTCTTATACCCGATTCGCCACCTGCCGCTTGAAACGACCCGTCTCCCTTGCCAAAATCCTGTGCTGACATCTAGTTAGTTCCCGTTCGTAAATAGGCATTTCAAAGTAAATTTCCCAGACTTTTCAGATCTGTTGGCTTGGAAATCAATAGGTTGTCGGGAAGTAACCATGGAGATTTTGGTTTACGGATGCGCACTAGTTCCCGTCCATAAATAGACAAAATTCAGTCAAAACTGCAAAAACTAAAAATAAGTTAGACACATATTACAGGCACCTGCGAGGGAAGTAATACCGCCGAAGATAGTTTTCGGATGGACAATGATTAGTTCCTGTAGCTAAAGTACATCATCACTAGAGTTCCGGATATCCATCGGGAATAGTTCGATGCGACGTTTTTTGTTCGTAGGCATAAGCCAGCCCAATTAACAGGCCATCGGAATCCGGCCGCCCTACAATTTGCAGCCCTACTGGCAAATTCCCGTGACTGACTCCCATAGGAACAGTCACCGCCGGCAAACCCGTGGCAGGCGCAATCACCTGGCTGTTGTCTCCCAGATACTCCTCGGCGGCCTTGTCTAGATTTGCAGGAGGAAAGTTCCAGCTGGGGTAAACAAATGCATCAATGCCCGCATCAGCAGCAGCGGCATCCATCGAGGCAACCACGTCCTTTAAAAATGCTTGCCGGCCTTGATGATCAGGGTAGTCCGGGCAGGGCGTCTCAAGATCCCCGGGGTGTATGTCTTTGGGATTGCCGCCAAAGAAATGGAGTCGCTCCTCAATATAAGGGTCGTACTGCCCCGTCTCCAGAACTTCCATCACATCTTTTATCGGCGCATTTTCACCCAGGGACATTAAGTACTGATGCATGTCATACCGAAAGCGAACACAAAAATTACTCGCATTCATGTGCGCTTCAAGGTTGGTAATGGCAAAATTTTCAACGATGATTGCGCCGGCTTCAGACAATTCCCTGATTGCCCGCTCAAATACCATGAGGATCTCAGGATCGGACGAGTCCGGCTCAACCAGAGCCCGTAGCACACCTATTCGCTTGCCTTTTAGTGCATCCGTGTCGAGAAAGTCTGTGTAATCCACTCCTTGCTGGTCCGGTCGATATTTTGTATAACTATCTGCCTCATCTTGACCCGCAATCACACTCAATACTTTTGCTGCATCGGTCACTGTCCGGGTCATCGGGCCTGCCACATCCCGATCAAATGCCAACGGGATGACACCGTCTCGACTGACCAGTCCCATTGACGACCTGATACCAAAAAGCCCTAAATGCGAAGAGGGG
>Ga0206123_10001069_pt1 | contig 26293 bp, 20 predicted proteins | sample Helgoland_Spring_2_FD_160086 | JGI IMG/M metagenome (GOLD analysis project Ga0206123, IMG submission 160086) | Pelagic subsurface seawater microbial communities from Kabeltonne, Helgoland, North Sea - Helgoland_Spring_Bloom_20160316_1 | ecosystem: Environmental > Aquatic > Marine > Epipelagic ...
GCGGCTGCCAGGACACCTTCCTGGCCAGCGCCTGGGCCAACCTGCGCACCCTGCGGCTGGCCGACGGCCCCGACGAAGTGCATCTGGACTCCATCGCCAAGCTGGAACTGGGCCGCTACCGATAAACCAGCTGCAAGCCACGAGCCGCAAGCTACAAGCCGGCACGGGGCCGCTTGCCGCTTGTAGCTTGAGGCTTGCAGCCCTCCGAAGGAGATCCCTATGAGCAAGCTCTTCGATCTGAAAGGCAAGGTCGCCCTGATCACCGGCTCCACCAAAGGCATCGGCAAGGCGATCGCCGAGGAAATGGCCGCCGCCGGCGCCAAGGTGGTGATCTCCAGCCGCAAGCCGGAGCCCTGCCACGACGTCTGCGAGGCGATCAAGGCCGCCGGCGGCGAGGCCATCGCCGTGCCCTGCAACGTGGGCAAGAAAGACGACCTGATGAACCTGGTCGACGAAACCCTGGCCGCCTTCGGCCGCATCGATATTCTGGTCTGCAACGCCGCCACCAACCCGGTCTACGGCCCCACCTCCGAGCTCACCGACGAAGCCTGGGACAAGATCATGGACACCAACGCCAAGGGCACCTTCTGGCTGTGCAACCGGGTACTGCCGGAAATGGACAAGAACGGCGGCGGCAACGTGATTATTATTTCCAGCATCGCCGGCCTGCGCGGCAACGCCACCATCGGCACCTACGGCGTTTCCAAGGCCGCCGAAGCGGCCCTGGCGCGCAACCTGGCGGTGGAGTGGGGCCCGCGCAACATCCGCGTCAACAGCATCGCCCCCGGCCTGGTGCGCACCGACTTCGCCAAGGCGCTCACCGAGGATCCGGTGCGCCGCCAGCGCGCCGAAGAGCGCACCCCGGTGCGGCGCATCGGCGAGCCGGTGGACATCGCCGGCGTGGCGCTGTTCCTGGCCAGCCCGGCCAGCGCCTACGTCACCGGGCAGACCATCGTCGCCGACGGCGGCGAAACCATTTGTTAGCGACCGGCGTTATGGAACAGCTCTTGTGGGAGCGGGCCCTGCCCGCGAAAGGCCGGTAACGCCGGCCGGCAGGATACCAGAGGCTTTATAAAGCGGATTACCAACAAGGTCTCTGGAATCCTGCCGGGTGGCTTCGCCACCCTTTCGCGAGCAGGCTCGTTCCCACAGCGGCGCCGCGAACTTGATTCGAGGAAGAGTTATGGAAGGTCAACCGGAAATCGTCCCTGTGCTTGAGGCGCACCGCCTGGATGAGGCGCGTCTCGCCGAGTACCTGGAACAGCACAATCTGCTCGACGGCGCGCTCAAGGTGCGCCAGTTCCAGGGCGGGCAGTCCAACCCCACCTACTTGCTGCAGAGCGGCGACCGCGAGTACGTGCTGCGCAAGAAGCCGCCCGGTAAAGTGCTGCCTTCCGCCCACCAGGTGGACCGGGAATACCGCGTCATGAAAGCGCTCGGCGAACACAGCGAGGTGCCGGTGCCGGCCATGCACCTGCTGTGCGAAGACGACGACGTGATCGGCACCAGCTTCTACGTGATGGATTTCGTGCCCGGCCGGGTGTTCACCCAGCCGCAGCTGGAAGCCCTGCCCAAGGACCAGCGCGCCGACCTCTACAACGACAAGATCGACACCCTGGCCAAGCTGCACAGCGTCGACTATCAGGCCGCCGGCCTGGGCGATTTCGGCAAGCCCAAGGGCTACGTGGAGCGCCAGGTGAAACGCTGGAGCGCCCAGTACGAAGCCTCCAAGACCGATGAAATGCCGGCCATGGACAACCTGATGGCGTGGCTGGCGGACAATATTCCCCAGGACGACAGCGCCGCCATCGCCCACGGCGACTTCCGCCTCGGCAACCTGCTGGTGGATAACCGCACCCCCGACGTGGTGGCGGTGCTCGACTGGGAACTGGCCACCATCGGCCACCCGCTCGCCGACCTGGCCTACTGCTGCCTGCCGTACCACATGCCCCACGGCGTCAACGGCGTGCGCGGCCTCGACGGCCTGGACCTGCGCGCCCGCGGCATCCCCGACGAGCAGAGCCTGCTGCAGCGCTACTGCGAAGGCGCCGGCCGCGACGGCATCAACGACTGGCCGGTGTTCCTGGCCTTTGCCTTGTTCCGTTCCGCGGCTATTCTGCAAGGCGTTTACGCCCGCGCCCTGCAAGGCAACGCCAGCAACCGCAACGCCCTGGAAGTGGGCAAGCGGGCCGGCCTGATCGCCGAGCGCGGCTGGCAGATCGCACGCACACACAAATGACAGTGAACAGTGAACAGTGAACAGTGAACAGTGAACAGTGAACAGTGAACAGTGAACAGTTAATAGTTGGGCGGCTCCGTGGCACGGCTTTAGCGACGCAGCCGCCCCGCTATTCACTATTAACTGTTAACTATTAACTTTTTTTGGGGTTTATATGAAGCCGTTTGGCAGGATTTTGTTGACCAATGATGACGGCATCGACGCGCCGGGCCTGAAGGTCGCCGAGGACATCGCCGCGCAGCTCGCCGAGGAAGTCTGGGTGGTGGCGCCGGAGCACGACCAGAGCGGGGTGGGGCAGGGCATTTCGCTGCACACGCCGCTGCGCGTCTACCACCACGGCGAGCGGCGCTTCGCGGTGTCCGGCACGCCGGCGGACTGCGTGATGTTCGCCATGGCGGAATGGTTCGAGGAGGAGGCGCCGGATCTGGTGCTCTCCGGCGTCAACTGCGGCGCCAACCTGAGCGATTCGGTGATGTATTCGGGCACCGTCGGCGCGGTGCTCGCCGCCGCCCACCTGGGCCTGCCGGGCATCGCCCTGAGCCAGGCGTTCGTCGACCGCGCCGCCATCGATTACGCGCCCACCACCCGCTACGCCGCCGGTCTGATCCGCGAGCTGTGGCAGGCCGGCGCCGACCGCGACGGCTACCAGCGCGCCTGCTGGAACATCAACTTCCCCGACCTGCCGGTGGCGGAGCTGCGCGGCAGCCGTTTCACCCGGCAGATCGGCGGCGGCATCGCCGGGCCGCGCCTGGTGCACGGCACCGACGGCCGCGGGCTGGCCTACCACTGGCTGTCGTTCGAGCGCCGTCCGTCCAGCATCGACCACCCGCAATCCGACGTGGTCGCCCTGCGCGATGGGCACATCTCGGTGATGCCCCTGCAGCCCACCCGCTGCGATGACGCGCTGGCGGATGAATGCTTCCAGCAAGGCGACCGGCCTTTGCCCGGATAGCGTAAGGTCGAGGCACCTTGTAGGAGCGGGCCCTGCCCGCGAAAGGGTGGCGAAGCCACCCGGCAGGATTCCAGAGACCCCCGGAATGCGAAACCATATTCCAAAATAGTATTGACGCCCCAGGGGCGCCATGTCAGATTGACCGCTTGGTCAACTTCAGTATCGGTTATGTATCCGCGTTAACAAAAGCGCGGGTCAGGGTCCGGTACTGTCCGCGTCTCCGCGGGCCTTACAACAATCCAAACGGCCGGCACCGGTTTTCCGGTGCCGGCCGTCGATATAGAAAATATATAGGGAGAGCACAGGCATGTTTGATCGGCATTTTGCCGTCTGGCCGGAGGGGCTGCCTCACCAGCTCAAGCTTCCGGAAACCAGCCTTTACAGCAACCTCGAAATTTCCGCGCTGCGCTACCCGGATGAGAACGCGATCATCTACTACGATGCGCCCATCACCTACCGGGAACTCAAGCAGCAGGTGGACGCCCTGGCCGGCGAACTGAAGCACCTGGGCGTGGAAAAAGGCGACCGGGTGATGCTGTTCATGCAGAACGCACCGCAGTTCATCATCGGTTACTACGCCATTCTGCGCGCCAACGCCATTGTCGTGCCGATCAACCCGATGAACCGCAGCGCCGAGCTCGAGCACTACCTGCAGGACACCCAGGCCTCCGTGTGCATCTGCAGCCAGGAAGTGTTCCCGCACATCGAGCCGCTGATCGGCCATGAGCGTCTGCGCCATGTGATCGTCGCCGCCTACAGCGACTACATTCACCCGCAGACCGACCTCGACCTGCCCGCCGAGGTGGCCGCCCCGGCGCAGCCGCTGAACACCGCCGGCACCATCGCCTGGGGCGACGCCCTGGGCGCCGGTCACCAGCCCGGTGAACTGCTGGTGGGCCCGGACGATCTGGCCGTGTTCCCCTACAGCTCCGGCACCACCGGCGCGCCCAAGGGCTGCATGCACACCCATCGCTCGGTGATGGCCACCTGCGTGCACGGCGCCGCCTGGCGCTCCGGCGGCGGCCGCGAGGGCGTGACCCTGTCGACGCTGCCGTATTTCCACGTCACCGGCATGCAGGGCGCCATGAACGGCCCCATTTTCGTGGGCTCCTGCATCGTGCTGATGACCCGCTGGGACCGCCGCACCGCGGCCAAGCTGATCGAGCGCTACCGGGTCACCAGCTGGACCAACATCGTCACCATGGCCATCGATCTGCTTTCCGACCCGGACGTGGAAAGCTTCGACCTGTCCAGCCTTGAGAACATCGGCGGCGGCGGGGCGGCCATGCCCGAAGCGGTGTCCGATAAGCTGTTCAAGCTTACCGGTCTGCGTTACATCGAAGGGTACGGCCTGTCCGAAACCATCGCCGCTACCCATATCAACCCCTCCGAAAAACCCAAAAAGCAGTGTCTGGGCATTCCGGTCTTTGACGTGGATTCACGGGTGATCGACGTGGACACCGGCAAGGAAATGGGCGTCGGCGAAGTGGGCGAGATCATCTCCCGCGGGCCGCAGATCTTCCAGGGTTACTGGAACCGCCCCTTGGAAACCCAGAAAGCCTTCATCGAAATCGACGGCGAACGTTTCTTCCGCACCGGCGACATGGGCTACTACGACGAAGAGGGCTACTTCTTCATCGTCGACCGGGTGAAACGCATGATCAATGCGTCCGGTTTTAAAGTTTGGCCCGCCGAGGTCGAAAGTCTTATGTACCGGCATCCCGCGATCCAGGAAAGCTGTGTCATCTCCGCCCCCCACGAGCGCCGCGGTGAAACCGTGAAAGCCTGTGTGGTGCTGGCCGCCGACCACAAGGGCAAGGTCAGCGAAGACGAGATCATCGCCTGGTGCAAGGAACAGATGGCCGCCTACAAGGTGCCTCAGATCGTCGAGTTCCGCGATGAGCTGCCGCGCTCGCCCACCGGCAAGGTGATGTGGCGCGCGATGCAGGAAGAGGAATGGGCTGACCAGCAACAACAAGCCTGACAATTCCAAAAACCCAAAAAAGCTGAAACAACTTCCCGCAGTTCGAACGACGCGGATGGGACCTCGCCGCTCGCTGGGAGGTTGTTTCTCAAATAACACGAACAGGAGGCTCAGCCTTGGACGCGTTTCTTCAGCAAGCGCTTAATGGCCTCACCCTGGGCAGCATCTACGGCCTCGTGGCCCTGGGTCTGACCCTGGTGTACGGCATTTTGCACGTTCCCAACTTTGCCCACGGTGCTCTCTACATGGTGGGCGCCTACATCAGTTACTACATCATGGTGGATCTGGGGCTCAACTACTGGATCGCCATGCTCGGCGCCGGCCTCTTCGTGGCCGTGCTGTCGGTGCTCTGTGAACGCCTGGTCTTCCACCCGCTGCGGCACGCGCCGCCGATCCACGACAAGATCGCCGCCATCGGCATCCTGCTGTTCCTGGAAGCGGTGGTGCAGATGCACTGGGGTTCCGATTTCCGCCGCATGCCGACCCCGTACACCGGCATTCTGGAATTCGGCGGCCTGGTGCTGCCGGCCCAGCGGCTGCTGATCATTGTCGGCGCCTTCTCGATCATGGGCGCGCTGCACCTGTACCTAAAGAAGACCATGACCGGCTCCACCATCATCGCCATGGCGCAGAACCGGGAAGGCGCCTTCCTGGTAGGCATCGACGCCAACCGCGTGGCCATGATGACCTTCGCCATCGCCGGTTTCCTGGCGGCGGTGGGCGCCAGCCTGTTCGCGCCGATCAACCTGGTGTACCCGGCCATGGGCCACCTGGTGATCATGAAGGCCTTCGTGATCATTATTCTCGGCGGCATGGGCAGCATCCCCGGCGCCATCGTCGGCGGTCTGATCATCGGCTTCGCCGAAGCGCTGGGCGGCTACTACGTCTCCAGCACCTATAAGGATCTGATTGCCTTTGTTCTGCTGGTGGTGATTCTCTCCATCAAGCCCACCGGCCTGTTCACCAAGGGGGTGCGCTAATGGATCGCATTGCCAACTTCTTCGCCAGCCCGGCCATGAAAGTGGTGCTGTTGGCGTTCGCCCTGATTTTCCCGCTGATCGCGGGCAGCGAATACCAGATCTACGTGATGGCTCTGGCCTTTATCTGGGCCATCGCCGTGTACGGCCTGAACATCATCACCGGCTTCTGCGGCCAGCTGAACCTGGCCCACGGCGGCTTCTTCGCCATCGGCGCCTATGTGGTGGCGATCCTCACCGTGGATCACGGCTGGGCGTTCTGGCCCGCCTTTGTCGCCTCCGGCGTGTTCTCGGCGGTGTTCGGTTTCCTGGTGGGCATCGTGTCCCTGCGTCTCAAGGAACACTACTTCGCCATCTTTACCCTGTGCGTGGGCTTCATCATCTACCTGCTGCTGGATAAGTGGGAAGCGCTCACCCACGGCTCCCTGGGCATCATCAACATCGCGCCGCCGGAAGGCTTCGGGCTGATCGACTTCACCCGCACCATTCCGTTCTACTACCTGGTGCTGTTCTTCCTGGTACTGGCGATCGTGCTGGTGAGCCGTATTTCCAGCTCCCTGGTGGGCCGCACCTTCCTGGCGATTCGTATCAGTGACGACCTGGCCCAGTCCCTGGGCATCAACCTGATGCGCAACAAGGTCCTGGCGTTCGTGCTCTCCACCGTCTACGCCGGCCTCGCCGGTGGCCTGTACGCCGGTGTGGTGCGCTTTATCGGCCCGGCGGAAGCCGAGGTGGTGCACACCTTCGACATCATCACCTACCTGCTGGTGGGCGGTATCGGCACCCTGATGGGCCCGCTGGTGGGCACCATGGCGATCACCTGGCTGACCCAGGCGGTGCAGTCCTTCGAGGAGTATCGGATGATCGTCTTCGGTCCGATGCTGGTATTGCTGGTGATCTTTATGCCCAAGGGCGTGGTCGGCACCTTCCTGACCTGGCGCGGCCGCCGTCTGGCGAGCAAAGCGCCGGCCAAAGAAGGCCAGACCCGTGTCGGCGACAGCGCCACTTCGTCCAAGGAGGCCAGCGACAATGCTTAAGATCAATAATCTCACCAAGCGCTTCGGCGGCCTGGCGGCGGTCAACGACGTGAGCGTGGAATTCGCCGCCGGCCAGATCAACGCGATCATCGGCCCCAACGGCGCCGGCAAGACCACCTTCTTCAACCTGGTGGCCGGCGCCATGCCGCCCACCTCCGGCAGCATCGAGTTCAACGGCATGGACGTCACCGGCATGGCGCCGGACCGCATTGCCCGTCTCGGTATCGCGCGGACCTTCCAGACCACCAAGCTGTTCGAACAGTCCACGGTGCTGGACAACCTGATCGTCGGTCACCGGCTGCGTACCCAATCGCGGCTCTGGGACGTGATCATCAACTCCAAGCGGCTGCGCGACGAAGAGAAGAAGTGCCGGGCGAAAGCCGCCGAGGTGCTGGACTTTGTCGGTCTCAGCCACATCGGCCACCGCTACATCGCCGACACCACCCAGGAAGAGCGCAAGCGGGTGGCGTTCGCGCTGGCCATGGCCACCGATCCGGAACTGGTGCTGCTCGACGAGCCCGCCGGCGGCATCAACCCGGAAGAGACCGAAAACCTGGCGGCGCTGATTCGCAAAATGGTCGACCACGGCATCACCGTGTGCCTGATCGAGCACAAAATGGACATGATCATGAGCCTGGCCGACAAGATCATGGTGTTGGACCACGGCGAGAAGATCGCCGAAGGCACGCCGGAACAGATCAAGACCAATCCGGTGGTCATCGAAGCTTATCTGGGGAGTGAAGAAGATGTTGAAGCTTGAGAACGTGGACGCCAAGTACGACAGCTTCAAGGCCCTGGACGGCGTTTCCATGAGCGTGGAGCAGGGCGAGCTGGTGGTGCTGCTGGGCGCCAACGGCGCCGGCAAGAGCACCCTGTTCAACACCATCAGCGGTTTGCTCAAGGCGTCCGCCGGCAAGATCAGCCTGAACGGCGAGGACGTGACCGGCCGCAAACCCTCCGCGCTGGTGCAGGCCGGCGTGGTGCAGTGCCCGGAAGGCCGCAAGCTGTTTCCAGAAATGTCAGTGCTGAAAAATCTCTGGCTGGGGGGCTACGTACACCGCCGCGATAAGGCGGGTATGAAAAAAACCCTTGAGCATGTCCTTGCAATGTTCCCCATTTTAGACGAGAAAAAGGATCAGCCCGCCGGTTCCCTGAGTGGCGGTCAGCAGCAGATGGTGGCGATCGGCCGCGCCCTGATGGGCCGTCCCAAGCTGCTGCTGCTGGATGAGCCGTCGCTGGGTCTGGCGCCGCTGGTGGTCAAGCAGGTGTTCGAAGCCGTGCAGACCATCAACAAGGAAGGCACCTCGGTGCTGCTGGCGGAGCAGAACGCGTTCGCGGCACTGAAAATCGCGACCCGAGCCTACGTGATGGAGAACGGCCGTCTGGTGATGGAAGGCGACCGCGACGCCATGCTGGGTAACGAAGAAGTACGCAAAGCTTACATCGGCGCCTGAGGGCGCCGTGCAACACACTTAATTTCCGACCACATCCCAAACAATAAAGAAAGGGAGAGAAAGAGCATGAAAGTATTGAAATCCTTCCGTCGCCTGGCCGCCGCCAGCGCCGTAGCCCTCGCCATCGGTGGCGCGGCCCATGCCGACGAAGTGAACATCGGCTTCACCGGCCCGCTCAGCGGCGGTGCCGCCCTGTACGGTGAGAACACCCTGGAAGGCCTGCGCATGGCCGCCGAGGAAATCAACGCCGCCGGCGGCATTACCGTCGATGGCGAAGAGTACACCATCAACATCCAGGCCCTGGACGACAAGTACTCGCCCAGCCAGGCGGCCGTGAACGGCAAGCGTCTGGTGCAGCAGTACAACGCGCCGGTGATCTTCACCCCGCACTCCGGCGGCACCTTCGCCCTGCAGGCGTTCAACGAGCGTGACGGCTTCCTGGTGATGTCCTACACCTCCGTGCCGGCGGTGACCTCCAAGGGCAACAAGCTGACCGTGAAGATTCCGCCCAACTTCACCGACTACATCGAGCCGTTCTCGCGCATCACCATGGACCGCTTCGGCAACAAACTGGGTGTCGCCAACGCCACCCACGACTACGCCAAGTACTGGACCAAGGAGTTCGTGCCGGTATGGCGTGAGCTGGGCGGCGAAGTCGCGGCCATGAACCCGATGGACTACAACAAGTCCGCGGACTTCTACACCGGCGTCAGCAAGGTGCTGTCCGAGGATCCCGACGTGATGTTCGTCGGCGGTGCCTCCGAGCCCACCGGTCTGGTGGTGCGTCAGGCCCGCGAACTGGGCTTCAAGGGCGGCTTTATCCTGATGGATCAGGCCAAGATGGACGAAGTGGCCAAGGTATCCGGCGGCATCAAGTCCCTGGAAGGCTCCGTGGGCGTGGTACCCCTGGACAAGTACGAGAACGAAGGCGCCAAGCTGTTCCTTGAGAAGTGGCAGAAGGACCACAACGGCGTGGCCACCTCCGAAACCGCGTACAACTACTTCGCCATGTACCTGATCGCCCAGGCGATGCAGGAAGCCGGCACCGTGGACGACGCCAAGGCGATCCGCGCGGCCATCGGCTCCGCCATGGAGAAAGTGTCCGTGGAGCACAACCCGTACGACGTGGACGGCATCGACGAAGCCGGCAACCTGGGCGCCGACCCGCAGATCGCCGAAGTCGTCGACGGCGAAGTGGTGCTGCGCAAGTTGTCCGAAATCACCGAGTAAACGCCGCGCCTCACACTGTGAAGCAAAACCATAAAAGGGCACCATCAGGGTGCCCTTTTATGGTTATAGAGAGCTGTGCGAGCGGGCCCTGCCCGCGAAAGGGTGGCTTTAGCCACCCGGCAGGATACCAGAGACGCTGTTTGTGCCGCCGTTAAGCGTCTCTGGTATCCCGCCGGCAAGCGGAGCTTGCCTTTCGCGGGCAAGGCCCGCTCCCACAAGGTCCGCTCCCATAGGGTGTAGCCAACAACAGAGTTGGTCCGCTAGATAAAACCTAATTCCGAAATAATTGATAATGGCCCGGATTTTCTTATACTGAAGCGTCCGGGAGAGAACCGTTTCCACGGGATGCGCGGCGCCGTCGCGGCCCCTCCGGCCGCCGCACCGCGGGTCCCCCGCTGAAGGAGGAATCATGAGCGAGGTAGTGAGCTACCGTCTTGAAGGCGACATCGGTGTTATCGGCGTCGACTATCCGCCGGTCAACGCCCTGGGTCAGGGTGTGCGCGAAGGGCTGGTCAACTGCCTGCGCCAGGGCCTGGAAGACGACCAGGCCAAAGCCCTGGTGGTGATCGGCGAAGGCCGCACCTTCCCCGCCGGCGCCGACATCCGTGAATTCGGCAAGCCGCCCGCCGGGCCCGCCCTGCCGGACGTGATCAGCGAATACGAAAGCAGCGACAAGCTGGTGATCGCCGCCATCCACGGCACCGCCCTGGGCGGCGGCCTGGAAGTGGCCCTGGGCTGCGACTACCGCGTCGCCCTGGAATCCGCCAAGGTCGGTCTGCCGGAAGTGAAGCTGGGGCTGCTGCCCGGCGCCGGCGGCACCCAGCGTCTGCCCCGTCTGGTCGGCGCCAAGGCCGCCCTGGACATGATCGTCGGCGGCAACCCGGTGAAAGCCAAGGACGCCTTCAAGGTCGGCATCGTCGACGAAGTGGTCGGCGGTGATCTGCTCGAAGGCGCGCTCGCTTACGCCCGCAAGCTGGTGGCCGACAACGCCCCGCTGCGCAAGATCCGCGACCTGGACGTGAAGAAGGAAGACGCGGACCTGTTCACCAACTACGAGAAGTCCATCGCCCGCAAACAGCGCGGCTTCAAAGCGCCGTTCCATTGCATCAAAGCGGTCCAGGCCGCCGTGGAACTGCCCTTCGACGAAGGCATGAAGCGCGAGCGCGAGCTGTTCGCCGAGCTGCTGGTGAGCCCCGAGTCCCGCGCCCAGCGCCACGTCTTCTTCGCCGAGCGCGAAGTGGCCAAGGTACCGGGCCTGCCCAAGGACACCGCCAAGCGTGACGTGAAAAGCGCCGCCATCATCGGCGCCGGCACCATGGGCGGCGGCATCGCCATGAACTTCGCCAACGCCGGCATCCCGGTGAAGATTCTCGAGGTGAAGGAAGACGCCCTGGAACGCGGCATCGCCGTGATCCGCAAGAACTACGAGAACACCGCCAAGAAAGGCCGCATCACCCAGGAACAGGTGGAGCAGCGCATGGCGCTGATCCAGCCCACGCTCAGCTACGACGACCTCGGCGACGTGGACCTGGTGATCGAAGCGGTGTTCGAGAACATGGACGTCAAGAAAGCCGTGTTCACCGAGCTGGACCGGGTCTGCAAGCCCGGCGCCATCCTCGCCACCAACACCTCCACCCTGGACGTGAACCGCATCGCCTCCTTCACCAAGCGTCCCGAGGACGTGGTGGGCATGCACTTCTTCAGCCCCGCCAACGTGATGAAGCTGCTGGAAAACGTGCGCGGCGAGAAAACCTCCGACGAGGTGGTCGCCACCGTCATGGACCTGAGCCGCCGCATCGGCAAGGTCGGCGTGCTGGTGGGCGTATGCCACGGCTTCGTCGGCAACCGCATGCTGCACAAGCGTCAGGCGGAAGCGGTACAGCTGGTCAACGAAGGCGCCAACCCGGCGCAGGTGGACAAAGTGCTGTTCGACCTGGGCTTCCCCATGGGCCCGTTCGCCATGTCCGACCTGGCCGGCATGGATGTGGGCTACCGCATCCGCGAAGAGCTGCGCAAGGAAGACCCGGACAACGCGCCGCCGCGCAACTGGACCGACGATCTGGTGGAGCAGGGCCGTCTCGGTCAGAAGACCCAGGCCGGCGTGTTCGACTACAAGGAAGGCGACCGCACCCCGGTGCCTTCATCCGAAGTCGACGCCTTGATCGCTAAATTCCGCGAAGAGAACGGCATCCAGTCCCGGGACATCTCCGACCAGGAAATCCTCGAGCGCTGCATGTACATCATGGTCAACGAGGGCGCCAAGATCCTGGAAGAGGGCATTGCCGCCCGCCCGCTGGACGTGGACGTGATCTGGATCTACGGCTACGGCTTCCCGGTGTACCGCGGTGGCGTCCTGTTCTGGGCCGATTCCGTGGGCCTCAAGACCATTTACGACAAGGTGAGCCAGATTCACCAGGAAACCGGCTCCGACACCTGGAAGCCGGCCGCGCTGCTGGAAAAACTGGCTAAAGAAGGCAAGGGCTTCTACAGCTGAACGCGAAGCCCCTAAGCCGCCTAAGACACAGAGGTTATTATGGACATTAATTACACCGCCGAAGAGCGCGCCTTCCGTGACGAAGTGCGTACCTTCCTGAACGAAAAGCTGCCCAAGGACATTTCCAGCAAGGTGAAAGAGCACAAGCGCCTTGGCAAGGAAGACACCATCCGCTGGCAGAAAATTCTCAACGAGCAGGGCTGGTTGGCCCTGCACTGGCCGAAAGAGTACGGCGGCACCGGCTGGAGCCCGATCCAGAAGCACATCTTCGAAGAAGAGTGCGCGGAAGCCGGCGCCCCCACCGTGCTGCCGTTCGGCGTCAACATGGTCGCCCCGGTGATCATCAAGTTCGGCACCCAGGAGCAGAAGGACTACTACCTGCCGCGCATCCTGCGCAGCGACGACTGGTGGTGTCAGGGTTACTCCGAGCCGGGCGCCGGTTCCGACCTGGCCGGCCTGAAAACCCGCGCCGTGCGCGACGGTGACCACTACATCGTCAACGGCCAGAAGACCTGGACCACCCTGGGCCAGCACGCCAACATGATTTTCTGCCTGGTGCGCACCGACCCGGACGCCAAGAAACAGGAAGGCATCTCCTTCCTGCTCATCGACATGGAGAAAAGCGAAGGCATCACCGTGCGTCCGCTGATCACCCTGGACGGCGAGCATGAAGTCAACGAAGTGTTCTTCGACGACGTCAAAGTGCCGGTGGAAAACCTGGTCGGCGAAGAAAACAAAGGCTGGACCTGCGCCAAGTACCTGCTCACCTTCGAGCGTACCGGCATCGCCGGCGTGGGCAGCTCCAAGGCCGCCTTGGCGCACCTCAAGCAGGTGGCCCGCGAGCAGCAGGTCAACGGCAAGCCGCTGATCGAAGAGCCGCACTTCCGCAGCCGCCTGGCGGACGTGGAAATGGAGCTGATGTCCCTGGAAATGACCAACCTGCGCACCGTGGCCGCCGCCGAAGCCGGTGGTGTACCGGGCGCGGAAAGCTCCTTCCTGAAGATCATGGGCACCGAGCTGCGCCAGGAGATCACCGATCTGTTCCGCCGCGCCGCCGGCCCGCACGCGCTGCCGTTCCTGCCGGAACAGCTGGCCGGTGATTTCGACGGCGAGACCGTCGGCCCCGAGTTCGCCGGGTCCGTGGCCAGCCGTTACTTCAACTTCCGCAAGCTCTCCATTTTCGGGGGCTCCAACGAAATTCAGAAGAACATCATCTCCAAGATGATTCTCGGTCTGTAAGGAGACGAACATGGATTTCAAATTCAGCGACGAGCAGCGCATGCTCGAAGAGACCGTGGGTCGTCTGGTCCGTGACAGCTACACCTTCGACGCCCGCAACAAGGCACTGGAATCAGAGCACGGCTTCAGCACCGACACCTGGACCCAGTTCGCCGAACTGGGCCTGCTGGGCGTGCCGTTCTCCGAAGAGGCCGGCGGCTTCAACGGCGGCGGCCCGGAACTGATGGTGGTGGCCGAAGGCTTCGGCCGCGGCCTGGTGGTGGAACCCTACCTGGCCACCGTGGTGCTGTCCGGCGTGCTGATCGACAAGCTCGGCAACGACGCCCAGAAAGAGCAGTACCTGCCGGCCATCATCGGCGGTGAGACCCGCTTCGCCCTGGCCAACTACGAAACCAAGGGTCGCTACGACCACCGTTTCGTGGAAACCAGCGCCAAGAAAGACGGCGACGGCTACGTGATCAACGGCGAGAAAGCCGTGGTCCTGCACGGTGACAGCGCCGACCAGCTGGTGGTGATCGCCCGCACCGGCGGCAGCGGCAACGACAAAGACGGCCTCAGCGCCTTCATCGTCGACGCCGGCGCTGACGGCGTCAGCCGCCGCGGCTACCCGACCATCGACGGCCTGCACGCCGCCGACATCACCTTCAAGGACGTGAAAGTCGGCGCCGACGCGCTGCTCGGCGACGAAGGCAAGGCCCTCGACGCCCTGGAAGCGACTCTGGACCTGGCGCTGATCACCCTGTGCGCGGAAGCCTCCGGCGCCATGGAAGTGGCCTGCGACCAGACCCTGGACTACATCAAGGAACGCCAGCAGTTCGGCGTGCCGATCGGTAAGTTCCAGGCCCTGCAGCACCGCATGGTGGAAATGCGCATGGAGCTGGAAAAAGTACGTTCCATCACCATGCTCGCCGCCTGCAGCCTCGACGTGGAGCCGCAACTGCGCAAAAAGCGCATCTCCGCCGCCAAGGCCCAGGTCGGCAAATCCGGCCGCAAGGTCGCCGAGGAAGCGATCCAGCTGTTCGGCGGCATGGGCATGATGGAAGAGACCCCGGTCTCCCATTACGCCAAGCGTATCGTCATGATCGACCACTGGTTGGGTGACCGCGAATACCACCTCGGTGTTCTCGAAGACCTGATCGACGTGGACGACCACGCAGCGTGAAAAAAGGGCGGCCTTCGGGCCGCCCTTTTTAGTTAACTCGTAGGAGCGGGCCCCGCCCGCAAAAGGGGGCGAAGCCCCCGGCAGGATTCCAGAGCGCTTTATAAGCAGGTCACCAACAACCTCTCTGGCATCCTGCCGGCAAGCAAGCTTGCCTTTCGCGGGCAAGGCCCGCTCCTACAACGCTACTAACAACAATGTTTCTCGGGAGAGCTCCAACCATGACTACCAACCGTCAGATCATTCTCGCCAAACGCCCCACCGGCATGCCCGGTGACGAAAACCTCAAGCTCCAGGAAGGCGCCGTGCCCGAAGTGGGCGAGGGCCAGGTGCTGGTACGCACCATCTATCTGTCCCTGGACCCCTACATGCGCGGCCGCATGAGCGCCGCCAAGTCCTACGCCGCCAGCGTCGAGGAAGGCTCGGTGATGGAAGGCGCCACCGTCGGCCAGGTGGTGGAATCCCGCAGCGGTGACTTCAAGCAGGGCGACTACGTGCTGTGCCCGGGTGGCTGGCAGGAGTACTCCGTCAATTCACCCAAGGCGATGCGCAAGCTGGACCCGGCCCAGGCGCCGATCAGCACCGCCGTCGGCGTGCTCGGCATGCCCGGCTTCACCGCCTATGTGGGCCTGGATGAAATCGGTAAGCCGCAGAAGGGCGAAACCGTGGTGGTGTCCGCCGCCGCCGGCGCCGTCGGCCAGGTGGTCGGCCAGATCGCCAAGCTCAAGGGTTGCCGCGTGGTCGGCGTGGCCGGCGCCGAGGACAAGTGCAAGCACGTGGTCGGCGCCTACGGCTTCGACGCCTGCGTCAACTACAAGGACGCCGACTTCCGCGAGCAGCTCGCCAAGGCCTGCCCGGACGGCATCGACGTCTACTTCGAGAACGTCGGCGGCGAAACCTTCGACGCGGTGATGGAACTGGTCAACGATTTCGCCCGCATCCCGGTGTGCGGCCGCATCGCCCACTACAACGACACCGCCATGCCGGAAGGCCCGGACCGTCTGCCCGGCTTCATGGGCAAGGTGCTGGTCAAGCGTCTGCTGATCAAAGGCTTTATCCAGTTTGATTACATCCACCGCCAGGGCGACTTCCTGAAAGACATGCCGGCGTGGATCCGCGACGGCAAGGTCAAATACCAGGAAGACGTGGTCGAGGGTCTGGAAAACGCGGTCAGCGCCTTCCAGGGTCTGTTGCAGGGTAAAAACCGCGGCAAGCTGCTGATCCAGGTCGGCGACGACCCGACCAAAAAATAACGGGCACCTCCCATGCCCGAAAATCCCGCCATAGAGCGTCTGTTCGAGCGCTATGGGCCGGCCTATCGATGGTACGCCACCGTCACGGTGATGCTCGGCACCCTGTCCGTGGTGCTGGCCTCCACCATCATCAATGTGGCGGTGCCCACCATCATGGCCGAGTACCGTCTCGAACAGGACCAGGTGCACTGGATCGCCACCGGCTTCCTCGCCGCCATGACCGTGGGCATGCTGCTCAACGCCTGGGCGGTGGCGCGGTTCGGCTCCCGGCGTGCCTTCCTGCTCGCCATGGCGATCTTCATCATTGCCTCGCTGGTGGGCGGCGTCAGCAACAGCTTCGGCCTGCTGGTGCTCGCCCGCGTGGTGCAGGGTGTGACCGCCGGCATGATCCAGCCCCACGCCATGATCACCATCTTCCAGGTGTTCCCGCTGCACAAACGCGGCCAGGCCATGGGCATCTACGGCATGGGCGTGATCCTCGGCCCCGCCATCGCCCCCGCCCTGGGCGGCGTGCTGGTGGACGCCTGGTCCTGGCGGGCGGTGTTCTTCGTGGTGCTGCCCGCCTGCCTGCTGGCCATGGTGATCGCCGGGCGCTTCCTGCCCGACCACCGTGAGGACGAGGCGCCGCGTCTCGACTGGGCCGGGCTGATCCTGCTCAGCCTGGGGCTGGTGGCCACGCTCTGGGCGCTGGCATCGGGCCTGCGGCGCGGCTGGCTGGACCCGCTGCTGTTCAGCGCCCTGCTGGGCGGACCGCTGCTTTTGGTCCTGTTCGCGCTCTGGCAACGACGTTGCCCGAACCCGCTGTTCGATCTGCGCGTGTTCGGCGCGCCGGGCTTCACCGGCGGCTTCCTGCTGTCCATCGTCATGGGCGCCGGCGTGTTCGGCTCCACCTATATGATGCCGCTGTACTTCCAGCAGGTGTCCGGGTTCAGCGCCTCCAGCGCCGGCCTCATGCTGATGCCCGCCGGCCTCGCCATGGCGTTCGTGTTTCCGTTCGTCGGCTACCTCACCGACCGGATTCCCCTGGCGCGGATGATCGCCGGCGGCCTGGCGTTCTTCATCGCCAGCATGGTGATGATGCGCGCCGCCGACCAGACCACCGCCGCCGTCTGGCTGGTGGCCTGGGCCGCCCTGGGCCGGGTCGGGCTGGGGCTGATCATGCCGCCGGTGACCACCGGCAGCCTCACGCTGCTGCCGCCGGCGCTGATCCCCCAGGGTTCCGGCATCATTAATTTCGGGCGCCAGACCGGCGGCGCCATCGGCGTCAACCTCAGTGCCATCTGCGTACAATTCTTCAGTGACCGTTACTGGCAAGCTCACCCCGAAGCCGGTCACCCGCACGCCTTCGAGGTCGGCTTCGACGACGCCTTTTTGATGCTTTTAATCGTTTATCTGGTAGCGCTTTGGCCGCTGCGCTCAATGCGACGCGGCCTTATGGGAACGGCCCCGCGGCCAGAAGCCTGAATATAAATACAGGAGAGTTTTTTCATGAGCCACCAACCCCACGCCTTGATCATCGGTGCCGGCGCCATCGGCAGCTTCTACGGCGCCATTCTCAAGCGCGCCGGCTGCACCGTCAGCGCCGTGGTGCGTTCCGAATACGACGCCGTCAAAGCGCACGGCTTCCGCTTCGAGAGCCCGCTGGGTGACATTTCCTGGAAACCGGATCACCTCTACAAGGACGGCGACCGCCCGGACAGCACCCCGGACTACGTGATCCTCGCCACCAAGGTGCTGCCCGGCAGCGACCGCGCCGGCCTGGTCCGCCCCTGGGTGGGCGAGGGCACCAACATCGTGCTGATCCAGAACGGCCTCGACATCGAACGGGAACTGGCCGACGCCTTCCCCGACAACCCGATCATCAGCTGCCTGGCGTTCATCGCCGTCAGCCGTGTCGCCCCCGGTGAAATCAAACACAACGCCTACGGCCGGTTGGTCATGGGCCGCTACCCCAGCGGTTTGGACGACCACTGCCAGGCCCTGCGCGACCTGTTCGTGGAAGGCGGCATCGACATCAAGCTCACCGAGGAAGTGGTCCGCGAACGCTGGCTCAAATGCGTCTGGAACACCCCCTTCAACCCGCTCTCCGTGCTCGCCAACGGCGCCGACACCTACACCATGCTCGACACCCCCGGCGGCGAAAAACTGGTGCGCGAAATGATGCAGGAAGTGATCGACGCCGCCGAAGCCGACGGCCACCCGCTGCCGCCGCAGATCATCGACAGCAACATCGACGGCACCCGCAAAATGCCCGCCTACAAAAACAGCATGGCGCTCGACTACCTCAACGACCGCCCCATTGAGCTCGACGCCATCCTCGGCAACGTGGTCGCCATCGCCCAAAAGCACGGTGTCCCCGTCCCCCGCCTGGAAACCATGCTCGCCGCCCTCCGCATGCGGGCTTAATGACTACATTGTGCGAGCGGGCTTTTGTGAGAGCCTTGTGGGAGCGGGCCCAGCCCGCGAAAGGCCGGCCACGCCGGCCGGCAGGATTCCAGAGACGTTGTTTGCGCTGCCGTTAGATAGCTCTCTGGGATCCTGCCGGGTGGCTATAAGCCACCCTTTCGCGGGCGAGGCCCGCTCCCACAAGGCCGGCTCCTACAAGAGCCAGGCGGAATCCCAATGCGGGTAGTCGCCGATATCGTTAACGAGGCCGGCGCGGAGGGGGTTGGCTACGATATAGCGGGCCATGGCTACCAGGTCGTCTTCGCGGCGTAGCGCGCGGTCATGAAAGCCGGCGTGCCAGAGGCGTTCGTTGTCGCCCCGGCCCGCGCGACGCCAACGCTGAGTGGTCAGAGATTTGGCTTTCTGTACGGTGATGGATAAATCGGCGTGTTCACGAAGCGCCATCAGCCAGTGAACATGGTCGGGCATCACCACATAGCTGAGGGTGACCGCGTGCGCGGTGCAGGCACGCAAGGCCTGGACGAAGCAGCGGCCGCTTTGCAACGCGGCGAAGTGCGCACGCCGCTGATGACAAGTGATGGTGATCAGATAGACGCGCCCCGATTCGCTGACGCGACCGATACGCAAACGGTGGGATCGGGCCTTCCTTGGCATGAGTGATACCTCCTTTCCATTGGAGGCACCACGCTAACCGGCAGTGGCCCGATTCTCTGTCAGCCGAAGCTGATTTTCGTGTAGGAGCGGCCCCTTGTGGGAGCGGGCCCTGCCCGCGAAAGGCCGGCTACGCCGGCCGGCAGGATCCCAGAGAGGTTGTTTTCGCTGCCTTTAGATAGCTCTCTGGAATCCTGCCGGCAAGCAAAGCTTGCCTTTCGCGGGCTAGGCCCGCTCCCACAATCAGGTGGCGTAGTCGCTGCCGATGCGCTCGAGCTTGCGGAGCAGGGCGGGCCAGGTGAGCTGGCTGGCCATGCCGAGCTGCTTGGACTGGTCGCTGGTGGTGTCGATGGCGGCCTGGGAGGGCAGGTAGGGCTCGCCCTGGCCCAGGGTGCGCACCTGGATCTCGCTGGCCTTCATCAGGAAGTACATGTAGGTGAAGGCTTCCGCCACGGTCTTGCCCACGGTCAGGGTGCCGTGGTTGCGCAGCAACATCATGTTTTTGTCGCCCAGGTCTTTGACCAACCGCTCGCGCTCGTCCAGGTTCAGTGCCACGCCTTCATAGTCGTGGAAGCTGATGTGGTCCAGGCACAGCATGGCGGTCTGGCTGAGCGGCAGCAGCCCTTCCTTGTGGGCGCTCACGGCGACGCCGTCGGCGGCGTGCAGGTGCAGCACCGCGCCCGCTTCCTCGCGGGCCATGTGCACCGCGCTGTGGATGGTGAAGCCGGCCGGGTTGACCCGGTTGGTGGCGCCGGGGTCGACGATCTCACCCTCGGAATCCACTTTGATCAGCGACGACGCGGTGATCTCGTCGAACAGCCAGCCGTAGGGGTTGATCAGGAAATGATGCTCCGGCCCGGGCACGCGCGCGGACAGGTGGGTGAACACCAGATCTTCCCAGCCGTACAGCGCCACCAGCCGGTAGGCGGCGGCCAGGTCCTTGCGCACTTCCCACTCGGCCTGGCTCATCTGGCTCTGGCGAGTCGCGGTAGCTTCGGTCATTGCGGCACCTCTTTTGTTGTGAAATAGTATTTCATTAATATAACAACAATGTTGATCTTATGTCAGTCGACCACCAACACGCGTTTGCCGCTGAAGGCGTCCTCGATCATGTGCGCGTGCGCCGCCGGCGCATCGCTGAACGGGAACGTCTTCAAGGGCAGCGGCCGCAGGCGGCCGTTGGCGAACAGCGGCGCCAGGCGGTCGTTGAACACCTTGGCGATGGCGATGCGCTTTTCCAGCGGCTGGCTGCGCATGGTCATGGCGGTGAGCGTCTGCCGGCGCTGCATCATGCCGCGCAGGTCCAGCTCGGTCTTGGTGCCGCCCAGCACGCCGATCATCACCAGCGTGCCCTCGATGCGCAGGCCCTTGAGCAGCTGGTTCCAGTCCGGGCCCACCATGTCGAAGATCACCGCCACGCCGTCGCCGGTAATCTCTTTCAAACGCTCGGGCAGGGTGTCGTCTTCCAGCACGCCTTCCACCAGCCCCATCTCGCGGGCGGTGGCCAGGTTGTCCAGGTTGCGGCTCGAGCCGATCGGCCGCGCGCCCAGCGCGTCGGCCAGTTGCACGCCCGCCAGGCCGACGCCGGCGGTGGCCGGGCGCACCAGCACCCATTGCCCCGGCTGCAGGCCACCTTCCAGGAACATCGCCCGGTAGGCGGTCAGAAACGCTTCCGGAATGGTGGCGCCGGTGGCGAAGTCGATGTCGTCCGGCAGCGTCAGGGTTTCACGCTCGTGGGTCACCAGGTATTCGGAATAGGCGCAGCCCGGAATCAGGCCCATCACCCGGTCGCCGACCTTGCGGCCCATCACCTGGCTGCCCACCGCCTCGATTTCACCGGCGTATTCCAGGCCCGGCACGCTGCTGTCGAAGCCCGGCGGCGCCGGATAGAGCCCCTTCACTTGCAAGATATCCGCCCGGTTCACGCCCATGGCGCGCACTTTCACGCGCACCTGGTCCGGTCCCGGCTCCGGTGTGGTCATGGACGCCAGCTTGATCGTGTGGTCGTCTTGGATTTGCCACGCTTGCATTCTTCTCTCCCGCTTACGGATGTTGTGTTATGACCGACCCGCTTCGGTACCCGTTCGATCAGGCCCCGGAACCCGGCCAGCGCCGGGAAGTGGCCCCCGGCGTGCATTGGTTGAACTTTCCTCTGCCGTTCGCCCTCGACCACATCAACCTGTGGCTGCTCGAGGACGGCGACGGCTGGACCCTGGTGGACACGGGTTTCTCATCCCGTCACACCCAGGAAATCTGGCGCACCGCCTTCCAGGATGCCCTGGGCGGGCGGCCCATCCACCGTATCATCGTCACCCACTACCACCCGGACCATATTGGTCAGGCCGGCTGGCTGGCGCGGCACTTCCAGGCCCCGGTGTGGATGACCCGGGGCGAGTGGGCGCTGACCACCCAGCTGCACGCCGCCAGTGACCAGGAAATCGGCGACAACTTCCGCGCCTTCTTCGGCCGCCACGGCGTGCCCGGTGACGACCTGGACACCCTGGCCGGGCGCGGCAACACCTTCCGCAAGATCCTGCCGGAACTGCCGCCGCAACCGGAAACCCTGGCCGCCGGCGACGCCGTCACCGTCAACGGCGACACCTGGCGGGTACACAGCGGCCGCGGCCACGCCCCGGAGCACATCTGCCTCTACCGCGAGCGCGACCAGGTGCTGATCAGCGGCGACCAGGTGCTGCCGAAAATCTCCAGCAACCTGACGGTGCGCGCGCTGGATCCGGAGGACGACCCGGTCACCGCCTTCACCGACTCCCTGCGCGCCCTGCGCGACGCCATGGACGAGGACACCCTGGTGCTGCCCGCCCACGGTCTGCCGTTCCACGGCCTGCACGCCCGGGTCGACGACCTCTGCGACCACCACCGCGAGCAGCTCGACGCCGCCGAGGACGCCTGCCGGCAACAGCCGATCACCGCCCACGATCTGCTGCCGGTGCTGTTCAAGCGCAAGCTCGACAGCCACCAGCTCATGTTCGCCATGGGCGAGAGCATCGCCCACCTCAACTGCCTGCTCGCCACCGGCCGCGTCAGCCGCCAGGAGCGCGATGGCCGCCTCTACTTCAGCGCCTGATTGTAGGAGCGGGCCCTGCCCGCGAAAGGCCGGCAAAGCCGGCCGGCAGGATTCCAGAGAGATCGGTGTGTGCCACCCGTTAAAAAGGCCTCTGGAATCCTGCCGGCAAGCAAAGCTTGCCTTTCGCTTGCAGGGCAAGCTCCCACAAAGGCCCGCTCCTACAAAGAACATACCCGCAAGAATGTTTTGTGCATTGTATAAACTGGCTGGGCGGCACTCCGCTGGGCGGCTTGCGCCGCCCGATGCAGGATGCAGGATTCAGGATACAGCGCGGATGAAGCCCTGCGGGTTAACGGGAACCGCTTTCCCCGCGCTGTATCCTGCATCCTGAATCCCCTGATCACCGCTCAATACAACCAATCCACCAAGAACAGCCAGGCGCTGATCAGCGGCAGCAGTAACAGGAAAAACAGCCCGTCCCAGCGCCAGGCCAGGGTATAGGGCGAGCGGCCGGTGAGCTGCGCCAGCACCATCATGGCGGCGGTGAACGGCGACGAGATCATCGCCAGGCTCCAGGCGCTCATCAGCGCCACCGCCAGCACCTGCGGCTCCAGGCCGATCACATGGGTGTCGGCGAACAGCCCGGCGATCAGCGTCACCGACACAATCGGGTTCAGCCCCACCTGCGCCAGCAGCAACACGATCAGCATCGCCGCCACCGCCGCCGGCGCGCCGTGCAGGCCGGTGGCGATCAGCAGGTCGCCGAGCCACGCCTGGTCCACCAGTGGAATCAACAAGCCGCCCAGGAACGCCGAGCCGCCCAGCACCGCGATCTCATTGCGGCTGGCGCCGAAGATCAGCCGCGAATGCCGGCCCAGCAGGGTCACCGCCCGCACCACCCCGGTGCCGCCCCCCAGCCGCCGCCGCTGCACCGCCATCCACGCCACCGCGCTCAGCGGGCAGGCGATCAGCACCGCCACCGGCAGCCGCACATCCAGGCCCAGGCTCACCGCGAACACCAGCACGGTGATGCCCAGCGCCAGCGCGATAAAGCGAAACAAGGGTTCCGGCGAGGGGCGCGTGACCACCGGCGCGGTCAGATGGCGCGGCCGAAGCCACCAGTCCAGCGTCCAGCCCAGAACGAACACGATCGCCGCCGTGGGAAAGGCCACCGGCGCCAGCTTCGACCAGCTCAGCTGCGGCATGCTGGAAAGAATCACCGCCAGGGTCACGCCCAGCGGCGACACCAGCGGCGCCAGCGAAAAGCCGCGCAGCATCGCCATGATCATGCGCCGTTCGCGCACCGCCTGGATCGCCCGGTCGCCGCCCGCCGCCTTGAGGCTGTTGCTGCGCTGGATCATGGCGCCGAACAGATTGAGCACGCCGATATTGACGATCATGCCGAACAGGGCGCTGCCCAGGGACAGGGTAGGGTAGCGCCAGGTCGGGCGCTGGCGGATCAGCACCTGGCCGGCGTCGCGGATCAACCGGGAACGCATCGCCGACACCCGCAGCAGCCCCAGGGCGGACACGAAGGTGGCGAAGAAACAGAAGCGGTCCCAGGCGTCGACGAGAATCGGCAGGGGCTGGTCATGGAAGATCGTTACGGCAGCCGCCAGGGTCAGCGCTACGAGCTGTAGCCCTTTGGCGAGCAGCCCCTGGCGGGGCCATTGAACGATCAGGTAAAGAAGAAGTGCGGGACGGGCCATCCATAGCCCGAGGTCTTGCAACCCGCTGTTGGCGGTGAGCGCCATCAAGGTGCCGATCATGCAGACCGGCAAGGAAAATCTCAGCATGTCATTTCGCGGCTTATTGCGCGTCGCGAACCATGCCCCGGGCGATAACGATCTGCTGGATCTGGGTGGTGCCTTCGTAGATCCGGAACAGCCGCACGTCGCGGTAGAAGCGCTCCACCGCGTACTCGGCCATGTAGCCGGCGCCGCCGTGGATCTGCACGGCGCGGTCGGCCACCCGGCCCACCATCTCGGCGCAGAACAGCTTGCAGCAGGAGGCGTCGAGGCTGACGTTCTTGCCCGCGTCCTTGCTGCGCGCCGCTTCCAGCACCATGGAACGGCCCGCGAACGCTTCCGCGCGGGAATCGGCCAGCATCGCCTGAATCAACTGATGATCCGCCAGCGGCGCGCCGAACTGCTTGCGCTCCATGGCGAAGCGCAGCGCGTCCTCAATCAGACGCTCGGCCACGCCCACGCACACCGCGGAGATGTGCAGACGGCCCCGGTCCAGCACCTTCATGGCGGTCTTGAAGCCCTGGCCTTCCTTGCCGCCGATAATGTTCTCGGCGGGCACCCGGCAGTCCTCGAAGGTGATGTCGCAAACGTGGGCGCCTTTCTGGCCCATCTTCACGTCCGGCTTGCCGCGGATCAGCCCCGGCGTGTCGCCTTCCACGATAAAGGCGGTGATGCCGCCGGCGCCCTTGTTGTTCTGGTCGGTGCGCGCCATCACCGTGTACAGGCCGGCTTCCGGGCCGTTGGTGATGTAACGCTTGGTGCCGTTCAGAATGTAGTGGTCGCCGTCCTTGTCCGCGCGAGTCTTCAGGCTCGCCGCGTCGGAGCCCACGTCCGGCTCGGTCAGACAGAACGAGCTGATCACTTCGCCGGTGGCCAGGCGCGGCACGTACTTCTGCTTTTGCTCTTCGGTGCCGTCGATCAGAATGCCCTGGGCACCGATGCCGTTATTGGTGCCGAAGAAAGAGCGGAACGCCGGCGAGGTGTGGCCGATCTCGAACGCCACCAGGGCTTCCTCTTCCATGGTCAGGCCCAGGCCGCCGTACTCCTCCGGAATCGACAAACCGAACAAACCCATCTCTTTCATTTCCCGGGCGATGTCCTCGGGAATGGCGTCGTTCTCGGCCACGGACTGCTCCGCCGGAATCAGGCGGTCGCGGACGAAACGGTGGATGGTATCGACGAGCTGGTTGAGTACTTCCTGGTCGCGAATCATGGGCGTTGTTCTGTCGTTGGTTTTAGTCAGCGTATTGCATCAAACTCTGTCACGACCTATGCTTTTCGTCAAGTTTCGGAATTGTGTTCCGCTTAGCGGACGAGGACCTTATTCATGCTCGACGCCTACATCTACGACGGCCTGCGCACCCCCTTCGGTCGCCACGCCGGCGCCCTTGCGCCGGTCCGTCCGGACGACCTGCTCGCCGACGTCATTCGCGCCCTGATCGCCCGTAACGCCTTCGACCCCGCCCTGATCGAGGACGTGGTCGCCGGCAACACCAACCAGGCCGGCGAAGACGCCCGCAACGTGGCCCGCCACGCGGCGCTGCTGGCCGGGCTGCCGGAATCCGTGGCCGGCCTCACCGTCAACCGCCTGTGCGGTTCCGGCCTGGCCGCCACCCTGGACGCGGCGCGCATGGTCACCGTCGATGAAGGCCAGCTGGTGATCGCCGGCGGCGTCGAATCCATGAGCCGCGCCCCGTTCGTCATGGCCAAGGCGGAAAGCCCCTACAGCCGCAGCATGCCGATGTTCGATTCCACCATCGGCGCGCGCTTCCCCAACCCCAAGATCCTCAAGCAGTTCGGCGGCGACACCATGCCGGAAACCGCCCAGAACGTGGCGTCCGATCTGGGCATCAGCCGCGAGCAGGCGGACGCCTACGCGGCCCAGTCCCAGCGCCGCTACGAAGACGCCCGCGTGGACGGTTTCTTCAAAGAGGAAATCCTGCCGGTGGAAGTGCCCCAGGGCCGCAAGAAGCCGCCGCTGTCGGTCAGCGAAGACGAGCACCCGCGCCCCGGTACCGGCGTCGATAAGCTCGCCAAGCTGCCCGCCATCGTTGAAGGCGGCGTGGTCACCGCCGGTAACGCCTCCGGCGTTAACGACGGCGCCGGCGCCCTGATCATCGGCTCCCGCGCCGCCGGCGAAAAAGCCGGCATCGCCCCCCGCGCGCGCATCATCGCCGGCGGCGTCGCCGGCGTACCGCCCCGCGTGATGGGCCTGGGCCCGGTGCACGCCTGCAACAAGGTCCTGGAGCGCGCCGGCCTCACCCTGGCCGACATGGACGTGATCGAAATCAACGAAGCCTTCGCCGCCCAGGTACTCGGCTGCTGCAAGCAGCTCGGCCTGCAGGGCGACGACGAGCGCCTCAACCCCAACGGCGGCGCCATCGCCGTCGGCCACCCGCTGGGCGCCTCCGGCGTGCGCGTGGCCCTCACCGCCCTGCGCCAGCT
>Ga0206123_10001073_pt1 | contig 26273 bp, 26 predicted proteins | sample Helgoland_Spring_2_FD_160086 | JGI IMG/M metagenome (GOLD analysis project Ga0206123, IMG submission 160086) | Pelagic subsurface seawater microbial communities from Kabeltonne, Helgoland, North Sea - Helgoland_Spring_Bloom_20160316_1 | ecosystem: Environmental > Aquatic > Marine > Epipelagic ...
CTCCCTCTCCGCCATTACAACCAGTCAATGGGCCCGTAGCTCAGTTGGATAGAGCGTGCGGCTACGAACCGCAAGGTCGGGAGTTCGAATCTTCCCGGGCCCACCATACAAAAACCCGCCACCCGGCGGGTTTTTTTATGGTCTGTCGCAAGAGCCTTCGAACTCCCGACCCAATAAACAAGTGTTCGACGGCCGCGCGCAGCGCGGACGAACCGCGGAGCGCAGCGACGCGGGCCCGAAGGGCGAGCGGCGTAGCCGCACGTAATCTTCCCGGGCCCACCATACAAAAACCCGCCACCCGGCGGGTTTTTTTATGGTCTGTCGCAAGAGCCTTCGAACTCCCGACCCAATAAACAAGTGTTCGACGGCCGCGCGCAGCGCGGACGAACCGCGGAGCGCAGCGACGCGGGCCCGAAGGGTGAGCGGCGTAGCCGCGAATAATCTTCCCGGGCCCACCATACAAAAACCCGCCATCCGGCGGGTTTTTTATGGTCTGTCGCAAGAGCCTTCGAACTCCCGACCCAATAAACAAGTGTTCGACGGCCGCGCGCAGCGCGGACGAACCGCGGAGCGCAGCGATGCGGGCCCGAAGGGCGAGCGGCGTAGCCGCACGTAATCTTCCCGGGCCCACCATGCAAAAACCCGCCACCCGGCGGGTTTTTTATGGTCTGTCGGAACGCCCGACCATCAACAGATCCTTCGACAGCGGCGCGCAGCACTGTTGAATCGTGCAGCGCCAGCTGCACGGGATCGAGGCGCGAGATGCACAGCCGCGATCATCTCCCCGGCCGGATTCAGTGCCCGGAATGGGCCAGAAGCCAGGCGTCGGACTCGGTTGCAGCCAGATCGACCAGCGCCAGACTCACGTCGAGAATATGCATGCCCCAGCCGTTGCCGCCCAGAAATTCGCCGTAGTAATTGTCGGCGCGCGCATCGTTCAGATCGGCGTCGATGTGAATTTCAAGATAATCCGCTTCGTTGTCGGCTTGTACGCATTGCCCCTTGATCTGATTCGGCACCGCATAGAAGCGCGTTCCCGCGGGCAGATTGCGCAGTCGGGTTGTTATACGGCCCGGATCGAACGCGCCGCGTGGTCAGCGCGCCTCGCGGCAGGATAAGCAGTGTGAAAAGGGCGGCGGCATAAACGGCAGGCGTGCGCGCAACGGCTCCTGCGTTCCGGGCTTCGCGCCAGCGGCCACCGTTGCGGGGTTGACGCACAGGTCCCGTGTATCGGGGTCGTCCGTCTGGCCGAACACCGGGCCGTTTTCGAGCTGCCTATCGCCGTCTCGATAGCGGGAGTACCCGATAACGCACCCGGTCTGGGCCGGCTCGCGGCAGGCCGCGACGTTTTTGAACGTGCCGCCTACGTCGCGGTCTTTCGGCACCTCGATATTGGTGCCCGGAAGGTGCGCCGCAATCATGTGATCGCGAAGATAGTCGCTCGGCTCGATCACGTTCTGTATCAGGTTGCGCAGCAGCGTCGATCCCCGGGAATGGCCGACGAGGATGAAACCCCGGCCATTGTTGTCGTGCGCGATATATTCCCTGAACGCGTCGACCACGTCGCCATAGGCGCGCATATAGGCGGCTCCGTCACGGCCGACCGATGAGCCCAGGACCGTGCGATCGTGCTTAGCGCCAACGACGATAGCGAACTCTGACGATAGACTGGCGCGAACATGCGACATACCGAGCGACAGCGGGCTGCCTGGATTTCGGTTACCTGTTTCTCCTGTGGGCCGGGCGAGAAATCGGCGTTCTCGCCGAGATCGAGACTCACCGTGGGGTAGACGTAGAAACAGTTCACCATCGGGTGGTCAGCCGCTTCAAAGCTTTCATGGGTGGATATGCCATCGTTGTCCACCAGGTCACGTCAAGATCGTCCGTTTTGCAGATATTGTCGCCGGCGCGCAAGTCGGGATGGCACGGCCAGTTGACCAACCCCTCATAAGACGTGCTGACGTAGTCCGCAAAAGGGGCGGGATTGGCCGACGATGTGGTTGCGCCTGCAACTGAAAAAAATACACTCATTGCCGCCAGGCCGAGAAACATACGCCGCAATTTTATTATTTTCATGCCATCGTCTCCGACGTGTCGTGCTCGAGTCGGTCTTTTAACATACCCGGTTTTGCCGAATGGGTGCGATTTCGGTGGCAGCGGTTCCGAGTAATCCGTGTCTACACCGCGGCCGCATGTTTCACCCCGCTTGATATTGGCTGCCTGGTGTTGACAAGTTGCGTGCCCATGCTGGCGAGCGATCGGCTGGCGCTGTGGCCTGATAGGTGTCGGATACCTTGAATTCGCTGCATGGCACCCGTTCTGGTGGACGCATGTATAATATTTTCAGCGTAAAAATTGCCGAATAGAGCTATGTCCGAAAATGCTGATGTCCTTCCGAGCGATCCGGAATGGGAGGCGAGCAAGACCGCGCTGATTCAGCGTCTCAAGCGGGTCGAGGGACAGGTGCGCGGGTTGCAGGCCATGCTCGAGCGCGATGCGGAATGCGAAGACGTGGCGGTGCAGATGACGGCCGCCCGCAAGGCGCTCGACCGTACCTTCTACAACATGCTGTCGTGCGTGATCGAGCGTGAACTGTCGTGCAGTCAGCTCGACGCGGCCGACGCGCGCGAGCGGCTCAAGTACGCCACGGAACTGCTGTCCCGCTACGGCTAGTTGCGCGCGGCGCGCAGCCGGCGATCGACCCACCAGCCGCCGAGCACCACGGCGGGTAGAAAGAGGGCGGCTTCACGCGGGTTGAACACCAGCGCGGCCAGCCCCGGCCCGGGGCAGTAGCCCGCCAGGCCCCAGCCGATACCGAAGACCGCCGCGCCTGCCAGCAGCGCTCGATCGATCGTGCGACTGGCCGGTCGATGAAACGTCGGCGCGAACAGCGGTTTCGCACGTTTCGCGACGAGCGCGTTCACCGCGGCAAACACGGCGAGCGCGGCGCCCATGACCAGCGCGAGGCTCGGGTCCCAGGCGCCCACGGGGTCGAGAAATGCGAGGACTTTGTCCGGGTCGACCATGCCTGAAATCGTCAGCCCGACCCCGAATAACAGCCCGGACAGCGCGGGGATAATGTACGGCATCCGGTTATCCCGTCAGCAGGTGTCGCGTGAAGATAGCCGTCGCCACGCCCGCACAGAAAAAGACCAGTGTCGCGGCCACCGATCGCGCTGAACCACGTCCAATCCCGCAAACCCCGTGACCGCTGGTACAACCCGATCCCAGACGCGTACCCACGCCCACCAGCAGGCCGGCCGATATCAGCAACAAGGTGGAAACCCCCGTGCGTTGGGCCACGATGTCCGGGTTGAATGCTGCCACCAGTGCTGCGCCGCCGATCAGGCCCACCAGGAATAGCGCCCGGCGTGCGCGATCGGGTACATCGCGCTGGAACAGACCATGAAGATGGCCGGAAATTCCGGCGATGCGCCCGCTTCCGGCCCAGAGCAGGGCCGCTGCCAAGCCGATGAGTCCGCCGCCGATTGTGGCACTGACCGGTGTGAAGCCGCTCACTTCGAACACGGCGCTACTCTGTCAGCGCCGGGCGCGGCGTGGGTTGCGGCCAGTGCCAGTCCAGTCCGCGCAGCATGACCTGCCAGTACAGCGCCGGGAAGAATCGGCTCTTGATCGGCCAGTAGATTCGCCGCGGCGTGCGCGGGTCCAGCGGGAAACTCGAGACCACTTCGCCGCCGTAGCGGAACTCGGCCAGCATGACCTTGCCGTGTGCGACGGTCAGCGGACAGGCGCCGTAGCCGTCGTATACACGTTTTTTCGACGATTCCCCCAGAGCCGCGCGCAGTTCGGCGACCACGACCGGGAACTGGCGGCGTATCGCGGCCATCGTTTTGGCATTGGGCGTATCCGTGCAGTCGCCCAGCGCCAGCACGTTGTCGTAGCGTGTATGCGTGAGTCGGTTCTTGTCGACGGTGACCCAGCCGGCATCGCCCGCCAGCGGGCTGTGCTTGATCACATCGGGCGCCGACTGTGGCGGCACCACGTGCAGCATGTCGAAGCCACGCGTGACCGGCCCATCGTCGGTGGCGAAGGTGGCCTCTTGCCGGTCGCCGTCCACCGCGACCAGATCATGCTTGAAATAGGGCGTGGCACCGTACGATGCGATGACCTTGTCGAGTTCTCGAGCGTAGGCGGGTACGCCGAACATGGCGCCGCCCTGGTTGTAGAAGCTGACGTCGGCCGAGACTCCGCGCTTGCGCAGCGTATCGGCGGTCAGATACAGCGCTTTCTGCGGCGCGCCGGCGCACTTGATCGGCATCGCCGGCTGCGTGAACAGCGCCTTGGATCCGTTTTGCAGCGACTGCGAGAGCTTGTGCGTATACGGGGCCAGATCGTAGCGATAATTGGATGTGACGCCGTTGCGTCCGAGCGTTTCGGACAGGCCGTCGATGGCGTCCCAGTCCAGCTGAAGACCGAGTGCGACGACGAGAAAATCGTAGGTAACCGACTCGCCGGAGGCCAGTTCGACGCGATTGTCGTCCGGCGCGAAGCCGCTGATCGTCGCCCGAATCCAGCGGGCCTTGTCCGGCATCACCTCGGCTTCGCGGCGCCGGGTGTCTTCGGCGCGCATGTCGCCGCCGCCCACGAGCGTCCAGCCCGGCTGGTAGTAATGCACGTCGCTTGCTTCGATGACGGCGACATCGAGTGTCGGCGATTGCCGCAGCAACGCGGCGGCTACTGATAGTCCCGCGGTGCCGCCGCCGGCGACGACCACGCGATGATGACTGGTGTTGCTCGACATGATTGACTCCGTCTTGTTACGTATACCCCTAAGGGTATAATAGAACCCGAAGGCATTTGCAAATAACCGATTGTCAGATCGGTGCGAATTTGATTTTCAGCAGGCGAGAGGCAACACAACCATGGCGAGCGGCACCCCCGAAGTGGTCGGATTCTTCGACGAAAAAACCTTCAGCGTTCAGTACGTCTGTATCGATACCGTCAGCAAGCGCTGCGCGATCATCGATCCGGTGCTGAACTACGACGAGAAAGCCGCGAGTACGAGCACGGAATCCGCCGACGAGATCGCGGCGTTCGTGCAGTCGCGAGGGCTCACGGTCGACTGGATTCTGGACACTCATCCGCATGCGGACCATCTGTCGGCGGCGATCTATCTTCAGGGCCTGTTCGATGCGCCGCGCGCGATCGGCGAGCACGTCGTGGACGTCCAGAAGCTCTGGAAGAAGATCTACAACTTCGGCGACGACTTCAAAACTGACGGCCGGCAATGGGATCGGCTGTTCGCCGATGGCGACACGTTCACCGTCGGAAACCTTGATGCACGGGTGATGCACTCGCCGGGCCATACGCTGGCCTCCATCACCTATGTAATCGGCGATGCCGCGTTCGTGCACGACACGCTCTTTCAGCCGGACTTCGGCACCGCACGCGCCGATTTTCCGGGCGGCGACGCGGCCACGCTGTATCGCTCGATTCAGGCCATTCTCGAACTGCCCGACGACACGCGGCTGTTTACCGGCCACGACTATATGCCTGACGGCCGTGAACCGCGCTGGGAATCCACGGTGGCCGAGCAGCGTGCGAACAACCCGCATCTGCAGAACATCGACGAAGCCGCCTATGTCGACTTGCGCCACAAGCGCGATGCCGAGCTGCCGCTACCGGCGCTCATGCTCGCCGCGCTGCAGATCAACACCCGCGGCGGTCGGCTGCCCACGCCCGAAGACAATGGCACGGCCTACCTGAAAATACCGATCAACCAGTTCTAGTAACAGTCGTTGCGCCGGTACGAGGCCCTATTGAGGGACCAGCGCGTAACCCTGTTCGCCGTAGATGACCAGATCGCTGAGCGCAGACAGCGCAACGTCGACGTCGTCGTCCACCCATGTCTGGTCGAACGCGTGTTCGGCGAGCGCCTGGCCACAGACATGCACGGTGACGCCCGCCTTGCGTAGGGCGGCGATCAGCGCGGTATTGGGGTTGGCCTGTCCGAACTGCTTCTGGTATTGCGCGTCATTCAGGATACTGGGTGTCGCCGGCCCGTGGACCACGGCCACGAAGTCGAGTTTGTCAGTGGGCACGCCGGCCGAGGCGAATACGTTGACCGCCCGCGCGACGTGTTCCAGGCCCGGGTTCGGCTGATCGGGGCTTTTCGCTGCCTTGGTCACATCGAACACGGCCTTGTGCCGGGCATCGGTCGAGGGCTGGTTGGCGGCATCGGGCAGCGGCTTGATGCCGCCATAGCCTTCGATGGCCGGATATTGCCAGCCGCCCCCCGCGGCCCACGCGGGCGCAGCGCCGGCCAGCAACAAACTGAAAACGATGAGGGTCAGACGAAATATCCGGTTCATGACGAACTCCGTGTTGCGTAACAAACTGATTGGATAGCGGGTTGAATGGCTGCATGCAATCGTCGGACGTCAGCCGGCGGCTGGGCCTGTGGGTCGATGTCAGCAGGGTCGGTGTCCGATATCGTCCGACAGGGTCGAACCCTGCGCGGCGCTGGCCGGTTCATGGGTGGCCTGTTGTCGTTCGAGTGCATTCACACGGTGCTCGAGATCCTGAATGGCGGCGCGCTCATCCGACACGGTCGTCTTGTCCGTCACATGCGTGCCGGACGCCGCGTGATCATTCATCGGCCTATCCAGTGCTTGAATGGCTTTCTGTTGCGCCGTGGCCACCGCGGGCAGGCACAGCGTTGCGGCACACACCGCGAACAGGAGCATTCTGTATCGGAGGAATCGGGTCATGGCAAATCCTTGCGTCAATTGACGCGGGTTGTGGTAGCGGGTGGCCACGAATGCTTGATGGCGGCTATCAGGGTTTGGGTCCCAGAATCTGTTCAACTTCCTCTCCACGCGGCATCCCTTGTTTGACACCGATATCGCCATTGGCCTTGCGATACAGGATCGTCGGCGTGGCGAAGTAACCCAGCGCCTCCATGAGGCTGTTGTTGTCCAGAATCTTGTCGCGGGCGGCGTCGGTGATATCCTCGGCGACATCGATACCGCCGCTGGCATAGTTGCGTTCCTGGCGTTCGAGGGCCGCTTCCGGATCGTCTGCGCCCACGATCGTCGCTGCCTTGGGCACACTGTCGGCCTTGAGAATGCCGACCATCACGTGCCGGATCTGGACCTCGCCGGCTTCGACCCAGGGCCGGGCCGTCTGCCAGAACTGGTTGCAGTAAGGGCAGTTCGGATCGGTGATCTCGTAGACGATACGCGGCGCGTCGGCGTCACCGTCGCGAATCCACGTGGCATCGGCCAGCCGTTCCCAGGCTTTGCTGTTCTGCGGGCCGGAGGCCATGCGCTCCAGCGGCTCGGCGGTGAGGTCCTTGCCGTTCTTGTCGATCAGCGTACCGAGCACCGCATGTTTGCCGTCCTCCGTTACATAGATCGCCATTGGCCGGCCCTGGACGGTAGCGGCGTATCCGGTCAGCCCGCTTGGGGCATCGAAAGACCCGAGAATATTCATTCCACGATCCTCCATCGCCGCCACGGGCGCCGGTGAATCGGAGTCTTCTTCGGGGGCGGCCCATGCGACCAGCGCGTACATGCCGATGGCGGTAGCGGTGATCGTCAGGATTAGAGATAGTCGTGCGGTTCTGGTCATGGTTGTTCCTCATCATTGGTGGAAGAAGCAGTGGTCGCCGTGTCGAAACGTTCGAGAGCCGCCGTGAGAGTCGCGCGCGAGAGCTGGCCGAGATGGCTGTCGACGAGCCGGCCGTCGCCGTCGTAGAACAGGGTGGTGGGCAGCGCGGCGGAGCCGGCCTGCTTGGCCAGGCGCCCGCCGGCGTCGCGCAGGACGTGGTCGATGTGCAGGTCTTGGCTGTCCAGAAAACGCTGGATGGTGGGGGCCGCCTCGGCCTGGTTGGCGAACACGAACAGCACGTCGTCGCGCTCGTTCTGGGCGGCCTCGAGCACGGGCATCTCCGCGCGGCAGGGTGGGCACCAGGTCGCCCAGAGATTGACCACCATCGGCCGGCCCTCGGCTTCGGCCTGCAGCGTGGCGAGATCGGTGGCGCGGCCGTCCAGCGTCTGCAGCTGAGCCTCGGGCAGGCTTGCCGCCTGCTGCTCGATCAGGGTGAGCGCGCCGCCGGTCAGCCCCCAGGCGAGGCCGCCGGCGATCAGCGCGGCGGCCAGCGGTGCGCGCAGCACCGGGCGGCGCCAGACCACGAAGCTGGCATAGGCGGCCATGCCGAGCAGCCCACCGATCGCATCGAAACCGCCGTCACGAATGTCGAGAATGCCCAGCGGCGCCGGGCGATATTCGCCCAAGTAGCGGATCACGAACACCAGCCGGGCCGCCACCGCGCCGGCCAGCGCCAGGTTGAACAGCGTGTCGGTGATGGGCACGTCGCGCCGGCGCGCGGCGATCTTGCCGACCACGAGCGCTGTGGCCAGCGCGAACAGCATCAGGGCATGGGCGACGGAGATCGCCAGCGGGCCGAGGTTGAAGGACAGCATCAGGAATTCTCCGCGTCGGCGCGTGCGCGTTCGAGGTGGTCGAGAAAGGCCTCGGCGTCCAGCTCGCCGACGATGCGCGCGCTGCGGGCCTCTTCGCCGTCCGGGCCGATCAGCAGCAGGGTGGGTGGGCCGACGACACCGTAATGGCCCATCAGCGCGCGGTCGGCGGCGTCGTTGTCGGTCACGTCCGGGCGCAGCAACTGCACATCGGCGAGTGCCGCCTGCACGCGGCTGTCGCCGAAGACTTCGGATTCGATCACCTTGCAGGAGATGCACCAGTCGGCATAGAAATCCACCAGCGTCCAGCGGCCGCTCTCGCCGGCCTCGGCCACCTGCGCATCGAGGGCGTCGAGATCGGCCACGGGCTCGAAACGGGCCATGAAGTCGTGTGTCTGCGCGCCGGCTTCGCCGCCCGCGCCGGTCTTGTTCGCGGGCGCGCCGGCAAAGGCCAGCGGCCGCATCGGATCGCTGGCGCCACCGGCGGCGCCGATCACCAGCAGCGCGCCCCAGAGGCCGATCAGCAGGCCGGCTACGCGCGCGATCATCGCTAACGGCAGCGTCGCCCGGGCGGCGCGCAGCGCGACCTGATAGAGCGTGGTGCCGATGGCGAGCAGCCACGCGCCCCACAGTCCGAGCATCCAGGGGTCGGGCGTCACGCGGGCGACGAACCACAGCGCCATGCCCAGCAGCACGAAGCCGAACACCGCCTTCACGCCGTTCATCCACGGTCCCGGGCGTGGCAGGAATCGGGCGCCGAGGCTGCCGGCGAGCACCAGCGGCGCGCCCATGCCCAGGCCGAGCGCGAACAGCGCGCTGCCGCCGATGAGCACGTTGCCGGATTCGGCTATGAACAGCAGCGCGCCGGCCAGCGGCGCGGTCATGCACGGGCCGACGATCAGCGCCGACAGCGCGCCCATGACCGCCGCGCCGCCGAGGCTGCCGCCGCGCTGGGCGCTGCTGGCGCGATCGAGCCGGTCACGCAGCGCCGCCGGCAGCTGCAGTTCGTAGACGCCGAACATCGCCAGCGCGAGTGCCACGAACACGAGCGCGAACGCGCCCAGCACCCAGGGCGTCTGCAGTGCGGCCTGCAGGTTGGCACCGGCCAGCGCCGCGGCCACGCCGAGCAGGGCATAGGTCACGGCCATGGGCAGCACATAGGCCAGCGACAGCGTCAGTCCGCGCCGGCCGCGCGCGCCGCTGCCCACGATCAGGCTGGTGAGGATCGGCACCATGGGCAGCACGCAGGGCGTGAACACCAGCAGCAGCCCGAGCCCGAAGAACACCAGCAGCACCCAGGCCGTATTGCTGTCGGATAGCTGTGCGGCCAGCGACTGGTCCTCGCCGAGCGCGACGGCGTCGCCGGCGCCGGCCGGCGTGTTCGGGGCCCGGCTGCCCTCGTCGTCGGAGCCCGCGGGGGCGGCCGCGCCGCCGCCCAGGTCGTAGTCGGCCAGATTCAGCGTCGTGCGCTGGGGCGGGTAGCACAGGCCGGCCTCGGCGCAGCCCTGCCAGGTCAGTTCGACAGTTTCCGCGTCACCGGGGTCGACCCGGACCGTGACCGAGTCGTGATATACCTCGGATTCGCCGAAGAATTCGTCCTCGATGGGCTGGCCGTTCGGCATCTCGACATCAGCGACGGGTACCGGGGCACCGACGAAATCGAACGTATGTCGATACAGATAATAGCCGTCGGCGATCGTCCATGTGACGGTGAGCGTATCGTCGGCATTGGCCGATACGTCGTAGCTGAAAGCCTTGCCCACAGTCAGGAAATCACCGTTCGAGGCCGTATCGGCGGCCAGCGCACCGGGAACGCACAACAAAAACAGGATCACGAAGGCCAGCCGTCGATACGAAAAAACAGTCATGCCGGAGTTCAACACTCGTTGCAGCGATGCCCGCCACGATAGCTGGCCCGGTTAAGTCAGAATTAAGGCGGGTGAATCGCGCCTGCTGCAGCCGGGGCCATCATCCTGAGTTAATCGGCGCGGCGACAATCGCGCGGACCAACGGAATGGATCGACGATGCACATACTCCTGATCGAAGACGACACGCTGGTCGGCGACGGCATCCGTACCGGCCTCGAACTCGCGGGCTATACGGTGGACTGGGTCACGACAGCCGCAGAGGCGAAACTCACGCTCGATGCCGTCGACAGTGATCTGGCAATTCTCGATCTCGGTCTGCCGGATACCGACGGGCTGGCATTGCTTCGCGACTGGCGCGGCGCAGATATCACGATTCCGGTGCTGGTGCTTACCGCGCGCGATGGTCTCGCCGATCGCGTGACCGGCCTGCAGGCGGGCGCCGATGATTACTTGCTCAAGCCCTTCGAACTCGATGAATTGGTCGCCCGCGTTCAGGCCTTGCTGCGCCGTGCGGCCGGGCAGGCCGGCCCGGTGGTGCGCCACGGCCCGATCACGCTGGACCCGGCCACGCATACGGTCTGTCGCGACGGCCTGGAAGTCGAACTCACACGCCGTGAGTACGCGCTTTTACGCAAGCTGCTGCACGCGCGGCGCGCCATTCTCGACACCGAACAGATCAAGGACGCGCTCTACGGCATCGATACCGAGGTCGAAAGCAATGCCGTGAACGTGCATATCTATCATCTGCGCCGCAAGCTCGGACACGGCCTGATCCGGACGGTGCGCGGTATGGGCTATCGCCTGGGCGACGCATCGGATCTCGAGCGGGAGCTTTCCGAATGAGCCTGCGTCGACGGCTGCTGTTGTCGCTGGGGGTGTCGTTCGCGCTGCTATGGGCCGTGGCCGCGCTCTGGCTGTACAGCGATCTGCGTGACCAGATGCGCGAAACGCTCGACCAGCGGCTGGCCGCTTCGGCCCGCATGGTGGCGGGGCTGGTCGCCCAGCTGCCCGAATCGGCCTGGCAGAACACGGGCGAGCCCGTGCTGTCGGTGCCGGCGAGCGCCGGCGTGGCTTGCCAGATCAATGCCCCGAGCGGGCGCGTGCTCATGCGCACCCACGGCGAGTTCGACGGTCGGCTCGACTCGCCGCCACCGGGTTTCACGAATCGCGAGATCGACGGCCAGCGCTGGCGCTTGTTCACATACGTGCAGAACGGCATGCATATCACCACGGCCGATCGGCTGGTCGAGCGCAGTGTGCTTCAGCGCAACGTGATCCTGGTCGCGGCGGTGCCGTTCGTCGTGGCCCTGCTCGGCAGCCTGGTGGTGCTCTGGTTTGGCATACGGCGCGGGCTGCGCCCGCTGGAACGCCTGCACGACGAGCTCTCGCGGCGGGCGCCGGACACGCTCACGCCGGTCGACATTGACGATGCCCCCGCCGAGCTGCGGCCCGCGGTTGATACGCTCAACCGGCTGCTCGTGCGTACCGACGAAACGCTGGCCCGCGAACAGCGCTTCACCAGCGATGCCGCCCACGAACTGCGCACGCCCCTGACCGCGATCAAGACCCATGTCCAGCTCGCGTCCCGGCTGGGCCCGGCCCGCGGCGCGGCCGCGATCGCCGACGCCGAGGCCGGTATCGCCCGGCTGCAGCGCACGCTCGAGCAACTGCTGCTGCTGGCCCGGGTGGAATCCGGCGATGCCGTGTTCGCCGATGCCGAACCCGCATCGGGCCAGGGGATCGCGGCGTCTGCGCTGGCCGATCTGTCCGCGGCCGACCGCGTGCAGGTCGACGACCGCGCGCCCGGAGCCGTGGTAGCCGCGCCGCCGGCGCTGGCGAGTGCGGCGTTGCGCAACCTGCTGGAGAACGCCCTGCGGCATGCGCCGGCCGGCGAGCCGGTGACCCTCGATATCGACACGGCCGGCGCGCAGGTCGTGTTCACCGTGCGCGATCGCGGCGACTGGCCGGCGGATCGCAGCACCGACGACCTTACGCGGCGTTTCTGGCGCGGCGCGGTCGGGCGCGGCCAGGGGGCGGCCAGCGGCCCGGGCAGCGGCCTGGGCCTGACGATCGTCGCCGCCATCGCCGCGCGTTTCGACGGCGACCTGGCCTTCGAGCCGCGCGCCGCGGGCGGACTCGTCGCAATCCTGGCGCTGCCCGGCGCTGGCGCAACGCAGACACCCGCCCGAGCCACGACGCCGCCCGGGTGAGGCCGCGGGCGTGTCGGCTGCCGCTGACCGTTGCGGTCGGCGGCATGGCGGTGACCGCGTTCGCGCCGATGTCGTGGCGCGTGCTGGCACCGCTGGCGCTGGCCGTGCTGTTCGCGAATACGCGTAGCGCGAGCCCGAAAGCGGCTTTCGGGATCGGTTATGCCTTCGGCCTCGGCCTGTTCGGGTTCGGCGTAGCCTGGGTGCACGTGGCCGTGGAGATCTTCGGCGGCAACACGGTGCTCGCCTGGCTCGCGGCCGCGGGGCTGGTGCTCGTGCTCGCGGTCTTTCCGGGCATGGCGATGGCGGTCGCCGCGCGTGTGTCCGGTGGGCGCGGCGCGCTGCATCATCTCGCGGTTCTGCCGGGCTGCTGGGTGATCTGTGAATGGCTGCGCGGCCGGCTGTTGTCCGGCTTTCCCTGGCTGCAGTTCGGCTATTCGCAGACGGCGACAGCGCTGGCGGGCTGGATCGCGCCGGTGGCCGGCGTCCTCGGCCTGAGCCTGTTCGTCGCACTCGTCGCCGGGGCGCTCGCCCACGGCTTGCGCAGCGGCAACGGCGGACGGCGCTGGGCGCTGGCAGCCGGCGCGCTCTGGCTGGCGGCGTGGGTGCTGCCCGCGCCGAGCGAGCCGCTGGCGACGCAGGCGGCTGGCGATGCGCTCGCGGTGGCCCTGGTCCAGGGCGATGTGGCGCAGGCACGTAAGTGGCGCCCGCAGGCACGCCAGGCGATCGTGGCGCGCTATCGACGGCTGAGCGCGCCCTACTGGGGGCGTGCGGATCTGATCGTCTGGCCCGAGACCGCGATCCCGGCGGTGTATGTCGACGGCCGCCGAGAGCCCTACGCGGCCTTGCGTGCGCAGGCGCAGGCGAGCCCGGCGCGGCTGTTCGCGGGCACTCTGCGCGCCGCCGATGTCGGCATACGCAACAGCGTGATCGATCTCGGCAGCGGCCGCGCGAGCGACAAGCGCCATCTCGTGCCCTTCGGCGAGTACGTGCCGGCGGGCGCGTTGCTGCGGCCGCTGCTGGCCTGGCTGGGGGTGGCGGTGAACGATCTGGGGCCCGGCGGCGGTGCGGCGCCGCTGCCGGTTGCGGGTACCGCCGCCGGCGCCCCGGTCTGCTATGAAATGGCCTTCGCGGGCGAGGTCGCCGAACGCGCCGCGCAGGCAGGACTGCTGGTCAATGTCAGCGATGACGTCTGGTTCGGCCGTACGATCGGGCTCTGGCAGAACCGCGAGATGGCCCGCATGCGCGCGCTGGAGACGGGTCGGCCGGTGCTGCGCGCCACCAATACGGGCCTGACAGCCGTGATCGGCGCCGATGGGCGGCTGCAGGCCACGCTGGCCCCATTCGTCCCCGGCGTGCTCGCCGCGACCGTGGTGCCGCGCACGGGGCTGACGCCTTTCGTGCGCTGGGCCAGCCGGCCCGTGCTCGTCGTGGCGGCCCTGATCGTGGCCATCGGCGTGATCGCGTCCCGCACCGGTCGCCGTGGTCTCCGCTGAGTCCCCTGCCGTGCGCCCCGCACTGAGGCGAGCGAACCTGTCGCGACTACGGCGAACCAGGGCGGGCGCGACAGATGTGCGCAGGTGGGGTATTCCGGGCGATAACCCCCTGCCTTGAGGCGACACGCGATCGTGGCTTTCTTGACCGTGCCGGCGCATTGCGGTTGCGCCACAGCGCCGGGCTGCCCGGTGGCGCCCTGTTAATCGGCACGTTGGGCGTTTTCGTCGCCCGATTGGTGGCGACCGGCGCGGCAGACGAAATAGAACACCGGCGTGAATAGTAGTCCGAAGAGGGTGACGCCGATCATCCCGGAGAACACGGCCGTACCGAGCGCGCGCCGTAGCTCGGCGCCCGCCCCCGAAGCGATCATCAGGGGAACCACGCCGAGGATGAAAGCCAAGGAGGTCATCAGAATCGGCCGCAGGCGGACCCGGGCGGCTTCTACCGTGGCTTCCAGGCGGCCGAGCCCGCGTGCTTCGGCCTGACGGGCGAACTCCACGATTAGAATCGCGTTCTTGCAGGATAATCCGATGAGCACGATCAGGCCGATCTGCACCATGATGTCGTTGTTCATGCCTCGCAGCGCAATGCCCGTCATGGCTGCGAGCAGGCACATGGGCACGATTAGTATCACCGCGAACGGCAACAACCAGCTCTCGTAGAGGGCGGCCAGAAGCAGAAAGACGAATAGCACGGCGAGCCCGAAAGCGATATAGGCGGTATTGCCGGCGAGCTGCTCCTGCAGCGCGATACCTGTCCACTCGAAATCGATGCCGGCGGGCAGCATCCGATGGAGAATGGTTTCCATGGCCTCGATGGAGTCGCCGCTGGAAAAGCCGTCGGCGGTCGTGCCCTGGAGGCCGATGGCGGGATAGAGATTGTAGTGTGGTACGCGAACGGGGCCGGTCGTCTCGCTGAGCGTGAGTAACGAGCCGAGAGGCACCATGGCGCCGTTGTCGGCGCGCGCTCGAATCCGGTTGATATCCGACGGTTCATCGCGATAAGGGCCGTCGGCGCGCACGAGTACGCGGTAGGTCCGGTTCAGGAAATTGAAATCGTTGACGTAACTTTCTCCGAGATAGATCTCGATCGCCCGGTTCACGCTGGCGACCGGCACATCGAGCATTTCGGCGCGTGTGCGATCGATATCCGCGTCCAGACGCGGCGTGTCCTGGTTGAAGAAGGTGAAGACGCGTCCGAAAGTCGCCTGCTGATTGGCGTGTTTGATCACGGCTCGAGCGCTACGCTCCAATGCATCGAGACCGAGGCCGCCGGTATCCTGCAGATACAGGTTCCAGCCGCCTGAGCGGCCGATGCCGCGCACCGGCGGCGGCATCACGGAGCGAATCCGGGCTTCGGGGATGGTATCGAGGACCCGCTGTGCCTTGCGTCGGATGGTCTGGATCGTAAGCCCTTCGGCAGCGCGCTCGTCAAACGGCGCCAACAAGGCGAAGATCACGCCGGCATTGGAAGCATTGGTGAAAGTGGTGCCGTCGAGTCCGATGAATTGCATGCTGTGTGAGATGCCGGGCACTCCCGCGAGCCGGTCGGCGGCTTCGCGGACCACGCGCTCCGTGCGTTCCAATGTGGCACCGGGCGGCAGCTGGATCATATTGACCAATCGGCCCTGATCCTGCGATGGGATGAAGCCGGTCGGTACGCTCGAGAATTGCCAACCGGTCAGGCCGATAAGCCCCACGTAGAGAATCAGCATGACGCTGGTTAAGCGGAGCAGGCGTCGAGTGAGCGCGCCGTAGCCACCTGCCACGCGGTCGAACCCGCGGTCGAATGCGGCACCTGCACGGTGAATCGGCTGTAGCAGCCGGCCGCGCCATCCGCTTCCGGCCCCGGCCGGGTCATGGGGCTTGAGCAGCAGTGCTGAGAGGGCCGGCGAGAGCGTGAGCGAGACGAACAGCGAAATGAGCGTGGCGATCGATATCGTCAACGCGAACTGACGATAGAACGCGCCCGACATGCCCGTGATGAACACTGCCGGCACGAATACGGCACACAGTACGAGCGAGATGGCCACGAGCGCACCACCGACCTCGCTCATGGTCCGGTGCGCGGCCTCTCGTGCCGACATCCCCCGGCGCACATAGCGTTCGACGTTCTCGACCACGACGATAGCATCGTCGACCACAATGCCGATGGCCAGCACCAGGCCGAACAGCGAAAGATTGTTCAATGACAGCCCGAATGCCGTCATAGCCGCGAACGTGCCGATCAGCGACACCGGTATCGCCAGGATCGGAATGATCGAGGCACGCCAATTCTGCAGGAACAGGACGACGACCAGGATCACCAGCAGGGCAGCCTCGAGAATGGTCTCGTAGATCTTGTCGATCGATTCGTCGACGTAGTCAGTCGGCGCGTATACGATGCGATAGGCCACGCCGTCGGGCATCGTCTGCCCGATATCGCGCATGGTCTGGCGCAGTGCCTCGGCGGTGGCCAGCGCGTTGGAGCCCGGACGCTGGAAGACGACGATCGGCAGTGCCGGCGTATCATCGAGATAGCCGGTGGTACTGTAGTCTTGAGCGGCCAACTCGACGCGGGCGACATCGTCGAGCCGTACGACCCGTCCGTCCACGCCGCGTTTGACGATCATCCGCCGATAGGCGTCGGCTTCGATCCGACGCCCGGTGGTCTGGATATCGAGGCGGTAGGCGCCTTTCGGTTCGATCGGCTCGGCGTTGATGGTGCCGGCGGCGACCTCGCTGTTGTTCTCGCGTATGGCCTGTACCACCTCGTCGGCGGTCAGTCCGTAGGATTGCGCCCGCTGCGGATCGAGCCAGACCCGCATGGCATAGGCCCGTTCGCCGATGATGCGGGCGTCGCCGACACCCGACAGTCGCAATATATTGTCGACGACCTGGGTGCGGGCGTAGTTGGACAGGTAGAGGTTGTCCCGGCTGCCGTCCGGCGATACGAGATGAATCGCCATCATCATGTCGGGCGAGTTCTGGCGCACGGTTACGCCCCGGCGCACGACGGGGGCGGGCAGTGATGGCTCGGCGTTGGTCACCCGGTTCTGAACCAGAACCTGAGCCATATCGATGTCGGTACCCGCCCGAAAGGTGATGTCGATCGTGGTGCGCCCGTTTGCCGTATTCTCCGACTTCATGTAGAGCATGTCCTCGACGCCGTTGATCTGCTGCTCGAGGACGGTGGCCACGGTATTCGCGGCGGTCTCCGATGTGACGCCGGGATAACTCGCGGTAACGGTGATCGTAGGCGGCACGATGTCCGGATACTGCGACACGGGCAGAGCGACGTAGGCGATCGCACCGACGAGCACGATGAGGATCGACAGCACCGCGGCGAGCACCGGCCGCTCGATCGACAGATGCGCGATCTTCATTCGGCGCCCCGGCCGGTGCCTGCTGTCTGTTCCTCACGTCCGGCCGAGCGCGGGTCGACCGTGGCCCCCGGGCGCGCGTGCAGTAAGCCGCTGACGATCACGCGATCGTCCGCGACAAGACCGTTGGAGATGATCCGCATATCGCCGCGAAGGGCGCCGGTCTCGACCAATCGTGTCTCCACGACATTGTCGGCATTGACGACGAATACAGTTTTTGCCGCCTGGTCGGTGCGGATCGCAGCGGCCGGTACCAGCATTGCCTCATGCGGCGCCGAGGTGGGCACACGCAGGCGGCCGAACTGACCGGGCCGAAGTCTGCCGTCTGGATTATCGAATTCGGCGCGCATCCGCAGCGTCGCCGTCTGATGGTCGAGTCGGTTATCGATGAAATCGAGCCGGCCCTGGTAACGCCAGTCGGCGGCGCCGAGCAGCTTCAGCTGCACGGGCAGGCCCGGTGCGACCACCGGATCTGCGCTGTCGTCGTGCCCGGACCATTCGAGATAAGTCGTCTCGGAGACGTCGAAAACGAAATGTATCGGGTCCTGGGTGACCAGGGTTGTGAGCGGCAGCTCGGCGTCGCCATGAACGAGATTGCCCACATCCACATTACGACTGGAGACCCGGCCCGAAACCGGGGCGACGATGCGTGTGTAGTCGAGCTCCAGACGTGCTTGTTGAAGGGCGGCCTCGGCGGCGGCGACCTCGGCGCTGGCTATCTCACTCTCGGTCTGCCGGGTCTGCACGTCCTCTCGCGCGATGGCATCGCGTGCCAGCAGGCGTTCGCCGCGTTCGCGATCGATCTCGGCGAGCTCGAGTCGGCTCCGCGCTCGTTTGGCCTCGGCCTCGGCGTGGGCCAGCGCGGCTTCGAACGGACGGGGATCGATGACGAACAGGAGATCGCCGCGATCGACATGGACGCCCGCTTCGAAATGCACCGACTGCAGATAACCGGTCACTCGTGCTCGAATGTCCACATGTTCGACCGCGTCGAACCGGCCGGTGAACGTCGCCCAGGTGCGCAGGGTGCGAATCTCCGGTGTGCTTACGGAGACAGTCGGGGCCTCCTGCGCGGCGCCCGGCAGCGCTTGGAGCAGGCCGATCGTCGCGACGAATAACCACCCCGCAACCGTCGGCAGACGGATAGTCGACATTCCATTCCCTGAAGGCTGCTCTGAATGGAGCGCAGCCTGTGTAGTGTCGATTAAGTCGCGATTAAGCCCGTTACGGCTGTCTTGCGACTTCGCGTCCATGGGTGGGCTCATGCAACGGATCGGTAGGCGCTCCGGCCGCCTCGCTGATTTCGGCGCGCGGCGTTTCATGCTGACGCGGTGTGACGAGGACGGGGGCGCGATACCCGTGGCCGTACCGCAGGCGCTGGCCACCGCCGCTTTGCGTAATCTGCTGGACAACGCCCTGCGGCATACCCCGGCCGATCGCGCGGTCGTGCTCGCCGTCGAGGTTGAGACGGCGCGCGTGACGTTCGTTGTGTGCGATCGCGGCGACTGGCCGGCCGATCGCGACACGCAAGCGTTGACCCGGCGCTTCTGGCGCGGGGAGACGTCGCGCGCGAACGCCGGCAGTGGCCTGGGGCTGACGATCGCGGCCGCTATCGCTCAGCGTTTCGCCGGTGAACTCGCCTTCGAGTCGCGGTCGGGCGGCGGATCGATTGCGCGTGTGTCGTGGCCGCGCGCCGACCGGCATGACGGGTGAGCGCTACGACGATGGCTCAGCTCGTCTTCAGCGCGCGTCCGCGAAAATGCCAGGTGAGCGGTTTCGGGCCCGGTATATAACCGGTATCGAGCGTGTCGACGATCAGCCCCGCGTCGGCCAGCAAAGCGGGTACGTCGCGATCCAGGTGGCAGCCGCCTGCAATATGCCGCCAGGCTGGCGTGAGGCGCTGCTGCCAACGCGCCACTTTCGGCTCCGGCGAGCGGCCGTGCTCGCAGAACAGCAGCGCGCCATCGGGCTTGAGCACCCGGCGCATCTCGCGCAGGGCCGTGTGCGGCTCGGGGATGCTGCACAGGCTGTAGGTCACCAGCACCGTGTCGAACTGGTCGTCGTCGGCCGGGATCTGTTCGGCGCCGAAGGCCATCAGGGCTACCGACAGACCGGCTTCGGCGGCCCGCCGCCGGGTGCGTGGATGCATGTCGGCCGTGGGATCGAGCCCGACGATCGTGTCGATGTTCGCCGGGTCGTAGTGGGCGAGATTGCGGCCGGTACCGATCCCGATCTCGAGCACGTGTCCCCGTGCCCGGGGAACCAGACGCGCGCGTTCACGCTCCACGGCCGGCAGGCCGCACGCGCAATCAAGCACGTGCGGCAGGATATAGCGGCTGTACAGACCCATGCGGCGGTTCAGCCGAGTTTCTTCTGCGTCGCGGCGAACAGCGGCGATTCGGGATTCAGGCCCGCGTCCAACCCCATCTGTAGCGCCTCGTCCGCGCTTTTGCCCTGCAGGTAGCGCGCGCGATAGGCCATGAGCGCGCCCACCCGATTCGAGCTCCCGCAATGCACGATCGCCGGCCGCTGGTCGTCGGTGAGCGCTGCATCGAGCGCGCGGGCGTTGTCGTCGTTGATGTCGTCGGGGCCGGCGACCGGGATATGGATATACGCCATGCCGGTATCGCGCACGAGGCGTGCTTCGTCGAACACGTCAAATTCGCCGTTCGCGCGAAGGTTGATGATCGTCTTCCAGCCATGGGCGTGGGCGTTCTCGATCTGATTCGCCGATGGTTGTCCGGCAGTGATGATATCGCTGCCGAATCGGTGGGCATTGGGCAGGTCGGGCAGGTTGCTCATCAGGGCTTCTCCTGAGATATGGGGCCGAGTTCTACGGTGTCGTAGCGGAAGGCGAGGTGTTGTATCGCAAATATAGGGTCGGCGCTGCTCTGGCCGGTAATATCGAAAAATCAAATCGATGAAACAATGGATCCTGAGGTCGTTCGCTATCGTTGCGCTGCGCGTGGAGTCGGAACGCGCTCCGAGCGCGTGGCCGGCCGCCTGGATTGCCCTGGCCATAGAGTGTGAAAATTTCTGCAGGAAGCGATTCGTTGCCGCCTTGCCGCCTCGCGCCATCAGCCGTATGCCTCTGACTTCGGGCTGACATCGAGAGAAATGACATGGCTGCGCTGATAACCGTTTTTCACCGATCATTATACCCCTACACGTATATGTATAATATATCGCATTTCGATAGGTGAAAAAGTCTTGATTCTGTTTTTGCTCGAGGAACCGGGGCGGATACCATGAGCGTGATTTTCGGAATCGTGGTCGGATTGGCACTCGGCCTGACGGGCGGCGGTGGTTCGATTTTCGCCGTGCCGCTGTTGATCTACGGGTTGGGGCTGCCGGCGCAGGCCGCGATCGCGGTCTCTCTGGGCGCAGTCGCCTGTACCGCGGCGTTCGGGGCAGCGGAGTCCTACTGGCGCGGCCTGATCGAGGTACGGGCGGGCCTGATCTTCGCCGTGGCGGGGGTGGCGAGCGCGCCGGTCGGCGTGTATCTCGGTGATCTCGTGAGCGAGACGATCATCGTCTCGCTATTTGCAGGCGTGATGGTCGTCGTTGCAACAAGAATGTTTTTGAGCGCCCGGCGAGCAGGTCTCGAATCGAAAGTCGTGCGTGCAAGGCCTGCAGTGGAAGCGTATGACGATCCCGGTACGGTTTGTCATTACAGCCACGATGGTCGGCTCCGCTTGAACGCGCCCTGTAGTGCGGCCCTGGTCTGTGTCGGGATTGTGGTGGGCGTGATGTCGGGCTTCTTTGGTGTGGGCGGCGGTTTTCTGATCGTGCCCGCGCTCATGATGATCACTGAAATGGGTATCCACCGTGCGGTTGCAACATCACTGCTCGTAATCACGCTCATCGGCCTGTCCGGGCTGACCTCCGCGGTCTTTTCCGGCCGGGAGCTGGACTGGGCGCTGACCGCGTTATTCATAGTCGGCGGGCTCATCGGCATGGCCGGAGGCCGCACGCTGTCGCGTTATCTCGCCGGGCCGACACTGCAGTTCATCTTTTCGATCGCGATGATTGCTACCGCCGGTTACATGATCTTCAGAACTGTGTCCTAGTGCTTGATGGCATGACAATGGGCATGATCGGCCGTGGTGATCGTTCGGTTGCATGCCGTGAAATTCCCGAATACGCCGAAGGCCTGCTCCATATCGACGTGCAGGACTCTCATACGACGTGCGTGTCGGAGGAGGTAATCACGGTGCCTGGCCCGTCAGGCCATGCAGCGGTATGCGCCCCGGCGGCTCGGGGATCCTTTCCGGCGCAACCTTGACGCTATCATGTCTTGCGTTCCGGCGAGATACGCACGGTAGCTGATATGAGCTTCTCGAGATGGAATCGCATTAACGGGTGACCCGTCGTTTTGAGTATGCTGCACCAGTGTCGGCTCCACCCGGAGTCATCCTCAATACGTTCTGATTCGAGGTACGAGATATGGCGCTGAACCTCAATGCGATCGGTCTGGCCGCACTGCGACGCTTGAGTAGCAGCGGCGTGGTCGAGCGCGTCGGCCTCAAGACGCCGTTCGAGAAACTGTTGTACGAGGGCAGCCGACGCGGATTCCAGGTCGGTGCTGCCGGCAACCGGGTATTCAAGCGCGTGGGTACGCTGGGTAAGCCGCAACGGCCGGACGTGGCCCCGACTGGCGGTGTATTCGATCTCACGCCCACGGAAGAGCAGGCGATGTTCCGCGAGGCCGTGGCGCGGTACGCCGATGAGCGTCTGCGCGCAGCGGCGGCCGACGCTGATCACGCCGCGGCGGCGCCAGAGGACATCTTGACCGAAGCAGCAGAGCTGGGTTTGGCGGCGATGTCGGTACCGGAGGCGTTGGGTGGCGCGGGCGAGCCGCAGTCCCCGGTTACCGGCGCACTGATTACGGAAGCCATGGCGCACGGCGACATGGGGCTCGCGATCGCCTGTCTGGCGCCGGTCGGGGTGGCCAATGTGATGGCACGTTACGGCAGTGTCGAACAGCAGTCCCGGTATCTCGCGGCGTTTGCAGAGGAACGTCCGCCGGTGGCGGCTATCGCTATCGCGGAGCCGCGGCCACTGTTCGATCCGGCTGTCCTGCAGACCCGCGCGGTTCGCGACGGCGACGAGATAGTGCTCAGCGGCGAGAAATCGCAGGTGCCACTGGCCGCCGATGCCGAGCTGCTGCTGGTTTCCGCGGCAGACGACAACGACGATTCGCAGGTGTATATCGTCGAACGCGGCCTGAACGGTATCGGTGTCGACGCCGATCCGGGCATGGGCGTGCGTGCTGCCGGCATGGGTACACTGCGACTGGACAATGTTCGCGTGCCGGTAACGGCGCGGCTGGGTGAAGACGAGGGCTGCGACCCGGCCGAGCTTGCGGCATTGTCGCGGCTGGCGTGGTGTGGTGCGGCAGTGGGCACGGCGCAGGCGGTGCTGGACTACGTCGTGCCGTATATCAACGACCGTCAGGCATTCGGTGAGCCTATCAGCCACCGCCAGTCGGTGGCGTTCATGGCAGCGGATATGGCGCTGGAACTGGAAGGCATGCGGCTGGCGACCTGGCGTGCGGCCGCACGCGCCGAACAGGGCCAGCCGTTTGCCCGAGAGGCGGCGCTGGCGCATCGTTTGTGCGCGCGCCATGGCATGCAGATCGGCAGCAACGGGGTGCAATTGCTGGGCGGGCACGGATTCACCACGGAACATCCGGTCGAGCGCTGGTTCCGCGATTTGCGGGCCGTTGGCGTGATGCACGGTGGTATGTGTCTTTAGATCCGGCTGTTCATACGAAACAAGTGAATACATATGATTAACCTGGAAAATCCCAAGCGTTATCGTGGTCTCGTCGATCAGGCGCATCAGGTGGCCGCGCAGATGTTCCGGCCGATCTCGCGCACGTATGACCGTGCCGAACACGAGTACCCGAAGGAGCTGGATTCGCTGGCCGCGGTGCTGGATGGCATGAACGCCGGTAACGCCGACGGCGGCGCCGGCGCCGGCAAGCTCCAGCAGGATAAGAATGAGGACGGTTCGGTGGTCAACGGCCGCAACATGGCCGCCGTGCTGGGCATGTTCGAGTTGTGCTGGGGCGATGTCGGGCTGGCGTTGTCGCTGCCGCGTCAGGGGCTGGGTAATGCCGCGATTGCAGCGGTGGCCAACGAGGAGCAGAGCAAACGCCTGGAAGGCTGTTGGGCCGCCATGGCGATCACCGAACCCGGCGCCGGATCGGATTCGGCGGCGATCCGTACGCGCGCGACCGTCGATGGCGACGACTATGTGCTCAACGGCGAAAAGATCTATGTAACCGCGGGCGGTCGCTGCGATACGGTCGTGGTCTGGGCCACACTCGACCCGGACGCCGGGCGCGCCGCGATCAAGTCGTTCGTGGTGCACAAGGACAATCCGGGCCTGGAAGTCGTGCGCCTGGACCACAAGCTGGGTATCCGTGCCTCGGATACCGCGACCCTGCGGCTGACTGATTGCCGGGTTCCGAAACAGGATTTGCTGGGCAGTCCCGAAATCGACGTCAAGCGCTCGTTCGCCGGCGCGATGAAGACCTTCGACAATACCCGCCCGCTGGTCGCCGCCATGGCGGTCGGACTGGCGCGGGCCTCGCTGGAGGAAACCCGCCGTCTGCTTGAGGATGCCGGCGTGACTATCGATTACGACCGTCCGGCGCTTGCCCAGTCGGCGGCCGCGGCCCGATTCATGGCACTGGAGGCCGATTGGGAAGCCGCCCGTTTGCTGACCCTGCAATCGGCCTGGATGGCGGACAATAGCCAGCCCAACTCCATGCAGGCCTCGATGGGCAAGGCCAAGGCAGGCCGCGTCGGTACGGAGGTGTCGCTGGGCTGCGTGGAACTGGCCGGAACACTGGGCTATTCGGAGAACAGCCTGCTGGAGAAGTGGGCGCGTGACGCCAAAATTCTGGATATCTTCGAAGGCACCCAGCAGATCCAGTTGCTGATCATCGCGCGGCGATTGCTCGACAAGACCTCGGCGGAACTCAAATAGGCGGCGTCCCGAAATCCCGAGGTGGCTGGTATGAGTTGCACGAAACACGTCCTGATTGCCGTAGTGTGCGGCCTGGTCGGGGCCGGCACGGCTACCGCCGGCGAGCGCCTTTCACTCAGCGATTTCGCCAGCGGCAGTCTCGCGGGCTGGGAAACCCGGGGTTTCGATGATGTCGCTCCCAGCCGCTACGACCTGGTCGATCTGGAGCAGCACACTGTGCTGCGCGGACGTTGTGACAACAGTGCTTCGGTGATTGGTCTGGAGCGCGAGGTCGATCTCGAGGAGACGCCGGTCCTGAACTGGTCGTGGCGCGTCGAGAAGGTGTTTCCCGGTATCGATGAGCGCAGCAAGAGCGGCGACGACTTCGCGGCCCGCGTATACGCCGTGATCGACGGCGGACTGCTCAAGTGGCGCACGCGTGCGGTCAATTATGTCTGGGCTGGCAGCGAGCCGGCCGGGTCCGCCTGGCCCAACCCGTTTCGCGACGAGGCCATGATGGTGGCGGTTCGATCCGGGGCCGACAAGGCCGGTCAGTGGGTGACGCAGTCCCGCAACGTCAAGGCCGATTTCAAGCGCTTTTACGACAAGGACACCGATCATATCGACGGTATCGCGCTGATGACCGATTGCGACAATCACGGCGGCGCGGCGACCGCGTACTTCCGCGATATCTATTTTTCGGCGCAGTGATCGCCGATCGTTCCGGGCCGACCGCGTGCCTTACCACCACGGATCGGGTTCATGGCGCTCCCAATGCAGGGCCGATTCCAGCTGCGCGGCCACGGATATCAGCAATGGTTCGGTGTTGGCGTTGCCCATGAGCTGAACGCCCAGCGGCAGCCCATCGCGGCTGAATCCGGCCGGCACATTGACGCTGGGCCAGCCGAGCACATTCCACGGCCAGGTATAGGGGCAGGCCCCGGTGACGATCTTGTCGGTTTCCCAGCCGCCGGTATGATCGATGGCGTCGACCTTCGGCGGCGGTGTTGCAGTGGTCGGTGCGAGCAGGATATCGACTTGATCGAAGACCTTGTCGAAGCGGCGCTGCAGCCGCGACTCGGCCTTGCGCGCGGCGCGCAGTGGCATGCCGCCGAGCCAGCGACCGAGACGGGCGTTGTCCAGCGTGCGTTTTTCCAGCCGGGATGGGTCCGGCAGACGTTGCCGCCATTCTTCCAGCGCCGGCATCGACCGGGCCAGAAAATTCAGCCCGAACAATTTGCCGTAGCCGGGTTCGTGCGGGATGACATCGTGCCCCAGTTCGGTCAGCGTCTGCGCCATCGCTTCGGTGGCCTCGCGTACTTGCGGATCGAGCGACGTGGGTGTGGCAGTGAACGGAATCTCGAACGACAGGCCGATACGCAGCCGGCCCGGGTCGCGCCCGACGGCATCGCTGACCGTGATTGCGGACGGCTGATGGATATCCTCCGCATGCGGGCCGGAAACAACGTCCAGCAGCAGTGCGGCGTCCTTGACCGTGCGGGCGAGTGGCCCGAGTACGGTCAGTCCGTTGAACATCTCGGGTTCGGGCGTCGTCGGGATGCGTCCACGCTGTGGTTTGATGCCGACCAGATTCGACCACGCGGCCGGGATGCGCACCGAGCCGGCCCCGTCGCTGCCCATGGCTGCGGGCACCAGCCCGGCGGCCACGGCGGCCGAGCTGCCGCCGGAGGAGCCGCCGGGGGTGAAGCCCTGTTTCCACGCGCTGTGCGTGTGTCCCAGTGCGGGGCCGCCCGTCAACGGCCACTGGCCGAGCTCCGAGGAATGGGTCTTGCCGACGATCACGGCACCCGCGTCGCGCAGCCGACGCACCATTTCCGCGTCGGTTTTGGCGGGTTCGCGCTCGCACATAGTGCCGAATGCGGTCGGCAGGCCTTCGAAATCCATGTCGTCCTTCAT
>Ga0206123_10001074_pt1 | contig 26267 bp, 26 predicted proteins | sample Helgoland_Spring_2_FD_160086 | JGI IMG/M metagenome (GOLD analysis project Ga0206123, IMG submission 160086) | Pelagic subsurface seawater microbial communities from Kabeltonne, Helgoland, North Sea - Helgoland_Spring_Bloom_20160316_1 | ecosystem: Environmental > Aquatic > Marine > Epipelagic ...
CGCAGCCTGGAGCCTGGCTGCAAGCGGTCTGATTTCCCGATCAGCCGCGATGGTAGGGATGGCCGGTTAAAATGCTGTGCGCGCGATAAAGCTGTTCGGCCACGATCACGCGCACCAGCGGGTGCGGGAGGGTCAGTGGCGACAGTGACCAGCGCGTAGCCGAGCGCGCCAGGCTGTTCGGGCCGAGGCCGTCGGGGCCGCCCACGAGCAGATCCCGGTCGCGCCCGTCCGCCAGCCAGGCATGCAACCGGGAGGCCAGGGTTTCAGTCGACCAGGATGGGCCGTCGACCGTCAACGCGATTGCTTCGTTGTCGGTGCCTATCCTGGCGCCGATACGTTTGTCCTCGTCGGCGATCGCGCGGGCCGTGTCACCGCCGCCGCGGTGCCCCGGCGCGATTTCCACCAGTTCCAGCCGGCATTCGCGGGGCAGCCGCCGCGCGTAGTCGTTGAAAGCGGTATCCACCCATTTGGGCATCCGCCGTCCCACGGCCAGCAGGCGTATGCGCAACCCTTGGGGCCTCAGTGCGTCGATTGCGTATCGGCGTTGTCCTGATCGCCGACGTCCAGATCCCAGAGTTTTTCCAGCTGATAATAGGCGCGGCTGACGGGCTGCATGATATGCACGACCACGCCATTGAGGTCGATCAGCACCCATTCCGCCTGATCGAGGCCCTCGACCCGGGGTTTCAGTCCGGCCTGTTTGGCGCGGGTGACCACTGATTCGCCCAGGCTCTTGACGTGGCGTGCCGAGCGGCCGTTGCAGATCAGCATGTGGTCGGCGATCGTGGTCAGGGCGCTGACGTCCAGAACCTGCACGGATTCGCCCTTGAGTTCCTCGATGGCGTCATTGGCGAGTTTGAGTACGGCCGCATCGCCAGTGGCAGCGGTCGGCGTGTTTTCGGGCTTGTTATCGGGGGTCATGTACTCGTGGCCGGGTTGGATCGGTAGGCGCCTGCATCCATGATGTCCTCCAGAACCGGTGTGGGCAAGAGGTAGCGTGGGCTGGCGCCGCTGGCGAGCAGGGCGCGGATGCGGGTGGCCGATATTTCCAGCAGCGGCGGCGCGTGGCTGTATATCCGGCCCGCGGTCTCGCGGTGCAGTTGTCCGAGGTTGTCGGCAACGCGGGCATCGAGTTCGGTGCGCGCGGCGTCGGCGAGCGCCACGTCCACACCGGGTCGATCGATGAGCACGATATGGGCGTAGTCGAACAGACGCTGCCACTCGTGCCAGCTGGGCAGGTGGGCGTATACCTCACGGCCCATGATCAGGCACAGCGGCGTATTCGGGTTCTCGGCCCGCAACGACGCGAGTGTGTCGACGGTATAGGACGGGCCTTCGCGCAGCAGCTCGCGGTCGTCCAGGCGCAGTTGTGGTTCGTCGCCGACCGCGACCCGGATCCACTTCGCGCGTTGGCCGGGCGCGGCGCCGGGGGATTCCCGGTGCGGCGGGCGGGCGCAGGGCACCAGCCGGACTTCGGCCAGCGACAACGCGCTCGCCAGTTCCATGGCCAGCCGCAGGTGGCCGTTGTGAATCGGATCGAACGTGCCGCCCAGAATGCCGATGGGCGCATTCTCTGCCCGCTGGCTTGTCATCAGCGGACGTGGCCGTCGCCGAATACGACGTACTTGAGTGAGGTCAGTCCTTCCAGTCCGACCGGGCCGCGGGCATGCAACTTGTCGGTGGAGATGCCGATTTCCGCGCCCAGGCCGTATTCAAAGCCGTCGGCGAACCGGGTCGAGGCATTGACCATCACCGAGGACGAATCCACGGCCCGCAGGAACGCGCGCGCGGCGGTCACGTTTTCGGTCACGATGGTGTCGGTGTGGTTCGAACCCCAGGTCTGGATGTGCTCGATTGCATCGGACAGGTCGTCCACGATGCGCACGGCCAGCACCGGAGCGAGATATTCCTCGGCCCAGTCGGCGTCCGTGGCGGGAGCGATGTCGCGGCCCAGCAGCTTGCGGGTCCGTTCGCAGCCGCGCAGCTCGACCCCGGCCTGATGCAGATCCTGGCTCAGCGGTTCGAGCACCCGTTCGGCAATGGAGTCCGCCACCAGCAGGGTTTCCATCGTATTGCAGGTGCCGTATCGCTGGGTCTTGGCATTCACGGCGATCGCGATGGCCTTGTCGATGTCGGCATCGTTGTCGATATAGACATGACAGACGCCGTCCAGATGCTTGATGACCGGCATGCGCGCGTTGTTCGACACGAACGCGATCAGGCCCTTGCCGCCGCGCGGCACGATGACGTCCACGAACTCGGGCATGTCCAGCAGTGCGCTGACCGCCGCGCGATCGGTGGTCTCGATGACCTGCACGGCGTCGGCCGGCAGACCGGCATCGGTCAGGCCGCGGCTGATGCAGGCCGCGATCGCCTGATTCGAGTGGATGGCTTCCGAGCCGCCGCGCAACAGCGTGGCATTGCCGGATTTCAGGCACAGCGCGGCAGCGTCGGCGGTGACGTTGGGCCGCGACTCGTAGATGATGCCGATCACGCCCAGCGGCACCCGCATGCGCCCGACCTGGATGCCGGAGGGGCGATAGTTCAGGTCCGTGATGCCGCCAACGGGGTCGGGCAGGGCCGCGACCTGGCGCAGGCCCTCGGCCATGTGTTCGATCCGTTCGGCACTCAGTTCCAGCCGTTCGAGCAGGGCGGTGTCGAGGTTGTCGCGGCCCTCGTGCAGATCCTTGGCGTTGGCGGCCAGTATCCGGTCGCGGTTGGCGGTCAGGGCTTCCGCGATCGCGAACAGGGCGGCATTCTTTTCGCCCGGCTCGGCGGCCGCCATGGCCCGCGCCGCGCGGCGCGCGCGCTCGCCCATGCTGCGTATCGTGCGTGCGATACGGGAATCGTCGCCGGTGTTGCTCCGGGAGCTGTCCATGGCCGGTTCACTCAGGTTGGCGCTCATGAGTCATCAAGGTTGCGTGTGATTGAAGGCTGGCGCAGCGGTTTGCCGGCCAGTCCGAGTGTCAATGTTACCAGCTCGTCCCAGGCACGGCCTTTACGCGCGCCCTTGTTGATGCCGTCGAGCCGTGCCGCGTGTCTGAGCAGGTCGGCCAGATGGGCCGGGTCCGACCGGCGGGCGGCGGCCGCGATCTGGCGTTTGCGTTGCGGTGGCATGAAGACCTTGGCCATGACGGCGTCGATCTGATTGCGTCGCGCGGCCCGGGCGGCGCGATAGAGCAGGCGGATATCGTTGACCAGCGCCCAGGTGATGGGCACGGCATCCACGCCTTCCTCCCGCAGGCGGGCCAGACTGTGCAGGGCGCCGGATACGTCGCCGTCGATCGCCTTGGTGGGCAGGTCGAAGATATCGAACCGGGCGTGGTCGCTGGCAGCGGCCGCGATTTGTGCCGCGCCCACGGTTTCGTCGGGGTGCAGCAGGGCCAGACGGTCGATCTCCTGGGCGGCGGCGAGCAGATTGCCTTCGGTATGTGACGCCAGCAGGGCGATGGCTTCGCGGTCGAGTCGCAGGCCGCGGCTGCGCGCGCGCTGTTCCAGCCAGCCGGTCATGCGCGAGCCGGGCAGCGACCACGCATACATCACCACCCCGGCTTTGGCGATCGCCTTGTACCAGGCCGTCTTGCGGGCGTTGCTGGCGAGGCCGGGCGCCACGATCAGCAGCAGCGTGGCCTCGGGCGGGTCTTTCGCATAATTGATGATGGCGGCGCTGCCGGGCTGGCCGGGACCCTTGTCGGGGAGATGGAGCTCCAGAATCCGCCGTTCAGAAAACAGTGACTGGGTGGCACCGGCAGTGGCGAGCTGACTCCAGTCGAAACCGGATTCCGCGTGCAGCACTTCGCGTTCGTCGAAGCCTTGCTGTCGCGCCGCGCCCCGCACGGCATCGGCGGCCTCGAGCACCTGTAACGGCTCTTCACCCGCCAGCAGATAACAGCGGGCCAGCGGTTGGGCGTCGAGTTGACGCTGCAGTTGGTCGGCGCGGACGTCCATCAGAGTGACCGCTAATCGGTGTCGAAGTTGCGGCCGTAGAATATCTCCATGACCTCGCCTTCGATGCGTTCGGTGAGTTCGTTGGCCTCGGCCGCGCTCAGGTCGGACGCACTCTCCGCGAACAGGTAGTCGTCGAGTTCGAGTTCGGTCAGACGCATCTTGGTATGGAAGATGCGTTCGGCCAGCACGTTGACGTCGACCATCTGATAGCGGTTGCCGATGTCGTCGGGGATATAGTCCTGAATCGAGTTGATGTCGTGGTCGATGAAGTGCTTGACGCCGTCGACGTCGCGGGTGAAACCGCGCACCCGGTAGTCCATCGACACCACGTCCGACTCGAAACTGCGAATCAGGTAATCCAGCGCCTTGAGCGGCGAGATCAGCCCGCAGGTCGAGACATCGATATCCGCGCGGAAGGTGGAAATCCCGTCATCCGGATGAAACTCCGGATAGGTATGCACGGTGATGTGGCTCTTGTCGAGATGACCCACGACGGCATCGGGGGCCGGGTCGTCGTAGGCGGCTTCCTCGGCGATCAGGATCGTCACGCTCGCGCCTTCCGGCTCGTAGTCCTGGCGTGCGATATTGAGGATATGCGCACCGATGATGCCCGAGACCTCGGTGAGGATCTGGGTCAGCCGGTCGGCGTTGAATACCTCGTCCAGATACGCGATATAGGCCTGCTTCTGCTCGTGCGTGCGTGCATAGCAGATGTCGTAGATATTGAACGACAGCGACTTGGTGAGGTTGTTGAAGCCGTGCAGGCGCAGTTTATCCATGGCGGACTCGCAGGGCGGGATGTCTGGCGGGCCGCAGTATCCGCGGGCCAGCGCTTGCGTCAAGCATTGCAGGTGTCGAAACAGGCCGGGCCGATCAAGCCGCTTCGATCCGGTAGTCGTGGGTGATGTTGACGCTGGCCTGGAGCATGATCGAAGCCGAGCAGTATTTCTCGGCCGACAGCGCGACAGCGCGCTCGACATGCTTTTCGTTCAACTCGTTCCCGGTGACCACGAACTGCAGGTGGATATCGGTGAACACCTTGGGGTCGGCTTCGGCACGCGTACCGTCGACCTCGATATGACAGCCGGTGACGTTCTGGCGTGATTTTTTCAGGATATGCATGACATCCATCGCGCTGCAGCCCCCCACGCCGAGCAGGACCATCTCCATGGGGCGGAAACCGGCGTTTTCGCCGCCGATCTCGGGCGGCCCGTCGATCGTGATCTGATGGCCGCTGTCGGCGCTGGCGGAGAACTGTAACTGGCCCTGCCAGTCGATGGTGGCTTTCATGGAACGAATCCGTGCTGCGGATGAAATCTCGCGGCGCATCACCGTCGCGCCGATCATGCGTCATGTTATCGATATGGGGCGAGTCACGCACAAAAAAAGAGGCGCGGTTGCCCGCGCCTCTTTCCGGTTTGATGCCACCACGCGTGGTGGCGGCTTTAGGGTCTGACCCCGTTACGGCGTACCGCTACCGTCCGCGCTACCCGCGGGCGTCGTGGTAGAGCCGGAGCCATCGGCATTGCTGGCCAGCCGCGGAGCGACACAGGCCGAAAACACGTTCAGCGAGTTGAGCACGTTGACCAAACCACTGAACCGCAGCCGGACCTGGTTGAACTCCTGATCTGTATCCGGCCGGAACAGGACAGCAGACCGGTTGGGATCGTTGGTGATACCAAGCAGGTCGAGATCCAGCAACTGGGCGTTGGCATCGCTCTGGGCCACTTCGGTGCCGTCGTTCAACAGCGTGATCGTGAAGCCGTTGAGCAGATCCACGTTCAGCAGGTTGTCCGGATTGGCAACCACGAATGCCACCCGCGAGTCGTTACCGGCGTAGGTGTCGTCGGTATCGGTCACGGTGATCTCGGTGAATCCGGCGAGGTTGACCGCGAGACCGAGACGTGCCGCGTTGTCGAGGTTGTCGTCGATCACGTTGTCCTCGTCCGTGACCGAGCACACCAAGCAAGTCTGGTTGCTCTCGATCATGGCGTTCGGATCGATGATCGGCTGGAAGTTCTGGGTCGGGCCGCAGGCGATCTGATTGCCGTCATCCGGCTCGCAGACGTTGCCGATACCGTCACCGTCGTCATCCGCCTGATCAGCGTTGGGCGTCAACGGGCAGTTGTCGTCGCAGTTCTCGGTTTCGCTGCCAGTGCAGTTGTTGTCGCCCTCGGTACCCGAGCCATCGCCGTCGTCCAGGATGCCGTCGTTATCGTCATCCGGGTCGCAGGCGTCGCCCATGCCGTCACCATCGGTGTCGGTTTGTTGCGGGTTCGACGTCATCGGGCAGTTGTCCTGACCGTCCGGAATGCCGTCACCGTCCTGATCGTTGTTGTTGTTCTCACAGGCATCGCCGACGCCGTCGCCATCCGTGTCGACCTGGTCGGGGTTGTCGACCATCGGGCAATTGTCCATGCCGTCCGGGACGCCGTCGTCGTCGTCGTCGTCGTCGCAGGCATCGCCCATGCCGTCATTATCAGTGTCGATCTGGTCGGCATTGGCGGTCATCGGGCAGTTGTCCTGGCCGTCCGGAATGCCGTCGCCGTCCTGATCGTTGTTGCCTTCGCAGGCATCGCCGATGCCGTCACCATCGGAATCGGTCTGATCCGGATTGGCCGTCATCGGGCAGTTGTCGTCGGCGTCCGGAGTACCGTCGCCGTCACCGTCGCCGTCGGGCATATTCGGCGTGGGATCGCACATGTCGCCGAGGCCGTCGCCATCGGAATCGGTCTGATCCGGGTTGGGTGTCAACGGGCAGTTGTCCACGTCGTCCTGGACGTCGTCGCCGTCGTCGTCGTTGTCACAGGCATCGCCCATGCCGTCGCCGTCGGTGTCGGTCTGGTCGGCGTTGGCGACCATCGGACAGTTGTCCATGTCGTTGTCGACGCCGTCGCCATCCTGATCCTGTTGATCGCCGTTATCGTCGCCGAACGGGATCTGGATATCCTCGTCGCCGCTGCACGCGGATAGTGTCAGCATCATGCTCAATAGGCAGATGCCGATTAGATATCTGAGTTTCATGGGTTTAATCTCCCTGGTGCTGGAATCCCTGCGAAGCCCCGCGCCCCGCCGTATCACTTGATAGGAAGCCAGAGGCAACAGTCGCTGTCAATCACTGAATTTGCTGTGTCGCCCTGTTGTGCGCAATCGGTACTGGTGTGTTTTTATTGGAAAAAATCCGGGGCAGCACTTAATTTTAAAGAAAATCAGGTGCTTGCGCTCGAAGGGGCGTGTGCGTGGATGCTTTTATTGGATGTCGTTTGGGCTCGACAATGGCGAAAAGATGACGCGTGGCGCAAGTTTATGTTTCACCCCGTCCAGCTGTAGTCGCGTTCCGGCGCGCAAACCGGGCACGGTTTCGGGAAGCTGGCAAGTCCGGTCAGTCGATCAGTCCGGTCAGGGCCTGGCCCGGATCGGGCTGACGCATGAAGGATTCGCCGATGAGAAAGGCGCCGAAGCCGTGATCGGTGAGCTGCTCGAGGTCGGCGCGGGTGTGAATGCCGCTTTCGCTGACGAGCAGGCGATCGTCGGGAATGTGTTCGCGCAGGACGCGACTGGTTTCCAGGGTGGTGTCGAAGGTCTTGAGGTCGCGGTTGTTGATGCCGAGAATCGTGTTCCGGGGCAGTTCGAGTGTGCGTTCGAGTTCCACGGTGTTGTGGACCTCGGCGAGCACATCCATCCCCAGTTCGAATGCGCGGTTGGCCAGTTCGATCATGGTATCGGTCGCCAGTGCAGCGGCGATCAGCAGGATGCAGTCGGCGCCGAGCGCCCGGCTCTGGTCGACCTGGATGGGGTCGATGACGAAATCCTTGCGCAGTACCGGCAGCGTGCAGGCGCTACGGGCCACGGCGAGGAAGTCGTTGTCGCCGGAAAAGAAATCGCGATCCGTGAGTACCGACAGGCAGGCGGCGCCGCCGGCGGCGTAGCGCCTGGCCAGCCAGGCGACATCGAAATCGTCGCGAATCAGGCCCTTGCTCGGCGAGGCTTTCTTGATCTCGGCGATGACCGCACGCGGCGCCCGGGCGCGCAACGCATCCGCGAAGCCGCGCGGTGTTGCGGCTGCAGCGATGGCCTGGTCGAGCGCTGTGCGTGAGGTGGCGGCCTTGAACGCTGTGATCTCCTCGCGCTTGCGCTCGAGAATGCGGTCGAGGATGGTGTCGGTGATTCGTGTCGTCATGGTTGCACCACGCCGGTTGCGCCCGTCATCTGCTGGGTGAGCTCGGCCAGTCCGGCCATGCGCTCGCCGGCCGCGCCGCTGGCGAGCACCTCGCGGGCGGCGGCCACGCCGGCGGTCAGGTCTGCGGTGTGCCCGGCGACATACAGTGCGGCCCCGGCGTTGAAGGCCACCATGTCGGATGCGATGCCGGGCTTGCCGGTGAGTACGTCGCGCACGATGGCATGGCTTTCGGCGGCGTTTTCCACCCGTAGCGCGTCCAGCGAGCCGCGTTCCAGACCGACGTCCTCGGGCGCGATCTTGTAGCTTTCGATGCGGCCGTCCTTGAGTTCGGCAACCCGGGTGGGCGCGTTGATGGACAGCTCGTCGAGTCCGTCCTCGCCGTGCACGATCATCACGTGGCGGCTGCCCAGCCGGTGCAGAACCTCGGCCAGCGGCTCGCAGAGATGGCCGTTGAATACGCCCATCACCTGATTGCGGGCGCCCGCCGGGTTGGTCAGCGGGCCGATGATATTGAACAGCGTGCGTACGCCCAGCTCGCGGCGCGGACCGATGGCGTATTTCATGGCGCCGTGGTGGGCGGGGGCGAACATGAAACCCACGCCCAGTCGGCGGATGCACTCGGCGACCTGTTCCGGTGTGGTGTCGATGGCGATGCCGGCAGTCTCCAGCAGATCCGAGCTGCCCGACTTGCCGGATACCGAGCGATTGCCGTGCTTGGCCACATGGCCGCCGGCCGCGGCCACCACGAAAGCGGCTGCCGTGGAGACATTGAACAGCCCCGCGGCATCGCCGCCGGTGCCGCAGGTGTCCACCAGCTGCTCGGCCAGGCTCGGGTCCACGGGTACGTCGGTGGCCAGTTCCCGCATGACCGTGGTGGCGGCGGCGATTTCGGGCACCGTTTCGCCTTTCATGCGCATGGCCACGAGAAAACCGCCGATCTGGGCCTCGGTTGCCTGCCCGGTCATGATCGCGCGCATGGCGGTTTCCATGCGTTCGGGCGTGAGGTCGCGGCCCGCAACGATGTGGTTCATCAGTTCGCGATCAATCACGTCGTACCCCCGGCGGATTCTCCGCAACGCTTGAGAAACGTACGCAGCATTTCATGGCCGTGTTCGGACAGAATGGATTCCGGATGGAACTGCACGCCTTCCGCGCCGGTGGGTTTGTGGATCAGCCCCATGATCTCGTCCATCTCGCCGTCGTCGGTTTCGGTCCAGGCGGTGATCTCGAAGTCGTCCGGCAGCCCTTCGAGGGCCACGATCAGCGAGTGGTAGCGGGTCGCGGTCAGCGGTTCGGCCAGGTTTTCGAACACGCCGCGGCCGGTATGACGGATGACCGAGGTCTTGCCGTGCATGACCTGATGGGCGCGAATTACCGCACCGCCATAAGCCTGCCCCAGCGCCTGATGGCCCAGGCAGACGCCGAAGATCGGCAGCCGGTGGGCCAGTCGCTGGATCAGCTCGATCGACACGCCGGCTTCGTCGGGCGTGCAGGGCCCGGGCGAGACGACGATACCGGTTGGCTTCATGGTCTCGATGTCCGCGACCGTGATCTGGTCGTTGCGTACGACATGCACCTCGGCATCGAGCTCGCCGAGGTATTGCACCAAGTTGTAGGTAAACGAGTCGTAGTTGTCCAACATCAGAATCATGCCGGGTTTCCTCCGTCGTGGCGCGTGCCGAGGCCGCGTTCGGCTATGGCGGCGGCCTTCATTACCGCCCGGGCCTTGTTCATGGTCTCTTCCCATTCGGTGCGCGGGTCGGAGTCGGCGACGATGCCGCCGCCGGCCTGGACATGGATCTCGCCGGCCTTGATGACCGCAGTGCGTATGGCGATCGCCAGATCCATGCTGCCATTGCCCGCCAGATAGCCCACGGCGCCGCCATACACGCCGCGTTTGACCGTCTCGATTTCGTCGATGATTTCCATGGCGCGGATCTTGGATGCACCCGACAGGGTGCCGGCCGGAAACGTGGCGCGCAGCGCATCCATGGGCGTGAGTCCGTCCCGCATTTCGCCGATGACATTGGACACGATGTGCATGACGTGCGAGTAACGCTCGATGGCCATGCGTTCGGTCAGTCGCACGCTGCCCGGCTTGCTCACCCGACCGACATCGTTGCGGCCCAGATCCATGAGCATGACGTGCTCGGCGATCTCCTTGGGGTCGGCCAGCAGGTCCGCGGCCAGTTGCGTGTCCTGTTCCTCGGTGGCGCCCCGGGGGCGGGTGCCGGCGATCGGGCGCACCGTCACCTCGCCGTCCATGGCCCGCACGAGTATCTCCGGCGAGGCGCCGACCACGTGATGGTCGCCGAAATTGAAGTAGTACATGTACGGCGACGGATTCAGGCTGCGCAGCGCCCGGTACAGTGCCATGGGCTCGGCCGCGAACGGTGCCGACAGGCGCTGGCTGGGCACCACCTGCATGACATCGCCCGCGCGGGTGTATTCGCGAATACGGCTTACCGCGTCTTCGTAGCCGGCCTGGGTGAGGCCGGAGACAAAATCGGCGTCGTTCAGTGTGGCGTTTGTGTTCGTGTCGCCCCGCGTGGTGCTGGCGGGTAACGGTTGCTCGAGCTGATCCAGCAGGGCGTCCAGACGCGCAGCCACGCGGTCGCGATCCGTTGCATCGCCTTCGATGTGGTGCGCCACGCAATAGAGCTTGCCGGAGAGATTGTCGAAGATGACCAGTTCCTCGGCCACCAGCAGCAGGATATCCGGCAGATCGAGCGGGTCGTCTTTCTCCACACCCGCAAGTCGCGGCTCGATATAACGGATGGTGTCGTAGCCGAAATAGCCCACCAGCCCGCCGGTCAGACGCGGCAGTTCCGGGATACGGGGCAACGGCCGCGCATCGTTGAAGGCCTGGATCCAGGTCAGTGGATCATCCGTGTCCACGGTTTCCAGAATCTCGTCGCCGCGCTCATGCACGATTCGGTTGCCGTGCACGCGGATGCGTTCGGCGCAGGGCAGGCCGATGATGGAATACCGGCCCCAGCGTTCGCCGCCCTGGACCGATTCCAGCAGAAAGGAATAGGGCGCATCGGCGAGTTTGAGGTAGGTCGACAGCGGAGTGTCGAGGTCGGCCAGCGCTTCCACCACCAGCGGTACACGTTGGGCGTGGGGACGAGAGGGATTGTTCATGAGGCACTCGATCGGTCGTCAACAAAAGCAGTGGGCGCGCATCGAGGTTGTATCTCGCGCGCGCCGGGTCGGGGGCGGGTTCTAGCCGCGCCAGTCGCTTTGCTGCCATCGCCAAGCCGCGTCGAATGCGCGGTTGGCGGTGTGTTTCGATCGATGCCGTGCCATAAACATTGCCGATTGCGAAGTGCCGAAGCAGCAACAAGATATAAGCCAGCGGTGACTTAAAACGACATAATACTAAAACACAAGCGGAGTGTTTGGAACCACCAGCAGCCGCCGTTGGCGGCGAAATGCTCAGCGGTGTCTTGATTATGTATAACGCTCAGCAGCCCTGGCTTGGCTCGTCCGGCGGCAAGTCTGTTGATTGATCGCAGGTGGCGCACTGTCTTCGCCCCGGCCTGAGGTTTCGCGCTGCTGCGCGAGGCACTTTTCGTTGCTTGCCCAACGCAAAGTACCCAAAAGGAAGGGCACCCTGCACTGCGTCGATGCTTCGCATCGATCCCCTGCGCTGCTCGCCAGACAGGGCGCAGCCGGAACTCGCTGCGCTCGGACAGCCGGCTGCTTTATCCCTGCTTGGCTGTGCTGCTCGGCGCAGCGCCAAGGGGGTAAATACAGACAAAAGCCGATGGCGGCGCCTCGAAGTATATATCACGGCGAATCGCCCGGCTGGGCTTGGTAGATAACCAAGAGCGGTGTTACTGAAAGACCTGTGGTATTTCAGCCTCGGTTATTGGCGCTTTTCGGTCGCCGGCAGTGAGCTTTCCAACGACGACGGGTTCAGGATGGATCGTCAAGTATGTCGAATCGGCGTAGCTTTTCGCGCGTGATGACGATATGAATTGAGCCATGTGATGCCAGCCCCGGCGGTGTCACGGCATATTCAATATCGATTGTTTTGCTGTGAATGTCCGACTGACGAATTTTGTCGGCAATCGTGTTGGCCCGATCCAGAAGAACCTCGCGACCGTCAGCGAGCTGTTCGTTGACGATGTCGTCGTCTGTGGGATTCGTCTTGCGGAAATCGTAGCCCACCTGGGTTTCGGCTTGATCGTAGATCCACATGTAATAAGCCTCGTAACCCGGCCGGCGTTCCAGATCCATTTGCAGGCGGGCCATTTTGTTCACGGCTTCGAGTATGAGATTCGTATCGTATTGGTAGCGCGCAACGACAACGCAGAGCGCAAGCACAGCGAGGGTGATCTTCACGCCAAGCCGCAGTTTCGATGTTTTCTTTCTCGGTTCGGGCTCTCGTCCTGCAAACCAGGCGTTTGCGTCATGGTTCAAGAGCAAATACAGCAGCAGGAGATACGCCGGTATCTTGATTGCGGTATAGACCACACTGCCCGTGCTCAGAAAGCTGAACACAAGCATTGACGTGAACCAGCCGAGCAGCAGGACACGGGCCCAACGTGCTGCTTGCAGTATCCCTGCGCCTGCGCCTGCGCCGATGAAAACGATCGGGACCAGAATCCCTACGCCAATATGGACCTCGGCAGGAAAATCGATGATGGCGCCGGAAAATCCCTGTTCCAGCAATGTCCGCATGATCGGAGGTACGTCGGACAAAGCGAGCCACAAAAGGATTGTCGCCTTGAATACACCGAAGATGATCAGAAACCACCCTAGGATGGTGATCTTTTTCGGCGGCGCCGTCCTCTCAATCATTTCTTGATTATCTGCCCTCATTGGCGTTCATTTACGGACTATCGTCTTGATGAACGCTGCTTCGGGCTAGGCAAGTTGGGTCCGCATATCGGCGATCACTCTGGCGTAATCCGGCTGTCCGAAGATCGCCGAGCCGGCGACAAAGGTATCGGCGCCGGCGGTGGCCACGCGGGCGATATTGTCGGTCTTGATGCCGCCGTCGACTTGCAGCCGGATATCGCGCCCGCTGGCGTCGATGATGTCGCGCGCCTCGGCGATCTTGCCGATGGCTTCCTCGATGAAGCTCTGGCCGCCGAATCCCGGGTTGACTGACATGATCAGCACGATGTCGATCTTGTCGAGCACGTACTTGAGCCATTCCAGCGGTGTTGCCGGGTTGAACACCAAGCCGGTCTGGCAGCCGGCATCGCGGGCGAGCTGCAAGCTGCGGTCGATATGCTCGCTGGCCTCCGGGTGGAAGGTGATCGAGCGAGCGCCGGCGTCCGCAAAGGCCGTGATCAGCGCGTCCACCGGCTTGACCATGAGATGCACGTCGATGGGTACATCCGGATGGCTTTTCGCAAGCCGCCGGGCCAGCGATGCGCATACGGGGGGGCCGAATGTCAGGTTGGGGACGTAATGGTTGTCCATGACATCGAAATGAATCCAGTCGGCGCCGGCATCGATGACGGCTTCGCACTCGTCGCCGAGGGCGGACAGGTCGGCGGCAAGGATGGACGGGGCGATGACAGGGGCAAGCGGTGTACCGGACATGACGAAAACCGTGGAACCATGTGGCGCGGTAGTTTACGCTTTGCCGGTATTTTCTGTCAGTGACTGGCCTTGCGACATGCGCGTGGCCGGGGCTGGGAACATTGGAATCCTCCAAGGAGCACTGAATGGCGTATCTGATTGCCCTGCACGCCCTGGCCGCGGTCATCTGGGTGGGCGGCATGTTCTTCTTGGTCGCGGTGCTGAGCCCGGCGGCCTCTTCGGTGCCGTTGGCCGAGCGCCTGCCGCTGTTCTCCGATGTGATGGGGCGTTTCTTTCTCTGGGTGTGGATTTCGATCATCACCCTGCTCGTGACCGGTTACGCCATGATCGGTGTGATCGGCGGCATGGGCGCGGCGCCGGTTTACGTGCATCTCATGCACGGACTGGGCTGGTTGATGTTCCTGTTGTTCGGCCATATGTTCTTTGCGCCCTGGCGGCGCGTGCGCAATGCGCTGGCGGCCGGGGCGCTGGCCGATGCCGGCCGGGCGATGAGCCAGTTGCGGCTGTTCTCGACCATCGGTCTGGCCCTTGGGCTGGTGGTGGTCGCGATCGCTGCCGGCGGGGGTTACGGGCTGATCTGACGCGCTATCTCGTGTTGGAAAAATAGTCCGCGAATGAACATGAATCAAGACAGGATGAAAGCGGAAAAACGTCTTCGCCTTTGATCTTGTCTGTATTATTCGCGCACCTTTGCGTTCATTTGCGGATCCACAGTGTCTTCGTGAATAGACCGTCTTGCTATAGGTTGTTGCATGCCCGATACGCTCTACGAATCCGATGTGCACAGTCTGCCGCTGATCATGCGCGGCAAGGTGCGTGATATCTATGCGGTGGGCGACGATCATCTGCTGATCGTCGCCAGCGACCGGCTGTCGGCTTTCGATGTGATCTTGCCGGACCCGATCCCGGGCAAGGGCGCGGTCCTCACGGCGGTTTCGGATTTCTGGTTCGACCGCTTTGCCGCCGATATAGTCAATCATCGCGCCGATATTGCGCTGGCCGATGTGCTCACGCCGGACGAGATCGAACAGGTTGGCAGCCGGGCCATGCTGGTACGCAAGCTCGCGGCACTGCCGGTGGAGGCCGTCGTGCGCGGCTATATCATCGGCTCCGGGTGGGCGGACTACCGGGCCACGGGCCGTGTCTCCGGGATCGAGCTGCCGCCCGGTCTGGCGCAAGCCGAGCAATTGCCGGAACCCATCTTCACGCCGTCGACCAAGGCCGAGGCCGGCGAACACGACCAGGCCATCGACTTCGCTGCGGTGGCCGATCTGGTGGGGCGTGAGCGCGCCGAGCAGGTCCGCGATGCGGCGTTGTCGATCTACAAGCGGGCCGCGGAATACGCTCGCGAGCGCGGCATCATCATCGCGGACACCAAGTTCGAGTTCGGCCTGGACGGCGACGACAACCTCGTGCTTATCGACGAAGTGCTCACGCCCGATTCATCGCGCTTCTGGCCGCTATCCGAATATGCCACCGAAACCAGTCCGCCCAGCTTCGACAAGCAGTACGTGCGCGATTATCTGGAAACGCTGGACTGGGACAAGACAGCCCCCGGCCCCCGGCTGCCGCAGACTGTGATCGACAACACCGCCGCGAAGTACCGCGAGGCGCAGACCCGCCTGACTGGCGAGTAGCTTGGCCGCGTTACACGCCCTCGCGCTCGATGTCCTGGGGCGCGAGGATCGGCAGTTCGACGCGCCCGTTGATCGAGGTCGCCGGCACCAGCAGATCGCGCGAAAAACTGATCGGGTACTGCGGGTGGAAGCCGTAGATCAACAGCGCGACTTCGTCGCCGGCGCTCAGGCGTTCGGCAATGCCGGTCATGTCGAGCTGATGCGGGCCGAAGCCACGGATCGGTGTGAGCTGGTCGTCGATCAGATCCCAGCGCTGTTGGCCCGGACTGCGCTTGCCGAGCGCGAAGAAATAGATCGGGTCGCAGCCCAGTGGCAGGATTTCCAGGGTGCAGTCCGGCGACAGGCCGGGCAGCCCGCTGCGCCGGTCGATGGTGATATCGATCTGCGGGATACCGGCGACGATGGCGCCGTTGGCCGGTGCGGTATAGATCGTCTGCGTCTGCAGTAGCGGATCGCGGATGGCGCTGCCCAGCGTCGCGCCCAGCACGCCGAGTACGCCCGATAGCGCCGGCGTGTCCATGGCGATACCGAAGGAGTCGCCGCCGACGGGGATATCGTCCACGGCGATGGCGTCGCCCTCGGCCAGACTGAGGCAGATGTTGTCGTCGATGGGCAATGCGTTGTCGATCGCGCCGTCCTGGTCGCGCAGTTTTTCCTCGAACCAGGCGAAGGTGACCGCGTCGAGATCAAGGCTGCCGCAGGTACGCGAGCCGCCGGCATCCTGAAAGGCCGGCACGGTGAGCGCGGCATAGAACGGGTCGAGCGGATCCTCCAGCCCGGCTGTACCCAGGCTGGCCGGCAGGATATGGCCGCTCTGGTGGGTCAGCAGACGGACATCGCCGCCCTTGTCCTGCAGGCAGTCGTAGCTGTTGGCCGCTTCGTTGAAGTTGAACAGCGTGTCGCGAAAGCCCTGGGTCAGCAGGGCGTCGATCTCGTGCAGGCCGCCGGGTTCCACGGTGATCGGGTCGGGCTGACCGATGGTGAATCCCGCCTGTGAGCCGGCGGGTTCGTTCTCGCAGAAATAGCGCAGGCTGTGGTAGCGGAACAGGTTGAACGACGGCTCGGGGAAGTTGTTGGTCAGGCCGCCGCGCACCACGCTTTCGTAGATGACCGGATCCTGGCGCAGTAATTCAGCGTTTGCCAGCCGGTCGAGCGTGGTCTGCAGCTGAGCCGCCGGGTCGCCGCTGCCCAGACCGGTCAACACGCCGGCTTCGCCGCCGGCGACCAGCGCCAGCGCCCAGCCGGTCTTGATGACGTTGTTGGGATCGAGCGAATCGGTCAGGTCGTAGGGCGCGATATCCGGGGCGATCACGCGCAGGCGCTCTTCCGGGTCGGCGCCGGCAAGCAGCCACTGGTACATGCCGCCGTAGGAGCCGCCGTAGCTGCCGAGCATCATCTTGCCGTTGGCCCGCCGGCGCAGCCCTTCCAGGTCTTCGGCCCAGTCGAGCAGGGCGATCAGGTCCCGGCCTTCGAAGTCCGGCGACATCACGCGGACGGTGCCGGAGGATTCGCCGAAACCGCGCTGGTCGATGGAGATGACGTAGTAACCGGCGTCGCGCAGGCGCTGCTGGAAGGCGCTGGGCGTCGTATTGCGTGAGCCGCCGTAGCCGTGACCGTGGAGTACCAGCGGGTAGCTGTCGCCGGCGACCAGTTCGCTGGGTTCCATGACCTGGAAGACCAGGGTGTCGCCGGTTTCGGCGATCTCTATGTCCTGGCGATAGACCTCGCCGGCGCGGGATTGCGCCACCGGCACGGTCGGCGGGGTGAGTCCGGGGTCGTCATCGCCGTCAACGTCGGGGTTGTCCGTGTTGCCGTCGCCATCACTCATGGCGGACGGGCTGCCGAGGTCGATATCGGCATCGTCGCTGCAGCCGGACAGCAACACGCTGGCTGCCAGCAGGCAGGCGATACCGGTTATCGCGATGAACCGATAACGGTCAGTCATAGTGCGTTCTCCCCCGACGTCATGGCGCCGGCCCGTCCGTTGTCGTTGTTATGGCCCTCGTGCCTCGCATCGGGATGTTGCGGGCAATTTGTATTGAATACTCCATTTCAACGTCTGCCGCAAGACGGTCCTGGTACATCGGCCCCGCCGCCGGGCCGGTGTTCCGGCCGGGGTCGGTCGAGATAGCGCGCGTTGATAGGCAACGATCGATACGTCCGCGGGAATGCGCAGGCAAATGCAATGGGCGCGAGGCGTGTACAAGCGCCATCCGTCGCCATTTAATAACCGGTAAGTTATTGATTTGAATATTTGTTTTGTTGATTTTCTGCTAGGATTCGATTGCAGCGGTCCGGCTGACTGCGCGTTGGTGGCAGCGGGTCACGGGTGTGGCTTGCGGTAGATCAACGACTGCGCGTCAGCGGTTGGGGGAATCGGCATGCCGGCGACCGTTGTTCCAGAGTCAACAGGGAGAATGGTATGTCCGAACAGCCGTCCGGATGGCGTATGTCTATTGCGGCATGTGCGTTAGTCGTTTGTGGGTTATGTCTTTCGAGTGCCGCTTCGGCGGCCGCCGGCGATGCGGTGCCGGCGGGGGAAACAGACGCTGCGAACAATAACAGCGTGGCCGCATCCGGTTTTTATGATCGTTTCATCAAGGACCGTGTCTATATAAAGCCCGGTATCAGTTATCTGGATTTCGGCCGTTTGGAAAGCGGCGATCTGGAACTGTCGAACGTGACGTTCCCAGCCAGGCTGGCGGTCGGCAATGGACCGATCGAAGGTGCGAAAGCCGGTATCGACAACCAGTATGCGCCAACCATCGGCCTCGGCTACTACCTGCCGGGTAGTGAGCGACATCTGTCAGTACAGACGATTATCGGTCAGCCGCTCGATCTGGACGTGATATCCCAGCCGGGACGGCTTCGGGATGAATCGCTTGGGCCGCAAGTGCAATTGGGCGAGAGTTCCGAGGGCCTGTTCCCGACCGGGATTCCGGCGCTCGGGCGCGGTCTGGGCAGCGTCAAGGCGCTGCCGATCATGCTGACGCTGCTCTACCATCCGTTTCCCGAATCGACCTTCCGGCCTTATATCGGTGGCGGTGCGACCTACTTGTATGTCTACGACGAGGAAATTTCCAACGACGTCCTCACACAGGCCGGTGGGCCGGGCTTTGATGTGTCGTCCACGCCGGGTTATGTCCTGCAGGCCGGTATCGATATCGGGGATAGCAGCTCGGGATGGTTCGGTTTTGCCGACGTGCGTTATGTGGGCGCAGCGCAGGTGACCGGCAAGCTCTCGGATATCCGCATGCGTGTACGCAATCCCGCGCTGGCGGGCGCGTTGACCGCGCTGGGGTACGACGAGGATATCGACGTGGGGGACGCGAAGGTCGATATCGACATCAATCCGTTGATCTATACCCTGGGCGTGGGCTACCGGTTCTGATGCGCGGCTATGGGCCGGCGGTTTCGTCGCTGCCGGCCCTGGCCTGTTGGGTGAGCGCTGCATCGAGGATGCCGATGACCTCGTTGCGGTCGATACGGGTGTCCTTGAGTGCCAGCGAATAGGCATAGCCCATGGGTTTTATGTCGTCCTTGCCGGCCGGTTCTTTCAGATCGGCGCCGTGCTCGATCATGAAACGCACCATCTTCGGGTCGTTGCGCTTGATTGCAAAAAACAGGCCGGTGAGGGGGGCGTGGTCGTCGCGCGGGTCAACCGCGTCGATTTCCAGGCCGTGGGCCAGGTAGTAATCCGCGCAGCCGTAGGGGTCGTCGAGCCGGGCCTCGCGCTCGAAGATATACACGAGGCCGCCGGCGTTCTCGAGTGCTTCGGTATCGGCTTCGCGGGCGTCGGTGTCGTCGAAGTCGCGTTCGCAGAAGCCCACGGGCTCCGGGGTTCGGTCCGGCGATTGTGCCGGGCTTACGGTGGTAGCGGGGCTCGCGGTCAGGTTATCGGATGATGTGTCGGGTTGTTCCGGTGCATCGGTGGCCGGGGCGGTCGGGCCAGCGGCGCTCGGCTGCGATTGTGGCTGTTGTTCGCCGGACAGCCAGTACACGACGCCGGCGCCCGCGACGGCCAGCACGACAACCGCAATCGCAACGCCTTTTTTCATGGTGTGCTGTCCTCCGAGTGCCTACTTCTGCTCGCCGAACAGCGTGTCCAGCTTTTCCTCGTAGGCGTGATAGCTCAGATGATCGTACAGCTCGCTGCGGGTCTGCATGCGGTCGACCACGTTCTTCTGGGTGCCGTCGGCGCGGATCGCGCTGTATACGTCCAGTGCGGCGTTGGCCATCGCGCGCGAAGCCGACAGTGGATACAGCACCATGGCCACGCCCTGTTCGCCCAGCTCGCCGGTGGTGTAGAGGTCGGTGGCGCCGAATTCGGTGATATTGGCCAGTACGGGCACGCCCAGGTCCGTGAAGCGTTTGTACATGGTGATATCGGTCATCGCTTCAGCGAAGATGAAATCCGCGCCGGCTTCCACGCAGGCGGCGGCGCGTTCCACCGCGGCGTCCAGGCCTTCCACCGCCAGCGCGTCGGTGCGCGCCATGATCAGCAGGTCATCGGCTGCATCCGCGGCGGCGGTCACGCGCTCGACCATTTCGTCTTTGGAGACAATCGCCTTGCCGGGCCGATGGCCGCAGCGCTTGGCGGCGACCTGGTCCTCGATATGCACGCAGGCCGCGCCGGCTTTCTCCATCGACCGGACGGTGCGGGCGATATTGAAGGCGGAACCCCAGCCGGTGTCGATATCCACCAGCAGCGGCGCGTCGGTGGCATCGGTGATCCGGCGAACGTCCTCGAGCACGTCGTTCATGCTGGTCATGCCCAGATCCGGCAGGCCGTAAGACCAGTTCGCCACGCCGCCGCCGGACAAGTACAGCGCCTTGAAGCCGGTGTGCTCGGCCAGCATCGCCGCGTAGGCATTGATGGCGCCGGCGATCTGGAGCGGCTGTTCTTTCTCGAGGGCGGCATTGAAGCGTTGTGGAGCGTTCATGGATTCTCGGTTTGTCAAAAAATGAGTTGAAATTTAGCGTGTGGTCGCGCCTAGAAACAAGACGTGCAACCGCAGCTTACGTAGAGGAATGCGGTGGATACCAGTCAAGAATAGCAGTCCGCAAATGAACGCAAATGAACGCGAATGAACGCGAATGTAGCAAGCTGCTAAACGCCAACTAATACAGGCAAGAAAATCTTCTTCGTCTTATTCGCGTTTATCTGTCTTCATATTTGCGGACTTGTCCTGTCTTTTCTGCTTCTCGTTTTATCAGAAGAGCCAGCTATTCTGATGGCCAAGCGTAGGATTACGCGCTGCGCGCTAATTCGACCTACGGATCTGGATTTGTGTGCGTGCATGCCATGAAACAAGCGCGACCGCGCCCGGTATGGGGCGCGGCCGCAGTTCAGTCGCCAAGAGTACCCGATCAGCTCAGGTGCTTGGTCGCGAAGCGGATGAACCAGCGGGTGAAGCGGCCGTAGGGCGGCAGGAACAGGAAGCTCAGCGAGAAGCGCTCGCGCAGCACGGCGCGTTCGTGCGAAAACGCCTTGAAGCCGTAATGGCCGTGCGAATTGCCAATGCCGGAGTTATTGACACCGCCGAACGGCAGTTCGCCGTGCAGAAACTGCACCATGGAATGGTTGATGCAAGTGCCGCCGGCGCTGGTGCGGCCGATGACCTGTTCGACAACGTCGTCGTCCTTGGCGAACACGTACAACGCGAGCGGCTTGGGCTTGGAATTGATCACCTCGATGGGCTGCTCGATATTCGAGAAGGTCAGGATCGGCATGATCGGGCCGAAGATCTCTTCCTCCATGATCCGCGACTCGGCGGTGACATCCGTCATCACGGTGGGCGAGAAATAGTTGTCGTCGTTGGACGTGGTGCCGCCCATGAGCGTTTTCGCGCCGCGTTGGGTGGCATCGTCGAGCATGCCCTTGACCCGGTCGAAGTGCTTGCCGTTGACGATCCGGCAGTAATCCGGGTTGGCGGCCATGTTCTTCTGGTCGCCGTAGAGCTTTTCCAGCGATTCGCGCGTGGCCTGCTGGAACTGGTCGGCCACATCCGCATGCACATAGACGTAGTCCGGGGCGATGCAGGTCTGGCCGTTGTTGGCGAACTTGGCCCAGGTCAGATTGTGCGCCGCCTGCTTGATGTTGGCGCTCTTGTCGACCACCACCGGTGACTTGCCGCCCAGTTCCAGGGTCACCGAGGTCAGGTGCTCGCTGGCCGCCTTCATCACGATCCGCCCGACCGCCGGCGAACCGGTGAAAAAGATATGGTCGAAGGGCAGCGCGAGCAGCTGCTGGGAGGTTTCCACCTCGCCCTGAAAGATGGCCACGTCGCGTTCGTCGAACAGTTCGCCGACGAATTTCTCCATCAGCGCGGCGCAGTGCGGTGTCATTTCCGAGGGCTTGATTATCGCCGTGTTGCCGGCCGCGAGCGCCGAGACCAGCGGCCCGAAGGTCAGATTGACCGGATAATTCCACGGCGAGATGATCAGACACACCCCGCGCGGCTCGTTGCGGACCTCGGCGCTGGTGCCGAACATCATGAACGTGGGCCGCTTGCGCTCGGGCTTCATCCAGCGCTTGACGCTGCGGATGGCGTGGTTGGCTTCCTGCACGATGGGCAGTATTTCGGTGGCGTCGACTTCGGGGCCGGGTTTGCCGAAATCGGCGTAGGCTGCTTCTTTGACCTCGTCGCTGCGTTCGAGCAACAGTGCGCGCAGGCGCTTGATCTTGTCGATGCGCTCGGCGGCGGTCGAGGTGCGCAGTTCGACGGCTCGTTTCTTCTGGGCGTCGAACACGCGCTTGATCGATGCCTGATCGGCGTCTTGGATTCCGATATCCTGAACAGCAGTACTCATGGCAGGTTCCTCCGTCAACCGCTCGCGGCGGCAGGTGTTTTAGTGTTGATGTTCTGCGACATGACCGGAAGCCAGTCTAACGGTATCGGCGCTTTTGTCGCCCTGTGTGAGCAGTTTCCGGGCCCGTTCGGCCAATTCCGGGGCGCTCGCATGCGCCTTGAAGAAGATATGGGCCATCACCGCGACCAGGCGGTTCTGTTCGCTCTCCGTGCGGCCGCCCAGCGGTAATACGACTCCTTCCATGATGGCGATGAAGGCCCGGCCGATGTCGCGCGCGGAATCGCCCACGCCCAGCACGCCGGCGTCCTGGGCCTGTTCCAGCATGTGTTCCACGGCGGTTTCGGCGTTCTGTTCGAACTCGATCTGCAGGGCACGCGCGTTTTCCGCCGGGGCAGTGCTGGGTCGCAGCCAGTAGCCGGCCACGCCGTCCGCGACCCGCGGATCCGCGCCCAGGCGCTCCAGGCCGACAAACAGCATGAATATGCGGTCGATGGGATCCGGCTCGCGCTGGGCCGGCTCGAAGACATGGTGTTCGAACAGGCCCACGAGTCGACGCATGCAGTCGGAGTACAGCGCTTCCTTATTGTCGTAATGCCAGTACAGCGCGGCTTTCGTGATGTCCGACTCGCGCGCGACCGTCAGCATGGATACACCGTCGTAGCCGAACCGCCCGAACAACCGGAAAGCCGCCGCCCGTATGCGGGCTACCGTATTGCCTTGCTCATTCGCCGGTCGGCGCGCCATGCAGTGTCCTTGTCGAGATTGATTTTCGGAATCATAGCATGCAGCCATCGACGAACTTGACTTACCGGTCGGTTAATTATAGATTGAGTGTTACGTGGCCTGCAGGTCGGGCCGGAAACAACAAGGGTCACCGCCTGACGAGGGCGCAGGCCCTGCCCAGCCGCCAATGGTCGCGGCCTTTGGAGGAGATCTCCCATGAGCGTAGTACAGGAAACCATAGAACAAGCCGATGACAGCAAGCGTTATCTATGGGTATTCGGCATTGCCGTGGCGTTTCTGCCCATGATCAGCGGTGCGCTGGCCTGGCTCACGGGTTGGGCCGTCATGTGGTTCTTCGCGCCGTTCTTTCTCTATGCGATTGTTCCGACGCTGGATTATTTCGTCGGCGAGGATACTTCCAACGCCGACGATGGCGTGCTCGCGCAATTGGAGGATGACCCGTATTACCGCTGGATTCTCTATCTGTTCGTCCCGGTGCAGTATGTCGTGACTATCTGGGCGGCATGGATGGTCGGCAGCGGCGAGCTGGGCTGGCTGGCGTTGGCCGGACTGACCTGGTCGATGGGCATTGTCTCCGGCATCGGCATCAATACCGCCCATGAGCTCGGTCACAAGAAGCCCAGCGCCGAGCGCTGGCTGTCCATGATTGCACTGGCTCCGGTCGCCTACGGGCATTTCTATATCGAGCACAACAAGGGGCATCATCGCCGCGTGGCGACGCCGGACGACCCGGCAAGTTCGCGCATGGGCGAATCGTTCCCGCGGTTTCTGCCGCGTACCGTGATCGGCAGCCTGCGCTCGGCCTGGGAAATCGAAAAGACCCGGCTGGCGCGCATGGACAAGGGGCCGTGGAACTGGCGCAATCAGAACCTGCAGGCCTGGAGCATGACGGCCGTGCTGTTTGCCGTATTGACGGCCGCCTTCGGCTGGATCGCGCTGCCGTTCCTGTTCATCCAGGCGTTCATCGGGGCGTCGCTGCTGGAGGCGGTCAACTATGTCGAGCATTACGGCCTGTTGCGCCAGAAAGCGCAGGACGGCCGCTATGAACGTTGTCAGCCGCGCCACTCCTGGAACAACAATCATATCGTGACCAATATCCTGCTTTATCACCTGCAGCGGCATTCGGATCACCATGCGCATCCCACCCGCCGCTATCAGGCGCTCCGGCACGATGACCAGGCGCCGCAGCTGCCGTCGGGTTATGCCGGCATGATCCTGCTCGCCTATGTGCCGCCACTGTGGTTCAAGGTCATGGATCCCAAAGTCGTGGACCACCACGACGGCGATATACGCCAGGCCAACCTGCAGCGCGGCAAACAGGACAAGCTGTTGGCGAAATATCCGCCGGCAGGCGCTGCCGCTTAGGATTGCGGATCCCGGTTTGATACGGGATTTCGTTTCGCGCCGGCCGCATCCCCCGCGGCCGGCGTCTTTTTGTTAAGCTTTGGCGCCGCGTACGGTGTGGAGGGTAGCGTAATGGCACGTTATCAATGCGATGACTGTGGCTTTGTCTACGACGAGGCAAAAGGCTGCGAAGCCGAAGGTTTTCCGGCCGGCACGCCGTGGTCGGATATCCCCGAGGACTGGCCCTGTCCCGATTGCGCCGTACGCGAGAAACCCGATTTCGTGAAGCTGGATGATTGACTGCGGTCGGCGTCCGGTGAACCAGGAGACCGAATGAAAAAGTGGGAATGCATCGTCTGCGGCTTTGTTTACGACGAGGCCGAAGGCATGCCGGATGAAGGAATCGAAGCCGGCACCAAGTGGGAAGATATCCCCGACGACTGGACCTGCCCGGACTGCGGCGCGCCCAAGGATGACTTCGAGATGATGGAAGTCGAATAGGGCGGTTTTCGCCCTGCCGGTGATGCCGGCCGTTCATTCTCCGTAACAGGACGCATCGCATGGACCCGATCATTATCGTCGGTACGGGGCTGGCCGGTTACGGCGTGGCCCGCGAACTGCGCAAGCACGACAAGGAAACGCCGCTGGTCATGGTCACCCGTGACGACGGTGCCAGCTATTACAAGCCGGATCTGTCCGAGGCGCATGCCAAGGAAAAGACCCCGGACGAGCTGATCAAGAAAGACGTCGACGCGATGGCCGCGGAGCTGGATGTGACCATCCATACCCATCGGCAGGTCGAAAGCATCGACCGCGAGGCGCGCGAGCTGCAGCTCAATGGCGAAACGCTGCGCTACTCGAAGCTGGTGCTGGCGTTCGGTGCCGATCCGATCGTGCTCAATCTGGGCGGCGACGCGACCCAGGCCATCCACAAGGTCAACAATCTCGGCGATTACCGCACGTTCCGTGACAATCTTGGCGATGCGAAGCATGTGGCGGTACTCGGCGCCGGGTTGATCGGCTGCGAGTTCGCCAACGATCTGATCGAGCATGGTTATCAGGTTTCGGTCATCGATCCGGCGGGCTGGCCGCTGTCGCAATTGTTGCCCGAGGAATGCGGTCGTGCCGTCGAGCAGGCGTTGAAACGCGCCGGGGTCGATTGGCATCTCGGCCACGCCGCCGCCGGCGTGCACGAGGCCGGCAAGCAGCTGCAGGTAGTGCTGGACGACGATGACAGTGTCCATGCGGACGTCGTGCTTTCCGCTGTCGGTCTGCGCGCGGGCCTTGACCTGGCGCGAGACGCCGGGCTGGATGTGGATCGGGGCATTACCGTGGATCGCACGCTGCGTACCAGCGATGCGAACATCTATGCGCTGGGCGACTGCGCCGAGGTGGACGGCCACTGGCGGCCCTATGTGGCGCCGTTGATGCAATGTGCGCGCACCCTGGGCAAGACCCTGGCGTCGGCCGAGGGCGAGACGGCCGGGCAAGTCAAGTATCCAACCCTGCCGGTGATCGTGAAAACCCACGTCTGCCCGGTCATTGTGTACCCGCCGGTCGCCCGAAATGGCGAATGGCAGGTCGAGGGCGAGGCGCCCAATCTGGAAGCCCGTTTTGTCGACGACAACGGCAAGATGCTGGGCTTTGCGCTCACCGGCGAGGCCACCGGCAAGCGCCGCGATTATCTCAAGGACGCGCCGCCGTTGATGGAGTAGGTCGGGGTCGCATCCGCGGTCAACGAACCTGAGCAGCGCGAACCAGTCCCGGGCATTGGCCCGGCGTAGCCGGGCGCCCGCAAAAAAACCGCATTGTGTGGGAGCGACGCTGCGTTGCGCGAACGACCCGGTACGCCGACCATGCAAGCTCTGGCCTGGTTCAGCGATGCGGCTCGGTATGGAAACGAAGCTTGAGCTTGGCCTCGCCGATCTGTATTTCGCCGCTGTGGCCTTCGCGGAACAGGCCGTATTTGGCCAGCGCCTGATACGGGTCGTCGTAGTCGTCGAAGCCGCCGTGCAGCGTCAGCGGTTCGTCGAAACCGT
>Ga0206123_10001076_pt1 | contig 26242 bp, 21 predicted proteins | sample Helgoland_Spring_2_FD_160086 | JGI IMG/M metagenome (GOLD analysis project Ga0206123, IMG submission 160086) | Pelagic subsurface seawater microbial communities from Kabeltonne, Helgoland, North Sea - Helgoland_Spring_Bloom_20160316_1 | ecosystem: Environmental > Aquatic > Marine > Epipelagic ...
CATGCAGCACCGGCTCGGTATAGCCGCTGGGCTGCTCGCGCCCGGCGAACACCAGGTCGCTGGCCGCCTGGAACGCTACCGAGTTGTCCAAATCCGGTGCCATCGCGTAATAGCTCGGATCGTCGGCATTCTGCCGGTCAACGACCTTGGCCATACGTTGCAACGTTTCGCGGACCTGGGCTTCGCTGGCGATACCGTGATACAGCCAGTTGGCGACGTGCTGGGATGAGATCCGGCAGGTTGCCCGGTCTTCCATGAGCTGGGTATCGGTGATATCCGGCACCTTGGAACAGCCGACACCATGATCCACCCAACGCACGACATAGCCGAGAATGCCCTGACAGTTATTGTCCAGCTCTTTCTGGATTTCGTCGTCGGAAAGCTCACGGTCCAGCAACGGAATGGTCAGCAGGTCGTCGAGATACGCCTCGTCGCGACTCTCCAACTCCGCCTGACGCGCGAGCACGTCACAGCGGTGATAATGGATGGCGTGCAGGGTGGCCGCGGTCGGTGACGGCACCCAGGCGCAATTGGCGCCGGCCTGCGGATGGCCGATCTTGGCGTCCATCATGGCGGCCATGTTGTCCGGCGCCGGCCACATGCCCTTGCCGATCTGTGCCTTGCCGCGCAGGCCGGTCTCCAGACCGACATCGACGTTGTTGTCCTCGTAGGCTTTCAGCCAGGGCTGGGATTTCATCTCGCCCTTGGGCAGCATGGGGCCGGCTTCCATGGACGTATGCATCTCGTCGCCGGTCCGGTCGAGAAAGCCGGTGTTGATGAAGATCGTGCGCTCGCGGGCCTCACGGATACAGGCCTTGAGATTGAGCGACGTACGCCGTTCCTCGTCCATGATGCCGATCTTGAGCGTGTTCGGCTGCATGCCGAGTGCCTTTTCGACATGCGCCAGCAGTTCGACCGTGTAGTTGACCTCGTCCGGCCCGTGCATCTTGGGCTTGACGATATACACGCTGCCGGCGCGGCTGTTGCTGTGCGGCCCCTGATCCTTGAGATCGTGCAGCGCGATGGTCGCCGTGCACAGCGCATCGAGGATACCCTCGAAAATCTCGTTGCCGTCGGCATCCAGCACGGCCGGCGTGGTCATCAGATGGCCGACGTTGCGCACCAGCATCAGACTGCGACCCGGCAGGCTGACGGTGTTGCCACCGGGCGCTGCGTATTCGCGATCGTCATGCAGAACGCGGGTGATCGTCTTGCCGCCCTTGTCCAGCGTTTCCTGCAGATCGCCTCTCATCAGGCCGAGCCAGTTGTCGTAGACCAGCGCCTTGTCTTCGGCATCGACGGCAGCGACCGAATCCTCGCAGTCCTGGATAGTGGTCACAGCCGCTTCCATGAGGACGTCCTTGACGCCCGCCGCATGATCCGCACCGATCGGCGCTTCGGCATCGATCTGGATTTCGGCATGCAGGCCGTTATTGACCAGCAGCACCGCCGACGGGGCTTCGGCGTCCCCCTGGAATCCGACGAACTGCTCACTGTCCCGCAGCGTCGTGCTGCCGTTGTCGAGGGCGACTGTCAGCTTGTCGTTGTCGATGACATAAGCCGTGGCATCGGCGTGCGAACCGTCGGCCAACGGGAACGTCTCGTCGAGGAACTGCGCCGCCCAGGCCACGACCTTGGCGCCACGCTTGGGATTGTAGCTCGTTCCCTTCTCCGCGCCGCCGGACTCGGGAATGATATCGGCACCGTAGAGCGCGTCGTACAGACTGCCCCAGCGGGCGTTGGCAGCGTTGAGGGCGAAACGAGCGTTGGTGATCGGCACGACCAGTTGCGGGCCGGGGACGGTGGCAATCTCGGGGTCGACATTCTCGGTGGATACCGTGAAATCCTGGCTTTCGGGGACCAGGTAGTCGAGCTGTTCGAGCAGCGTCTTGTAGGCAGCGGCGTCGAAGTCGTCGCCGCGATGTTCGCGGTGCCAGGCGTCCAGCGTTTCCTGCATCTCGCGCCGGCGTTCGACCAACGACCGGTTGCGCGGGGTGAACTCGGCGACCAGAGCCGCCAGTTCCTGCCAGAAGGCGTCGTTATCGACACCCGTACCCGGCAGAGCTTTCTCGATCAGGTCGTGGAGCGGCTTGCCGATCTGCAATCCTGCTTTCTCTATACGCTGCGTCATAAATCGCCTTTGGTTCCCAACTACCAGCGGATGAACTCGTCCGCCCGAAAAATATAATTGCGAATTATACCAAAAACGTTGTCATACGCAGCTTGTGTACCGGCACCGCGGGCTGCCCGGTGTCGCCACCACAAGCTGATACGCCGCAGTATCATCTGATAGCAGGGGTCACGAATCATCGAACAGAACGCCGATATTTTCGCCCGAACCCGGATAAACATCGCGAGCCTGGCGCATCATGATCAGCTCAACGAGCGGTCGCTTGAAATATCCTCCGAGCCTCGTCGGTTATGCGCACCCATCTGCAACGATTTCGTGTCCGACACAGTCTTTCATCCAAACGTACCGGTCGGTCACCATGCGCTGACGGTACAACAGCGGTTATGCTGAGGGACTCAACACCGGCACCGATGGCCATGCATACGCGTACGCTTTTTTCCACCGTTCTGATTGTCGTGCTTTGCGCCGGCCTTGCCGCCTGCGCATCCAGTCCGCCGGCGCGGCCGACCGCCCCGGCCGGCGCAAACACCATCGCGGTACCCGACAACGACAACAGCCTGGCGCAACAATTGCACGGCAGCCTGCGTGCACGCGGCTGGTCGCTGATTCAATACGATCCCGACGCCTTGCAGGACAACCGCGCCTACGGGCGGCTGGCCCAACGCGCACAATACCGCCTGACGCTGTCGGCAACCCGAATTGGCGCCTGCCGCGATAGTGCGCCGAGCTTTCTCTACAACCTGGCCTTGATCGAGAATCGCTCCGGCGACGTGACGCTGGCACTGACCGGCGCAAGCTGCATTACAACCGCGACCCGGCGTTTTGAGGACGGGCTGGACCGCAACGGCCTCAGAGCGCCGAACAGCTCGGCGAAGGCCAGCAACAACCCGGGCAGCTAATCCAGTGGCGCCTGGGCTCGCAGGCTGGCCGCCAACCCGCGCCTGAAATCACCGAATACAAACGTATAGCCCGTATCCGCAAGCAGACGGCGATTGTCGATCCGGCGGGATTCACGCAGGAACGATAACCGCATACCGGAGAATTCCTGCTCGGCCTGTGCCCAACCGATGCGCGGTGGCGGCGGCAGATCGAGCATCGTCGCCAGCGTGTCCTGGAACATGCCCGGAGTCGTCGGCTGGCCGTCGCTGACGTTGTAGACCGTATGCGGCCAGTGGGCGTTACCGGCCTCCCAGGCGATCGCGGCGAGATCGTCGATATGCACACGATTGCTCCAGGATGCCTCGTCGTCGGCCACAATCGGTGTGCCGGCGCGCAGTCGATCCACCGGCAACCGATTCGGGCCGTAAATACCGGGCGCGCGGAGCACGAAGGCGTGCGCGCAGAACGCGTGGATACGGGCTTCGGCATCGACCCGACGCCGAGCGCGATCCGTCTCCGGATTCACGGGACGGCTCTCATCGACCCAGGCGCCATCGCAGTTGCCGTACACCCCGCTGGTACTGATATAGACCACATGAGCCGGCGCAGGAGCGCCCAGCGCATCCAGAACCCGCTGCATGCGGCTATCCGCTGCGCCCTCGCGCGGCGGCGGCGCGAAATAGAACAAGCGGTCGCACGCCGGCAGTTCCAGCGCGTCCCCGTCCAGGTCCAGGGCTTGTGCCCGGGCGCCCACGGCGCGCACACGCCGCGCGCTGTCTTCGCTACGCACGAGGCCCGTCACACGGTCGCCCGCCGCGACCGCGCGGGCGGCGACCCGGACACCCGTGTCGCCGCAGCCAACAATCAGGCTATGCATGGACATGTTGCAATCAGCGCTTGAGTTCGAGGCCCTGACGATAGGCGGAACGGGCTTCTTCCTTCTCATTGATTTCCTCGAACAGCCGGCCCAACTCGAGCAACGCCTCGGGGCGGGACTGGTTCTTCTGGCTCGCTTCGAAATAACTGCGCGCCCGACCCCATAGCCGATTGCGCAGGCACAACCGGCCCGCCACGAGCAACAGCTCGGGCTCTTCGCCGTATTTCTTGAGCCAGTCCTCGACCGTGGAGAGTTGCGCGGTGCGGTCCTCGCTCTGGAGGTCGCCGAAAGTCAACGCCAGCGACGGGTTCCATTCGCGTTTGAGTACATCGCGGATCACCGCTGCCGCCTCGTCGTCCGCGCCGGCGGCGCGCAGACACTCCACGTACCGTTCCGACATCGCAGCATTCGAGCGCAGACGTTTGGGCACGCGCTTCCAGGTTGTGGTCAATGCGGTGGCATCGGTGCCCTTGCGCCTGAGTGCGTCGTGCCAGGCCTCGACCGCGAGCGCATCGACCCGCTCGGCCGGCAGCGTGCCGTACTTGTACAACGCGGGCAGCAATGCCCGTAGCTGTTCGTAGTCACCCACCTTCAACGCCTGCCCGGCGTAGAGACGCAGCACTTCCGGATGGGCCGGCTCCATCTGGTACAACCGCGACAGGCTCGCCAGCGCCTCGGCACTCTCGCCCTGCTCGGTCTGCACCTGCGCCTGGGTCAACAATACCGCCAGCTCGCTCACACCGCGGCGACCGGCCGCCTGTTCGAGATAGCGATTGCGGTCACCCACGTGGCCCTGGTGCTGGGCGGCCTTGGCGGCATAGAGATAATTCAGCCCCGGCGCCTCGTTGTTGTCGGCCAGCCGCTTGAGCTCGGTCTCGGCCCGCGCCCAGCGGCCTTCCGAGAGCAACTGCAGACCGGCATACAACGACTGACGTGCCTTGCGTCCACGCCGCTGTTGCAGGCGATTGCGCACCGCTTTGGGCAACAATACGCCGCCCACGATCAGCCGCCAGAGGGTAATCAGCAGCCAGAGCGATACCAACAATGCCGCACAGGCGAAAAGCAGCGATGTCTCGACCTGCCAGCCGTCGAACGACAGCAGCAGATAGCCATTGTGGTCGCGGAACACCAGCGCCACGACGACGCCGAGGATGACGAATACGAAGAAGGCCAGCAGCATACGACGCATTACCGGGCGTCCTCGCCGGCATTGTTACCGGCCTGGGACGACTGGTCGCCGCTGTTATTTTCGCTAGTCGAACCGTTATTGTCCGAACGCTGGGCCAGTCGATCCCGCAACGTACCCAGGCTCGACGAGATATCCGGCGCCTGCCAGTCGAGCTTGACGTTACTCATCTGCTTGAGCTGTTCGAGCATGCTCGAGACCTGCGAGTTGCCGGTAGCGTAATGCTGCTTCAGATACTCTCGGGCGGAGGCCAGGCTCTCGCGATAATTCTCGGTCTTGCGCTCCAGCAACGACAAACGCGCGCTACGCAGTTCCAGCTGCAGATTCTGGGTCAGAAAGAACACCTGGTCCGGGGGCATCAGAGCGTTCTGGGTGCCATCGTCGTGACGGATGGTCACCATGCTCGACAGCGCCTGCCCGACCGAATCCACGAAATGCTGCCAGCCGCGGGAGAAATCCAGCTCCGAATCGGCATCGGCGGCGCCGTTGTTGCCGGATTCATCCTGCTGGTACTCGGTGGGCACATCGGATGCCAGTGGCAAATCCGGCACCTGTTCGAGCATCGCATTCAACTTGAGTGACAGCCCTTCGATATCCGGATCCGGTAATGCATCGAGCGCGGCGATCTCGTTGACGACCTGCTTGCGCACTTCGAACAGTCGCGGGTCGCCCATGTCGCTGATCGCGTCGCTGGCCAGCTCCAATGCCTGCTTGGCGGCTTCCGGGTCGTTGTAGAGCTGCAGACGCTGGTTGGCCGCCTGCAGCAACGACTCGATCTGGCGCAGCGCCCAACGATTGCCGTTGCCATCCAGACGCTCGGCCAGGCGTGCATTGCGTGTCTGTGTCGAGCGCAGCTCCTGCTGCAGCGAGGACAGCGTCTCGCTGCGCTGCTTGCTGGTGTCGGCCAGCGACTGCAGGCGCTCATCCAGCTTCGACAGACGCGGCATGACCACGTCCTGCACATTCGACTGCAGACCCTGTTCGACTGTATTCAGGCGCGAATCAACAGAGGCCAACCGCTGCTCGCCGCGATACCAGAGCCATCCCGACACCACAATCGACACGACCGCAATCAGCAACGCCAGCAGACCCAGTATCCAGCCGCCACCGCCACCGCTGCGCTTGGCGGCCGCGTTGCCGGAGGTGCCGGCATTGCCGGAACCACCCGCGCCAGCCGTGCCGGCGGAACGTTCAGGTTGCTTGGCCGGGGCGGACTTCTGGGCGCTGGAGCGCTTGGATTTCTCGCGCGCACGCGCTGCGGCGGCATCCGCTTCCGGCGACAAACGAGATTTTTTCCCGGCGCCGCCCGAAGTGTCCGCCTTGTCCTGACTTTTGCCTTCGCTTTTGGCTTGGCTGCCGCTATCGCCGGCGTCCGGCTCGGCGGCCGCGGCGCGCTTGCGCCCGTCGGCCTGGCTGTCTTCGTGCTTTTCTTCGCTCATTTGGTGGCGGATTCCCCGGGTTCCAGTGGCCGTTATTGTCCGTTGCCCGACCAGACCCGCGCAAGCGCGGCCACGACGCCGTCGCCACTCATTCGATCGGCGATCACTGGCGGGTGGGTCCAGTCCAGGCTGTCCTTGCCCTGTTTTACCACACGCGCGCTGGGCGCCACCAACAGCGTGTCGGCGAGCGCGGCGCGCAGATCACCAACGGCGAGCGCAACGAGATGCGCCAGCGCCTCACCGCTGGTGACCACGATCGCATCGCTGGCCTCGATCAATGTCGTCAGCCGGTGCGCGGGTATCGCCACCGGTCGGCGGCGATAGAGTTCGATCTTGTCGACCTGCGCGCCGCGTTCGGTCAGCGCGTCAGTCAGCCGGACACGCCCGCCCACACCGGACAACAGCGCTACTCGCCGGCCCACCGGCTCGATGAGCGATGGCAGCGCCAGCAATCCATCGCTGGTGGCGTCGAGGTCCGGGCACGCAACAGCACGCCCACTCGCGTTTTCCAGTGCGCCAGCGCTGGCCGCTCCTACACCCAAAAGCGCCCCGGACGGCCTGAAATCGGGCCGCAACCGCCAGGCCGCATCCACGGCGTTGCGGCTGGTGGCGATCAGAATGTCGGCGTTTTCCGCGTCCGCGAGACCGCGCCTGGCCGACTCGACATCCGCAGGTTCCGCAATGGACAGCAACGGCGCCTGAAAAACCTCGGCACCCGCGGCCTCGAGCACGCGCGCCCAGGGCGCAGCCTGATGAGTCGGCCGGGTCAGCCATACCCGCCTGCCAGCCAGCGGTCGCGCGTTATGCGATGCCATGATCCCGCGCGAGCGGCCTACGTGAGATCGGCCAGGATTCGGTCGGCGCCCGCCGCCAGCAGGCGCTCGGCGAGACGATGACCAAGCTCGGCGGCTTCGCCGGTCGGGCCGCTGATTTCATCGCGCACCATCACGCTGCCGTCCGGCTTGCCGACACAGGCGCGCAGCCGCAGGGTCTGGCCGTCGTGCACGGCATGCGCGGCGATCGGCAGATGACAACTGCCTTCGAGCCGCGCATTGACGGCGCGTTCGGCATCGATGCGGATGTGCGTGTATTCGTCGTCGAGTGCGGCGATGTGCGCGGCGGTGGCTTCGTCGTCCGCTCGGATCTCGATGCCCAGCACGCCCTGACCGATGGCCGGCAGACTCTGCTCGGGCGTGAGTTCGCTGCGAATCCGACCAGCCAGCTCGAGCCGCTCGAGCCCCGCACAGGCCAGCAGGATAGCGTCGAAATCGCCGGCATCGAGCTTGCCCAGCCGGGTCTGTACGTTGCCGCGCAGGCTCTCGATCCGCAGATCCGGGCGCTGGTGCTTGACCATCGCCGCGCGCCGCAGGCTCGACGTGCCCACGCACGCGCCCTGCGGCAAGGCATCGAGATTGTCGTAATTGTTGGACACGAAGGCATCCAGCGGACTGCCGGGCGACAGCACCACCGGCAACGCCATGCCGTCGGGCAGCTCGGCCGGCACGTCTTTCATCGAGTGCACGGCCATGTCTGCCTCGTTGGCGGCAAGCGCAGCTTCGAGTTCTTTGAGAAACAGCCCCTTGCCGCCGATCTCGGCGAGCGGACGATCAATGATGCGGTCGCCTTCGGTACGAATCGGCAACAGCACCACCTCGATTTCCGGCAGCGCGGTCTGCAACCGGGCCTGCACATGCTCGGCCTGCCAGAGGGCGAGCTTGCTCTGTCGGGTGGCGATACGAAGCGTTTGCGGCATGGGCGGTCAGCCTGGTCTGAAAACGGAGGATACAAGGATACGTTCAGTAATCCAGCAGAGCACGCACATCGGCCAGGCGCCGGCGACTCACCGGAACTGGCTCCGCGACGTGGCGAATCCGGACCTGCGCCGAGCCCTGGCCATCGACATTCAAGCCGACAATATGCCGCCGCGCGACCAGCGCCTTGCGGTGAACACGCAGAAAAAGTGCGCCGAAGGATTGTTCCAGCGTGAGCAGCGACTGCTCGATGAGCAATTCGCCCTGCAGATGAAAGATCGATGTGTATTTCCGATCGGCCCAGAAATACAGTATGTCCGCCACCGCGACCCGCTCCGTGCCGTCCCGGGTACGGGCAGTGATATACGCCGGTTCCTGCATACGCTCGCTGCCGGCCAGCGCCGAAAGCTGCGCCCGGCTGGGCCGCCGGGCATTGGACAGCGCCGCGGCTAGGTCGTCGCGCCGGATCGGCTTGAGCAGATAGCCGGCCGCGTGGGCCTGATGCGCCGACAACGCATGCTCACTGTGCGCGGTCACGAAAATCACCGCCGGCGGCACATCGGCGTCGGCCAGCGCACGTGCGACCTGCAATCCATCCATGCCGGGCATGTGCACATCCAGCAGCACGGCATCGGGCTCGAGTTCCTCGACTCGTCCCAAGGCGCGCGCGCCGTCGCCGGCCTCCCCGACCACTCGGTACCCCGGAAATTCGTCGATCATTCGCCGGAGGCGTTCGCGCGCCAGCGGTTCGTCGTCGACGATGACGACCTTCATGCTGTGGTGATGTCTCGGGGCAACTGCATGGCAACCATGAATCGGCTGTCGTTCTGGATTACGTTCATACGGGCATCATCGCCATAGCGTAACGCCAGACGGTGCTCGATGTTGACCAGCGCCTGACGATTTCCGGGCACCGACGGCATGTTCGCCGCCAACGGATTGCTTACATGCACATGCAGCCGACTGCCTTGCGTATACGCGGCGACGGTTACCGTGCCGCCATCGGGCAGGCGCGCAATACCGTGACCGATCGCGTTTTCGACCAGAGGCTGCAGGCACAGGGCCGGCAATTTGCACGACCAGGCATCGTCGGCAACATCCACCGTCATCTGCAACCGCGATTGCAACCGCAGCCGCTCGATGCGCACGTAGGCCTGCACCAGCTTCATCTCGTCGGCCAGCGATACCTGCGCCGGGGCATCCGACGCCAGCCGCGCACGCAGCAACTGGGCGAGGTCTTCCAGCGCTGTTTCCGCCTCGCGCGGCCGCACTTCGATCAGGGCCGCCACGCTGTTGAGACTGTTGAACAGAAAGTGCGGCTCGATACGGGCCTGCAGTGCCTCCAGGCGAGCGCGCATTTCCGCCTCGGCCCGATGCTGCGAATCCGCGCGCAACCAGAAATAGCGCAGCGCCAACGCCGCCACCACGGCACAGATGCCCAGATTACGGCTGACAAACTCGATATGGCTGCTGTGTTCCAGCAGCAACGAAAAACCCGAATAACGGCCGGCCACGAACGTGACTTCGGTAATCGCAAACGTCACCGCCAGCAGTACCAGGTAGCTCAGTAGCGCCACGCCACGGCTCGACCGGTGCCCGGCGTATTGCCGGATCAGACACAGCGCCGCCGCACTGCAGATACCGATCCATTGCAGGTAAACGGACAGCAGAAGAAACCGTTGCGGCAGGTCCGGGCCGAGCGACCCGCCGAGCGCCAGCACGGTGGCCACCGCCTGACACACCACGAGCACGCGCAGCACACGGCCACCCGTACAGAAATCCGGTAGAAATCCAGCGGGTTGCGGCGAGAACGGCATGCCACGAGTGTTGGCGGCGCGATGTCAGGCGTCAAGCGCTTCGGCGCTTGCCTGGCGACCGATTGCTATACTCGCTCGCCCAAAAGCCCAGCAACGAACCCACACCATGAGCAGCAGCGACAGTCATCAGACCTGGGGCGGACGCTTCTCCGAAGGCCCGGACGCGCGCGTGGCCGCATTCACCGAATCGGTATCGTACGACAAGCGCCTCGCGGCCCACGACATCCGCGGCTCGGTCGCCCACGCCCGCATGCTGTCGGCCGTCGGGGTACTGACTGCCGACGAATTCGACCGTATCCAGACCGGCCTGCAGGCGATCGGCGAACGCATCGCCGCCGATGATTTCGACTGGGACCCCGCGCTCGAAGACGTGCACATGAATATCGAGGCACGCCTGACCACGGACATCGGCGCGCTCGGCAAGAAACTGCATACGGCGCGCTCGCGCAACGACCAGATCGCCACCGACATCCGTCTGTGGCTGCGCGACGCCATCGACGCGCTGACGGCCGAGCTGGCGCGCCTGCGCGCGGCCCTGATCGACGTCGCCGAACGCGAGGCCGATACCATCATGCCGGGCTTCACCCACATGCAGGTAGCCCAGCCGGTGACGTTCGGCCATCACATGCTGGCCTGGGAAGCGATGCTGACGCGCGACAGCGAGCGCCTGGCCGATATCCGCACGCGAGTGAATCGTCTGCCGCTGGGCTCGGCGGCACTGGCCGGCACCACCTTCCCCATCAATCGTGAGATGGTCGCCGAGGAACTCGGCTTCGATAGCGTCATCGACAACTCGCTGGACGCGGTCTCCGATCGCGATTTCGCGATCGAGTTCGTGTCGGCAGCGAGCCTGATCATGACCCATCTGTCGCGCGCGTCGGAGGAACTGGTGCTGTGGATGAGCCCGGCGTTCGGCTTTGTCGATCTGCCGGATCGCTACTGCACCGGTTCATCGATCATGCCGCAGAAGAAAAATCCCGATGTCGCCGAGCTGGTGCGCGGCAAGACCGCGCGCGTCAACGGCCATCTGGTCAGCCTGCTGACCCTGATGAAATCCCAGCCATTGGCCTACAACCGCGACAATCAGGAAGACAAACTGCCGCTGTTCGATGTGGTCGATACGCTGATGACGAGCGTGGCGCTGTATGCCGACATGATGCCGCATATCGCCGTGCACGCCGATGTCTGCCGCGAGGCCGCGCGCAAGGGTTTCGCCACCGCGACCGACCTGGCGGATTATCTGGTGCGTCAGGGCGTGGCGTTTCGCGACGCCCACGAAATCGTGGGGCTGGCCGTGCAGCACGCCATCGCCCACGACTGCGACCTGGCCGATCTCGACCTGGCCACGTTGCAGGGCTTTTCCCATGCGATCGGCGGCGACGTCTTCGAGGTGCTCACGCTCGAAGGCTCGGTCGCCGCCCGCGACCATATCGGCGGCACCGCGCCGGCGCAGGTGCGCGCCGCCGTCGAGCGGGCACGCACCCAGTTGAAATAGCGTTTACCCGTATCCGGGTAATTCCGGATCAAGTGAACGAAACCAAGGCGTTACAATCTGAATCGGTAGTTTTGAACGCAGGTTGTCGATCATGAAGCGTCGCCTCTATTTCTTGTTGCCCGATATCGAGACCGCCCGCAAGGTCGTGGAAAAGCTGTTACTTGCGCGCGTTACCGAACACGACATGTATGTGGTCGCCCGCGAAGACGCGCACACGCGCGACCTGCCCGAAGCCGGCGTGGGTCAGACCTCGGATCTGGCCGCGTCCGCCGAACGCGGCGTTGCCGCCGGCGGCGTCACCGGCGTGCTTGCAGGCCTGACAGCGATGGCATTTCCGCCGGCTGGAATCGCCATCGGTGGCGGCATCGTGGCCGCCACCGGTCTGGCGGGCGCCGGCTTCGGCGCGTGGATGTCGAGCATGATCGGCATTCGCCACAACAACGCCCGGATTCAGGAATACGAGCAGGCGATCGCCGATGGCCAGGTACTGATGATGGTGGACATCCCCAAGGATCGTATCGACGAAATCGAGCACACCGTCAAGGACAATTACCCCAAGGCCGAAATCGCCGGCACCGACCCGCACAAGCCGGCATTTCCCTAGTCAAACAAATCGCCCCGGGCGCGATAGAGCGCGGAGATATCCTCTTCGCCGTGGCCGGCCTCCATGAGCTGCGCGTAGTCGTCGCGCGTCTGCGCGGATAATGGCAGGCGCCCGCCGTTGGTCTCGGCCATGTGCAGGCAGATGCCCAGATCCTTGTGGTGGTGCTTGAGCTTGAAGCCGGGATCGAACACATCGCGCACCATGGTCTTGCCGCGGTTGTTGACGAACCAGTTGCCGGCCGCACCGGAGCCGACCACATCCACCACCTTGTCCAGCGGCAGATCGAGCGCTGCGGCAAAACGCAGGCCCTCGCAGACCGCCTGGTTGATGCCCGCACACAGGATCTGATTGACCGCCTTGGTCGCCTGTCCGGTCCCCACGCCGCCCATATGGGTGATGTTCTTGCCCATCGCCTCGAGCACCGGCGAGGCCCGCGCGAACACTGCATCGTCGGCGCCGACCATGATCGACAGCGCGCCGTTCTTCGCGCCTTCGGTGCCACCGGATACCGGCGCATCCACGAACGCCGCGCCGGCCTCACCGACCCGGCGCGCGGCTTCGCGTGCGGTATCGCCAGCCACTGTCGAGCAGTCGATGACCACGTGGTTTTCATCCAGTGCAGGCACGATCGCATCGACCATTTCGAGCACATCGTCGTCGGCGCTGACACACATCACCACCGCCTGGACGCCGGCCACGGCCGCTGCCGGCGACGTCGCCACGCGGACGTTGCCGTGCGCCTCGGCAAACGCCTCTGCCCTGGCGGTCGATCGGTTGTACACCGCGGCAAGCAGCCCGGCACGATCCAGGTTGTCGGCCATGCCGTACCCCATACCACCGAGGCCGATGAATACACTTTTCATGATGCGCTCTTGTCCTTGAAATATCCCGATAATGATAAGGTTTAGTCACCATTGAACCCAACAGTGTCAGAGACCTTCCAGATGCGTTTTACCCCGGGCATGCGCCGCGGTCTGATTGCACTGTTCATCATCGCCGTTCTCGGCGCGCTGCTGTGGTTCGTGCCGCCCGTCGCCGCGCGCCATTTCGTGCTGGACTATCTCGACTCCGCGGGTGTGGACGCCACCATCGGCGACGTCGACGCCAATATCCTCACCGGCCATATCGAAATCAGCGATGCCCACGGCGAGGCCGCCGACGGCGACGATTTCGATATCGCGCACCTTGCGGGTACGGTCGATTACTGGCCGTTGTTATCCCGACGTATCCGGCTGTCCCGGCTCGCACTGCGCGATGCCCGGATCGATATCCACCGCAGTGCCGACGACGCGCTGCGTATCGGCGGCATTACCGTGGTGCACGCCAACGACGACAAGCGCGACTCCTCGGGGTGGGCCTTCGGGTTGGAACGGCTGCGACTCGCCGGCTTGCAGGTCATGTACAGCCAGCCGGAAATGAACGGCCGGCCGGCGATCGAGCGCACGCTGCGCCTGCACCCGGGGGCCGCCAACGATGTCATCACCTGGCAACCGAACGAACCCGTGCCGCTGGACGCGGACATGACCATCGGCGACAGCCGCATCCGGCTGGACGGCACGATCACCCCATTCGGCACCGGCGTCGAGGCCGCGCTGGAGGCCAGGACCGAGGGGCTCGACCTCGATCTGCTGAGCCCATTCGCGGGTGCCAGCGGGTTCGAGCAGCTGGCCGGCCAGCTCGACAGCGATGTCCGGGTCGATGCCGCCTATAGCGACGGCAACGGCCTGACGCTCACGATCAACGGCGCCAGCCACTGGCAAAACGCCGCGCTGAAACGCGACAACGGCTTGCATGTCCGGAGCGAGCGATTCGACTGGCAGGGCACGCTCGATCTCGCGCTGCTGCAATCGGGCGACGCGGCCAACCAGATCGACAGCAAGGGCCAGCTGGAAGCCACCGCACTCGAGATCGACCGCCCCGATCGGTTCTCGCTTGCGCAGGCCGAGGGGCGTTGGCAGGGCCAGACACACCTGGTATTCGCACCGCAGGCGACCCGTATCAACGGCGAAGGCGAGCTTCACGCCGGCAAGCTACGCATGGACATCCCCGACGCATGGACCTTCCAAAGCGAGACGTTCGATTGGCAGGGCACGGCCGATGTAACCCTCGCCGAGCTGCTCGGCCAGCGCAGTGATGGCCGCATCGAAGCCCGGAATGCGGATCTGACTCTGCATACCGCACCGCTGACGATCCAGGCCGGCCAGATCGTGTTCGACGGCGTGTACCAGCGGCAACCGGGCGATAACGACAAAGCCCTCGTGCTCGGCGTCGACGGCGCGCTCGACACCAGCACCCTGCGCGCCGTGAACACCCACATCGGCGCCTACTGGGGCGCCGCCGGCAAGGCCAGCACCGGGAAACTGATCGTTGAGGGCAAAAACCGGATACGCCTGGGACGGCTCGAGGCCGACAATCTGCGCATACTCGAGCGCGCCGGCGCCCACAACGATGCCGACCGCGCCGCGATGCTGCAGGCCGACCACGCCGTGGCGGCGGACCTGTCGCTGGACGATCTGCAAGCCTACGGCATCGGCGATCTCGTGCTGACCTACGGCGATTTCTGGTTGGCCCGCGGTGCCGAGGATCCGGGCTCACTGTCGCGCTTTTTCGCTGATGACGATAGCGGCGGCGGCGATCAGCCGGCGGCGTCGGACAACGCTGGCCCCACCCTGCGCATTAGCCAGACCACCATCAACGGCCCGAGCAACCTGCACTACCGCGATCACTCCGTTGACCCGGCCGCCCAGTTGCACCTGACCAATCTGAGCGCGTCGATCGACGATTTCGACACAGCGACGCCCGAACAATCCGCCCACTACACGCTGTCGGCAGACGAAGGCGACTACGGCCATATCGACAGCAGCGGCGATGTTGCGTGGCAATCGGCCAATGGTCCGGACCTGTCGCTGACCGCCCGGATTCGCTCGCTGGCCCTGCCGCCGTTATCCGGCTACATGCAAACCGCACTCTCCCGAAGTGTCGGCCGCGGCACCGCCGATGCCGACCTGGACCTGGATGCCGACAACGGCCAACTCGACGGCACGATCGATGTCACCCTGTCCAATTTCCATCTGGGTGACGGCGGCGGTTCGCAGGTGTTGTCCGCGGTCGGCCTGTCGCTGGACGACGCACTCGCGCTGGTTCGTTCCGAAGACGACACCATCGCCTTTTCGACCGATATTCTGGGCAATATCGCCACCCCGCGTTTCGCAGTCAACAACCTCATCCGGGAAGCCATCTATGCCGGCCTGAGCGAGGCGATCCTGAGCTACTACTCGCCACTGGGTTTGCTCAACGAGGCGCGCAAGCAGCTCACGGGCAACAGCGACGGGCTGCAGTTCGAGCCCATCGGTTTCGATGCCGGGAAAGCGCGCCTCGGCGACGCCCAACGCCAGCAACTAGCCAAAATCGGCACCGCGCTGTCAAAACGGCCCGACGCCCAGCTGACCGTCTGCGGGCACGCGGTACCCGCCGATGCCGACGCGATGTCGCTATTCGGCGGCGAGTCGGTCGATGACGACAACCGCGGGCAATTGCGACAACTAGCGACAAAACGCGCCCAAGCGACGCGCGACTATCTGGCTGCGCGGGAGCTGGAGCCGTCGCAACTGGCGTCCTGCGAACCCCGGGTCGACACCGATACCGACACCCAACCCCGGGCGACGCTGTCGTTCTAGGGTCGTTATAATTCGCCAGGACTGATCCAACCCGAGTATCGATGGCAATGACACGCCGCGCCCGGCGTCTGACAATCGCGGCCGTGCTGCTGGGCGCGTTGCTGGCGATCGCCGCGTTCGTGCTGCCCTCGATCGCGGCGCGCCGGATGGCGCTGCATTATCTGCGCGATGCCGGGTTCAGCGCGCGCATCGGTGATGTCGACGCCAATCTGTTCACCGGCCGAATCGAGTTCGAGAACGCCCAGGGACAGACACGCCAAGGCGACGGCTTCGATATCGGCACGCTTGCACTGTCGCTGAATTATGCGCCGCTGCTGTCGCAACGGCTGAACCTCAACCACGTCGAGTTGCGCGAGTCGCGCGTCGACATACGCCGGTCCGCCGACGGCCGGCTGCGCATCGCGGGTATCGACCTGCAGGCTCTGCAGAGCGACAACCAGAAGCCGTCCGACTGGGGCTTCGGCGTACAGCGCGTTGCAATCGATGATCTGCGACTGAATTACAGTCAGCCCGCCACGGACGCGCAAGAAGCCTTCACACGCGAGCTGGTGGTCAAAAACCTGCATAGCCGCAACATACAAACATGGCAACCCCGTGATGCCATCCCCATCGATGCCACCGTCATCAATGGCGAAGGCCGCATCGCCCTGAATGGCGAGTTCACGCCGCTTGCCCGCCCGCTCACCGGAACATTCGATCTCGAGACCCGGCAGTTCCAGCTGGACACACTCGCACCCGTCCGGCGTCAACTCGGGCTTGCCCGCCTGACCGGCCAACTCGACAGCAATCTACAGACCGATTTCAAGTATGGAGCCGACACGGGTCTGACGCTCGTGCTGGCTGGCAAGGCCGACGGCGGCACCCTGGAAATAGCCAGCGCCAACCACGCCCGTCTGGCCAGCCCTCGTTTGAAATGGCTGGGCAAGATCGAACTGTCGCTGCTGCATACCGACGACACGCCCGATACCGTCGCCGCCGCCGGGCAACTGCAGGCTGAAAGCCTGGCTGTCGGTCAGGCCGACAACTTCGATCTGCACGGCGACCAACTCGAATGGATCGGCACGACACGGCTGACCGGAGCCACAAACACGACGCGTCTCGCGGCCGACGGCAACCTGACCAGCCGTGGCCTGAACGGCAACGTAAGCGGTAGCGCCGATTTCAATACCCGACAACTGGCATGGCAGGGTCAGGCCGCAATCGATCTCGGCGATGCCATGCATCACCACGCCCAAGGTCGGCTGGAGGTCGGCAACACCCACGTCACAACCACCAATACCCCACTGGAATTCGGGGCGTCCCGCATCTCGTTCGACGGCGATTATCTATTCACACCCGGCGCCGCCGATCAGCCGGACACCGCCACCACTAGCGGCCAATTGCACATCGACACGCTGGATATCCGCCGGCCCGGCGTAGTCGATCTGCACCAGGACAAGGCCGAATGGCAAGGCCGGACAACCCTGACCATGGGCGCGTCCGACAACCGTATCGCAACCACCGGCAACCTCACGGCCCACGGCATGGGCGTCGGCCTGGCGGACAGTGCCAGACTCGAAAGCAGCCGGGTTGACTGGCATGGCGATGCGACGGTCATCACCGGTCCGCAGCTGAGCCATCGCGCCAACGGCCGGATAAAAACACGCCACACCCATATCGCCGTACCGAACGCCGGGCTGGACATCGACGCCACGGCAATCGCTTTCGACGGCAGCACCCAGCTGAAACCCGGAAGTACCAGCCAACCCCGCACGATCAGCAGCGATGGCGAGCTGCAGATCGATACGCTGAACGCGAACCGGCCCGGTACATTCGACCTGCAAGCCGACAACGCCAGGTGGCACGGCAACACAACGCTCGCTCTGGCCGGAGGTGCCGGCCCACTCACCACCGATGGCGATCTGAGGGCCGACGCCGTGCGTTTCGCCGTACCCGATACCGCGCGCTTTCGTAGCCGGCGACTCACCTGGCAGGGGCACGCCGCCACGGCCATGACACAACAAGCAGACACCCGTGCCAACGGACGGCTGGGCGCGCGCGGTGCCCGGCTCGACCTGTTCGACACGCCGCTGGCGGCCCGCGCTGACGATATCGTGTTCGACGGCCGTTATCGACAGACCGCTGACGGCATGGCCCGCGGCCCGCTATTGCATGCCGATATCGACGCGCAGGATTTCGAGCTGACCAACACCGCGATCGACGCCGCCTGGGCCCATGCCCGCCAGGCCCATGCCGACGGCTTCGTGCTCGACGGCATCGACACGATCCGCTTCAAGCGGCTGACAACAACGGGCTTGCGATTGCTCGATGACACCGATACGGACACGGCCGTGTTACAGGCAACCCAGGCCACCGCCCGCGATTTCAGTCTGCAGAACCAGCAGGCGTACCGGCTGACGGCCCTCGATATCGAGGGCGCCGGTATCCATGTACGACGCGGCGATGCCGGCATGGGGGTGTTATCGCTATTCCTTGCCAACGACGATTCCGGGGGCAAAAACACGCCAGCGGAGGAAAGCACGCACGCAGACCACTCCCCCACATTCGCGGTCGAGACCATCCAGCTCGCCGGCCCCTCCGTCCATTTCACGGACACCGCCGTGACGCCGGAGGTGCAGGCCGGCGCCAGCGACCTGACGCTCTCCTTGAATGGGCTGGACACCGCTCAACCCAACCGACCCGCGCAATACCGCTTGTCCGCCGACGTGGGCCAGTACGCCCATATCGACAGCTTCGGCAAACTCGCGCTATTCGCCCCCGACGGCGCCGATATGAACCTGGTGGCCTATCTGCGTTCGCTGGCCCTGCCGCCGTTATCCGGCTATCTCAACGCTGCCATGGGCCGCACCATGACCCGGGGCGTCGCCAACGGCACGCTCGATCTGAAGGCCACCAACGGTCAGCTCGACGGCAAGCTGGATGTGACGCTGTCGAATTTCCGTTTGGGCAACGGCCGCAAGCAGAACACCGAAATCGTGTGGGGCATTTCCATGACCACCGCGCTGGCGCTGGTGCGCACCGGCGACGACAACATCGATTTCACGACCCTCATTCTGGGCGATACCACCTACCCGCAGTTCTCGATCAACAATCTTGTGCGAGAAGCGGTACTCGCCGGCACACGCACCGCACTCACGAGCACCTACTCGCCGCTCGGCCTGCTCGAAAAGCTCGGTGACGCATTTCTCGACCTGTTCCAGGATTTGTCTTTCCGCGCGGTTTCGTTCATGCCCGGGCGATTTTATGTGCCGCCCGAGGAGCGCGACTATCTCAGCCGGGTGGTCACCGAAATGCAAGACAAATCGGCGGTGACCCTGACGATCACCGGCTACGCCGTACCGGGCGAAACCGATCCGCTATCGCTTTTCGGCGGCACCATCGACGATGACGGCAAACGCACGAAACTGGAACGACTCGCGCTGGAACGCGCGCGCGCGGTCCGCGACTATATCGCCGCGCGCGGCATCGCAGCCACGCGACTGACCATCGCCGAACCGGTGGTCGATTACCGTCAGAACGCCAAGGCCCGGGCGACGCGGTCGATCGACTGACCGCGCGACCATCACACCTCAGTTTTCGAGCAGATAGGTATAGCCCGAAAGACCGGCTTCCAGCAACGCCTCGCAATCGGCACGCGCACGCCCGCCGAGCCCGGCGGCGGCCAGCTTGCGGCGGTAGGCCGCACGCAGTGCGTCCGGCTCGAAATGCACATAGCGCAGCAGTTCGTCGGCGCGGTCGCCCTGCTCGGCGTCGGCCAGCCGCCAACCGTCATCACTCACTTCGACATTCACCACATCGGTGTCGCCGAACAGGTTATGCATATCGCCCAGATTTTCCTGGTAGGCACCGACCATGAAAATGCCCAGTCGATATGGCTGGCCGGGTTCGAGCGCGTGCAACGGCAGAGTCGCATCCAGACCGTTGTCATCCACATAGCGGTCCATGCGCCCGTCGGAATCGCAGGTCAGGTCGCACAGGCGCGCGTGTTCGGTCGGTGCTTCGTTCAGGCGCGTCAACGGCATCACCGGAAATACCTGATCCAGCGCCCAGACGTCCGGCACCGACTGGAACACCGAGAAGTTGACGAAATACTTGGCGGCCAGTTTTTCCTGCGCGGCGGTCACCGCTGCGCGGCCGTCAGCGCTGGACGGTGTCATCGCCGCCAACGCCCGGTAAACAGCCGCAGCCTCGTGCTCGGCTTCGGCGCGTTCGGACAGGCCGATTTCGCCGGCCAGAAAGCGCGCCTGAATCGCCGCCAGATCGGCGGCCACCCGGTCCAGCTGTCCGCTCGCGGTTTCACGATCATCAAGCGTTGCCGCGGCGGCCGGCAGCGGCGATTCACTGTCGATGACCTGGGTCAGCAATACTGCATGATGCGCGGTCAGTGCGCGCCCGGACTCGCTGATGATCGCCGGTGCCGGCAGATCGAAATCGTTGCAGACCCGGGCCAGCGCGCCCACCACCAGATCGGCGTAATCCGGCACACCGTAGTTCATGGAACAGAACGAGCGCGCGCCCCGGCCTTCGTAGTCCACCGCCAGTCCGCCGCCGACATCCACACAATCCAGCGGCGCGCCGAGCGCCCGCAAGGCGCGGTACAACTGGGCGGTTTCCTCCATCGCTGTGGCGAGTGCGGTGCGGTCGGCGACCTGCGAACCGACATGCACATGCAGCATGCGCAGGCAGTCCGCATAACCCAGCTGTTCGAGCTGGGCCACAGCGGCCATCACCTGTTCCGCCGTGAGGCCGAATTTGGACTTGTCGCCCCCGGTGTTCTGCCAGTGCCCGGCGGCCACGCTCGCCAGCCGAACGCGCAGCCCCAGCGTGGGCCGGAGACCAAGCTCGTCGGCCAGCTCGGCGATGGGTGCCAGTTCCGACGGTTTCTCGACCACGATGTAAACCTCGTGGCCAAGCTGCTGACCGGCCATCGCCAGACGCAGGAACGCACGGTCCTTGTAACCGTTGCAGACAATCGTGCTGCCCGGTGCGGCCAGCGCGAGCACGGCCATCAGCTCGGGCTTGCTCCCGGCCTCGAGGCCAGCGCGGTCGCCGCCGGCAGCGACCAGATGCTCGACCACCGCGCGCTGCTGATTGACCTTGACCGGATACACCACGGTGTATCGCCCGGCATAGGCATGGCGCTCGCGTGCGGCCGCGAAGGCATCGCACAAGCGATCCACACGATCGCCGAGGATATCGGTAAAACGCGCGAGCACCGGCAGCCGCAGGCCGGCAAGCTGGATTTCATCAGTGAGCGCATCCAGCTCGATCTCGGGTGCATCCGGCGCCGGTCGAACCGTGGCGGCGCCGCGCGCATTGATATCGAAATAGCCCTCGCCCCAGGTGGCGACACGGTAGAGAGCACGGGCATCGTCGATGCCCCAGGCCGGATCGTGGTTCATTATAATGGAGCGCTAATCGGCGGACACAACAGGATTCGCATGGTACTGGATCAGAGCTGGTATACAGAGGCGAGCGATGAACTCGGACTGGGTTTTTCGCTCCGGATCAAGGCCAAACTGCACGAGGAACAGTCGCCGTACCAGCGGATAGCCGTCTACGAGACCGAGACTTTCGGCCGGCTGCTGACCATCGACGGACTGGTCATGCTCACCGAGCGCGACAACTTCGTCTACCACGAGATGATGACCCACCCGGCGCTATTCGCCCACGGTAGAGCAAAGAATATCGTGATCATCGGCGGCGGCGACTGCGGCACCCTGCGCGAGGTACTCAAGCACCGGAACGTGGCGCAGGTAACGCAGATCGATATCGACGAACGTGTGACCCGCATCGCCGAACAGTACTTCCCAGCGCTATGCGACGCCAACGACGACCCACGGGCGCAGCTCGCCTTCGCGGACGGCGTGGCCTGGATGGAAAACGCCGATAGCGCCAGCGTCGACGTCATCATCATCGACAGCACCGACCCCATCGGCCCCGCCGAGGGTCTGTTCAACGAAGCCTTCTATCGCCAATGCCGGCGCGTGCTCGCGCCCGGCGGGCTGCTCGTGCAGCAGAGCGAATCCCCGCTGGTACACAGCGAGCTGATCGGCGCCATGCACGGCGGGCTCAGACAGGCGGGCTTTGCCGCGACCCATCTGCTGAGCTTCCCGTTACCCAGCTACCCCACCGGTTGGTGGTCGGCCACGCTCGCCACGCGCGACGGCGAGCCGTTGTCGCTGCCGCCGGAATCCGTGGGTTTCGAGACGTTCTACTACACGCCCGCTATCCATCGGGCCGCATTCGCGCAGCCGGCCTTCATGCAGCGTGTTCTGGATCCGGGCAGCGACGCCTGAACCAACCTAATCCGCCGCTCGATCGACCCCGGCCAATCGGCCGTAATACTGGCCGGTCAACCAGCCAAAACCGAGCAGCAGCACGGCAAACGAGAGCAACGACACGAACAGAGCAATAGCGACCCAGGCCAGCCACGGTAGCGACGCAAACACAACACCGACGTCGTGCAGTCCCTGAATACCCGCCGTCATCATGATGACGGCTGTTGCAAACAGGCACGACACCGAAATGGACACGCCCAGACAATAGAGCGCCAGTCGGTTGCGCTCAGACCGGGTCGGCTTGCGTTGTTGGCGGATCACGAATTGTCGCCCCGAGACAAGCACCGACACGAGCAGCGTCGCCACGGACAGGCCGGTCCCTGAGTCCAGCTGCAGCAAGGCCGCAACACCACCCGCCACGATCAGCGCGACCCCATAGGTCAGCCCGAAAACCGCGACATAACGCGCCAGACCGGGTGCGTCCGGCGATGTTTCGTCCTGCTGCAACATTATGCGGCGTCCCCGGCAAACGCCTGCGCAAAGGCGTCGGACTGATAGAACGGCTCCAGACGATTGCGTACCAGCGTTTCGAGCAGGCCGCTTTCGGCCAGCCCCTCGATTACGGAAGGGACGAGTGCTTCGGCTTCCTGCACCAGCAGGTCATGATCCACGCCAACGTGGCCCAGTAATTCGGCAACCGGTCTGTCGCCGTAGCGCTCGAAATAAGCCGTGACGCCGGCATTGATCAGATCGCCGAGGTATTGGGTTTCCCGCAGCTCACGCCAGACCCGGAGACCGAAATCCACCAGTTTCTGCAGTTCGTCCGAATCCACGACGTCGTCGATCGACAACGACTCGTCGTGGATCCCGGCCCATATTTCGGCCGCAATGGCCCGAATCCGGGCTTCGTCGAGTGACTCCAGCAGCAGTTGCTCGCTACGCGCCAGCGTCTTGGCGGTGTTGTTTTCAATATAGGCGCGCACGCGTTTTTCCACCTGGGCCTCCAGCCCTGGCAGCCGCTTGCTGACCGCGCTCGACGAGCCCTTGATCAGCGACGACACGCCGGGTATGGAATTGATGGCGCCGGTGTCCGAGAAGATATAGTCCTTGACGCCCTGGTAGAGCACATCCGAAGCCAACGCGGTATAAACCGGGCTGTCCAGCGCCCGCTTGATCAGACGATTGCGCAGTTCCTCGAGTTCGATGAACAGACTCACGCCATCGTCGAACAGAGACTCGTCGACCACATCCTGGACCTGGGTCTCGCGGTTCACATCGAGCTGGATCAGATCGTCGGCGATCCGGCCGATCACGCCGGCCAGATGCTCCGGCAACTCCATGTCCAGCGCCAGCCGCTCGGCGGCGGTCGACACGGTATCCGCGGACACCAGCGCATTCAGCGGCGCGCGCTGTGCCCATTGCCAGAGAGCATCGATATCCGCACGCAGGCGCGCGGGTGCTTCCGGCCCGCGCCACTGCGCCATCTCGAAGGCGACGTGGGCCTCGAAGACGGCTGCAGCAGACCGGCTCGGATCATCGGATTCGGTTTTTGATTGGGTCTTGGCTTGAGTCATGAGCGAACAGGGGTTGAAAAAAAGCGAGTCGAGCTTACCCGTTAAAGAAGAAAACAGCGATAGAACGCCATGCAACAGTGACCTATTCGCGCGGATTGAGGCCGACGCGAACTGCCCGCACCGGCAACCGTGTACAACATGGCAAACCGGCAAGGAGCCAGAAGCATGAACGAAGACCCGTTCCAAGGTAAATGGGATCGCATGAAAGGCAAGGTGCGCGAGCACTGGGGCCGACTAACCGACAACGATGTCGAACAGGTCAAGGGCAGGCGCCAGAACATGCTCGCGAAGATTCAGCAGAAATATGGCGATACCAAGGAATTTGAACGCAAGTTCTAGCGGCACAATCCGCAAGCCAAGGCCGGGGCTGGAACGTACCCGGCCACGAGTCTGTTCAAACCAGAGAACACAGGAGAAACAGAGCCACACGACAACCCGGAGGACACGCCATGCAACATGACGACTACGTGACGCGTACCCGGAATCCGGCGCCGCGCAGCTTGCGCCGAGACCCCGTTATCCATGCCGGTCCGGAACACCGCTGGGATGGGCCGTTGGACGAAGTATCGTTGTCCAATTTCGAGCGGGACGGCTTTCTCTGGATCAGGGGGTTCTTCTCGCACGAACGCATGGCGCCGTTCTTTGACGAACTCGCCGATATGGGCGAAGACCGGGACCTGCTCGCCTGCGACGACGTGATACAAGACCCGGATACGGGCGCGATCCGGTCGGTATTCGACATGCATCAGCGCTCGCAGCGTTTTTCCGAGCTGACCCGCGATGCCCGTATCCTGGGCATGGTGCGACAGCTGCTGGGCGGCGATGTCTATATTCATCAGTCGCGCATCAATGACAAGTATGGCTTTCAGGGCCGCGGGTTCGACTGGCACTCGGATTTCGAGACCTGGCATGCAGAGGACGGCATGCCGCGCATGCGAGCGATCAGCGCTTCGATCATGCTCACCGACAACAACGAGTTCAACGGGCCGTTAATGCTCATCCCCGGCTCGCACCATCATTTCGTGCCTTGCCAGGGTGCAACGCCCGACGACAACTGGAAGCAGTCGCTAAAGATGCAACAGGCCGGCGTGCCCAGCACCCGGAACCTGCGTGATCTGGCCGAACGCGGCAGCATCGTCGCGCCCAAGGGGCCACCCGGATCGCTGCTGTTGTTCGAATGCAATACGCTGCACGCCTCCAATGCCAACATCTCGCCGTGGCCGCGCTCGAATCTGTTCTTTGTCTACAACAGTGTCCACAACACACTGCAGCAGCCGTTCGCCGCGCGAAAACCGCGGCCATCGTTTCTGGCCGAGCGCGGTACGCCACAGCCTCTGGAAATGAAAGATCCTCTGGAAAACGGCTTCAAACACAGCGCCTGAACGCGAGCCCGTTCAGGCGCTGGGCCACCCACCCGGCTTTGTCGGCGAGATCACCGGCGCGACCAATGGAGCGACCTATGCCACACCAATGGATTGTAATCGGCGATGCCGCGCAAGCACGGATCCTTGCCCGCCGAGCGGCCAAGTCCAGCCTTACACGGATTGACACCCTCTCGCATGCCCAGAGCCGTGCCCATGAAGGCGACCTGCGGACTGGTGGTAAAGGCGAAGTACACGACCAGAACGGTGCCGGCCTGCATCAGTCGGACCCACAGACCACGACCGCCGAAAAACACGCCGATATCTTTGCCAAACAGGTTGTCGAACGGCTCAAGGCGGGCCTCAACGACAACGCATTCGATGACCTGGTGATCGCGGCCGCCCCTTCTTTTCTGGGCCGCCTGCGCGAGCACATGGACAACCCACTGAACAAATCGGTTGCCCACACAATCGACAAGAACTGGATGCAGCACGACGACAGCAGGATACAAAAACTGCTGGACGATCAACTGGACCGTTGAGCGCTCGCACGGGGCCAGACAACCGACTTCACGTGATACCGAGCTTGCGCCCGATTATGCGCGCTATCACGGACAGACGTTGTCCGGGTTCACACTCCGGCAAACGCCTACCGCGCATACGCGCTCTGTAAATCAACCAGACCATCCACGATCCGGTTCAAGACCGGTTTCCCATGCATGGGCAACGTCTCGATCAGCGCGGCGGATGCATGATGCGCATGAACACGGCCACGCCCAGTCCCCAGGCGCCGTTGAGCGCCAGCGCGACGCCGATGACGTGCATATCCAGATTGTCGGCCAACGGCTGGCCCTTGAGCCAGGCCACCAGCGACAACGCCACCACGCTGGGGCCGATCGCGCCAAGTATGATCGCGCCGACGTAATACCCCGCCGCCAGCGCGCGCCGGATCAAAAACCATAGCGCAATACCCCAGAGGCCGCCCCACAATGCCAGCGACAACACAGCCGGCATACCGACCGGCGGAACCGGCGCCATGTGCCACGGCGTAAACGCCGCGATGTCGTAGCGCGCGAATACCCAGACCAACCCTTGATGAAAGGTGAGCGTGGAGACAAACCCGGCGATGAAAGCCTTGATGATGGCGAACATTATTTTCCCTTGATGAAA
>Ga0206123_10001077_pt1 | contig 26238 bp, 17 predicted proteins | sample Helgoland_Spring_2_FD_160086 | JGI IMG/M metagenome (GOLD analysis project Ga0206123, IMG submission 160086) | Pelagic subsurface seawater microbial communities from Kabeltonne, Helgoland, North Sea - Helgoland_Spring_Bloom_20160316_1 | ecosystem: Environmental > Aquatic > Marine > Epipelagic ...
TATCATTCCCTACTACTACCAGTGCAAATTCTATTGATACAGTTTTTAAAACAGTATCCCTCATTTATAGAAAAATGGTACAGTTTGGGATTGTATCCCTGGATAGGGAGCGTCTCGAGGGGCCTGTGGGGATGGATTCCATTTTCTGTGGGAGATATTTTCTATACTCTGATTATTGTTCTGGCACTTCGTTGGATCTATAAAAACGCTAAGGGTTTTAGGTACGAGCCTGTAAAATTAGTTTTTGAAATTACCGCCCATGTATCTGTGGTCTATTTTATGTTTCATTTATTGTGGGGTTTAAACTATTACAGAGAACCCTTACACCTGTCATTGAATCTTGGTGATTACTACAGCAAAGAGCAACTCATAGATATTACCAACAGGGTTGTTGAAAAATCAAATGAACTACACAACGCACTGGGCTACGCAGATAGCGTGAAGATAGATCTACCTTATACGCAAAAGCAAATGTTTGAGCTGACACAAAATAGCTATGCCAATCTTCAAAAAACTTTTACCAATTTATCGCTACAGCCAACAAGCGTCAAAAAAAGCATTTGGAGTTTAGGACTTACCTATATGGGATACAGTGGGTATTTAAACCCATTTTCTGGTGAGGCACAAGTTAATGGGCTTATTAAGTCATACAAGTTTCCAGTTGTAGCTTGCCATGAGCAAGCGCATCAGTTAGGATATGCAAAAGAAAATGAAGCAAATTTTATTGCTACTCTTGCCGCCATTCACAATGATGACAACTACATCAAATACACTGGGTATATTTTTGCATTAAGATATTGTGTAAATGAATTATCCTACAGAGATAAAGATGTATACCAACAAACACTTCAAACCATACATCCTGGAATTTTAAAAAGCTACAAAGAAATGCGTGACTTTTGGGATCGCTATAACAACCCAATGGAAGAGCTCTCTAAGGCTTGGTATAATCTATTTTTAAAAGCAAACAACCAACCCAAAGGAATTAAAACCTACAGTTATATGGTGGCCCTTATGGTAAATTATTTTGACAATAGATCACTTTAAGGGTAGCCTTTCTGTATTGTTTAAAATTCAATTATGATATTTTTAACTAAGGCCATACACCAATTTGATGTCTTAATGTTATCTTTAATAAAAAAATAAACACAAATCTCTAATCCTATGAAAAAAATCATACTTCTATTGCTTGTACTTTGTATCTCGCATATTGGTATTTCACAAGAATACTTTCCTAAGAATGATGGTGTAAAAGAAAATAGCTCACACTATACTGCTTTTACCAATGCCACATTATTTGTTTCTCCAACAAATAAAATAGACAATGCAACGCTACTTATCAAAGATGGAAAGGTAGTAAGCTCTGGTAAAAACCTTAGCATTCCTAGCAACACGGTTATAGTGGATTTGGAGGGAAAGTTTGTGTATCCATCATTTATAGATCCTTACACAAACTTTGGTGTTGACAAACCAGAGCGTGCCTCAGGGGGTAGACGATCACCACAATACAAAGCATCAAGAGAAGGATTCTACTGGAATGACCATATCATGCCAGAGAAAAACGCCATAGACCATTTTGCCTATGACACAAAAAAAGCCAAGGCAATGCGTAATGAAGGTTTCGGGATGGTACACACCCACAGTATGGATGGTATTGCACGAGGTACAGGTGTTCTTGTAGCGCTAAATGATCAAGCAAACGAGTCAATGCGTATTGTAGATGATGCCCAAGGACAGCACTATTCATTCTCTAAGAGTGTGACCAGCAGACAATCATATCCAGGTTCGTTAATGGGAGCCATGGCGCTACTGCGTCAAGTATATCATGATGCCCAGTGGTATGAAAAAGGAAACATACCAACCAAGGATAGATCATTAGAAGCTCTATTAAAGAACAAAAATAAAGTCTCCATCTTTGAGGCAGGAAACAAAAGCAACAACCTAAGGGCTGCTAAAATTGGAAGTCAGTTTGGAATCAATTACCTGATTGTGGGTGGTGGTGATGAGTATGAGATGATTCAACAAACCAAAGCAACTAATGCTAGTTTTATCATCCCTTTAAATTTCCCAGATGCCTATGATGTAAGCAATCCTTACATGGCTAGTTACTTATCTTTAGAAGACATGCGCGCCTGGAATCAAGCGCCAACAAACCCAAAAGCATTACAAGACAATGGAGTACCTTTTGCCCTTACCACCTTTAAGTCTAAAAAACCAAAAAACTTTACTAAAGATCTTCTAACTGCAATAAAATATGGTCTAGATAAAACAAAGGCGCTGGAGGCATTAACCACCGCTCCCGCAAATATGCTAAAAATAAGTGATAAGGTAGGATCTTTAGAAAATGGTAGATATGCCAACTTTTTAATCACATCAGGACCTTTGTTCGAAAAAGGCACCATACTCTACCAAAACTGGGTACAAGGAACAAAAAGTGTTATCAATCCTATGGACCAAACAGACATCAGAGGCTCATATGATCTTGCTCTTGATGGAGTTAGTTACAGATTAGAGATCGCCGGAGAGGCTTCCAAACCAAAAGCAACCATAACCCAAGGGGAAACCTCCTTTGCTGCAAAACTTACCTACAAAGAGAATTGGATGACCCTATCTTTTACCGATAAGAAATCTAATGATATATACCGATCTACGGCTATTATTGAGAAAAATAAAATGAGTATCTCAGGTAAAGCAATTCTTCCCAGTGGTAAAGAGACCACCTTTACTGCAAACAGAAACATGGGAGATGCCAAGCCAGTTACAGACACAAACAAAGAAATTTCTAGTAGCCCTAGCCTGCGAGATATTATGCCTATAACGTATCCAAATGTAGGGCTCGGAAATAAGATCCAACCTAAGCAACAAACCTTACTGTTTAAAAATGCTACTGTTTGGACAAGTGAAGCAGAGGGTATTTTAAAAAATACAGATGTACTTGTTAAAAATGGTAAAATTTCTAAAATAGGTAAAAACCTGAGTGCAAAAAGTGCTGTAGAGATTGACGCTACAGGAAAACACCTTACTGCAGGGATTATTGATGAGCATAGTCATATTGCTGCGCTCTCCATCAATGAAGGAGGACAAAACTCCTCAGCCGAGGTCACCATAGAGGATGTTGTTGACCCTGAGGATGTAAACATTTATCGCAACCTTGCAGGTGGTGTTACCTCCATTCAAATCCTGCATGGATCTGCAAACCCCATTGGTGGATGTTCTGCTATTTTAAAACTAAAGTGGGGAGAAGATGCAGATGGACTCCTGTATGACAATAGTCCAAAATTTATCAAATTTGCACTTGGAGAAAATGTAAAACAATCTAACTGGGAGAGCTACAGTCGTTTCCCTCAAACTCGTATGGGTGTTGAACAATTGTATGTAAATTATTTTAACCGCGCCAAAGCCTATGATGAATTGAAAAAAAGTGGCAAACCTTACAGAAAAGATGATGAGCTGCAAACCTTGGCTGAAATTTTAAATGGGGAGCGTTTTATAAGCTGCCACAGTTATGTGCAAAGCGAAATCAACATGCTCATGAAAGTGGCTGAAAAATTTAATTTCCGCATCAATACATTTACCCACATACTAGAAGGCTATAAAGTAGCCGATAAGATGGCTGAGCATGGAGTTGGTGGTTCTACCTTTAGTGATTGGTGGGCCTACAAGTATGAAGTAAATGATGCCATACCCTACAATGCCGCTATTATGGCATCTCAAGGGGTGACTGTTGCCATTAATAGTGATGACGGAGAAATGTCTAGGCGCTTAAATCAAGAAGCTGCAAAAACCTTTAAATACGGAGGCATGAGTGAGCAAGAAGCCTGGAAGACGGTAACTATAAACCCTGCAAAGTTATTGCATTTAGACCATAGAGTTGGAAGTATTAAAATAGGAAAAGATGCAGATTTAGTGCTTTGGAATGGCCATCCGATGTCTGTATACTCTAAGGCAGAAAAGACCATTATTGAAGGAAAAACCTACTTCGATTTGGCTCTTGATAAGCAAAAAAGAATCGACATTCAAAAAGAGCGAAATACCCTGATGACCATGATGCTTACCGAAAAAGAAAATGGAGGTAGCACAAAACCACCGATCAAAAAACCAAACAAGAACTTTCACTGTGATACAGAATTTTAATAACCATAGCACGTACCTATTATGAACACTTTAAGACACTTATTAATTGTAATAACGGCTGTAACTGGAGTATCTGTAGCCGCACAACAGACCCCTGCCCCCTCTCAAATGGGAGCAATAACCATTACTGGAGCCACAGCGCATCTTGGAAATGGGAACACCCTAGAGAACGCAACCATCATTTTTGAAAATGGAATGATAACAGCCGTCGGAAATTCAAGCATAACTTCAAAAGGACAGTCTATTGACGCCACAGGAAAACATGTATATCCTGGCTTTATAGCACCTGCAAAATCATTGGGGCTTATTGAGGTAAATGCTGTAAGAGCCAGTAATGATCAAGACGAAATTGGTGATATGATTCCTCACATTAGAAGTATCATTGCCTACAATGCTGAAAGTAAAGTAGTAGAGTCTATGCGCCCAAATGGTGTACTTATAGGCCAAATTACACCTCAAGGAGGTACAATTTCAGGAAGCTCATCTATTGTACAGTTTGATGCCTGGAATTGGGAAGATGCCGCTATTAAAACAGATGATGGCATACACCTTCATTGGCCAAGCACTTACAGAAGAGGAAGATGGTGGGCTGGCGAACCCAGAGGGTACCAACCCAACAAAAACTACACAAAACAAACACAAAAAATAACTAGCTACCTTACAGACGCAAGGGCTTTTGGTACAGGAGAGCATCAAAGAGCTAATGAATCTTTTAAAGCAATGCAAGGGCTCTTTGATGGGTCAAAAAAATTGTATGTGTATGCAGACGGTGAAAAAGAAATCATAGATGCTGTTACACTAAGCAAACAAGCAGGTATAGATCAAATCGTTTTAGTTGGAGCTTACCAAGGATACAAAGTTATTCCATTTTTAAAGCAGCATGAAATACCCGTACTTGTACAACAAACCCATGCACTACCAAAAAGTGCTGATGATCATTATGACCTTCCTTACAAACTTCCAAAACTTTTAGTAGATGGAGGATTGCTTGTTGGACTTCAAAATAGTAGTATGTCTAATTTTCAGACTAGAAACCTACCCTTTTATGCAGGCCAACTTGTAGGACAAGGCATGGATAAAGAAACAGCATTGCAACTCATCTCTGGTAATACAGCAAAAATTTTAGGCCTAGATGAATATGGAAGTCTTGAAGTAGGAAAGAGTGCTACTTTGTTTATTAGTGAAGGTGATGCTTTAGATGTGATGGGAAATAGATTGATAAGAGCCTTTATAGATGGTCGTGATATTTCCCTAGAAACGCACCAAACAGAGTTATGGAAACGTTACATGGGTAAATACGGTCAGAAATAACATTTCATAATATACCTTAAAGAGTTTTTGAAACCTTTATGTACAAAAAAATTGACAGCACCCAAAACAACTTGATCAAACAGTGTTTGTTATTGCTTGATAAATCAAGAGAGCGAAGAAAACAAGGTGTTTTTGTGGTAGAAGGGCAAAGAGAAATACAACTTGCTATAAAAGGAGGTTACCAAATACAGACCCTGCTTTTTTGTGATTCTCTTTTTTTGAATGACATTAGTCATTTTACCAATTCAAATACACAAATTATTGAAATTTCTATAGAGGTATACCAAAAACTAGCTTATCGCAAAACTACCGAGGGAGTCCTGGCCATCATACAAACAAAACAACATGCCTTACACAACCTAGTTTTTAAGAGCAAAACACCCTTACTACTCATTGCAGAAGCCCCAGAAAAACCAGGTAATATCGGCGCTTTGCTTCGCAGTGCAGATGCCGCAAATCTAGACGGATTTATTATTGCCAATCCCAAAACAGACCTGTACAATCCAAACATTATACGAAGTAGTGTTGGTTGTTTGTTTACCAATACCATAGCAACGGGGACCACTCAGGAAATTATTGATTTTCTAAACAACAAAAACATACGCCTTTTTAGTGCTATTTTACAGGAGTCCAAACCCTACCATCTGCAAGATTTTACAAAACCAACCGCTATTGCTGTTGGTACAGAAGCAACAGGTCTATCAGAGATTTGGCGCAGTCAAAGCGTTCAAAATATTCATATACCCATGCAAGGGGCTATAGATAGTATGAATGTATCTGTGGCAGCTGGTATTTTGATATTTGAAGCCAAAAGACAACGAGGTTTTTGATGGGTTGTTGAACAACAGCATATTGCCTTTCTTTTTTTATTTAAAAATTAACTCGTATTATTTTTTTTGAAAATTGGAATTTGTATTTTTAATCTATGGCAGAAATTGATACAGAGCAGGAGAACAAAGCTATTGCAAAACAATACAAAGAGCTACTTAAAGTAAGTTATCGTATTTTATCTAAAGAAGATAAAAAACTCATACGCTCTGCTTTTGATGTAGCGGTAGATGCACACAAGCAGCAGCGAAGAAAAAGTGGCGAAGCTTATATTTTTCATCCAATTGCCGTTGCAAAAATAGTTGCTAGTGAAATTGGATTAGATGCCACCTCTATTGCCGCTGCCCTGCTCCATGATGTTATTGAAGACACCAAATACACCGCTACAGATCTTGAACAACTCTTTGGTGAGCCAGTTGCACGCATCGTACAAGGATTAACAAAAATTTCTAAAATGCCTTATGAGGGTGATGTGTCTTTGCAGGCAGAGAATTTTAGAAAAATGCTTTTAACTCTTAATGAGGATATAAGAGTTATTATCATAAAAATTGCAGACCGGTTACACAACTTGCAAACCATGGATGCAATGCCAACCTACAAACAAGAAAAAATTGCAAGCGAAACTCTTTACATATACGCCCCAATGGCGCATCGCATTGGTTTGTATAAAATTAAATCTGAGTTGGAAGATTTAAGCTTAAAATATACAGAGCCAGAAATATATAATGATATTTTAAGTAAAATTAAAGACAGTAAACAAGAACAAGATGCTTACATAAGAGCCTTTTCGAAAACCATTAAAAATGCTTTAAATTCAGAAAATTTAAACTATCAAATAAAAGGAAGACCCAAATCAATCTATAGCATACGTAGAAAAATTGTAGCTCAAAATGTTAGTTTTGATGAAGTGTATGACAAGTTTGCGGTGCGAATCATTTACAAAAGTGATCTTGAAAATGAAAAATTCTTGGCTTGGAAAATATATAGTATCGTAACTGATAACTTTCGTCCAAATCCCGTGCGGTTGAGAGATTGGATATCCTCACCAAAATCTACAGGATATGAGGCGCTGCACATTACTGTAATGGGGCCAAAAGGCAAATGGGTTGAGGTACAAATACGTAGTGAGCGCATGAATGAAATAGCTGAAAAAGGCTTTGCTGCTCATTATAAATATAAAAATGTACAAAGTGATGACGGAGGTCTTGATCTGTGGCTCAATAAGTTACAGGAAACTTTAGAGAACCAAGATATTAGCGCAGTAGATTTTGTAGAAGAATTTAAACTCAGTTTATACGCAAAAGAGATTTTTGTGTTTACACCAAAGGGTGATTTATATTCATTACCAAAGGGAGCCTCTGCCCTAGATTTTGCATTTCATATTCACACAGAAGTGGGCATGCATGCCAGAGGAACAAAGGTCAACGGAAAATTAGTACCCCTGAGTCATCCCCTGCAAAGTGGAGACCAAGTAGAGGTCATAACCTCCAATAATGCAAAGCCTACGGCCAACTGGCTGGATTACGCCTCTACTAGTAGAGCGCAAACGAAAATTAAATCTTCTCTCAAAGAAGAACGCAAACAAATTGCCAATGAGGGTAAAGAAATATTGCGTCGAAAATTAAAATCACTAAAAATTAGTCTGGATGATAAAACAATCAACCAGTTGGTACAATTTTATAAAGTAAAAACAAGTCTTGACTTATTTTTTAGAGTAGGTGCGGGTATCATAGACAATAAACAACTAAAAGATTTTGCAGCCTCAAGATCTAATGTGTTGGTGAGTTTTATCAATAATAAAATTAGGAAACAACCCAACCCAAACGAGGTTAAAAAAGAGGAACTAACAGAAAAATTTGATCAGTTGGTCTTTGGAAAGGATGAGCAACAACTAGATTACAAAATAGCAAGTTGCTGTAACCCAATAGCAGGAGATGATGTATTTGGTTTTTTAACTGTCTCTGAAGGAATTAAGATTCATAAAAAAAATTGTCCAAATGCCGTGCAACTTCAGGGTAGTTTTAATTACAGGATTCAAAAAGCAAAATGGATAGACTCATCCCAAAGAGATTTTAAAGCTGAATTACTGATTACGGGTATTGATGGATTGGGCCTTGTTAATAATGTAACAAAAGAGATTTCAAATAATTTAAATATTGACATGAAACGGGTTCACTTTGACACCGATGATGGCATATTTAAAGGGAGTATTGTTGTGGTGGTTAAAAACAAAAATATTCTTAATAACTTAGTTCAAAAGATTAAAAAAATAAACGGAATTGATAAAGTAACTCGTTTGTAATTTTGCTATTTTTGACTGGTGCAACAGCACTGAACTAGGGGTCTGTTTTAAATAAAACCTATAGCTAAGGTAACCAAATAGATGCTCTAACATTACATGTATATAGCCAAGCGATTCATTGCCAAACCATGAGTGCAAAAACTAAAGCAAACAATCAAGATATTGTTAAAAATGTATTTACCGCATTTTTAGAAAAAAAAGGGCACCGCAAAACACCTGAACGCTACGCTATACTCCAAGAAATTTACGATCAAAAAGAGCATTTTGATATCGAGGCTTTGTATATCATAATGAAAAACAAGAACTATCGTGTTAGCAGGGCAACATTATACAATACCATAGAATTATTATTGGAATGTATGTTGGTGAGAAAGCATCAATTTGGACAGAATCAAGCTCACTATGAAAAATCATATTTTGACAAACAACACGATCATGTCATTCTAGACAATGGAGAGGTCATCGAATTCTGTGATCCTAGAATACAAAATATTAAAAAAACCATAGAAGATGTTTTTGATATTAAAATATCCAAACACTCGCTATATTTTTACGGAACAAAAAACACAACCAACCCAGAACAATAGGGAACTAAATAACAATTATGGCAGTAGATTTACTACTTGGATTACAATGGGGAGACGAGGGAAAAGGAAAAATCGTCGACGTACTTACAGCAGATTATGATATCATTGCTCGCTTTCAAGGGGGTCCTAACGCAGGGCATACCCTAGAGTTTGATGGTATTAAACACGTTTTAAGAACCATCCCTTCAGGAATTTTTCACAAAACAGCCATCAATGTGATAGGAAATGGTGTGGTAATTGATCCCGTTGTTTTTGTAAAAGAATTGGAGGCCTTAGATCAATTTGACATTGACTACAAAGCCAAATTGATTATTTCAAGAAAAGCCCACCTTATTTTACCAACCCACAGACTTCTAGACGCAGCTAGCGAGGCCAGTAAAGGAAAGGCAAAGATTGGCTCTACCCTAAAAGGTATTGGGCCAACCTATATGGATAAAACAGGTAGAAACGGAATTCGTGTGGGTGATCTAGAATTGAAAGAGTGGAAAATAAAATACCGTCAGTTGGCAAACAAACATGAGGCTATGATTTCCTTTTATGATGTAGATATCCAATACGATTTACAAGAAATGGAAGCAGAATTTTATGAAGCTGTAGATCGCCTTAAAGAATTAACTTTTATTGACAGTGAACAATATTTCCATCAAGCAATCAAGGCTGGAAAAACAATATTGGCTGAAGGTGCACAAGGATCACTACTTGATATTGATTTTGGTACCTATCCATTTGTAACTTCTTCAAACACAACCGCAGCCGGTGCATGCACCGGCCTAGGAATTGCTCCCAACAAGGTAAAAGATGTGTATGGAATCTTTAAAGCCTATACCACTCGTGTAGGATCGGGTCCATTCCCCACAGAGCTTTTTGATAAAGTAGGTGCTCAGATGGCAAAAGTAGGACGTGAATTTGGAGCTGTAACAGGAAGACCAAGACGCTGTGGATGGCTAGATTTGGTTGCCCTAAAATATACCTGTGAGGTAAATGGAGTCACTCAGTTAAATATGATGAAAGGAGATGTACTCTCGGGATTCAGTACCCTAAAAGTATGTACAGCATACAATTACAAAGGAGAAACTATTACCCACCTACCTTTTAACATCGAGCCAGAAAATGTAACCCCAGTCTACACAAGTTTTCCTTGTTGGAAAGAAGATCTAACAAAGATGAGAAGTGCATCTGAGTTTCCAAAAGAGCTGAACCAATACATCGATTTTCTAGAAAAGCAGCTAGAGATACCTATTCAAATAGTTTCTGTAGGTCCCGATAGAACCCAAACAATACACCGTTAAAAAGAAGCTTCAACATATAACACTCATGCTGATACTCCTAATTACAGGAGCTCTAGAGGCACAACCTAATCAACAAGCAGAAAAAACTAAGGTTGATATTCAGTCAGGATATTTAGAGAGAAAGCCAGAATTACCGGATGCTTTTATATATACCAAAGACACAGAAGGCCAAGTGTATATCATACATCAAGGTATACAAATGTGGTGCAATCAAGCCTATGTGTATTTAAAAGACAACTTTGTAAAGGCCTATGGGGAGGTTAAAATCAAACAAGGGGATACTATTTCAATGCAGAGTAACTATGCAGAGTATAACGGAAATACACAGTTTGCATTTGCCAGTGGTGCTGTTATTTTCGAGGAACCCAAAACTACCTTACAAACAGACACCCTATATTTTGACAGAATAAAACAAGAGGCTTACTACAGAAGCGGTGGTACTGTTACAGATACAGCAAGCACACTTAATAGTAGAATTGGACGGTATTTTGCTACATCGAAAAACTATCAGTTTAACAATCAAGTTAAAATTAAGAACCCTAAGTATACGATTAACTCACAGCAACTTGACTTTTATTCACAAACAGGAGCAAGCTACCTCTATGGTCCTTCTACCATAGTAAGCGACTCGAGTACTGTATATTGTGAACGTGGTTTTTACAACACCAGAGAAGACACTGGCTATTTTGTTAAAAATTCTAAAGTAGATTACCAAAGTAGGACACTCTATGGAGATAGCATTTACTTTGATAGAAATAAAAGTTTTGCTTCTGCAACCAACAACATTAAAGTAATAGACACTACTAATCAAAGTATTGTTAGGGGTCATTATGCAGAGGTTTACCGACAAAAAGATTCTGTTTTTATCACCAAACGAGCAGTTGCCGTAAGCCTCCAAGAACGTGATTCTGTATACATCCACGCAGATACATTACAAATTACTGGTAAACCAAACAATCGAATTCTTAAAGGATTTTACAAAGCACGCTTTTTCAAACAATCAAGCAATCCAGAGCAGATTCCTACCAGTGGTACTTGCGACTCTATATTTGTGAATCAGAAAAAGGGAATTACAAAACTTATTGATCGCCCCGTGCTTTGGACTGGAGAGAACCAAATGACTGGGGATACCATCCACCTTATCAATAATACCAGAACCCAGCAGCTTGATACATTAAAAGTGTTTAACAATGCATTTTTAATTCAAAAAGATTCTTTGGGATATAATCAAGTAAAAGGAAAACGCCTGATTGGTCTGTTCACAGACAATGAGCTAGATACTATAAATATTGATCAAAACGCACAGGTAATTTATTTTGCACGTAATGACAATGACGAGCTAATTGGTATAAATAATACCGTATCAAGTGCCATACAAATGTATATGGGAAATCAAGAAATTGAAGGAATCCGATTTATAAAAAAAGGAACTGGGAAAATATATCCTCTCTCAAAGATCCCTCCAGAGGCAAGAATATTATCTGGTTTTCAGTGGCGTGGACAAGAGAGATTGCAAAATAAAGAAGCCATATTTGATGGCAAACAAGCGCCTGTACTTCCAAAAATAAAAGGAATACCACTTCCAAAATTTCAAGAAGCTTTTTTTGATGAAAAAAATCAAGATTCCTTACAGATTCCTCAGGCCTCAAAGCTCAATGCTGAAGTTTTTAAAAATAGGCCGCAAGACACTCCATTGCAGCAACCTTTAAAGAAAAAACCCAACAACAAAGCTCAAAAGGATAATCTAAAACCCAATAATTTTTAATTTATTTGTGAAGGAGTCTAAGCACTTCAAAACACCATTATTTGTCTCTACCATTACACAAGCTATACTTTGAAAAAGGATTTTTACAAACACCAAACACAAACCACCCCAAATCCACTGGCTATGGAAATTTCTCACGCCAAAGGAAGCTATATATATGATACCAAAGGAGCTGCACATCTTGATTTTGTTGCAGGGGTATCTGCCTGTAGCTTGGGACATTCTCATCCTAAGGTTGTAAAAGCCATTACAGCGCAAACCCAAAAATACATGCATGTAATGGTGTATGGTGAATATATCCAAAAACCAGCCGTTTCTCTTACTAAACTCTTAGCAAAACACCTACCCGACCCATTAGAGACCACCTATCTCGTAAATAGTGGTACAGAAGCCATAGAAGGTGCCTTAAAACTTGCCAGAAGAGCAACGGGTAGGTCAGAAATTCTGTACGCTCATCTTGCCTATCACGGAAACACAATGGGAGCCTTAAGTGTCATGGGGTATGAACAAAGAAAAGAAGCTTTTAAACCCCTACTACCCCATTGTCGTGCTATTTTATTTAACTGTGAAACTTGTTTGGAGCAAATTACAAATAATACCGCAGCTGTGATACTTGAAACCATTCAAGGGGGTGCTGGTTTTATTACACCAGTTGCTGAATATTTAAAGAAAGTTAAAGCTAGGTGTCAACAAGTAGGTGCTCTTTTAATTTTGGATGAAATACAACCTGGATTTGGCCGTACAGGGAAACTCTTCGGATTTATGAATTACAAGGTAGTGCCAGATATTCTAGTGATGGGAAAAGCAATGGGTGGCGGGCTACCTATTGGGGCTTTCACAGCTTCTAAGTCTCTTATGGACCTATTGCATAAAAAGCCAAAACTTGGACACATAACCACCTTTGGAGGCAACGCAGTGATTGCATCGGCTGCACTAGCAACACTAGAAGAAATAACCCAAAGTTCTTTGATGCAACAGGCCTTGGAAAAAGAAACCTTATTGCGAAGTTTACTGGTTCATGATAAGATCAAAGAAATTAGGGGAACTGGTTTGATGTTGGCCCTTATCATGGAGACTCCCGCTATTGCAAATAAAGTAATCTTAACATGCAAAGACAAAAATTTAATTTTGTTTTGGTTGCTCTTTGAACCTAGAGCCATTAGAATTACACCCCCACTCACTATATCTACCGCAGAAATTAGAGAGGGATGTAGTATCTTAACCCAAGTGCTTGATGAGTTATAAGTTCTAGAAATTGCTTTAATTCATTGTTTTTCATTTGGTTACAGGCCTGTGTAGGCTGTTAACATCTCGTTAACAACAATCGTAGCATATCTTAAGAGCTGTCAATATCCTCACTATCTTTATTTAGAGAAATCTATAAATAACTACGTATGCAATTGCCTACCCCAGACGAGCATAACAACGTATCTCTTAGCAAGTTTGAGTCTATGCTCAAGACCAATAATATTCTCTTTTTTGATGCAGATCAATTTGAGGAAATTATCAATCACTATCTTGAAAATGGTAAAATAGCTCTGGCCAAAAAGGCAACTAAACTTGGCTTACAACAACATCCAAGCTCTACTACCCTGAAATTATTTCAAGTTGAAATGTTCATCTTTGAAAATGAGCTTGATATTGCAGATTTGTTATTAAATGAATTATACCAAATAGAGCAATCTAACGAAGAAATATACATTCAGAAAGCAAATATTCTCTCTAGAAGAGATCAACACAATCAGGCCATTGTATTACTTAAAAAAGCACTAGACATCACTTTAGAGCAAGGTGAAGTTTTATCTTTAATAGGTATGGAGTATTTATTTTTAGAAGATTATGAAAATGCAAAAGATTACTTTATAAGGTGTTTAAAAGATCAAAAAAATGAGATCCACACAGATTATTCTGCCCTTTATAATGTCATCTATTGTTTTGAGTATTTAGAACAAAATCAAGAAGCTATAAATTATTTAAATGTCTTTTTGAATCATAATCCATACTCTGAGGTAGCTTGGCACCAAATAGGAAAACAGTACAGCATTTTAAAACAATACAAAAAAGCATTGGCATCCTTCGATTTTGCAATTATTAGTGATGATCGCTTTATTGGTGCCTACTTAGAGAAAGGCAAAGTACTTGAAAAAATGAAACGCTATGAAGAAGCCATAGAGTGCTTTATCATTACCCTGGGTCTTGATGACCCTACCTCCTTCGCCCTATTGCGTATTGGCGCATGCTATGAAAAAATCAATAACGATGAAATGGCCTTACAGTATTACACCAAGTGTGTTGAGCAGGATGGACTTTTGGATAAAGGCTGGATTGCAATTACCGATTTTCATTACAAGAAGAAAGACTATAAAAAGGCACTTTACTTTATAGATAAAGCTATCAATATAGACTCAGAGAATGTATTGTACTGGAAAAGATATGCCAAAATAAATAAAAAACTCCAATGGTTTGAAGAGGCTGAAATTGGTTACAGAAAAGCATTAGAATATGGCAACTATGAGCAAAACACTTGGCTTACTAGGTGTGATATATTAATTAAACTTGGGGAGTTTGAAGGGGCCATACATAACCTAAACCAAGCAGCAGAATTTTATCCAGATTCTGCAGAAATTGAATTTAGGCTTGCAGGGCTTTATTACGATACTTACAAAGAAGATATTGGCGCATTTCATCTTAGAAATGCCCTTGATATTGAACCGGAATTTCTGCTTATTTTGGAAGAAATATTTCCTCACATTTTAGAAAAAACAAGTGTGAAAGAAATTATTAATAATCACAAAAAAACTACCCTTTAATCTGTATTTTTGGGCGTAAAACATCCCTTGTATGCCCAAACGCAGTTTTAAACAATCCTTATTAATTACCCTCAAAGGTATTGCCATGGGCGCTGCAGATGTTGTTCCAGGAGTCTCTGGAGGTACTATCGCATTTATTTCTGGTATTTATCAGGAGTTGATCTCTACGATACATTCTCTAGATTTTGGTATTTTCAAATCCTTAAAAAAAGAGGGATTTAAAACCGTTTGGCAGCAATATAATCTTGGTTTTCTTGGGGCGCTATTTACTGGAATTGCCATTAGTGTTTTATCTCTTGCAAAATTAATAACCATGCTGCTAGGGACCTACCCTATTTTAGTGTGGTCTTTCTTTTTTGGTTTAGTGTTAGCCAGTATTATATACATTGCTAAACAAATTACACGCTACAGCCCCAAAGCTATTATTGCACTTATAATTGCCACGGTACTATCTTACAGTATAACACTGGCTCAGCCTATTGCAGATACAGAAAGTATTTGGTTTTTATTTCTTGCTGGGTTTATCGCCATTATTGCAATGATATTACCTGGTATTTCTGGAGCGTTTATACTGCTACTCATTGGGGGATATACCGTTGTTATTGGTGCTATAAATCAGTTCACAGAGGCTTTAAGTACATTTAATTGGAGTAGTCTTGGTAATGCCCTTTTAAAAATTGGAGTCTTTGCAGTAGGTGCTGTTGCTGGCCTTAAAGTATTTTCTGGGGTATTAAACTGGATGTTTAAAAATCATAAAAACACGACTCTTGCTGTTTTAACAGGATTTATGATTGGGGCGCTTAATAAAATTTGGCCCTGGAAAGAAGTCTTACAATACCGTAAAAATAGTCATGGAGATAAAATACCGTTTTTAGAAAAAAGTATTTTTCCTGATAGTTTCCAGGGAGATCCTAAGGTCTTAGAAGCAATTTTATTTATGCTTGCTGGCTTTATGATTATTTTTCTGATGGAATACATTGCAAATAAAAAAAGCCCTAACTAATCTATTGCTGTGAATACCAAGAGAAATACCCAAGATAAAGTATGGTTAATCCTTAAAGGGATTGCCATGGGAGCTGCCAACAAGGTTCCTGGAGTCTCTGGAGGACTCGTGGCATTTGTAGCTGGATTTTACGAGGAATTCATTTACTCGCTTCAAAAAATAAATAGAACCGCTCTTACATTAGTTCTAAAGGGGCGTCTGAAAAGTTTTATACAATACACAAATGCGGGTTTTCTGAGCCTGCTTTGTCTTGGGATGTGTATCAGTTATTTCAGCGTTTCAAAAATACTTGATTACCTGTTACTTGAATACGAATTGCAGGTATGGAGCACTTTCTTTGGGATGATCATAGGTTCAATACTATACATAACTAAAAATTTCGGAGCCTGGAACAGAAGATATATTGCGTATTTGATCTGTGGTATTATAGCAGGTATCGCTATTAGTTTTTTAGAACCCGCAAGAGAAAACGATAATCTAATATTTGTTTTTTTATGTGGAATCATTGGAGTATCTGGGATGACACTACCGGGGCTTTCTGGCTCCTTTATATTGATTATTTTAGGTAATTATGTACTGCTTTTAGTAGACGCAGTGAATGCTTTGTTTGACACTTTATCTGAACTAGTAGTGGGAGATTTTTCTTTTAAATATGACCATCAACGTGTAAGACTGCTAAAGGTGTTGGTTGTCTTCTCATTGGGCTCTGTGACAGGATTAATATCCTTATCTCAACTGCTTGGATTTGTATTAAAAAAATATAAAAAAGCCACCTATGCTGTAATCATAGGGTTTATCTCCGGTTCATTAGGTGTGGTGTGGCCCTGGAAAGAAAAAATATATAGCCGTAACGCATTAGGAGACATTAATCTGGATGCAAATGCAAGAGAAATTATTACAGGGTATCATAGGTATTTCCCTACAGAGGTTTCCTGGACTACCGTTTTCGCGCTATTTTTTATCATTTTAGGAATTTTTGGAGTGCTTAGTATCAATTGGTATCACATTTATAAAAAACAAACCAATGGCTAACTACGGACTCATTGGAAGAAATATAGCCTATTCTTTTTCTAAAAAATTTTTCACTCAAAAATTTAAAAAAGAAAAGCTGTCACATAGCTACCAAAATTTTGATATTAAAACTCTTGATGGATTTAAAAAAATAGTACAAGATGACTCTACCCTAAGAGGTTTAAATGTAACAATCCCTTTCAAAGAAAAGATCATACCCTATTTAGATAATTTAGATAATCAAGCTAGAGCTATTGGAGCAGTGAACACCATTAAAGTGCTAAAAAACGGCACCTTAATAGGTTACAATACAGATCATTATGGTTTTAGTAAAGCCCTGAGCTGCTACCCAGATATTAGAAATAAAACAGCTCTTATTCTTGGTAATGGAGGCGCTGCAAAGGCCATCAAATACGCTCTTGATGGCTTGGGATACAGGTATACAACTGTTTCAAGAAATACAACCAAGGATACTATTACCTATAAGCAAATTACAAAACAAGTCATAGAAAACCACACCCTTATTGTAAACACAACTCCATTAGGGGTGGCTCCAGATATTTTAGAGTCTCCAGAAATACCCTATAATTATATCACTTCAAAACACTTCTTGTTTGATTTGATATACAATCCCGGGCAGACTACTTTTTTAAAACACGGACTTTCTAAAGGAGCAACAATAGCCAACGGTAGTATGATGTTAGAGTTTCAAGCCCAAAAAGCCTGGAATATTTGGAATAGTTAATAAGAGTAGGCGTGTTCAATAAGCATATATACACTTGGCAATCTTAGAGGGAGTTAGTATATTGAGCCCTCAAAATAATGAACCTTAACATTGCAAAATATGTCTGACCAGATTAATTCTACACAACAGGATAACTCGCCAATTGAAAAAAGTGGCACTACCCCTCAAGCTACAAACAATCAAGAAGAAACTACAAAACAGATGTCTTCTGAAAAAGCAGAACCCGCTGGCCAACAACCAACCAAGGTGGTAGATACAATGGCTGAAGAAAAGTTGGTTTCTACCCAAGAAATTACAGAAGAGCTGGAGGTTGAGAGCTCTGATGCTATGCCCCTTGCAAATACAGTCATAGAAAATGAGCCTGTAGACTACAGTAACTTAAGCCAATTAGAACTCATAAGTGCACTAAAGAATCTAATTGCAAGTGGATCAATAGAGATTATTAAAGGCCAGGTAGAAGATATAAAAGCAACGTTTACCAATTTATTTGAGCAAGAGCTTACGCAAAAAAAAGAGGCCTTTGTTAGCCAAGGGGGAAACATCATAGATTTCCATTATACCTCTGCAGATAAAAAAGCCTTTACTGATGTTTTTTATGAGTACAAAACAAAACGAAATGCACATTTTAGAAAACTAAAGCAAGATTTGGAAGGAAATCTTCAAGTAAGAAACCTACTCATTGAGGAGATTAAAGGGTTGTTAGACTCTAAGGAAAGTGTAAACAGCAACTATAAAAAAATTAAGGACATACAAGAGCGTTGGAAACAAGCTGGTGCCATACCAAGAGATAAATATAATACGGTATGGAATAATTACCATCATTACATGGAAACCTATTATGATGCCTTACAACTAGATAGAGAATTTAGAGACCTTGACTTTAAGAACAACCTTGAAGAAAAACAAAAGCTTATTACACGCACACAAGAACTTGCAAAAAAAACAAATATAGATAGCGCCTTTAGAGAATTACAGTTAATTCATAAACGTTGGAAAGAAGAGATTGGACCCGTAGCAAGGGAGATTCGTGAAGAGTTGTGGGAGACCTTTAGTGCTGCCACAAAAATTATCCATGATAAAAAAATGGCTGCAGAGGCAGCTTTAGAGGAAACATTTGTTGAAAATCTCTCTATTAAAAAAGAACTTATTGGTTTGATAGACAAAGTGAAAGCAGAAACAGCAGCTACTCATAAAGCATGGCAAAGTGCAATCAAACAAGTACAAGAAATTAGAGATGTGTTTTTTACTGTAGGGCGTGTTCCGAAAGATAAAAACAAAGAAATCTGGGCTGCCTTCAAGGATGCTACAAATAGCTTTAATAAAGCTAAAAATGATTTCTATAAAGATCAAAAAAATACCCAATACGATAATCTTGAGCAAAAAAGAAAACTCATCAAACTTGCCCAGGAACACAAAGACTCAGAAGACTTTGAAAAAGCTACTCCCCTGTTCAAAAAAATACAACATGATTGGCGCCAGATTGGTCATGTTCCAAGAAAAAATAGCGATGCCATTTGGAAAGAATTTAAAGAAGCTTGTAATTATTATTTTGACAGGCTTCACGCTTTAAAAGATCAAGAAAATAAGCAAGAAATTGAACATCTGAAAGAAAAACAATCCCTACTGGATGCTATGAAAACTATTTCTTTGTCTGGAGATCACAAAAAAGATATTCAAACCATTAAAGCTACCATATCCAAATGGAAAACCATTGGACGGGTTCCGTTCAAGAAAAAGAGCATAGATCAAAAATTCAATAAAGCATTAGATGCCTTGTTTAACCAACTAGATATTGATAAAAAAGAGGCTGAGCTTATTAAATTTGAGAATAAACTCAGTGCAATGGCCTTAGAGGATGATTCGCGCTTGTTGCAAAATGAGCAGTTTTTTATTGGCAAAAAGATTGATGAAACCAAATCAGAAATTCTACAACTTGAAAACAACTTGCAGTTTTTCAAACACATAGAAAAAGACAATCCACTTGTAAAAGAGGTCTATCATAATATTGATAATCACAAACAACAATTGGATCTTTGGAATGAAAAGCTTACAAAAATTAAAGCCATACAAAATGGGTAAGCCATATGCAAAATTGTATCCTATGCCAATCCTATAAAACTAGTTTATATTATCAAGATCACAACCGAGGGTATTTAAATTGCGATACCTGCGGTTGTGTTTTTATACCCCATACAGATTTACCAAAGCCAGAAGAAGAGAAAACGCGTTATTTAGCACATCAAAACGATGTGGAAGATGGTGGTTTTCAAAAATTTGTAACTCCAATGGTACAGGCTATTTTAGCCAATCACAGTCCTAAAGACATGGGCTTAGACTTTGGAGCTGGAACGGGTCCTGTGGTTAGTAAATTGCTAAAAGACCTTAATTACAAAACAGCATTGTATGACCCCTTTTTTCATCCCAATAAAGCAGCTCTTAAAAACACTTATGAGTTTATTGTGTGCTGTGAGGTCATAGAACATTTGCACAACCCTCTAAAAGAATTTGTTCTTCTAAAAAAACTATTGAAAAAAAAAGGAATCTTGTATTGCATGACAGATCTATTGCCTGAAAAAGAAGGTTTTAAAAACTGGTACTATAAAAATGACTTTACTCATGTCATTTTTTACACGCCAAAAACACTGCAATGGATCCAAAAAAAAGTAGGATTTAAACATCTTGAAATAGACCATAGATTAATTAAATTCTATTGATCGATAATGGCCTGATAGATTGCCTCTTGGATGTTACTTCTAAGGTTTGTATCAACCATCTTTGTATTATCTGAACTTGGGTAAGTTCTGTTGGACATAAATACATAGACAATTTCCTGTTGTGGATCTGCCCATGTAAAAGTACCCGTAAAGCCACTATGGCCAAAACTTGACATAGAAACGCAGCCACATGTTGGTCCACTCTCTTCTAATTGAGGCTTATCAAAGCCCACGCCCCTTCGGACGTTTTGATCACAGTAATAACAGGTATTAAAATCATTTATAACGGTAGGAGATAGATATTGCTGTCCTCCATAGCTACCACCGTTTAAAAATAGTTGCATCATTTTAGCAACATCGTTTGCTGTACTAAATACTCCTGCATGACCACTTACCCCACCCAGCATAGCTGCTCCTTGATCATGAACATACCCATGTATCTTTTGCATTCTAAAATAATTGTCCTGCTCGGTAGGCACAATGACATCTTTATCAAATTTATCAAGAGGGTTATAGGTCATGCTGTAGGCTCCCAGAGATTCATAAAAATGTTGCTCTACAAGCCTATCTAATGAAGCTCCGTAATACTGCTCTAAGTATTTCATCAATAAATAATAAGGTAAATCACTATACTTATATTCTTGGGTATCTCTTAACTCACTTTCACGTATAAAACGATAAATACTGTCTTTATACGCTCGTTTTAAAAACATTTGGGATGCTACTTTATATGGAAAGTCATCGCTGTAAGTACTGTTGTACCATTTTGTTTTTGGTTTGTTTGTAAGACTATCCATGGTAGCAACATAATAAGGAATCCATGATTTTAATCTTGCAGTGTGGGTTAACATCCTCCGTAGGGTAAGGTCTGCTTTATCTGTTTGTTTGTATTGTGGAAGTAACTCAGAGAGAGTGGTCTCCATGGTTATCACACCCTTATCAACAAGTTCCATTACCATGGGAAGGGTAGCCATAATCTTGGTTAATGAGGCGATATCATACAGATCTGTTTTTAAAACAGGCTTTACTTTATTGTAAGTATGATGACCAAATGATTTGTTGTAAATAACTTTCCCTTTTCTGGAACCAGAACTTGAGCTCCAGGCATCATATTTTCTGTAATACCAAGGTTTACAATAGAGTCTATTTTTTGTAGCCCCTCACTAGAAACCCCAACACTCTCTGGCGAGCCATAAGAGAGCCTATTTACAACCTGTGTCTGTTTCTGGGTATGAATTGGAAAATCATCTCCCAGAGACACCGGAAGACTCCCCTTTGCAGCTCTAGCGCCAAATATGAGTTGAGCAGAAAGTTCTTGAGAGACCTTACTATTTTGATAAGAGAGTATTACAGCGTCAAAATGGGTGGTTGTTTTTACATCCAGTAGGCTGTAAGGCCTGGCAAATACATCTAAGATCAATGTGTTTGTCTTGGCAATTTGTTGCAACCACATCAACTCTTTATTTGTGAATTTATAGCCCTTCCATGGGTTTTGATTTGACTTATGAAACCCTACAATAACATAATCATACGCTCTGAGTTTATTGATATAACTCTTAAGATCACTTGCTTTAACAAAATCTACAGGGGCATAAGATCTAAGTTGTTTTAAAAAATCAGTGCCAGAGGCATCACCAAAATTTACATAAGCAATCTTTGTAGCTTTTATATTTTTTATAGGTAGTAGTTGGTCTTTATTTTTTAAAACCGTTAATGCATTTTCTATAGCCTCCTCATACAAGGCAGCGTCTAAGGGGGTGTTTAAATCTTCAATAAGATTCCTTTGATCTATAGGGGCGTACAGGTGTAATCCCACTTTGTACTTTGCTAATAGTATTTTTTTCACTGAATGTGCTAGGCGTTTTTCTGAAATAACTTTATCCTGATAGGCCTTTACTATGAGCTTGTGGGCTTTAGGGATATTCTCTGAAATTAATAATACATCATTTCCTGCCATAAAAGCAGCTAGATCTATCTCTCCGGGTTTGTCGAAATTTGCTGCCCCCTTCATGTTTAATGCATCAGTAAAAACAAGACCATTAAAACCAAGATCATTTTGTAGAATATCTGTTACAATTTTTTTTGACAAAGAAGAGGGTAAACCATTTTGCTGCTCTAGTGAAGGAACATTTAAGTGAGCAACCATAACACTTGACAGGCCTTGCTTTATGAGTTGTTTGTAGGGGTAAAGCTCAATGTTTTCTATCCGTTTTTTAGAAAAATTAATCGTAGGCAGGGTTTTATGAGAATCTGTGTCTGTGTCTCCATGGCCAGGGAAATGTTTGGCATTGGCAAGTATTCCTGCAGATTGCATTGCCTTGGTAAAAGCAATAGATTTTTGGGTAACATTGTCTTTATCTTCTCCAAAAGATCTATTTCCAATAATTGGATTTTTTGGGTTGGTATTGATATCTACAACTGGAGCAAAATTAATATGTACACCCAATCTTTTACAATGCTCCCCTATTCTACGACCTACTTTTTCTATAATACCTATATCCCTTATGGCGCCAAGAGTCATATTCCAGGGATAAGCAAAGGTAGAATCTAGACGCATGGCTAGGCCCCACTCTGCATCCATGGCTATCATTAATTTTGTTTTTGACAATGCCTGAAACTCATTGGTGAGTGATGCTTGAAGATGAGGACCTCCCTTAGAAAAAATAACCCCACCTATATGATACTGAGTAATCAGACGTTTGATCTTATCTGTTTTTGCTTTGGGATCTCTAGAAAATACATCCACCATAAATAGCTGTCCAACCTTTTCTTGCAAAGACATACTACTGTACACACTGTCTACCCATATTTGCTGATTTTCAAGATCATTTTCTACAACCAAAGGGCTCATTTGCTGAGCAATAACTGGAGTACAGCCTAGAATAAACAGTAAAAATAAAAGGGATTTGTGCATTTATTAAAAATATCAAAAAATTAGGCTAAAAACCGACTGTGCCAACTATCTTTTGCAGCTACCTCCCAGTTTTCTTTGTATTGTGCTTTTGTATTGACAAGGTTGTTAAACACTACTGTATTTGCAGACACCGATTTGTTTTTGGCCATTTTTCTGAAATCCAACAAATTTTTATGCGCTATGTATGCGCCATTGTAGTAGGTTACATTCATCTTGTCTAGTAAATCTACCCCCATTTTTTCTTGCAACTCTTGTATGAAATGAACAGAGGCATCTATACTGCAACCAGAGGCAGAGGCATTCTCTTGATTAAGACCCAATACAATAAAGCGGTCATAGCGGATTTGAAAACCAGCCTCAAGCTCTGCCCCGTGGGCTGTCCATTGAGTTAAAAAATAGCGGATCTTTGCTGTGATGTACTCTAGCTCTTGAGCAGTAAATTTTCGATTCGATTGATACACCCAAATGCGTGAGGTATCTGGAAGTTTATTGAAGTCTACGAGCATAAGTGAACTATTTATTGTGTTTGCTTGTGTTTGCTATAATTCTGAAGCATTTGCTATCATTTCTGCTACATCCATAACCTGCATCTGTTGTTCTTTTTCTTTGTGTTTTACCCCGTCTGTCATCATGGTATTACAAAAAGGACATCCAGTTGCTATCATACTAGCGCCAGTATCTATAGCTTCCTCTGTACGTTCTATATTGATGTCTTTTGATCCTGGCTCAGGTTCTTTAAACATTTGAACACCACCCGCGCCGCAGCATAGACCGTTTGTTTTACAACGCTTCATCTCCAGGAGCTCTACCTCTAGTTTACGCAGTAGATCTCTTGGTGCCTGATACTCTCCATTGGCACGGCCTAAATAACAGGGATCGTGAAAGGTAATTTTTTTGCCTTTAAATTTCCCGCCCTCAACTTTAAGACGGCCTTCGTTTAACAAGGATTTTAAAAACTGAGTATGGTGCATTACCTGATAATTACCTCCTAATTGAGGGTATTCATTATTAATGGTGTTAAAACAATGAGGGCAGGCAGTTACTATTTTTTGAATCTCATAAGCATTAAGCAACTCAATGTTTGTAGCTGCTTGCATCTGAAATAAAAACTCATTTCCAGCTCTTTTTGCTGGATCTCCAGTGCAGCTCTCTTCAGTACCAAGTACAGCAAATTCTACACCAGCGTTGTTTAATATCTTTACAAAAGCTTTGGTTATTTTTTTGGCTCTGTCATCAAAACTCCCAGCGCAACCTACCCAAAATAGTACTTCTGGTTGCTTGCCTTGGGCCATGAAATCAGCCATTGTTGGTACTTTTAATAAATCGCTCATAGGTATGATTTTATGGTAAACTGAAACATTAAAATTTCAGGATATGTATTAATCTTCAAATACTTCAATGGTGAGGTCTTTTTGCACCAGTTCTGTAAATTTTCCGTTATATCTTGTAGCCTTCACTAAATGATTATCAATCCAGTGATAATTTCCGCCTCTGGGTTTTCCCATCAAAAGAGAATGAAATTTAAAACCATGCTCGTGTAACCATGCTGTTGTAACGGCTCTATGCTCTTCTGTTCTTGAGGTAAAAAAACAAATAATGTGTCCTTGATCATACCATCCGTTAAGGGTTTTAAGAGCATCTGGAAAGGGCAAACAAGTTGCCATACGCTCAGGCTCCTCATTGGGAACATCTTCTGTAACGGTACCATCTATGTCTATTAAATAGTTTTTTACATGTTTTGGCAACACCGGAGAGGCATTCTCACCTTGGGCATCTTTTACAGTGTGTAAGGGTTCATTGCTAACCGGAGAATTGTATACACTGTCTTTCACCTGTCTTAATTGGTTGATTGATCTTTTTTTTTGAGTCATGCTAATGGTGTTTGGTATTATTCTTTAGACCAGTTTAATCGGTCCATTTGATTGAAAGGCCAAGGGGCCCCGTTGTTTTCTATATTGGTCATTGTCACATTGAGTTCAGTTGGTGCAGCAGATTGTTCCATTACTAAATATTGGCGCATGTCCATAATTATTGATAAAGGATCAATACTCACAGGACAAGCCTCAACACAAGCGCTGCAGGTGGTACATGCCCACAGTTCTTCTGTGGAGATGTAATCTTTCAAAAGTTGTTTTCCATCTGGTACAAAAACACCAGCATTGGCATCTATATTTTTACGCACTTCTTGCAAACGATCTCTGGTATCCATCATTATCTTTCTGGGTGATAATTTTTTACCTGTTTGATTTGCAGGACACTCACTGGTGCATCTACCACACTCTGTGCAGGTATATGCATTCAAGAGTTGGACTTGGGTGAGGTCCATGACATCACTTGCTCCAAATTTTGCAGGTGGTGGCGCATCTGGCGCAGGAGCCGTAAAGGGATCTGCAGTGGGATCCATCATCATTTTAACCTCAGCAGTTACCGCTTGGTTGTTTTTAAATTGACCTTTTGGAGTAATGGCTCCAAGATATACGTTTGGAAATGCCAGTAAAATGTGTAGGTGTTTTGAAAAATATAAATAGTTTAAGAACACTAAAATTCCTGTGATGTGCAACCACCAAGCAGTTCTTTCAATAACAACCAAACTGCTTTGACTCATGGTATCAAAAAATCCAACAAACAATGAACTCACAGGGTACGAGCCAGCCTGGATGTAATGGGCTGCCCCCATTTGCTGTAGGGCATAATCAGAAGAGTTCATTAGTAAAAAGAGCCCCATTAATACTACTTCAAAATATAAAATAATATTTCCGTCTTGTTTGGGCCACCCTTTCATCTCTGGGGATAAAAAACGTTTTATTTTAAGTACGTTTCTACGG
>Ga0206123_10001078_pt1 | contig 26235 bp, 39 predicted proteins | sample Helgoland_Spring_2_FD_160086 | JGI IMG/M metagenome (GOLD analysis project Ga0206123, IMG submission 160086) | Pelagic subsurface seawater microbial communities from Kabeltonne, Helgoland, North Sea - Helgoland_Spring_Bloom_20160316_1 | ecosystem: Environmental > Aquatic > Marine > Epipelagic ...
TGACCCTGCCCTTGTCCTTGACCTTGACCTTGACCTTGACCTTGACCTTGCCCCTGTCCTTGTCCCTGTCCTTGTCCTTGTCCCTGTCCTTGTCCCTGTCCTTGCCCTTGACCTTGACCTTGACCCTGCCCTTGTCCTTGACCTTGCCCCTGTCCTTGTCCCTGTCCTTGTCCTTGACCTTCGCCACCTGCGTCGGACTCGCCTCCGCCTTCTGTGTCGCCATTACCTGCGCCCTCATCCGACTCGGAAAAATCGGGGTCGTAAGCATCGGGAATACCATCACCATCGGCATCGGAGTATTCACCATCATTAGGGTCTGTTGGGAATTGGTCTGTGTTATCGGGTTTGCCGTCACCATCTGTATCTGCATTGTTAGGGTTTGTTCCCGTAGCATACTCTTGAGCGTTGGTTAAACCATCACCATCGGGGTCTGCATTTGCATCACCACCGTTTGTAGGGTTGAGGCCATTTGACACTTCCCATCCATCGGGAAGGCCATCGCCATCGGAATCGGCATTATTCATGTTTGTGCCGTGATTTTGTTCTTCGGAATTTGTTAGTCCATCGCCATCCCAATCAGCCCCACCATCGGAGGGGTCAAGCGGGTCGCTACCATCAGCGAGAGCAATACCCGCAGACATAGCGAGCATAAGGGCGGTTATAATTGTTAGAATAGATTTTTTAATTGATTTGTTTTGATTCATGTTCGTTCACAGTTTTAATTTTTAAGGACACCGATTGTCCTTCTTCACGATAATTCATTATCTTTCATGCTATCTAAACATTCGTATCAAATGCTAACAAGAATATCACGCATCTAACTTGGTCTTAGACCACTCTTAGGTGCGGGGGCTTACGGGCAATACCATTCGCCATCAAAGCGGGGTAGGTGGCCGTTATCATTTAATTCAATAGTATTTTCTGCTTGCGACTCCATACTCTTAATTTCATCAAGGATAGAATTCATCATTTTTCGCATATCTTGGATAGCATTTTCATCCAATTCACCCAAAATAGATTCTATTGGAGGCATTTTGAATGAGGGAGTGACTTCTCGCTTCATTTCAAAAGTGACGGCTTGGGTTTCTAAACCGTTTGAGAAAATGCCCTCAACAATACCATCTCTATCAATAGTGAAATGAACGAAGTCCATATTTAAATCTTCTTCAAGAGCATCAATGATTTCCATTGGGGGTAAATCCGAGGGCATCATAATCAATCCTTGTTTTCTTGACTATCTATGCCTTCTGCTTTCTCAAAGGAGAGGCGATACATCTTGCGGAAGATACTTTCCGCTTTCCCTATCATAGTGCATGAGGATTAGTGATTCAACACCTGCCTTTTCTGCCGCAAGAAGCGTAGCGGTCAAGCAAGGGGTTAGTCCTGTGATATACAATTTTACCTCAAGCAACCGCACTAATACACCATAAGCGGTTTCAAAATTAGAAAAGAAGTCCATTGGATTCTCCACAATTTGTGGGAATATAAAATCCGTTAATGGTTTTCCATCATCCCTTGTAATTTCGTGGCGACCTTCGCATAGTCCAATATGTGCATACATAATAATCACTCTTCCTCATGGAAACGCCCCGAATATGGGTCAAGGCGTGGATTGGGAATCATTTCCCATGAATTCATCATATCTTTTTCAACACCCACATTTTCAATGAATGCAGGGTCGTGAAGCATCTCACAGGCTTTGATATAAGCACCATTCTCAAGTGCAGACTTCATCATACCTTCTTGAAACGGAGTCAATTCCACTTGATAAACAAGAGCATGACGATGGCGGTTTGCATTTGCTCGCATAACCATAAATCCTAAATTGACCTCATTTCCTTCCAATGGTAAAAATGACTCAAGGCCATGACAATCGGCAATTCCAATAAATGTAGTAGTATCACTCATTGGGATGCCTCCATTCGGTCTTCAATCAAATAACGGTCAATCTCTTCGCCATCTTGGAGGATGATACCGTAAATGTATCTCCCACAAGCCGAACCCTCCATTTGGTGTTCCATCATGGTTAGGACTAACGGGAACAGGTTAATAAAGATTTCTAAGGAGATGTTGCATCAATAAATTCAACTTGACCGCCATCTCTATCTTCAATAACCATCTGTTTCAATCCTTTATACTCGGTATTTTGAGTCACTTCCACATTTAATACTCTATAATAATTTCCAACTTTCGGGATATTAGAGCCAAAGTAAAAGAAAACATAAACTTCATTTTTATTGGTATCAACCAATGTTATCGTGCGACCATAACTCGCCATGCCCCTGCGAGGAAATGGTTTGGAAACCATAGCACAATACCCTTCAATTTCTGTAAGGATTGTGTTTTTCGGATGTTTCCAATTCGTAGGGCGATTCGTTCTCAAAAGATTCCTTGCCGCCGATTGTGCAATTGCGGGCATTGTTTTAGAACTGCTAACAGCAACAGGTTGAGCCATTGGGATTGTAGGTTGATAAATTCCTGTTTGAGTCACCAACTGTGGGCGGAAAGCCGCTTTTACCTTGTCAAATTGAGAATCTGTAATTCTTGCATGAGAAACAGTATCATTGGATTGGTTAAAACGAACAAGTGAAGAACCTTGAGAGGAAAGTCTGTCCAAGTCTTGACCAAGTGCCTCCCAACCAAGAACCTTCAAGAATTCTTGAATATCGGGGTCATAAGGAATCGGCCTAACGGATGTTCGTTCATATCGGTTTTTAGCCGAAATATCTCGGATGATTTGTTGATATGCTGAATACTTTTTCTGTTCTTCTTCTCTTGCTTTACGGTCTGCTTCTATTTTAGCAACATAAGCGGGGAAGCCATCCATTTGTGCTTGAGTCAAATAAACCATATCGTATTTATCTTGTTTTGCCCTGTATAGATTTTGATTTCCATAATACCTACCACCCTTGTTGTAAATTGACTTCATATAATTCGTCATATCTCCATTTTGACTTAGATTTTTGACGGTGAACCATTTCCCTTGAGGGAATTCGGCTACTAACAATTTACTCATCTGTTCTTTAATTTGTTTTCTTTGGTTTTTGTAATCTTGGCGTTGTCGGCGTTTGAAATCGTGAAGCATAAAAAGCCTCCAAATTTGCGGTGCTTCTCCGATAGTCTTTTCACCAACATAACCTATTTGAACTGTTGATTTCAGCCGAACTAACAAATCCGCCATTCCTTTGTAATCGGAAGAATTAACATCAAGGGTTTTAATCCAATCCATCATGCGATTGACAGTATTTTTCGTATATTCACTTTCAGCCGATGGGGGCATCACGGGAATAATTGCCTTTTTCCAATCATTTCTCGTATTGTAGCCTTTAAGCATTTGACGAATATAACTTAGTGATGGGACTTTTATTTCTATTTCCATAATGTCACCTGTGATGGGGTCAAGAATTGGTGTCCCATCACTCTCATTAACTACCATTACTGTTTGATAATCATAATCATTGTTTAATGCTTGAAGCCATGAGTTTTTGCTCGCATCCCAACCGAAAGAAAGAAGACTTCCCGGCGTGATATTACCATTCTTCATTGAACCGCTACCGTATGATTGAAGCATCCATTGTGGCTTTTTCGTCAAATCATCCTCATTAAGATTGAAAACACGACCTTTCTGTAAGAATTGTGCTTTACTGTTGTGAAATGGTTTGACTTCGGGGTTTTTAGCAGTAGGTGATTTTGCACCAACGAAACATCCACTTCCACTCCCTAATTTTGATTTTTTACCCATCAAGGTTGATAGTGTGCCGTGATTGTAAATTTCATTTGTGCTTGGTAATTCCCACAAAGACTTTCCGACTCCATTCAAATACTCTTTTTCACGCTGTCCATAAAACATGACCAATCTTTCGGCATAATCATAAACACCCATTTCTTTATAGCCCCAACCCGCAGGGTTAGAAGGCGAACCATTTGGCCCATACGAACCTACTTCACGGTCAAGTTCATAAAATGCCGCAATCTTATCCACATCAAGACCCATAAAGTCGGATAGGCAAGCACTTCCTAATTGAATAATTTCTCCCTTTTTCAAGTTTAATTGAGGTTGCTGTCCCTTTAGGCTCTTTTTGGTGTCTTGCTTAACATCTTCTTTGGCTTGAACAATGTAAGCGGTGTGTCGGCTAATTTCATCACCTTTTGGATTACACAATTCACACTTGACGCTTTTAGTGCTTGTCCATTGTTCACCGAGAGCCTGTAATCGTGGAGTCATAATTGCTACACGCTTTTCGTGTTCTTCATCCGACATAGCCGCATCTTTAGCAATATATGGGAAAATACCCTTTTTCAAATCCCCTGCTGTGTTTTTTACCTGTCCATAGTTCACATAACCAATGTAATCAAACTTTGGGTTAATCAAATCACCATATTCTATTTTGACAGGTAATACATCACGAACCCAAGTTCCGTTAGGCAATTGACGAGCATCGGGGACACCATTATTCATGGCTCTTGGAATTAAAAGTGCATCAAGAGGTCGTGTTGTTGCTACGGGCTTTTTTGTATAATTGAACTCAATTGGAGGAATTTTCCTCCCTGCCGCATCCTTCAATTTTTCCATTCGGCGTTCAAAGTAATCCCAACGAGAAGGTAAGATGTCGTATTCTTTAACATTGGTGATAGCCATAAGCAACCATTGTCCGTTCCACTATCTAAAGGGTGAGATTCGTGTTTGAAAAAATTCTAAAAAACCAATTAAATCGGCTTCAAGACCCTATGTGGTCAGCAGGTTTGCCCCTGTATTTGCAGGTGGAACAAAGCAAGTCAATGAATCCATTGTTCAATAATAGTTCTAATTGAGTCCATGACAAATCCATCATGGGTTTTGTAGGCGGTTCTTCCATATCATATTCCACATACAATTTAATGGGGTGAATTTCCATGTTTCCACAATGAGGACAAGCCTTTTCAAATCGTTCCAAAATGAAATCTCGTTTCTTGGCTCGTAAATCCTTTTTCCTGTTGATATTTTTCTTAATCAAAGGTTCACGGTTCTCACCATAATACTTAGGATTGTATTTCGCCATGTAAGCCCGTTTCTTTTCGGGGTCGGAGTAAGGCATGATTTAATCTTACCTTTCTATCTATCTAAGGCTACGGGTTCAAGACCTTTTGAGGAAAAGCATGATGACACCAACAGGAATCATTACGGAACCAATAATACGGAGGTTAGCAGGATTATACCAAGCGATTAAGCCACCGACTCCGATAACTACGAGGGGAATTGAGGTTTCCGACATAGTAAATTATTGGTAAAACGACTATCTAACAACGAGGGTATATGAAGTCTGCGAAGTCGGTGAGTGCAAAAAGGCCGATTAAAGCATTCCGCCTGTTAAAAGTGCTAAAATTCCCGGAACAGCCGCAATAATGAACTCCCATCGCATCTTCTTTTCTTCGGCTGATTCAGCCTCCATTGATTCAATCTTAGCCTTAACCTCGGCAATCTTTTCTTCCACGACAGCAATACGAGTAATCAACGGCGGTTGGCCGTTTCCATGTATAATCGTTTTATTCAAAGAAGTAATGTCGTCTTTGAGCCTACCCATCTCGGTTTCAATACGAGCAATAACCACCTTAGCATCTTGAGTTTCCTCAATAAATGTTTCAAGAATGGTAGCGAGGTCTTCCGAGAATTCCTCAACCAATTTTTCAGCCTCACGACTCATTAGCCGCCCTCTCCATTATTTTCCAACGAAGGTGTTTTGCATTACGAATTAAACATTCATATCTGCGACGGGATAAGCCACATAAGAAGTGAACATTATCTGCCCGATTCTCGGCTTGCTTCAAAGTGGATTCTATCGTCATCTTATTTCCTTCCCATAAAATACATTAAACCAAGTGCAAGACCGCCAATAACTGAACCTGTTAAAATAGGTTTTTCCGCAAAACGACCTTTGGAATCACGATGATATTCAGCCCCATAAAAGCCATACATTTTCGGCATTCTCCCTTCTTTACCCTTAACGATTTCAAAACTATCTTCAAATACACCCCATGAACCATATCTCTCTTGAGCGCAAATCTCGCATTTTACCGTTGCATACACATAGGAAAATTCGTTTCTATCTATGTCGGAATATAAGAGATTCCAAGCATCATTTCCATCTCCATAAAGATGTGTGCATTCATTTTGGTCAATTTTCTTTTGCATCATAGAGTCATAGACCTTTGCTTCATAGGTTTCAGCATTTTTGATACAATATCCTTCATGTATGGGTTCATCACAAGAGGAACACTTACAACAAATTGTCGCATCCGAACTATTATCATAAACACTATCGCATTCTCCACATTGATATTCATTTGCTATTGAATTGTCGCCTACTTCTATTCCGTCTTTTCTGTGGATAACATCAACACCAAAGGTTTCAGCATCATATTGTAAGGTTTTATCCATGCCCGTTCCTTTTGAGGGTCGCAAATACACTTGACAATCATAACAATAAAGACCGCTACTATCAATCGGGAAATTTATTCTTTTACTGCATGAAGGACAATTACCTGCATATCCCGATAGCCCTTGCACTATTACTTCTTTGGGCTTTCCGTAATTGTCTTCATATTCAATCTTTTGGGTTGTATCAGTATAACCTTTAGTATAATCGGCTTCCCACATATTTGTTTCAGCATTAAATGATTCAGCACCCTTCTTTTCGGCCAATGCTTTGTAGCAAGGACACATTGGGGCTTTCGCAGAACATGACATAACATCTTGTTTCATGCAAAGACAAGGCTTAGTGGGTGTAGCCCCACAGCAACATGACGACTTACCCATGAAACTAATTAAGTTCACTCACTATCTAATAATTAGTATTAAAAATGTCTGCGAATGACAGGGATTTGAACCCTTGCTGTTTCCCATATCATCGGAGTCGTCACCCCTAATGGTTTCTTATACCTGTTATTGTTAAAACAATCTCTTCGCAATTAGAGCGAGTCGGATTCAGTTAATAAAGTTTTCTATGCCCATTTTTCGGGCTTATCCGTAGCATCCCAATCCAAATAGATTTGAAGGCCGTCTGCAACAATGGTTTCAATCTCGGCAATCAAGGCAGAAGGTATGCTTGAACCAACATCTAAAATGTTGTAATGCGAAGCGTCAATGACGACGAACAAATCTTTCGCATCCGAAGGAAGATAACAATTGAAGGCTAAACCATCATAATCAATGTATTCAAATCGCCACTCGTCATCGTGGTTTTCAATTAAGTGCTTACTCAAATGGTCAATAGGTGGATTTTCCAACATAGCCTACAATTCGGCCAACGGGTATTTATACCTCAAGATTTAGTTTTCCACAGGGTTGAAGTCAATCTCGCAAACATCATTATCGCAGAATCTTTCCACAATGATTTCTTCACCTTTGACACGACCAAAGGATAATTTACCGACCTTGTTGTTGATTTCATGGTATGTGGCTTCGTCAATGGATTCATAAGGCATTTGGGGATAAGCACCAAAGTCCAAACGAGGAAGGAAAGAAATACCCTTTAATTGGTATTGAAAAACATCAAGTGCAGACGCAATTTGACTTCCTTCACTTTCGGGGTCAAAGGTGACGGTGCATGACACTTGATTGTCAGCCCAATATCGCTGTGCAAGAGCCGCAAGAGATAATTGTTCCCACATAGATACATTGTCCAATGTTCGGACTCCTTCGCCTACATCAACAGGAATCTCCACGACCACCGTTGTATCTTCCGAACCAAAAGCAGGTTCAACCTTGTAGCCCGCCTTTTCTAACGAAGGAACGAGGGATGAATTGATACCAAGACGCATTCTGCGAATGTAGTATCTTGATTCGGGGAAGTGAATTCCGGGTGTAGCACCTGCAAGAAGTGAAACAGTTCCCGAAGGCTTGATACTTGTTGTCTTAATAGAACGAGGAATCGCCATCCAATCGGAATACTCTTTATCCAAATTTTGAATGTGATGATAACCCGCATCCATCCAATTCTTCAATTCTCCGACTCCACGATTGGCGACAAATTGAGCAATTCCCGACATTGAGCATCCAATTCTGCGATTTCGTAGCATCACTCGGTTAGTTTCGGGCCAATGAGTCTTACCCAAAGTGACAGTCTTGGCGTAAAGATAAGCATACTTCAAAGTAGTTTTGTAATCTTCAATTGATTCGTGATTGTTAGGGAATGTTTCAACAAGACAACACAATTCGTGAGATTCAAGAGTCTGTTCCAAACATGGATTCCCACCCATCGCTCGGCGGTCTTTGTAATCGGGGGCATCAGCCATGCGCCCGTAGTCTTGCATATTTTTTAACCAAGCATATCCCGGTTCACCATTGAGTTTAACTCTCTCGGCAGACGGCTTGTAATCCATACCGACTTGAGCATAGATAGAATTGTTAGAAGTCCAACCATATTCAGCACGGTGAGGATTCACTTCGTAATTTTTCAAATCAAGGTATTCATCATTGTCGGGTTCTCCGAAAACAATTTCTGCGGTTCTTCGCACATTCCCTGCGACAACACACTTTCCAATCAAATTCATAATGTCCACAATGGAAGTAATAGAAATTGGATTTCCAACCTCCTTATCCAAAGAATTACGGATAACATTGTGCAACTCAACGAGTGGTTGTGGCCCACTTGATTCGCCACCAAATCCCTTAATCGGAACGCCTTCGGGTCTAATCTCGGAGTAATCAAATTTAATTTCACCTGCCCCCATTGAATATGAGTCAAGAAGTAGCCTAACGGATTCAACCCAACCTTCCCTTGTGTCGGGAATTGTCCAATTTTCAATGCGTCGTTCTCTATTCGGGCCTTTCAAAACAAGTGTCCCTGCACCTTTGGTATCAAATCCAACACCGACTCCTAACATAGAAGCATCCATGAGGAAACAAAATGGGTTCGCAAATTCTTGAGCGATATTTTCTGTGGAAACGAATGCACAATTATTCAATGCGGCAAAGAGTCCCTTTTCTTCGGTAATTGGTGTCCCCATAGCCCACAGTCCACGACCCGGTGGAAGAAATTTCATTTGAAAAATACGACCATACATCTCTTGAGCAGAATGTTGTGCTTTCCAAGCATTCCATCCAAGACCATTAGCATCAATGTGTCGCTTTTGCATATTGAAGGTTCCTTCAACAACACGCTGAACAGTTTCCCACCATTGTTCGTTTTTACCATCTGCTTTCAAACGAGAGTAAGTTCGGTTATAAACCAATTCACCCAATCCGTTGAAACCAAATGGGGCTTTCTTTCGGCGGTATTTGGCTACGAAATTATCGGATAGTTTGAACGGTCTTTCATTTTGCATATAATCATCTCCATTGGCGGCGACTCGCCACCATAAGCAGGATTTCTTTGTTGTGTTTGGAACTATCTAAATGTTAAGGTCAAGAGTAAAAATATGTCTTCAAGACCCAATTGAATAGCCTTCAAGACCTCATTCAGTTATCTTTTGAAAAATGGTTTCATCCTTCTTTGACTTTGATTTAATAACATTGATTTGTTGGTCAGTTCGGAAGCGTTGGGCTAACTGTCTTGGTGTCGGCACTTCCTTTCTTCCGTTGTCTTTTAATCGGACAATAATTTGTCGGGCGGTCAATTGTTCCATCATTCCCATTACTTTCTTTGCGGCTTCAAACATGGTTGGTTTTTTATTCATCGTTTCACTTCCTATGTGCGAGGTGCAATCCATCCATTGAGGACTAAACCTGCTTCCCTCCATTCCGCCTTGATAACTGAACCATCTCCACCCTTTAAGGTAATCAATGTCTTAGCCGAGGCTACGGAAAGAAGGGAAAGTAAATTCGCAGGGGTTAAATTAGTCAGCCATGTTTGGTTTTCTTCGGCATGAAGCCCTACTTCGTCGGGAGTCAATTCTAAAGTCAAGGATTCATCATCGTTCTTGGCTTGAAATTTAATACCCTCTTTGTGATTTACTGATATTTCAAAAGTGGAAACATCTTTACAGGTAGTCAAAAATGCTTTTGTTTGTTTGAAAGGTAAATCCGCAGACCAATTGGATTCCGAAGGCGGAACTTTGTGCCTCTTCATCAATGATGCGTTTTTGCACCTTACACGCTTCTCCACGCCATTCGCAGACAGGATGAGCCATGTGGGGTCATCAAGGCTATATTCAACCGTTAAGGTGTCCTTAACGACAAGAGATTTAGTCATGTCTTTTACATCACCAATCAAAAGAGCCACCTCAACTGAATTATCCTCTTGGAAATCGTATATTTCGGCTGATGCTTTCGGAATCTCTAAATCAAGTAATGCCGTATTGTCCGAATTGAGAGTTCTTGTTTTGACTCCACCTTTTGAAAATGAAAGTAAAATCATATCAGTCATGCTTTCCACACCCTTTACAAAGGCTTTTGCTGTTTTTGCCGATAATTCCATTTTCATAATTATGCCTCCGAGAACCAATCAAGATTTCGTTGAGTGCTTTCGCTTTTCTTTCGTTCACGAATTACTTCGGGCTTCACAGGGGTTGTCCCCCATTGTTTGTTAATGAATGCCTCCACCTTAACCCATGTTTTACCAACCACGATTTTGTCGTCTTTTGCGGTGGCCCAAGAACCAAAAAGCGATTTTAGGTTCGGATAATGGTCATACAGCGATTTTGCTTTCTCCCTTCCAATTCCGGGCAGGGCTTGAAGAAGGTTGTGGTGAGCATTACGAGAGGATTTAACGGCGGTGACAGGGCGAACAAAATGTCCTTGCTTGTCATCCTCTAATCGCAATTTGAAAGAATTGATGTAGCGAGCCGTTTCGGTAATGGTGTCGGTATAAACGACAGGACATACCTCAACGGAGATTCGGTTAAGGAAGGCACGGAAATGCCCCCAATCGTCGGGACTTGGAGAATAGAAGTCTTCGGGCTTACCTTCCACAATGACAGCGTAGTTATCGTGGGATTCTATCATACGAGCAATTTGGTCTTGCAGACGCTTTGACTTCCATGAGTTAAGTCCATCACCCCATGTCTTTCTTTCAAAGACCCATTCAGTATCACCACACTCAAGGAGAACATCACCCACAGGCAATCGCTTCTTCTCATCGTGCTTCAAAATGTGAGATAGAAATTCGCCTTCGTTAGAATCAATCGTGATACGACAGGACATAATTTTTCATTGTCCAAAGGGGTATCTAAATGGTCGGGTTCAAGACCCGAATGTGATTCATTATTCATCACCTAATCCCGCCATCAACATTTCGTATCTATCGCAAGGAACACATCGGCCATTTTTTATTCGTGGCTTTTCGCAATCGCAACCTTTGACAACCATTCAAATCACCGTTCCCAAATGTCGCCATCCAAGCGAACAACCTTTAGAGGTTTTGTAGGATAACGAAGGTAAGAATCAATGACTCCTTGAACAAGCCTTCGGGAAATTGGGTGTGAACCGCCAACAGACCATCGGGTATGTTTGAAAGGCATTCCTCCCTTTGGCTTGGTGTAATCGTAGCCATGCTTCCAATCATAGATAGTGCAAACGACTCCATCAATACTGATAAACCATTCCTTACGGATTTTGCTTCCCTTACCGTTTCCATTGTCAATAGAAGGCTTACCGAAAATCTTCTTGAGGGTGGTGTAATTTACATCAAGATAGCCTTGACCCGATGTTCCCATGATTTTTGCGTAGGGAATGTTGGTGATAATGCCTTCTTCATCATCAATCCAAGCATCGTTGAGGACTTCTTGAATTGGGGTGGGGGTCTTTTTACGGCGGAACATGATTCTTGGGAAGAGGAACAAGTTATTAAAGTTTTCGGGAAAGAATACCAAGTGTTAATGCGAAAATACCTGCGCCCAAAAGATAAGGATTCATTGATTTTGTTTCTTCGGCTTCGGCCTTGTATTTGGACTTCACCTTTGTTAATGGTGTTCCGCAATAAGAATTATCAAAAGACCTTGAACCATAACCTGTAAAAGTATCTCCCGACTGTCTAATTTTTCCAAATCTTTGACTCTTTTTGCATAATCGCTTGCCGAGTAATTTATCGGGAATAGACCAACCTGTTGTATTTATTTTACTGTCAATTTTAACGCTCATATCCTTTGTTCGCCATTTATTGCATTCGGGACAAAAACCTACCCATTCAGCCGCTTCAAATGATTCTGCATTTTTACATTCGCAACAATCGGAGTTTTCGCAATTTCCGCAACCACCGCATCGGCAACCTCCACAATTCATATTATCACAATTTGAGCAAGGAATGATGTCCCCTATTTTGCTTCCTTGAATCCAACCATGATTTACACACCAAGAAGTATCTCTTGATTCAAAGGTTTCAGCCAAATAATGAACCCGCCCATCATGGTTAGAATACATATAATCCGCAGGGTCAATCTCTCCTGTGCCTCCACACTCTCCACAATCTTCGCCATCACCATCGGCAGGGTCAAATCGTGTAGCGGAAGTGTAAGAGGTCAATATATAGCCTTCACCTTCGCATTCGTCGCATCGCTCAAACGGGGCATACTTATCCTCTTCAGCGACCAAATCCGCCCACGCCTCTATAATTTCATAATCAAATCCTGCTTTGTTGATTACGGAATGGGGAGGCAAATAACTTTGGTCTTTTATGGAAATCTCAATTTCTTTTGCTAATTTGGGGTTTTTGTCCTTCAGCCGGGCAAAATAAGCCCGTAATTGCTCATGGGAAAGTTCTTCTCCTTCATCTTCTTCGGCGGCCATTAAGGTTTCAAGACCTTCCATTGTTGCGCCCGAAGCGACTCCCGAAATCCCCGCTTTTTCTATGGGGTTGATTTTCTTAGTTTCGGCTTGGAACTCACGCAGGGCATCGCTATACTCATCAGCCCACTCGTCTATCCAAAAGGGATAAACCGTAATAGGCAACGCATTCAAGGCTTTAGAATCGTAATTCCTTTCTTTTCGGAAACAAGGTGCGAAATCTATTTTGAAATCAAAATATCTCTTAGCGAATTTCCGAGCATCACCGATAGTTTTGATGTCCTTGTATTTCCGAATCGCTTCCTTTCCATCGGGGTCACTCATCGCCCACTCCACCATCCCCCCATATTGGGAATCCATTATGTTATCAAACTCCGTCGTGAACATTTCTTCTATGGTATCATAAAAAGTCGGAGAATCCCAAACACCTGTTCCATTCATAACCATTTTGTAATGCCCACACTTGATAGGGTGCATAACTGTTGTATATCCATTTTCGTGAGTCGTTGCATAAAAGGGTTTATCGGGTGCATATCCTTTTGCTTCAAAAGATTCAGCCTTCCAAAGACCCTTTTCCTTTGCTTCGGGAATAAACCAATCGGGATAATCTTGCTCGGAAATATACACCAAATACATGAGGGGCTTTGGATATACGATATATCCACGCTCTTTGAAATAGTAATCATCTTTAGAAAGTTTAATCAAGCCCTTCTTTTCAAGTGTCTTCAAAACAGAAAGGCTAATATCGTATTTTTTACAAAATTCCTTGTGGAAAATATCGGAGAATCCCGGCTCATTATCCCAATTGTATAAATTATCCTTTATCTTGCCTAATGCTCTCCATTGAATCCCTGTCAAAGTATTGTTTGGATTTTTGCCCTCTTTATTGAGTTTCAAGATGTTTTCAACGGAAAAATCGTCAATTAAGTAAGGCCATTCATAATCGGAAGGCATCACCATGTCGTCAAGACCAAATGGCGATTCAACAACCGAATCCTCTTTCAAGAAATCGGGGAGATAATCGTCATCGTCTTCCGTTTTCTTAGATTCTGCTTCAAAATTATCATAGTGTTTTTCAAAACAACCCTCACAAACAATAAAATCTTCCGGCCCATCTTTGACTGATTTCATGGTTTCTTCGTAAAGGTCGCCACCGCAATAACCGCAATCTTCCCACAAGATACCATCTTTCAAATTATTCAATGTTTTACTTTTATTGCATTTGTTATGGTAAGGAATGTTTGTCCCTGCAAATTTGGGCGTTCCATCACAAGTAATGATTACATCACCATTGTAAGGATAGATACGAAAACCTTCCCCACAGCAAACGGGTAATTCTATGCCGTCTAAAATCATACCCATGATTATTATTTATGCACTCTCACTATCTAAGGCTTAGGAAACAATTAGATACACAGTCACCCTATGACTATTCATGGATGAATTGCGGATTGACGAAGAATTATTGCACCGTTGTATTTTAGAGGCAACCGTTGGGGAATCGGAACATAAGGGCATCAAGGCAATTCTTGAAATGATTGCGATGGCGGGCTATCGTTGGCGAACTCCTGTTAAGGTCGTATTATTCAATGAAGATAATGAAGCCGAATTAGATGATGATTATGCAGACTATCTTGACGAAAAAGCGTGTGCAAATCCGATTTCTTGGAACGAGTATAACTCGGAAGTGGAAGGATGAATTGTCCTTGTTGTAGCAGTTTCAAAGTCAAGAAAATGTCCCTTCGGAAAGGTTATTGGGAATGTGGATGCGGTTATACAGTCTTAGATAACGAGAAATCTAAGTAATCCTCATGGGGACATTACACCGTAGCGAAAATCTGCAATTGAAAGAAGAAGATTATGGGGGCTTATCGCTCTATTTGAAAGGCATTACTATCAACATCATGGAAAATGAAGACTATGATGTGGCCTTCAATTTTGATGGAATTGACCTAACTGAATTGGTTTCACTTGCTAACGGAATCTTAGCCTATGTGGAATGCGACTCTTCTATTGAATAATCAATCCAAAGGATGCTCAATGTTTTTATCACCAAGAGTCCAACGAAGGGTCTTGCAGACACCCTGTAAGGCTTTGTAATTACGAGCATGGAAAACCCACTTTTTACTTTTTGGCTTGCTCATTGACATCTCATATTGATGATGATTAAGAGTGCGTTCTGCATTGTCAAGCATCTTCTCTATTTCATCCCATGTTCTTTCGTAAGAAAAAATGTCGGATTCTTGATGGTCGGATAGGGTCGCCATAAATCCTGTTCTTAGGAATCCCCTATTTATAACTTTTGGTTATCAAACATTCGTTCTAACTTTTTGATGAGGTCATTTGGGAAATCAGTATTGAATGGTTGATATATTTTGAAAAACTCGGTTGAGTAAAGTGTGAATTGGTCAGGATTGTATGTAATGGAAAGATATTGTTGTCCGTCATCAAAAGGTGATTTTCTTGCTGATTCAAAAAGAATTATACCTAATGCTTTAGAAAGAGCCGATTCCTGTTCAAGAGTCAAACCCGAAAATTTGACTTTTTTATCGCCGCTATGCGTGATAATTTTTTCATCTATCGCCACAGTCATAAGTGCATTATGGGTTTCATCTTCAACCGAAATGGGATTTAGTTCATCAAAAGTGAAATCACCCAATTTCTCAATTTGGAAAATGGTGTTTGGATAATCTTTCGTTAAAAAATTACAACGATAAGTCATTTGAAAAGACGCACCATTATTCGCATATACTTTTCCTTGACGAACCACAAAAACTATCCTCCCTTCACGGTAAGATTCAATAAGATTTTTGACCGAAAATTTCTCACCCATTAAAGTATCAAAGGGTGGGTATCGCATGAAAACATCAAAAGTAGGTTCTTCGTCTTCAAAAAAAGTTTCCATCTCAATTGCTTGCTTAACAAAGTCTTTTGGAGTGAGCATAATTAAAATTAAGTGCGCCCACTATCTAAATTGTCGGTTGTCCATCGCCAAAAGGTAATCGGACTAAACGCTTCCATGTCAAAGCACGATGGTAATAATCTTCAAAAATGAGATAGCCCGAAATGTCAAAGGCTTGAGTTAATTTTCTCACTTGCTCGGCATTCAAACTAACCTTTTCGCCACGCTCAATTTTGTCCCAAGCAGAACCAAATTCCTTTTTACATTTAGAGAGTGACCAATTGTTATCCTCACGCACACGCTTTACTTTTGCCGCTAAGGTTTTGATATTGGCCGCAGAATAATTTCGGAACTCTTCGGAAGGTATTTTCTCAAGGGTTTCGTATTGATTCAACAACGAAGCCGCTTTCTTAGCACCAATTCCTTGAACTCCGGGAATGTTGTCCGAAGCATCACCCGCTAAGGCTTTCCAATCAGCAAAGTGTTCCACCTTAACTCCATGTTTCTCTTCCACATCGGCAACCGTAATTTCTTGACGGAAATTATGAAGGCGAACATCGGGATAACGAAGCATTTGAAAGAGGTCGGCATCGCCCGAAAGAATGACCACTTTGTTGCCTTTGAGCAACTCGCTCATGCAAATTTCCGCAATTAAGTCATCTGCTTCCAAATTTTCATCATATCGGGATTCCCATTGAGGTTTCAAGTCATTTACATCAAGACCTGCGGATTCAAAAACATCTCGCACATCTTTCCCTTCGTGAGTGGATGCACCATCGGCGGCAAATGTCCGATTAGCCTTGTAGCCATCATAAAGAACCCCTCTCCTTTGTCGGCCTTTGATACCATCAAAACATACAATGACGGAACAGGACTTGTCATACTTCGGATTAACTCTCATTCTTGACATTGTGACTTCTAAGAATCCTAAATCGGAATTCAATGCCTTTTGAAATTGATACTGTCTTTGAAACCAATTGGTTTTCTTCCTCTTGAAAGAATTGTGCGCTCGGCGCATCTTCCCTTTGGGCGACCAATGCTTCTGCATACGGCCTACGAAATAACCTGCATCAATGAGTATGACTGTCGCCATTGATTCTTTATTGTGAAACGAAGTATCTATGCCTTCGGATGAGAATGGTGCGGGAGGGGTGGGAAAAATGACAAAATCCCTGCGAACCCGCATGACGGAGAACCGCCATTGGAGAGAGGTAAAACCCCACTTATGTCGCAAATGTTGTTTGTCCTAAGTGGTTAATAAAGGTTCACTCAAGACCTTTCCAAATTTTGAAGAGGTATTCGGCATGATGGCTAAGGGGTTCATCCATGTCAAGAGCATCTTCAACAGTAATCCATTTGTATTTGTCGTGTTCGTTAGAGAGTTTGACTGTCGGTTCTTTACCACGAATGCGACCCATGATGCCGTGATAGATTTTTTCCATATCATCGTCAATGTGTGGGGGCATAGTGCGTATGACCCTATCGGGTTCAAGACCCGTTTCTTCAAGGAGTTCTTGGAGGGCGGTTTCTTCGGGCGTTTCCTTGCCTTCCATTTTACCACCGGGAAGTTCCCATAGTCCGTGCATGGAGGTTTCCTCAATAGAACGGCGTAGTAGTAAAAGACGAGTCGGTTTGTTGGCTTCAAGGTGGAGTAAAATGCAACCCGCCGCTTGACGATAATTTTCGGTCATGGTTCTTCGGAGAGGCAACAAGTATTTAGAGATTTCGCTTTTTCATGGCTTCGTAAAAACGAGGTTGTAAAGCATCTTGAAAGGATATTTGTTTAGCACGATATGATTTTATGTTTTTTCCATCTATCTTATCGTCTATTACTTCCCAAACATCGGGGCGAAAGTATGTCATAACTCGGTTTAGACTTTTATGGCGTTTAAGAAAGGCTTTGTCACCAAAATTTTCAGTTATTCTAAGATACACTTCCTTAGTGGGTAAAAACTCATCTGCATTTCGTAAAACCCACCAAATCATAGATAATGCACTTATTGATTGACCACGATTCCGCTTCATTTCGGGTGTGAAAAAGTTAAGTGAAAGATTACACATTTTCCAACAGTCTTGACCACAGTAATAAAAAGGTCGCTGTTTAGTGGGTGGGCGTGTCAAAACCACATCACAGCAAAGACATTTCGTATTTGGCCTTAGCCTAAGCATACCTTATGATGTGCTTAACACTTATTTTAAGGTTGCACCGAAAAGTGTAATGTATCAATCACACCAAGAGAACAACGGCGGCGATTCCCCCAATAACAAGTAAAGGCATCATGTTTGAACCTTCCTCGGTATAAGAACAGGAACCATCGTCAAGAGTGGCGGTATAATCATAATTAGAAGCCGCTTGGTCACGACAACCCATAATAGGGATAGAATTCTTTAATGCTTCTTTTCCTTCGTCTTCGGTGGTGTATGTAGCCAAATAAGGGGCAAAGCCTTCAAAGGGTTCACCATCGCTTTCTTGAAGTGTAATCTTAGGGGAATCTTGTGAATGTGTGTAAGTAAGTGTTTCAAATCGGTCATTTCCATCATCATCAAGCAGACCTTGTGCGCCTTCGGAATGAATTCTCCATTCGGGTTCGCCGCCATTTTCAAATTCCACTTTGTAAAGAGCATAAGAATAAAAATCCGTAAGACTCTTCCCTGTCGCAGTATCAACGAGTGTGTAAGTTAAATCGGGCGACCAAGTTCCCGAACCATCGTTAGAACCTTCAAAGATTTGAAGCCCTGTTGAAAGATTACCAAAAACCATATTTATCACCAATTTAGGAATGAATGCGAGGAATGTGTGATGGCTGATGGTTTCAAAACGCTATCTGCTTGTAATGTAAAAGAACCACTACCGACACCGCCCACACTACCGCCTCCAAGATTGTTATTACTGATTCTGCACATGGTTAAGGCCGCACCTGTTTTTCCTGCACAGGGGTCTGTGACACCGCCAACAGGGGTCGCATCTTGTCCACCTCCGCTTGAATCAATAGGGGTGACAGGGGTGAAATCACCTAATCCTCCACCACCACCTTGACATTCAGCAAGGATTTGATTAGAACCATAATTACAGTATTTTGGATTGCAGACATCATTATCTGTTGGGTCTTTCACTTTGTTTTCGTTGTAATTGATTGCTCTTGAATCTGTGCATCCATAGTCGGGCTTTAATCCACCACAATATGTATCTTTCCAATCTTGATTTCCGCCCAAAATACCGCTTGATGGACAGGAAAATTTATCCAACATTGTGAATTTAGTCCCTTCAAGCATAGTATCGCTTGGACAATCGCATTCAACGGATTGACGAGTGTAGGCCGCCTTAAATCCGGGCAAAACGGTGTTAATATAGGTTTTACTTGTGGAATTGGAGTATTTCACATACCAACCTTGAGCATCTTGGTAAATTTTAGGTGTCCCATAAGAATTAAACAAGATTCCCCATACACGGCCCGAATCCGTTTCCCAAGTTCCTTTTTGCATGGTGGTGGGGACAGTTATAGCAGGGTTCAAATTCCAAATCTCATCGGATGCGATTCCACCTAATGAAGTAGTGGCTCTATCCGAACAATCTTCTGCTTCCGAATGACACACGATTTCAATTCGGGAAGGATATGAAATTGATACTGTCGGTAATGAGCATCCAAGAGCGACACCACTTGTAGGGATTACAGAAGGGAAACAAGGGGCATAACATTCCTCACCTGCGGGAAGGGTGTTTGCCGAGGTGACTTGAACAGGACTTCCACTCATTGTCCAACTTCCACTTGCACACTTGATTTCCATTTGAGCAAACATAGGGATGATGCTTCCATCCATAGTCAATCCGTATTTATTAACTGAAACAGGATATGCTTCACCATCTGCACCTTGTTTCGCATATTTGAATTCGCCAACATCTGCAAAATTACCACTACGGAATATAATTTCGTCACCTACTGCACCAACAATATCGGAGTAGCCTCCAAATGCCGATAAACATTGTTCCCATGTAAGAGCCACAGAATCAGCAGGTTCGTTTGCATTTCCTTTAGTAATTAAGCCATTTTGGGTCAAACTACCATTAAAATCGGGATTTTGATTGACTGTCCATCGTTCTCCATCATATCTGCGACCACTTCTGCTAACTGAAATTGTGTAATCACCGAGCATTTGACTTGCAGGGGCAGAATCAAAAGCGGATTGAGTCATGGTCGTCAAAACATCGCTTTCAATAGTGAGTGTGAACTTGTATTTATCGTAATCCGAATTGGTGGCCGCTAACGGATGCGTGAGAACAATGGTTTCATTGGCCTTGTAAAGTGGTGTTTCACAAGATTCCGAACCATCAGTTTCGGAAGGAGTTATTGCACAATCGTCAAGGAAATCGGAAGGATTAACTAATTTTTCGGAACGATTATCAGCAGTTCCTCCACCACTAATGCCTACAAATGAAGTGGCTTGAGTATCGTCAAGTGTGGAAGTTTCCCCATCACCTTTGGACATAAAATAAAGAAGACCTGCAACAGCCACTCCGCCAACAGCAAGCATAGTCTTGTCAGCCATGTTTATTATTGACCTTTCTCGCTATCTAAAAACAACGATTGATTAGCCACGAATAATACGATATGCACCGTATATGAGAAGACCTGTTGTAGCCACACCTGCAAGGGCTATTGCACCCAAACCATAACCAATTGCTCTTACAGCATTTCCGCCGTCAAAACAAGAACATTCAACCGTTCCATCAGCATTTGTAGCCGTCATTACATTTTTACCTTCGGGACATTGGTGGTCATCGCAATTAGGCTTTTCATCTAACTCGGTTTCCGTAGGCTGTTCTTCTCCACTCGGCCCCAAATCTTCGGTTTGAATATCGCTGTCTTCATTTTCGGTTGAATAGGCTACGACGACTCCCCCACCTGCGGAGGAAGGTGAGGTGGATGGGGTGGACAATCCGATAGGCACACGGACTAAGGTTTCCGAAGGAAGCCCCATTGTGTATTTAGGATTGGCCGTAATCGTTCCATCGGGGTTGTTATTTAGTGACCATCCATTCTCCCAAGCCGCAAGCGTTTGAGTCGTTCCCGAATCCATAGATTCCCACATTTCGCCACTTGTAAGGAAAGATGGTGCGTCACCCGAATAATTGATAGTGAAGTTAGAACCGAGAGTTTTCCAAAATCCTGTGCGGTTTTCAAAGTCTTCAAACATGAGTTATCCTTAATCTTCCGACTATCTAATATCAAATGTTTGTTTTTGTTCCCTACCGGACTGAAAGTTTTCCCACTTTTTCGGAAAATTTTCGGAATTATTCTTGCATCCAAGATTTGCTAAGTGGTGGACTTTGATAGTATTCCACTAAATTTTTAGCCCATTCCAAAGGGGACATTCTATCCGTAGGAATCATGCCCTCGGAAGTGTTGCATTTTTGACAAAGAACCCCTCTAATTTCTCCTGTATCGTGGTCATGGTCAATGTAAGCAGAACAATTCAATCGGCCCTCTTCTCTATCGTGGGAAACCTCTATGTCGCATAAACGACAATTCTTAACTGTCCTAACTTGGGTTTTGTAAATGTGAAATGATGCAATTTTGTATTTTCTCTTGGTCGTATCACAGGGTCGGCAAATAAACATTGACTCATCTTGATTAAAGCCATAAGCATCATTTATGTCGCATACTTGACAGGTTTCTCCGTGATACTGCAAGTGTCCACTACAATTACTGCACAATTGATACTTGGAGTTATTGATTGTTTTGTATTCGTGACAAAAATGACATTCAGCAACCTCTTTCTTTCCGACAGGAGTTTCCACAGGTGAAATTAAGCCATCTCCTAATGCTTTAACAAAGGTTTTTGGGCGAAGAAAGTAAAGATGCCGTTCTTCCACAAATCGTTCCCATTGTGGAAACCCCATCCAACCCCATGAACCAAAACAACCACGACACAAAATTTTGTTATCATGTTTCTTAAAACTCGTTTTACCATCAGCAATAACTTTACAATTGGGAACATCACATTCAGCCCCAAACAGACGATATTTCTTTGAACAAGTGGAACATAACTGATATTTGTTTGAAAAGATTTGTGCTAACGCATTACAACCACCCTTACAGATTCCTATACCCCTGTTCTTAATCCGTTGCTCTTTCGGAATTATTGGGAGAGGACAATTCGCCCAATTTTCAATCATAGCAACACCTATTCTTCTTCTCGGACAGGCATATAGGGGTGATAGATAACCATTCCCGAACCACATAGATTACACTTTTTGTAATCCACAATTCGCTCAAAGGTTGCATCATTAGGGTCTATTTCACTTCGGAATCCCATCCCTTCAAATGAGCCACCGCACAATTCGCAATCCATTTTCATTCCCCTTTACAATTATTGATGTAATCAACAAGTATTTTAATCTTGTCCACAGAACATGAGTCAATGAAACCCAATTTGTCATTCTTAAACAAATCCCATTTTGCATCAACATAAGGTTTTACTGAATGTGTGAAAAGCAATTCCCAAAATTCAACCTTAGTAAGTCGGTCAAGATATTTCAAATCATCAACGATTCTCAACATAGTCTTATAGTTTGTCAAATGCGCCACCTGCCTCGTAATGTTCTTCGCAACAATAGAATGTTTCACCATCTTTGGTCACGATAGCAATTGCTGTCGGAACATGATAAACATTGAAATATCCATTCAAGTGTCTTTTGCATCCGTCATATCCACACTTTACCATTATTGTTTCACCCTGTAATGTATCTCACGAACACCTGCTCTATTAAGTTTTCGGTCTTTCTCAATGATGGTAAAATCTTCAACAGGATTTCGGACATGAGCCGAAAGGAGGGATGAGAACTCTTTCTTTGTCCACGACACTTGACGGCCTTGTTCTCGCCAATCATCATAAACAATGGTGTGCAAATCTTTGATAGCAAGGTATGAGTCCTCATTTTCCTCGTCTGCCCATTTTGAATACTCTTGCAGAACATCAATAGATGTCTTCAAGACCTGTTGGCTTCTCTTTTTATTTATTCCTAATCCTGTCCTGTTGCTACTCGCCATGAATTAAACACCATCCTTACAGGTATAAGAATTATTGTTCAAGAAAGGTCATTCTTTCGGCATAACTCATATTCAAATAATCGTAAATAAACAATCCGAGAGGCTTCCCACGCAACCCGTCTTTGTGATAATTATAATGTGACCCGTCTTTGGTAATCAAACCTGCCGCAATCCACCGATTCAAAAGACCTCTTAGGCTTTTATCGTTCTTCAAGCCAATCAATTTATCGTTATTGATGATTCCCATAATCTGTTGTGGACTAATTTTCTTTACTCCTAACTTGTCGTTGAAATGCCTCATGGTGGAAAGGACTCGCCAAATAACATATACTCTCCGACCCTTAGCGGATTTTAATTTGTTAAAACAATCGGTGGAACAAAAGTGTCGTGATGCACTTTCATAATTCGTTCTTTTTAGAGTGACTGTTCCCGAACACATTTCGCAAGGAAGTTCAATCGCAGGGAATCCAAAAATCCCCTTATGGTGTTTAGAATCGGAAATTGGTTCTTTTTCCATACCTCGCTCATCAAATTCTCGGCAATAGCGAGAGCAATAAGTGGACTCATAGGTAATCGTTCCACGACCACCTTTAGACTTGAATGGTTTGTTAGCAGTTGTGCCGAAAGTCATATCACAAACAGGACAATTACTCATTTTTCAACCCCCTTCCTAATTCCAATGTTGTTTCACCAAACATGGCCTTTAGAGTAGTATTCAATTGACCTGCTTTGTAAAGATTGGTTTTACCTCGTTCATCTTTGATTACATGACCTTTAGCCGTAAGAACACGCATAGTGGATGATACTTTGTTAGCGGTGCAATTGATTCTAAACCATTTGTTGTAATGTTGTGCAATCTCTTTAGCACTTAAAAATTGCCCTTTATGCTCTCGCAAAATCATCACCATGCGAACTTGATTAGAAATTTGTGTTGAACCATTCCTTGCCGAAGTGGACTTGGGATTACGATTGGCTTGTTTAGAACACTCCGATGAGCAAAACCACTTGTTAGCATCTTTGACACCTCTTGGAAGGTTGCACTCCCCCTCACACCATGCACAAGTCATAGTCAATTTAGGATAGGGTGGGTTGTAAGCATATTTGCCTGTTCCATACCACAAATCGTAGGCGGTTTTTTCACCATCCACTTTGATTTCCATAAAATCGTGACAGTATTTGGAACAATACATTTCATTTCTGCGATAACTGAATTTACCTGTTGATTGACGACCACATTCGCAATATCCTTCAATAGACATATTCCAAGAATTAAAACAACAGGTATATGAACCTTACTCATCTTTTGAGTGTGAAAACGGCTTTGGCGATGTAAAAGTCGCCCGGTTTGTTATCTGTTTGGTCATCCGAACCATTGGATTGAATTTGAACCGTAATGTTCCCCGACATATTTTCCATCGTGAAATTGTAATTTTCAATAGATTGATTCAATTCCACAGACCAAATCGTTTCATTTTCGTGTATCAAAGAATAATTCACCGCCCCCTGTTCCCAAAAAAGAGGTTCATGGAAGAAAGCGGTCAATTCAAGAGTGAAGTTTAACTGTCCACTTCCATTCAAAACAATTTGTGACTCATTCCCCATGCCCATCGGGACTATATTCCAATACTGATAAGATTGATTGTCATTGATTTCTTGAACGGTTTCGGATTCATAAATGGGTTCATCTATTGCGACTTCTGCTGACGATAGACACCCACTCATTAAGATAATAGGTAATATGAAGGCTAAAAGATTTCGCATAGTCATCACCAAACCTTGTAAGCAATAACAATAGACATACCTAATGCTAAAACATTCGCTAATGTGCGAACAAAAGCCATAGTATGTTGATGGCGACCCAAAGTAGCATCCTTCTGTGCAAGGGCTGATTCATACAAGCCCCATTTCTCTTCAACGAAATTTCTTAATTCATCATCCATATTATTCACCTTTTTTGTTGATGTAATGTCTAATCCACGCATCGCTTTCTTGGTCAATTGTGATTTTCAAAAATTGAAGGAAAACAAATTGTGCATTATTCATTTCACCTTCTGTCCATTCAATTGTTTCATCGGGGATTTGACTTAACTTATCCTTAATGATAGAAAATATGTCAAGGTGTTCTCTCATCTTTGTATCGTTATCCATAATAATCACACCTTGTCAAAGAATACCCATCGGGTATAGTCGGGTTCAACCGTTCCATCGTGAAGGGCTTCAAGATAATCATACAATTCATCAAAACTATCAAAGACGAAATTGTGGTTCATTTTTCCACGAAGCCACATGGACATTTCTGCCTTTCCGCCCTTATGGACAATCAAAGTAGGCTTTCTGCGTCGGAGGGACTCAAAAATCTCGTCGTATGTTCCGCAAATGTGAATGTCTTTGTCAATGTAAGCAATCATAAAATCCGAAACCTCAACCATTCGCAAATCCACAAGAACAATTTCTTTCGCCATCGTTCTCAATTCATCCCAACGCCTCAATTTCTTCAATTTGTGAATATGCTCTTTTTCATCACCGATTTCATTGTATCGGCATTGTGAAACGGGCTTATCTGTCGGGTCAAGTATAGTTAGCCCCATCTTCTTCAAGTAAGGGGTCAATTTCTGCCTCCACGCCACGCCATCATCATCTGCATGGTCAATTGGCCCCGCAAGATAAACACGGTGATTGTTAAGCCTTCCCTTCACCTTACGATTAGGAACTTCCTTGACAATTTCATCAATAATTTTATCAATAGTAATATCATCGCTTTCACCCATAAACGAGAATTGTTTCAATCGCCTTAATAAAGGTTCATGTTCTTTTGAGAATACCATAGCAAGATGCAGTAAGGAATAATCCACCCACTACGAGGGAAATAGCATCCATTCGTTCTAACCTTGCTCTATCTTCACTACGGAAGAAGCGGAATATCCCGTAGCCAAAAGCACCGATACCGACTAAAGCACCCACAACAGTAATCATTTCGCCGTGTTTGAGAATGATTTGCTTCATATCAAGCAATTATCTCACTTGTTATCTAAGCATTCGTAAGTATTTCAATACCCCAAACATTAAGGTTGTGCGTGTCTGCAATCCAATCCGAAACCGTATGGTATGTGTTATTAGTCATGTTTGCAGTAATGATGTAGCAATTAGAATAACGGTCATAGATTTGGTTAGGAATCTCAAGAATAACTTCTCCCTCAATATCCAACCATCCTTCATCGTTATAATCCATCGTAGTCACTTTCATAGTAGTCATTTTCGGCATCTCCAATCAAAGCCAAAGGTTTCAAGTTATTAAACTTTCCTATTTGTCTTCAAGACCTCAAGTGCCTCATCGTAAGATGAAACCTGCCCTGTGGAAACTAATTCTTCAATTTGATTCAGCGCAATACTAATCTCTTGATTTTTAACATTCAATTCTTGGATGACCTTTCTCGCAAAGTCCTTCGGCCTATTCCCTGTTTTAGCCTTCTGTTCATTTACTTTGTCTGTAATCTCATTGATTTCTTTCAATCGTCTTTGTAATTCTTCGTCGCCACCACGCCGAATCCCCATCGTGTCGCCTGTGACTACTTCCACAAGCAACGGAT
>Ga0206123_10001079_pt1 | contig 26232 bp, 33 predicted proteins | sample Helgoland_Spring_2_FD_160086 | JGI IMG/M metagenome (GOLD analysis project Ga0206123, IMG submission 160086) | Pelagic subsurface seawater microbial communities from Kabeltonne, Helgoland, North Sea - Helgoland_Spring_Bloom_20160316_1 | ecosystem: Environmental > Aquatic > Marine > Epipelagic ...
ATGGGTTCGGCTGTTCCCACCAACAGTAATCCAACCATTGGAGTCTGGTTCGGTAGAACGAGGTGCCCTCCGTTCACCACCACCGCCACCACGTCGGTCATCTCGCCTTTCACCGCCGCCACCACGTCGGTCATCTCGGTAGTCTCGCCTTTCACCACCGCCACCACGTCGGTCATCTCGGTAGTCTCGCTGGTCGCCACCGCCACCACGTCGGTCATCTCGGTAGTCCCGCCTTTCCCCACCGCCACCACGTCGGTCATCACGCCTTTCACCACCTCCACCACGTTGGTCCTGCTGACGGTCAGTGTACTTGGCGCGCTCATCTTCGAGCTGGTTGCCCTCGTTGTCGCGGTAACGGTTCCAGAAGAGAGAACGTCCCTGGTCACGGACACGGACAAGCTTCATGCCGTGGGCAATGGCGAAGAGAACCTGCTTGAAGTGTCGCTGGAGAGACTCGTCGGCCAGGACATCCTGAGACGCCCACGCAGACTGGGTCGTGAGGTAGAGTTCAGACAGAGCGCCACGGCTGGTGCACTTGCGAGCCAGATTGCCCATCTTAGTCATGAACTGCTTGGCGAGCTCGAGAGCACCATCCTCAACCCCACTCTCATTGTCGGTCCTGACCTCTGGTGGAGGGGTAGACTGAGGACGAGAGTCAGGGCGCGGAGATGTGGAACCAGGCGGAACTTGGTCAACCTTGGTGATCTGGAACACTGGTCCAAGACCAGAAGGAGAAGTAAGAGTAGGAGAAGTTGGAGTAGAAGAAGTCATTGTAGTTTTTGTCGTAGGTTGGAAGTTTTCGTAAGCTTTGGTTGGAATAATGAGGAGTACTTCTATACATGAATGGTTGGGTAGATATCAAATTTTTTTTCTACCCTCTTATAGTGTCTATAGTGTATATATAATACTATATATAAAAATAGAACTATAACATTCTATAAAAGGGTAGATACTTAGTATGTAGATACTTAGTATGTAGATACTTAGTATATAGATACTAAATCATATTCTTTATTCTTTTAATAATTTCACTAGTACTTGCTTCTAAACAGTATTCAATTTCTTTAAATTTATTAATAGATTTTGGATAGGAAAAAAAGAGATCTTGGGTGGTAGAATCATTTTTAGAACTAAATGCGTGAACAACATAATCTATATTATACCGATCCATAAAATCTTTATCGATTATTAATGGAGGATTTTTAATAATTTCGTCTACATAGTTTATATTTAAAACAATACTATATCTATGATTTTCAGAAATAATTGGTCGACGTTTATAAGCTTCAGCAGTATCATCACCTATAATGCCAACAATTAAATAAACATCTTTAAATAGGTTTTTACATTTACGAAAAGATTCTAAATGTCCATAATGAAATAAATCAAAAATACCATCAATATATACCCTCATATATATTATTATTATTAATATTAGTATTTAAATAAAAATAATAGTATTTAAATAAAAATAATAGTATTTAAATAAAAATAATATTCTATAAAAGCCTAAATAGTTTATTTTTTTATTAATATTATGATAAATAGATTATGATAGAATCTATCTATTGTCCAATTGCCTTAGTCTTTGTCTTTTTCCAATTGGAAAAACTCCTACACACATCACCCTTTTCCCTATTAAGATTTTTTGTTGTTGTAGAATAAGCAGTGGTAATAAGATGTGGCGTAAGAAAGTTAGATTCTCCGTTTCCCCGCGCTCGTACACCATACTTAGCGACAGCCTTTCGAAGCATTTTCCAAGCAGTTGTATCGTGTTCACTAATGAGTGTAGAACGAGTGTTATATCTCATAGATGATGGGATATTGGTTTTGATACCATAGTTAAGCATACGTTGATAGGCGGTAGAGAGATGGTTATCGACATTGTAGGAGGCAATTTCTTCTTCTGAGGATGGGCGGAAGAAGCAAGCTCCATAGATTGTTTTTCCTGAAAAAAGACGAGTGTAAACAATGTGGATGAGTCGGTGATTTTCGTGAAACACAACATAGCCTTCAGCAGTATCGGCGAGACGGGCAATTTCATCCTGGGTAAAATCATCCTGAATACGTGATGTTGAATGCTTAGGATGATTTTTATTAAAATTACCAAGTTCTGTCTGCTTGGTATTAAGAACTCGTCCAAGTTGTCTGTCAATCATATGAATCTTGTTAGTATATTCCGCTTTCCGAAGAGACGTAATTCCATTTGGGCGATAGCGCACGCCATTGCTACAGAAAAGATTAACTAGTCTCTTGGTGAATGCTTTGCTGGAAGTGATCTTTTGGAGAGAATGGCGTGTAATATACCTTGGGAACCACTGTTCATTCGATTTAGTAAAGAGTCCCTCTACTGGGAATCGGGAGTAACGTGCGTGCGCTGTATCAAAGTGGTCATAAATAGCACGTTCGGTAAGGTTGACCATAGCGCCTTCTTTTGCCCTTAGTACACACGCCCCATAATGGAGGGTAAGCTGATCGACCGAACCATCAAAATGGTAGACGACAAAGTAGGTTCGATGTCCTTGGGTAAAGAACACTTTCGATGTGGATGTGAGAATTGAAGAAAGTTGAGAAGTCATGGTTATGGTTCTTAGTAGATTAAGATAAATTTTATATGGGATAAGAATATATCAAATTTATTTTAAGATCTAAATGGATTTATGGTTTAATGGAAAATCAAATAATAACTGGATTGATAAATAAAAATTGATTATATAAAAATCTATATTATTATTAAATAAATGTCTGAGAACCAAGGACCATCTATTGAATCCTCTACAGATATCTATATTCATGATATATTTCCTGGCGGTGGTAGTAACAGCTTTGCAGCAGGAGATATTTTTCATTATGCTGCTAGTATACTAGATAATCATATTAACCAACCAATAGGAAGGTCGACGCCTCCCCCTCCCCCACCTCTTGAGGAACAAGATCTATTATCTATAGATGAACAACCAATTGATAGATATATGGAAATAGAGGGACCACTTAATCAGGCGCGTCTGGATGCGATGCTTATTGATCTAATTAACCCAATACAACATAGAGTAGAACCACCTCCTCCTCCCCTAGAACCTCATCCAGAATCAGATTTTTGGGAGCCAGTCGCATCCAGATTAACAGATGAAGGATTTGATGAGATGGCACCAACTCATCGAATGTCTAAATCTATTAGGAAAAAATATAATATGGAAGATCCAATATGTAGTATATGCCAAGAAGATATTAATAGTAGACAACACTGTTCTATTCTAAAATGTGAGCACGTTTACCATAAAAATTGTATAAAAACGTGGCTAACTAAAACTTGTGAGAAACCAACTTGCCCTTGCTGTAGAATAGATGTAAGATATGTTCTGAAACAATCACCACCATAACCAACTAGTCCAATGATTTTTATAATCTACTAATATAGGAGATTGTCTAATAGTTTCATTATTAGGTTCGGTAGATTGGTCATTACTAGTAGGTTCAGTTTCTATAAGTACAGGTGATTTTCTAATAGATTTATTTTTATTTATACCATGATCTTCTATATTTTTATAACAATATCTACAAGTTCCATTTTCTGTGAATGGTGTATATATACATTGGGAAATAATTGGTTTCATAAAAATAGTTGCAGGATCAATTGTATCATATCCATATTCACGCTTTTCATAATAATCGCCAGTTTCTAAAATATGTGAATCTGATTTACTTCTTTTTTTTTCCATTTTATATTATATATATAAAAAATTTATATAATATCAAATATAATTATAATATCAAATATAATTATAATATAGATATTATTCGTTGGATTCTACATTTTGTTCTACATTGGATTCCACATTGGATTCGACAGTGGACTCTTCAGTGGATTCGACAGTGGACTCTTCAGTGGATTCGACATTTTGTTCTACAGTTTTATCTTGGTCGGCTGAAACTAAATCTCTAACAAAATTAGATTCTTTAATAGAAATAGATTTATCTAATTCACTAATAAAAATATCATATCTAGATGTTTCCGTATTATATTTTCTAATAACACCTGACTTATTATTATAAGTATCACCCTTTGTGATAAGTCCAGTAATAGTAACTTTGTCATCATAATTATACTCTGTGTCTTCTAAATTATTAGATGGAGATTTACCCATATTCATCATTTGTTCCATCATACCTGGATTATTTTGTAACATATCCATCATACCCTTCATCATTTCGGGATTTTTCATAAAATCCCCCATACCTGACATTAAATTAGGATCCATTATTCTATTATAAATTACTTTTATTTTTAAATGTAAACGTATTTTATATAAAAAATAAACTATTTAAAGAAATGGACTATAATTAATTAGATTTTTCGACCGTCCAACACCCAAATGTAATAGGAATACAACAAATAATATCAGCAATTAGGTTAAACGGTGTACAGCAAAGGGGACAATCACAATCGCCACCCTGAAAATCTTTCGACCCAATACCAGGTTTATCACAAGTACCGTTTGGTCCACAACAGTCGTCACAGCCTTTTACTGTATAGAAATACCCCCATCTAGGATGGTGTTTTTCCCAACAATCTAATATAATAGTAGGACAGCAACCACACTTTGTATTGGTTAGTTGTTCGTTCAATTCGGTAGAAGTCATAGATTTTTATGGGTAATATAAATTGAAAAGGGGACAAACTTATCATTTTTTTATTCTAATCATAAATCTATATGGGATATATATATACACAAAATCTATAACGTAAACATCCAAAATCCAGGCGTATTAATTTCATAACATCCAAATGTCATTGGAATACAACAAGTAAAATCTAATATAATAGTACACGGCATACATACAAATAATCCAACCAAATTATTACATTTACAATACTTTCTATCATCGTGTGCATTACAACCATCTATAGCGATACTATATAAACATCCACTGTGAGTTTGTTTAGGACACTGTGGTTTATATTTAATACAATCATTCGGTTGTTTCTGTATTATTTCATTAGTTATTTCATTTGTTATTTCATTTGTTATTTCATTTGTTATTTCATTCGTTATTTCAGTAGTAATTTCATTTGTTATTTCATTTGTTATTTCATTAGTAATTTCAGTAGTAATTTCAGTAGTAATTTCATTTAAAGTCATTTTAATAATATAAATATCATATTTATAAATCATTTTTTATAAATATACTTATAATATTAAAATGACTTACTTTCTTTCCTGCACGCTGTGTGAATCAATTAGACTTTTAAGTGTAAAATTTGGAACAAGTTGTTTATCTATAGTGAGACCAGTCATTGGTGATGTGTGTTTAGTTTCAAACCAAGTTACTATAGAATTACGGTCATATGTGTGTCCGTCCATTGCTACCACTGGGTCTGACATAAGCATCATAGATATAGGACATGCAAACTCATTGGTGTCGGTTTCAATCTGTTGCTCTATAATATGTGGGTTCCTTGCTACTTCTAATGCAGATATAACATCATATTCATTTAGACGAACAATATCTATTTTATTAGGAGATTTATATACACAGGTATAATCCATTTGTGATAAGAATCCTTTTGTTCGTTCTAATGTATCATTAGAAGTCTTAGCACCTAACGTAATTTCCACTTTATTCATATGAACTATGGGAAATAAGAATCTACATCCTATAATTTTTGTAGGATCTTTTGTTTTAGATGAAATATCAGTAATAGATAAAGAGATAGTATTAGACATAATAATTGTATGATTTGGACATTGATAACTAATCGTATTAAGTATAGTCTGTTTATGTAATAGATTTTCGTGTATACATTCTATAACAATATCAGAATTATGAATAGAATGGATAAGATTATTACAAATCATAACATTTGTAAGAATCTTCTCCCTTGTAATAGTATGATTTATAAATAGATCATTAAGTTCTTTGTCTAATATAATATATTTAGTATCATATAAAATAATACTATGTCCTCTTAATGCTAGTTCGATACCAATAAGTTTACCCATTCGTCCACCACCACCAATAATAGAAATGTTGACCATTGGATTTTTTATTTTAATCATAAACTTAAAATAAAAAATCAAATTATATATCTAAAGTATAAACAAAAATGTGGATTATGATAGGTTAAATAATATGTGATAGTCCAGTCCTTTATGTAAAGCAATAAAATAGTGTGGAATAATTGTTCTAATTATGTAAATAATACATGTATTATATATAAATAAATTATGCTAATAGACGTCTTTGTAAAACATTAAAAAAATCGTCCGAATCTTCTAAGTTCGTACCAAATAATTTGATACGATTTTCTAAAAAAAGATCATAATGAGCTTCTTTGGTTTTCGCTATATTCTTACATACTTCTATTTTTCCCATTAATTTACCGGACATCAACATTTTGTCATTGGATTTTTCTAAAACTTTTTCAAAAAATTTATACTTTTCTATAAAACTTGTTATACCCTTCGCTTCTTTTTTTTCTGGTACGGTAATAACTTTCATAATTTTGTTTTTGTTTTCTAAATCAGATATAATATCATGAGCGGTTTTTTCCACATCTTCTAATGCTTCTTCAAATTCTTTTTTTTTATTGTCCACATCTGTATAATTTATAAGTATATTTCTTAAAAGTTCTATTGATTCATCTTTATCCAAGGCGTTAGCTATAATAGTTTCTGTATTATAAGGGTCGGGGTTTATTATTTTCTTATCTTTTCTTTTTGGAAATAGTTTGTTATACAAATCAGTTTTAGTTTTAGTCGTTAATTTATCATAATTTTCTTTTAACATGTTTAAATCTTCATATATTTCAGAAAGATATATAATTGGTATACCTTTTTCGATAGTATCGATGTCAGTTTGACATTGTCTCATAAAATTGATCATACTATTTTTAGGAGGTATATGCCTGTTTATAGTTTCAGGAGGCCATCCTTTTACACAAATTCCACGACGTATTGTCAATTCTCTATTACGTGCGGTGTAACAAGTATGATAATTATCGCGAAGTTTTTCAAATTCGCTTATAGCGTTTTCTTTTCCAACAACCGTCTTGTTTTCTTTAGCCTTTCTTACTCTATGATTTAGTCTACAAGTATTATTCTTAAAATCAATTTTTTTATTACGATGATTATTTTCTAGTCCTTTAGGACAAAAATTATGCTTATCCTCTATTATTGCAGCGCAAACTCTTTTTGCTTCTTCTGGATGTAATTGACGTGTATTGGGATATGCTGCAATTATAGAAGTAGCTTGATCCCTCAGAATAACACCTCCAAGTTGTAGAAAATCTATATAATTTTTAATTATTTGTTTACCAGTTGCTGAGTTTATATTTACTCTTCTTCCCGTTTTTGGATTTACAATTTTTGTATACATTTTTATATATATATATATAAAAATTTTCACCCAATCGTAATTTATAAATTACATTAATTATAAATTAAATAGTTTTTTCCCCAATAAGTATTTGTGTTTTAGTTATTCTGAAATTCATGTAAAGGGGGGAAATCTTCTCTATATAGTGGAGGTATATCTTCTCTTGGGTCATAAATATGTCGTTGTTCTTGGTCGTACCAAATTATTTTGTCACCACATTGTTGTGTGTAATAATAATTACCAAGATATGGATAAAGATATAGTTTATTATTTAATGTATCATTTTCTCCAGAGATATTTTGAGATATAGTTCTATCTACTACAACAGACAAAGCGAATGGCGATAACGGAACGGCACCAGTTGCTTCCGGGACAGAAATCCCTCCAGAACAAAAATATTTTTTTATATTATTAATGTCCCACTCATTTGAATATGATGATTCATGTACAGTTTTGGATTCTAATAAAATATCAACATATGGTGGTATGCCATCATAAGAACAATCAAACACATCCGTTTTAATACCAATATATAGTGTATTAGGACAAATATCAGAATTATAATAAAGTGTTCCATTAAAATTTACTAACTTCCAACTATATCTTTTAGTTGTTATAAGAAATACTTGATGTTTTTTTGTGAATTGATGATTAGTTCGGTTAGCTATTCCTCCACATAGACATTTTTTACTATCATATAGAGTTGATGAATAACCCAACGGCTCTTTGATTTCTTCCCAGAGAATAGACATTTCTGTGTTGTTAGTTGGTTCCATTGTGATTGTGATAAAATTTCTTAGATCAACGTATATCAACTTTTTATAAATCTCTATATATGTGAATTATATATATCCACGTCTAATCTATCATTAAAATTTTATTATTTTTATGATGATAGCATTTACATTTTAATTCCCATATAGGTATTTTTGTGTTTTTATGATTACTATAATTTAAATAGATACAGATTTTACTGCATACATTATTACGATATTTGGGATAATCGGGCATTTTTTTTATATATATATATATATTAATAATATAATAATATAATAATATAAAATTTATATTACTATATTATATATATGATATTTACAAAATTATTAGATATTGTCCACTTATTTTTTGTTCTTCTACCATTAAGTATATTTTTTATAAATACGATAGTATTACGACCTTATATTAAATGGATATTGTTAATTAGTACAATGATTCCGTTACATTGGATATTTTTAGATAATAAATGTATTTTAACAAGTTTAAATAAGAAGTTGGGGGATTATAAAGATATAGATGTAAAGGAATCTGCTTTTACCGAAAGATATTTCAGATGGTTATATGAGCCTATTATGAATAAGATAGGTTATAAGTGGATAGAAAAGGATGTAGACAAAATGGTTCATCTACATTGGATAATAAATATAGTAACAATATGGAGTTATTATTTTTTCTATTTATTACCTGTAAAATGTAGATAATTAATTATATATAATATATATATATATATATTAAATTTCATAATCCAATTAATAATATCTAAATTTAGCTAATATTATTAAATCTTTTAAGAGAAACTATACCACAAATAATACTAATAATAATATACCATAGTATCGTTTTTTCTTTAGAATATTTTTTATGTAATTTTTTTTTATTAGAATAGTTATAGCCTATTATAAAAAATAAAATATCGGATATAGAATTGATTATAGAATCACCATTATAGTCTTTTTTAGAACCACGTAATATATCAGAACCAATTCCAGAACCAATATTAAAAATCTTTTTTATAAAATCTTTAGTCTCAATATATTCCCATACTATTGGAATAGCTACTATTGTATAGTTTTTAATATCTGGAAATATAATTTTTACACCTATTCCGGCGAAAAGATGAGAAAATGTATACTCATCAATACCGTGTGTACTAAAACATTCTTGTGTAGATGAATTTGGAAATAGTGATTTTGTAAAAGTATGATTTATACATTTAAATTTCATACTATATATAGAGATATTATTAATTTTAATTATAATTTGTTTTATTTCTATCTAATAAATATAGAAAATAATTTTTTGGCCAATAATCTAAATCACTCCAAGGTATCTCAAAAAATACAGAACTTCCCAAATCATAATCCATAGTAATATATATTACTATATATAATTTTAAAAAAAACGATTATATAGATTATTTTTTATTAGCCAGTTTCTGTATACCAATTTCTATGAATCATATTATATATAACAGGTCTATCTTCTTCCGAATTATTAGCCCGTCCTCGATGAAATATTCTACCATCAAATATAATAGCGTCGCCTATATTAGTATTAAATTGGATATGTTTATTTTGGATAGATTCTTTATAAGTTAGTCGATGGGATCCTTGTATAAATTCAGGTGTTCCATTTATACGATTGAGTTTAACCAATGGAATAAGGATAGTGAAATAGAATGGATTCATGTTATGTACCATATTCTGATCATCATATACACCATCTTCATCTGCATCGCCGTCTATATTAACTACATCTCTATGCCAGGGTCCGTCGTGTGAACCAACACTAGATGGCAACAATCCCCAAGTTTTATTATATTGGGTTTTAATAAAATGGTTAGTAATTTTTTCTATAACAGGATGAACTTTACGTGGTTCCTGTTTATAACTAATATCATATCTACCTTTCACTACTTCTAATACCTTAACGTTATCCAAATCATATATATTCTTCGTATCACAATATTCTTTATCATAATTAGTATAATATAAATAGTCGGAGGGAGTCGGGTTAGAATTTGATAATTCACTAATAGTTATGTTGTAAGTATTCTGGGCCATTTGACTAAGTTCATCTATTTGGGATTTAGAATAAAGTCCAGGAATTACAGATACACCATTAATATTTAAATTATTAATTATAGGTTCTATATCAAGCATTTTAAATAGTAATAAAAATATTAATTTAAAAATCAATTTTATTTTTAAAATACCTACCTATTTTAATAGAAATAATTAACTCTTTCTATTAATATATAGATTAAACCAATGTAGATAAGAATTTTCCTGTAATTGTTTGTGATTAGGAACAAAATCTATAAATACTGGATGGTTAAAATGTTCGGTAAGAGTACTATAATCATTTTGAAGTTGAGTTAGAGTAGGTGTAGTGGATGAAAGACTGGGTAAAGTAGTAGGAATTTGGTTGTAACCAAATTTTACGGATCGTGTCAATAGAGTTTTATGTATAATTCTAAGAAAATTGGGGTGCATATTAGGCATTATTGTATAGTGTTCTTAAATTAAAAAGAAAGATAATCAATTTTTTTCTCCATATAATGAATTAATTGGTAATATAATGAATTAATTGGTAATATAATGAATTAATTGGTAATAGTATTATATTAAAGAAATACTTTAGTATATATAGAAATATTACTAAATGATTATTATACTAAAATTATTTCTTATTATTTTTAGTTTTGACAAACTATTAGATTATTTTACTAAGAATGAACTAGTAAAATGGTATTGGCTACATTCTTTTTCTAATTTTATGGTATGTTACTATACTCTAACTCCTATGATAACACTTCTATCGAATCCTATAGATAATATACAAAATCCAATACGATTTGAGGAATCTACTATATTAATAGCAATAATACATCTATATCATCTAGTATTTTTTAAATGTAGTAAAGAGGATTGGGTCCATCATCTTAGTTTTGTATTGTTAGGAACAATAACACATTATTTAGTAAATTGGGGATATATAACAGCATTGTATCATTTTTTTATATGTGGATTACCAGGGGCAATAGATTATATGCTTTTGGGATTAGTAAAACACGGTGTAATAGAAAAAAAAGTAAGAGTTAACTTAGCGGTAGAAATAAATACCTGGATTCGATCACCTGGTGTAATAATGGCTTGGAGTTTTGCTTATATATGGTATATTCATAGTAATTTAGATTGGATACATACTTTATCTTTTATTATTATAACATTTGGAAGTGTAGTGAACGCGCAATTTTATAGTAGACAAGTCACATTATATGCTGGGAGGAAATATAAATAAATAAAATTTATAATATAAAATGATCATTAAATTTAAATACCCGCTTCTGCCTCTACCCCGATCCCGACCCGGTCCCAGCCTCCACCTCCACATCCAACCGAAGCATTCTAGCTTCTAATGTTTGCGATTGGTCCGTTCCCAATGACATTACCTTTCCACCTTCTGGTCCACCAAATCCACAACAACAAGTCCTTCCATTTTCTACTTTATTACAAACACCAGAGCTACTACAGTTACAATCCAGTAATCCCCAAACACACTGATTTCTACGATAATGTAATTTTCGTCGGTGATAGTCTGTAGCAGTTTCGTCCTCTGGTCCCAAAACACCTATAGGTATTTCAGCCTGTTCATCTATATCAAATTTACCATAAAGAGTTCTAGAATTAGATAGTTCATAAGAGAGTTCACTATATGGGTCTAAATCTATAATTCCAGAGTTTAGTATAATAACCATATGGGTCGTGTTAGTATCAAAAATCGCATCTTTAGTAAGACAGCGTGTAATATATTGGTTGGATTCAGTTTTTGTTCTAGCAAAAACCTGTTGTCTAAAACTGTCCAGATTATCAATGATCCAGGCATATTCATATACGCCTGCCTGATTAATAGATATTGTTTTTGTTGTGTCTACAGAAATACCTAGCCTATCAATCGTTTCGGTTTTAATTGTTAAAATATCGTCTTGGGTCAATGTTAAAAATGGAGCTTCCAACTCAACAATAATTTTAATATTATAGGAGTAATTATAATTTGTACTTCCATCTAATACAAATAATTTCCAATGGGAAAACATATATTCTGGATCATCATATGGAATATCGGGATCATATGTTCTCCAGAAGAAAAAGGACTTATCTTTATCTGGGTGTGGTGGACGCCCTCCTATTTCTTCATCATAAGAATAACCTTTTTTAATAGGAAAGAATAGATTACACTCATTGACCCAGTAATAGTCTAAACAGCTAACAGTGTTAAATGAAAATGTAGGATCATCAATGAGTTCCGTTTGAATAGCGATAGCGAGGGGATGTTTTTGAGTGGTTCCATCAGAGCAAATCCAGGGTTGTTCATGACCAGATTCCATTGTTTATTATCCATTATAATATTTATTAAAAACGAATCATATTTATTATCCATTATACTATCCATTTTATAATCCATAAAAAAATAATTTAATGGTTTATAATTTAATGGTTTATAATTTAATGGTTTATAATTTAATGGTTTATAATTTAATGGGTTATAATGTTATAATAATAATTATTAATTTACTTTCTTATTTTCCGATTCATTACGTTCCATAACAACTTCATCACTATCATTTAATACCGAATCACTAAGAGAATTTACTGGATCCCCTTGTTCCGAATCCGAATCCGAATCCGAATCCCCACCTTCTGAACTAGACTCATTCAGTTTAGATAGTGTAATGTTTAACTCATCATCATCTCCATCACGATTTCTTCGTGCTACATTAACAATTGTAATAAATACACTTGATAGAAATAGTGTTGTTAGTATAGTAGACATAATAGATAGAATCCAAGTAACAATTATTCCTACAAATACGTAAGATGCATGAACCTTATATGCACAAGCATATTTCATATCGTCTTTAGTAATATTGGTGATATATTTCTCCGCAAAATTCATTTTTATAATATGTAAATTATAGTTTATGTTATAAATCAAATTTATATTAAATCGATATAATTAAATCTATGTAATTAAATCGATGTAATTAAATCTATGTAATTAAATCTATGTAATTAAATCGATGTAATTAAATCTATTATATAGTTAGATATTATATAAATATATTGGGGTTGGAGAGAAACGATATTCCCCGAATAGATATTAAAAAATATAATAAATAGATTATATTTTCAGCTATATCTATAACTTGTTCTTCTTATTTAATACGATTATATATTTAAAAATAAACGATTAAAAACATATTTAAGTTTTAATATTTATTTAATATTATAATAATATATAAAGTATATGTCGGATTTATTAAGTAGTGATTATTATAAAATTATGGGAATAGCTCGTAATGCAGCCGATAGTGAAATTAAAAAAGCCTATCGTAAATTAGCATTAATGTGGCATCCTGATAAAAACCAGGATAAGAAAGAGTTAGCTTCAGAGAATTTTAAAAAAATCTGTGAAGCATATGAAATATTGTCTGATACTAACAAACGAAATCTATATAATAAATATGGTAAAGAAGGATTGGGACGTGGGCCTACAACGAGTGGGGGAGGAGGAGGAAGCGGACATACAAGACATTTTCATTTTTCGAATGCAAACGATATATTTAAACAATTTTTCCATAATGAGTCACCAGTTTCTTCAGGATCTAAGAAAAATATACATTTTTCATTTAAAACAAATGGTAATAATATAGATTTAACCGATTTATTATTTAATAATGGCGCTCCCTCTCCCAATATGAGTCGTACCCCTATGAGTAGTAATCGAGAAAAAATTAATTCGAATTTATTTCTACCAGAAAATACTCCAATAATAATAAAAGGATTAATTAATAATTCAGAATTAAATGATAAATATGGACTAATTAAAAATTATAATAGATCTAAAAAAAGATATTTAGTAGAAGGTCCCAATGGAGACATCTATTTAAAACCATTTAATATAATACAACAAGTATCAAATGTTAGATTAAATTATATTATTAGACATCCAGAATTAAATAATAAAATAGGTAAAATAGTTGGTTGGGATGATTATAAATTAAGATTTAAAATAAAATTAGAGGAAGATTCAGTAGTATCTGTCAAACAAACTAATATTATTTATCCTATACATACTTTAGTATATATAAAAAATTTAGAAAATAAAATAGAATATAATAATACTATAGGTAAAATAATAAAATATAATCTAAATAAATATACAATACACTTACATAATAATATTATTATAAAATTAGGATTAAATAATGTAAGTGTAGTGGCTCCTGATATCTAATTACTTATATCTAATTACTTATATCTAATTACTTATATCTTGATATCTAATATATTGTATTTATAATAATATTATTAATAATCCCCGCTTAATACCGTGTTGTACCATCTTATTTATATCATTTTTAATACAATAGATTACAGTGTCATCCATATGATACGGACCATTCCGTTGACCTATTTGACCTCCACATTTTGAACACGACCATCTACTACCTTTGTTTTTTTTTAGTACAAGATTTACTTTTCTTTAAATTTTTAGTTTTAGTTTGATTCTTAGGTAGGTTTATTATAATATTTTTTCCCTTAAGTTTAGATACTAACATATTTTGATGATATCCAACAATGGATTCATAATTACGTTTTCCATATAGAAGAAATGCCAATTGATTAGCAACATCGTAGCATTGAGTTATGTATGGCGTATTTGAGTGTTTAGGAGTAATTTCTATTATGGAAGATGGATTCATTTTGGCATAGGATGGATGGTGTATTAAATATATACAAAAAAATAAATCAATTTATTTTTTTTTGTATCTATTTAATCATATTGTCAAAGTTTTTTCTATTAATAATATGTGTTCCAAATATCCATATTTTCCTTTTCATACATAAATTTAATATTCCTGGTAAATTTAGTTTGAATTAGTTTATAGATACTTAATTTTTGTCGACGTTCCTCGATACTCATAGGTTCTTGCCCAGGACATCCAGAATGATCACATTTTGGAGCATTCTGGCGTGGACCACCGTGCTTATTACAATAATCGCTAGTGGTTTTAACTGGAGTCATACAATATCGACCATATTCATTTTTGCCATAACATAGAGAGTTGAATCGTTGGTGATTGGCGCGACAGTTTTTCTTTTTCTTTTGCTCCTCGATGTAACTTGTATCATTTTCGAGTAAAAGATCACAAAGTATGTCACTATTAGGTGTTTGGAATCCAATTTCGTTGGTATTTTCGGGGATCCAGTCCTGGTTTGATTTTACATAATCTATAACACTACACTTATAGTAATATGACTTGATAAAATGCGCTTTTTTACTATCTACATTAATACGTCCACTCTTATCACATATAGAAATGAACGGTGCTACAAGATACTTAATTTCCCAATCGTGTTTAAGGTTTTTTGTAAGATATATTCCAATTATCATTTTGTTTCCTACAAAAATATCTCCAATATTGTACTTAATTCCATTACAAAATTCTCCTAAACGTCTATAAATATCGAGTGACTTTCGCTGACTTTCAGGAAATAGGTTGTGTTGTTGTCGCTGAATAAGTGGTGAAGGATTAAGGGAAAAGGGAGGGGAGGTAAAATCGTTTTGTGGCTGAACATTTTCGATATATCTTTCTACATTACCGGCAACCCTTGTGTCTACTATCCAGTCTTCCCCATCCTTATCCGTAAAAAAATTCTCTTTAGGAATAGGTACCACAAGTTGTTTCTCTATATCTGTATTGTATTTAATTCCTTCCGAATCCGTAAATATAGTAAGTGTGCTGCACTTAATAGGTCGCTTCTTTATTCCCACATAAAACTTCAGTTGCCGATACCCCCTAATCCCTAAGCAATAGAAATCAATTGGTTGGGGACGTTCATCTAAAAATTTTTTTGGGTCCAGAGAACCTGTCATAATGTCATATGGTTTATCTTTTGGTCGGGTGTCATCAACCATTTCCGTAAATTTAGTGTCTTCAGGTTTTTGGGTAATCCTAATAAATTCCCAACCAGGTTCTACTGTACTTTCCTTAACTAGACTTGTCCCTTTAGTTCTACTATAAATACTAATATAAAGTCGTCCTTTTCCTGTACCCTTTATACCACGGGTATTATAAAGTTTAGATAGTCCTCTATAGGAGTGTGTAGAAGAAGGACCATGTCCAATACTTGGTGATTTCACCGCACTAAATTTTGTAAAAGATTGGGTTGATTGTCCATTAGTTGTGGTATAATATTTTTTCCCAGACACAACAACATATCTAATATTATCACTCCGCCAAAAACCAATATACTTAAAAATCATAATAATAGTTCCCGTAATTTTTTCTCCAGATTCGGAAAAACAAATGCGAGTGCCAACAGATTGATTCATTATGTATTGGTGCGTTAGGACTTCTTATGATTTATTATTAGAAAAAAAATTGTCAAATTATTTCATCCATATATAACTCATCGTTCATCCATATATAGTCCATCCATATATAGTCCATCCATATATAGTCCATCCATATATAGTCCATCCATATATAGTCCATCCATATATAACTCATCGTTCATAATTTTTTCCAGTAATAAAGTGTATCGAACACATCTATGTTTGTAGACTGCGCTTTTCCCTCATACTTTCCCTCGTACATAAATTTGGTGTATCTAGTAAATGACGTTTTATATAGTTTATAAATACTAGTTAGGTGTCGTCGCCGTTCTATACCCATTGGTTCTATTCCATTACAATCTACCAGTCCACATTTACGATGATTATTTTGTCGCCCACCGTGTTTGTCACAAAAATCTCCATTTATATGTACTGGTTTCATACAATAACGTCCATCCTCATTTTTTCCATAACATAGCGAATTAAACCGCTGGGTATTTTGACCACATTTATGGGACCTATTTTCGTATGTAAGATAACTGTTATCTGTGTTATAAATCATCTCCATAATTTTAACTTTATTGGGTAGATGAAATTTAATTTCATTAGTATAAACTTCATCGACAAGATTAGAAATACTGTCTATAACATTTGATTTATAAGTAGCAGGAGGCGTTGATACACATTTAACGTTGTCTTGGTCAACTATTATAGAACCAGTTCTTGCTGTATCATACGATATAAATGGTGCAATAAGATATCTAATAGACCAATCGTCTAACACATTTTTTAAAAGATAGATTCCAATTATTACATAGTTGTTACTGAATATATCTCCAATGTTATATGAAACGTCAAGATTTAGTGGTCCCAGTTTATATGGATACAAATTATGTGAACTTGTATTTGTATAAACAGGTGGATAAAACTTTTTTAGTGTAAAATTATTTTTTTTGGTAGAAGGTGGCACATATCTTTCTAAATTACCTTTAATACCTGTATCTACTATCCATTCTGTTCCATCCGAATCTACGAAAAGATGATCACTGGGAATTGCAATCAGACTTTTCTTGGAAACATCTGCGATTAAGGCCCTTCCCCTAGGATCTTTAAAAATAGTGACTGTGTTACAGTTAACCGCTGGGCTTACCATACCAACATAAAATCTATCCCGAGAATTGAACTTTCCTGTCATTATTTGATAGGGTTGGTTTTTTGGAAGGGTATCATTTCCCATTTCACTAAATTCGGTTCTTTTTTCTCCATAAGTGATACTAATAGTATTACAGTTGTTGTAAGTATTATCTTTTACTGAAACTGTACCCGATACTACACTATATATACTAATACTAATTGTTCCCGAAAATTCGCCCCGTTTATACCCAAACATTTCCCGCAGTTTTTGGTAGGAGAAATGATGGTGAAGATCGCCGCCATTATCTGGTAGTTCTGTTTCACTAAATTTTGAAAACAACTGGTGGGAGCTTTTGACCGTTCGAACAGTATGATATTTTTTATTTGCCACAATGACATATAGTTCGTCATCGACTTGTCCTTTTCTACTAGATGTAAAAATCATAATCATAATTCCATATAGTTCTGTTCCGGTAATATCCGTAAAATTAACACTGGCTCCAATAGATTTGTTCATCTTTGTAGAATAGAAGTGTTAATAATTTTATTAGACCCAACTAAGTCATCAAATTTTTTAAGGGTTTTATGGACATAATTGATACATATTTTACCATAGAAGTTTATTCTAGTTTATTCTAGTTTAAATGCACGTGTACTATATAGTAGAGTATCGTAAATAGATTTAGCATAAAGTTCTATATTTTCATTATATTTTTTAGGAATAGTAATTTCAGAACCTAATGCTTCAAACAATCGAAATATAGATTGAATATGCCAACTATACGAAAAATATAGAGTATTATCTTGAGTTAGACTTATTCCTGCATCTTTACTTAAAACAAATAAACCAAATTTACTAGCGTATTGTCTCACATCGCCAATAGTTGTATTTAGAACATATACTTTTGAGGCTTTTTTTTGCCGTTTTTGACTAAATATTTTAAATCTAAGTGTAATACGATCCGCATTACTGCCCATTATATATTTTATATCATTCACGTCCTCCATTTCCATAGAAATCTTGCTACTTGATGTATGTTCATCTTCCAATATAGTTATTTTTTTATTTGCTTCTGATAGTTTTACTTGGGATTCTTCATACAATCTTTTGTAATGTTCTTGGTTTTGGCGTTGTTCATCAAGTAAATCCATTTGTTTAGAATTAAAATAAGTTTAAAATATATCAAATTAATTTATCTATAGATATCAAATTAATTTATCTATAGGTCAAAAATTTGTTTACTTTATATTCCCAAAAATATTATAATACTATTACAAAATGGTTACACTTATTAAAGATGATTTTTTTTGGCAGATTATCTATATAGATGATATTAATGAAATTATTACCAGATATGGTAAAATAGGGTCAATAGGACGATTTTTTATAAGCAGTGGATACGATAGTAATGAATGGGAAAAAGTAGTAGAACGAAAAATTAAAAAAAAAAAAAATAATGATTGGATAATTACCAACCAAGAATTTATAACTAAAGATAAATTAATCGATCTAAGATTTAAATTATATGATTATTGTGGAAATTATATAACAAAATAGTTTATCGTTTTAAAAATTCTTGATGATTTTGTTGGGTAAATTCGTGTTGCATCGATTTAACTTCATCCATAATCATTTGAATATGATCTGATAGTTCTATACTTATTGTGTTGTAAAATTCCAAATCTTCCAAATTTAATTTATCTGGGTCAATAGAACTAACCACAATTTCCATATATTCCAAAGTAGAACCTAACTGATTTGGTAACCAAGTTGTTATAGGAGTACCGCCAGTAGCTACAGGATGTTTAATCGTTTGAATAATATATTTTTTTGTTAGATTCCAATGTTTCTTTCTAAACATTCTTAAACAATTTAGATTTTTAAGTAAAATTAAACTCGTTTGGCTGTCGGCTAAACAGTATTCTTTTAATTTTAAGTCGTTCGAGTTTTGCTTCACAAAGTCAATATATTCTTGATGATCCTTTGGTCTATATTTTCGTAGATCAAACAAATATTCGGTTAATTTATTTACAGGATAGTTTAAACTTAAGAAAGAATCTACAGATGGAATAATGGAATCTTGTGCGCCTGTTTCTCCCCGATATGAATGGAGCTCAATATTAGTTCCAGTATCATATTTTATTTGCTGTGTTGGATAACACTTTTCATTACCAATTTGTCCCATAATAAATGTTCTAAATGATAAATATTCTTTATAGTTTGATGCTTTCCACATTTGTTGTAATGTATTTACAATAGAGTGTAGACTTTTATAATGATTATGTAAATTTATATTAAATTGGTCCCTATCATTATTAGACAATGATTTAAAAGATTCCTCTTGATACTTTAATAACATTGGGGATTGTGCGACCATCGCAACATGAACGTTAATAAAACCTTGCTCACTTTCGTGTCCATTAAATGTTCTAATGGTTTTATAAGAATTATAGTTAGTAGGATCCATACCGTCCTGTAATATTGCGTTGTTTAATCCATATCCATACGCATAATCCAACCATGGAAATGTGTTATTTTTTTCTGATAATGTTATAAGTGGTATAGATAACTGGGGCGGTAGGAGATCGCGCGCAATTCCATAATGTTTTTGGTCGCTTTCTACTAAAGAATTATGACACGTCTCTAATGAATATGCGGACGCTAGAAAACTATAATCTCTTTGTAAGGCGGATAGAAGTTGTACATCATCTATTTCTTTTAAATTAAATACAGGTAAATCACTATTAATTTTATCCGCTAATATACCTTTATTTAAATACCCATCTAAATTACTTATTTTCATATTATCCAAAATACTGTTTATAATATCATATTTTTTAGGTAGTTTATCTAATGGTTTCCCAATAGGTAAAAACCCATTTATACCTGGGATACAACTAAACCAAGAATCAGGATATTTACTGCTCCAATTTTTATAAGAACTCATTATATTATAATTATAATATTTAATTATTATAAAAAATCAAATTTAATTATTAATTTTTTTTATAATACTCCTTATTATAATAATAATTAAAGATATTTAATACTATATAAATAAATGATAAACACCATATTATATATACTTAACATAATATTATTAATATTTGGTACAATAATTTTGACATATTCGTTGGATAATTTAACGAATGTAGTGTTAAACTGTGAAAGTATATATTTATTATCTATTACGATTATAATAAATTCTATAATTTGTTTAGCATCTATTAAAGATTTAAAACTATTAGGACTAATAACAACTATTATATTATTTTCATATAATATATATAACGTAGAAACGATAGATTGTGATATAGATAATTACATTTATATTATTTATCTATTATCAATTATAAACAATGGAATAACTATATTTATTTATATAATGTATTATACTTTCTATCTATTAAAACAAAAAAATAATTATAGCGAATTATTATAATTTATTTAGTATTAAAAATTATAGAATTTATTTTAAAAAAAATAATAACTCCCTGGGGGATTCGAACCCCCGATCTTTTGTTTAGGAAACAAACGCCTTATCCATTGGGCTAAGAGAGTTAATATAGCAACTTTCTTGGGTTTGTTGATGCGGCACTCTACCAACTGAGTTACAAGAACCAAGGTCCTTAGCAGGGCTCGAACCTGCGACCACCGCGTGAAAATAACAGAATTGCTGTAAGAAAGTTTGATAGGCCCCTGCGAGTTTCGATCTCGCTACCATGGGATTAAGAGTCCCACACTCTTCCGATTGAGTTAAGGAGCCTATATGGTGTCATTTAACGTCTGACCCAACGACATAAGCATTATTAGGGGATGGTTTTAAACCACTGACTTTTGGAGTATATCTCAACCTCAACACGCTGCCACACGCCATTTTGCAAGAGAACTACGATGGGACTGGAACTCGAGTTCCCCAACCAGTGACCGGCTCACACCCCCCATGTAATCATGAGGACTACGGGCTTCCCCGATGTGCTGTTTCCCCTCGCGACCTTTCACAACTACCCCCTTTATGGTGTCATTTAACGTCTGACCCAACGACATAAGCCCCCTACGGGACTTGAACCCGTGACCCTCAGATTAAAAGTCTGATGCTCTGCCAACTGAGCTAAAAGGGCTTCTTTGTTTGACTATATTCGTTAAAGTATGCTACTTACTTCTATAATAAGTAGTTCTCAATGACATCAAATTTTTTCCTCATATTAATCTATATATATTAATCTATATATATTAATAATTCTATATTATATACACAATAATTCTATATTATTATAATATATTTACAGAATTATTCATTGCCTATTAAGTCGCTTAATACATAACACTATAATATCACGACATCCAAACCCAGATGTGGGCTCTGGCATATGCCATAAATCCCCTTTAAACGAGAGTATATCACCTGCTTTTACTTGGTGTTTATACTCTATAGTCTCGTTTATATAATTGGTTATTTTATATTCTAAATCACCACCAACTATAGTCTTATCTTTTCTTAAATAGAATAGAACTGTATAGACTTTATAGTTGGTGGGGCCATAGTCATCTTGATGCCAACCAAAAAGCTGGTGTTTTTTACTATCAAAACCACAGTTTCTTTGATGAAATTCCATTGAGAAATACTTCGGATCAAAATCAGTAATACCCAATGTAGTCAATAGGTTGATTCCTTTTTTAAGTATAGGATCTATTTTATTATAGATAGATTTATCTTTATGCCGTTCACCAATTTCTTTCATATTAAATCTACCTTTTCGTTTTTTATTATATACCGTTTCATAATGAATTTTTTGAAATAATTCCAATTCTGTAGATGATAGATAATGATGGTTCATGGCGATAAGAAGGCTGACATTTTTTAATCAAAAAATAACAACAATCAAATTAATGCATTCCAAACAAATAATTTAGTTAGTTCTATGTATAAATTAACTTATCTATATACACTATCGGACTATTTTACACCTTATTGGATTTATTTAACGTAACCAGTGAATTATAGTGCTGACCAAAATTAGGTGTTTTCCGACACAAGTCTTCCAAATTGTCCTCCAAAATATATTCCTTAATAAGTATATAGCAAATAGAGTGTCTAGTTAATTTAATAGTAGAACGGTTACTAGTTATATAGGTTTGATATAGTTTATCATCCTTAGATTTATCCGCTCCATATAAAAAGAGCCCAATAAGATTATTTTCGACAACCTCTTCTTTTAATAAATTATAGTATTTAGTGAGACCATATTTATGTAAATCGTCGTTCGAACCAAAAAATTTAAGAATAGTCTTATCCAAGTGAGTAGTAAGAGTATAGTTTTCTATAGATTTTTCCATTTCTGTAAAATGTAGTATAGCTGCTTTTTGAGTATCATCTGGAAATCCAAAAATGTTGTGGAGATATGCTGCAAAAGACATGGTTAATATATTTGTTTTATTTAAAAAAAAATCAATTTTTAATTCTAAAAACAACAACAAGTAGTTGTATGTCTACGTTTTTTAGATTTTTTACTAGTTTGATTGGTCTCTCGATTGGTCTGTTGATAGGTCTGTTGATAGGTCTCTTGATAGGTCTCTTGATGGGTCTCTCGATTGGTGTCTTGATTGGTATCATATGTTTGAATGAATTGATTAGAAGAATTATTTGAGGAGAGACTATTTAAAAATACGGTATCCTCATCCAATAAATTTTTTTCTTCCATTTCATTATTATTATTATTATTTAAAAATACGGTATCCTCCTCTAATAAATCTTTTTCTTCCATTTCATAATCAAACTCTATATTATTTAATCTTCTATATTTATTAATATTTTTTTTATCTAATAAATTAATTTCATAAGCACTATATATAGTAGGTCCTTCTATTAATAATTTATATTCATCTAGATTATTACCTCTATAAACTGGTCCTTCTATAAATAATTTAAAGTGTTGTTTTTGATTTAATTTATTGTCACTTTGCTGCATTTCAACATTTACCATTAATTCAGTAGCCTCTTCATTCGTTATTTTCCATCGTCTTGCTACTCTATATATAGATTCCAAACGTCTTCCAAAATATTGGGCTTTGAATATATAATTTGTTTGGAACATAGTTAGTATTATATTTTTTTTATAATAAATTGATTCATAAATTAATCAATTTATTATTAAAAAATGAAAGATCCAACGTTAATATTATTGGCAAAAGAATATCGTCTATCTACAACAGCTAATATATCTCATACGACAAGTGATGAAAAAATAAATTCTATGATAGAAGTATTTTACAAAGATCCACATACTATAGAATCTCCTGTTCCAGGGTCCGTATTAGTAGATATAGCTTATATCGAAAAATTTGGTACAGAAGATTATAAGCACAAGGCAATTAAATTTGTATTTATAAATATTCGGAAGATTATAATGGATTATAATAAAAATCGGGAGGATACTTTTGATATAAAGTTAGTAGATGAAGATGGGCAGAATGCCGATAAATGTCCGCAAACAGAACTTCATATACCATATATGTTTCATTATAGTAATTATACGTTTAGTGTGTTGGAAGAAATTAAGAATGAATAATTAAAAGGAATATGTGCTATTTCCTATTATATTACTAACTTGATCCTTTCTCTTGATAAAGCATAATCTTGGTCTAAATATACTGTCCATTTATCTTTTAATTGTTGTGATATAGTTCCCGTGCTATCATTATATAATTTTTTCGGATCTTTTGAAAAAGTATAACCTAAGATATCTGTAATATTACTCCCAATATTTACTACATTTACAACTGGAACCTCATTTATTTGATCAATATTACCTCAACATCTTGTTTATTGTATTAGTCATTATAAATATTATATAATTTTTTGTAAAATTTAATTTATAATTTGAGTTAGAATTAAAATATATGTATAAATAATATGGAATATACAAAAATTACTAACCCAGTTAATGGAAAGAAAGTAGTAATTACATCTAAATTAGGTAAAAATATTATAAATAATTATATTAATGAATTAAAAGAGGCTTACATTAAAAATAAAAATAAAACTATTATAGATATTTTATTTTCATTTATATTATGCATTGTTGAGGATCATACATTTTTAACAAAAAAAGATAAAAACACGACAAAATCAAATATAATCCATATAAAAAAAAATTTATCTAAAAAAAATATGTATTTATTAATCGATATATTAGAAAATATTCCAGTAGATCCTGAATTTAATGTAAATAGTATACAGAATTTATTAGATACGTGTCAAGGTATAAATATAATACGATTGAAAAAAATCAAAGAATTTTTAGATAATAATAAAGAAACCAGTATTATACTTAATAGTTTAAATCAATATATTACATTTGTACTTACAAAAATTTCAAAAGTTGGTGGTCAAAAGGGGACAAAACAAACTTTTAACTCACAGAGTCGTCAAAAAAGTTATTCAAGAAGTAATTCAGGAAGTAATCAAAGAAGTAGCAAAAGAAGTAATTCAGGAAGTAGTAAAAGAAGTAATTCAGGAAGTTATTTAGGAAGTAATTCAGGAAGTAATTCAGGAAGTAATTCAGGAAGTAATCAAAGAAGTTATTCAAGAAGTAATCCAAAAAGTAATACATCCAGAAAAATATTAATGGGAACAGGAGTTTTACTAGCTATAGCTACAGGAATTAGTGCTGGAAATATAAATACGAATCAAGACCCCCACCAAAAGAGTGTTGTACTACAACAAACAAGTGATGTGTCCCAACAATTATCAGTAGAAAACAGTCGTTTTAATTCTAATACACATTTATCACAATCTAGAATAGCAACAATTGGTAATGTGAAACAAATTACAGATAATCATAAAAGATTTAAAGAAATAGAATCCGTTCCTATAAAAGAACAACAAAAAATAGATATAAAAGATCGGGCACAACTAAGAAGAGAAAAAAGACTAAGAAAACAACAGGATAAGCATGGAATTTCTCATACAAAAGTATTTATTCCTACACAGGTTGTTCCAGGAAAAAAATTAAAAAAAAATCAAACAATTACATTACCAAGTTCATCTGAATCCTTTATTGTTAAAAAACAATTGGGTGAGTTTAGTAGTGAAGAAACGGGTGGTGAAATAATTAAACCTTCGCTGGATGGTGTTGTTTATAAAGTAATTAATAAGTATGGTAAAACATTTGCACTGAAATTGTCTTTTAAACCTGACCAATATGAAGATAGTAAATTAAGAGAAATAAATTTACTAGTTCCTGAATCAATTAAAATATATGAATCGGGACTTTTAAATGGACAGCCTTATATTTTAATGGATTATATAGAGGGAAGTTCTTATGAGGATTATTGTAAAATTAACGATTGTAATCTAATGCGAGAAAAGGTATGTAATTGTATAAGTAAATACCATGATGTTGGAATATTACATAGAGATTTACACGAACAAAATGTTTTGATAGATAAAACGGGTAATCCCAGGATTATAGATTTTTCCCGAGCAAATTTAGAATATAACCAAAAAAAAAAAAGTATTTATAAGAAACAAATAA
>Ga0206123_10001084_pt1 | contig 26156 bp, 38 predicted proteins | sample Helgoland_Spring_2_FD_160086 | JGI IMG/M metagenome (GOLD analysis project Ga0206123, IMG submission 160086) | Pelagic subsurface seawater microbial communities from Kabeltonne, Helgoland, North Sea - Helgoland_Spring_Bloom_20160316_1 | ecosystem: Environmental > Aquatic > Marine > Epipelagic ...
AACAAAGTCGCTATGACTGAAGTTCTAAAAATGGCCTACAAGTACGTAGAGTGATTACTTCTTGTGGTAGGCACAAAAATCTCCATCTGGTAAACTAATTAGCGAGCAAGGAACCTTCAACGAAGTCACTCCCTTACATCTAAGCTCCGCTGGTGGGTTCTTGGTACACGAGTTGCAGGTGTAGACTCTACCAGGCTCGTTATGCCTAGGCTTTACAATCATGAAGTACCCACAGACTCTACAGGCGTACCTAGGCATTGAATACCACCCAATTGACTACTTGAGCTCCGCCGGAAAGTAAAATGGCCGCAACCATAATCCACTGAGTGAACTTCCATCGCCTATCGACCTTCTCTGATATCTCATTAAGAGTACTTTGGATGAGTTTTTTGTCTTCTTCGCGCAAAGAGATTACCAGCTTCAAGTCAGAAAGGTCAATTCCCAGCGAATCTAGGAAACCAGAGTTCTTTTGACCTCTTTTGCGCTCTCGGATGGGTGGTTCTTCAGTCATCAAACCTACTGAAGTTCATCCGGGTTAAATGGATTACGGGCACTAATGAACGTAAAGGACTTTAGCCGACCTGAATTGTACCGCTGTTGAAACTCTTCGGGGTACTTCGATAGCTTGAGCTCCTCAAACATCTCCATTGTCTCTGTAGAAAGTACTTCTATGAACGGTGTGATGTGAGTAGGCGCTACAACATCTGGAATGCATCCGCACTTTAGGCGAACTTCCGTGTAAAACGGTATCCCTTGACTGAGTAAGTAGTTACACACTTCGAATATCATTCGCCTGTGTGCATCGGTGTGTTCTGCACTTAACCTAACGGCGTTCATGGGAACCTTGTAGGAACGGTCAACATACTCGCGCATGAAGTCGTTCACGATACGCTGGTCACTCGGGCTCAACTTCACTGTACTCCCTCTGGTAGTCTCGTAGCCGAGCTTCCATCAAGTGTTGAGGGTAATCACCAGCAAGATACTTCTCAACATAGGCGAGAAAGGCCTTCATGTTGAGCTTGTGTCGCTGAATCCACCATGCTTCATCCACGCTTAACACCCCAGTGATTCATCAGTCCGTAAATCTGCCTAGGTGTTAACAGCCCTTCGGTCTTAAGACTGATTTGCATAACAGGGAAACCAGCTTTGTACATCTCAGCAACCTTGCGAGCCAAAGCTATTTGCTCGGGAATCTCTTGAATAGTACCATCCTCTAAGCGAGTGTGGCCAAAGGGGAGGCTACCAACGTGCTTCTTTGTCCTCTTCATCCCTGCTCTGATGTTTAAGGAGCGCAATTCTTTGTAGTATTCTCTTGCGCGTATCACAGTACAAAGTGCTCTGAAGTCGTTTGAATTAGCCGACGAAATCCACTCGGTATTATACAGAGCGCACTTGATTGCCGCCGCTGACACCAATGCTTTGAGGTGGGCTTCTGTGAGGCCCTCAAGTGTCAACAAGTACACATGACTGTACTTCGGAAGGTCAGTAATTAGCTCATCTATGTTGTTGGGAACATCAGTCCAACCATCAGCATAGACTTCAGCGATATTTGGGTCGTTGGTTTTCAAAACCGCCAACTGTAGCATCTGGTCGTAGTCGTAGTCTTTACCCTCTGGGCAGAATAAATACACTGCTCTTTGGTCACTCGACACTACGCTCACCTTGGGCTTCTCCGTCCTTCACTCTCGTGATGGCTTGAACCCACTGGCCATTAAGGAAGTTGATGTACCCCATAATGTTCCAACCGTGGTTCAGTGCGTCGTTCACATGCTTCTCTAGCAACCCGAGGTTGCCGTGCGTCAATACCATATATTCTTTTTTCATAGTCATAACCTCCCCACGTCAAACTGGTGGAAGAGATACCCTCCCATCAGTAATATCATAGTGAGTCCAATCATCAAAGGTTCGTTGGACTTAGCAAAGTCTACAACGAACATAAACGGGTCATACCAGTTACCCGAAGAAGCCCCAGCAAGGGCAATAATAGCAAAGCCAAAGCCAAGCAACATAAGCAACTGAAGGATACCATCGCGGTCCCAGCCCATCCCTGTTGGGTCACGAATCATGCTTCCATACCTCCATAGTTGATATTAGGAATCTTATTACAGATATCACAGGCTAAGTTATGTACCCTATAGTTGTAAAGAGCAGAGTAAACCCAGTCAGCAGGAAGTGTCATGGGGACACCGCAGGAGCAATTGAAAGTGATTTTGCTCATTCTCTGGCCTCCTCGTAAAGTTCTCTTAGTTGCCTGAATTCAGGTTGCAAAGCTGAGTCAAACCAGTAGCTTTTGACCACGGTTCGCCAAGACTGGATATTCATTGCAAGGGCAGTAACCTCTGCGATTTCGATGCACTTTGGGCAAATAGGAACATAGCTAATTGTGTTGTAGGCTTCGCTGTGAACGCCCTTTACTCGACAAAAGCCACAGAGTCCTTTAGATTTACTCATTCTTCCTCAACCTCCGCTACAAAGCGTACAAACTCGCCACAGCACTCGTCTTGAAAGAACATATCCTCGTCAGGGAATAACCATGTGCAAGCTCGTTCTTTGCTGCACTTAGGGCACTTGTACGCTATGTCAATAGCGTAACCACTGGTGAAGTTACTTGCGTCTCTATCCTTGGTTGGGTAGTTAAGCAACTCAAAGGGCGTGTTCAGCCCTTCAGTTGCCTTAGTCACCGCCGAGAAGTGAGACTCGAAAACTTCACCTATGTTCACTCAGATACCTCCTTTAATGTCCAAGTATTGTTTCCGTTTGAGTCCTGATGTTGTTTAAACTCTTTACTCTTCTTGAAAATGTAGTTAAGTCGGAACTTATTCGGTGGGTATCTAAGTCCTAGATTGGTGCGCGGATTACGGTAGTCAAGTAGAACTTGCTCCGCTCGAGATGCCTTGAACGGGGCACATATGTCTATCTGATTAGAGTTCTTTAAGATGCGAATCCATAACAGCTCAAATGAAGTCATTCTGCTCGCTCTTGGTTTTCTAGTTACCATTATTCTTCCTCCTTGACTAAGGTTCCGACAAATCCACGAGAGTATACAGTCTGCCCGCGTTCTTGTCCTGCTAACTTTCTAGCGTGCATAGCACAGTACTCACTATTGTAGGTCTTCAAGTGCCTACAACGCTTTTTGCCTCTCGTAGCATTGATAGCAATGCACACGTTTGCCTTATCGTTTGCTGCGAACCTCCGGCATGCGTTGCACCGTGGGAAGAACCCCTCACGATTAAGCGTCACTTGATTGACACGATAGTACGCACCGCAGCCGCATTTAATCGAGGGCATCACTCTTCCCCCCAGAACTCTCTGTGGATGTCTTTCCAGGTTCGTCCGTAGACAATGTCGGTGATACTACCTTTGCTGACCGAGAAGGCCTCAGCAATCTCTTCAACAGTCCATAGCTCTCTATCAGCGTCTCCTTCATGGTATAAAATAAGGATTTCATATACTTCATCTCCGTTTAATTTACTATTGTGGTTATTCTCGCCCGCTACTCGTCGTGATTGTGCTAAGTCTTCCATGTTATCGTTATGGTCGCCTAGCTTGTGGTGGTCAGGATTGCAACAAAGCCTGTTATGACACTGATGGAGAATAAACTCCTCAGGCTCAATGTAGCCACGGTGTATCATGTAGCAAACACGGTGAGCAAAGTAATTTCTTCCTTTGCCTCCACCATGCTTCTTGACATGAATACGCCCGTAGCCTGCTTTGTCCAATCCTCCTATCCACTCCCAACAAGGGGTCTCAAGTGGTCCGTCGCCTTCGGGATTGACTTTCGCCATGAAGGTCTCGACCCACTCAGAGTCCTTTGCGAGCTTCTCTAACTGTTCTCTCGACATCCACACTCCTCAAATGGTGAACCTGTCGAACAGGAATCCTGCTAATTCTTTGCAGCGCTTTTCAATTGCTTTCTCGTCCCAGGTAGCAGGGGCCGAAGCCACTATGTCCTTGACCAGCTTGAGGTTCGACTTCTTGTACTCTGGTAGCTTTGTTGCCCAACCTTTGTTGGAAACGCTCTTGTTGAGTTTTCCTTCAAGGAGGGTCAAGTTACCAAGGTTGTGTGTTTTGTTGTTGAAGTCATCCCACTTGATGTGAGCCCAGTCAGGGCTAAGGGTCTGCGGGCAGATGTGTTCCACATCGTTGAGGTTCTTGGGGTCAGCAGATGGGTTCTTAATCATCTCAACCTTCTTTAACATAAATCGAGCCTGGGCTCTACTTAGGTTATCTGTGTGTACCAGGTTGTTTACGAACATGGGTCTCGTAGCCACTTTGTGTGTCTGAGCTTCTTTCTTCATCTCGTCTAGTGCCGTAGCAAAGTTGTTTTTGTACGCAAGGTTGCCCCAGCGAACATACACCTTTTTCAAAGCGTTTGAGTCAATGTTGCCGGCGAGCTTTGCGTGCAAGTGAAGGTACTCAACATAATTGTAGAGGTCTTTGCGAGGTCCTTTGACGACTCTACTACCATGCTTAGCATAGTGCGCAGCAAGGATAGGAGCCAACTGATTAGAAACCCGCATGTCCACAAGGTCGTTATGTTGGTGGTTATCAGTGATTGCGTGGAAGTAATTACCCCATTCATTGCTGAATCGAGTCAGTTGCTGGAGTAAGCGGGTGTACTTCGTCTTCGTGGTAATCTCTTTCTTCAAAAAGTGCTGCCAGTGGTGTACGATACCCCTAGAGGTAATGAGGTTGCTTGTTCGAGTCTTCCAGTAGTCACCCAGCATGAAGCCGATATGTTGGGGCTTTTCTTTGCAGTCAGCCTCAATTTGTGTCCAGAGAACTTTGAAGTCATCAATCATACCGTGCTTAAGTGCATCCTGCCTGAGAAAGACCTTCACAACATCGGACCCATCGAGGTCAAGGCCCGTGGTGTTCATTGACTTGAACATGATGAGGGCTTCTTCCATCTCGTCAGAAGTGATGGTAGACACATGGCAGTACGCCAGGATTTGCTCAAGCCACTCATCAGTGGTGGTCAGTGCGTTAACTGGGTCGTATGCAGCCTCTTCTTCGTATGCTTTTTCGATTAGCTCAGTGAACCAGTGGTAACTTTTGTGTAGTCGAGCAAGACCTGGCCCCATGGCGTTGCACACAAAGCTGGGCTCCAGCATCTGTTGGAGCGCGAGGTTGTCGAGGTGATTGTCGCTCCTCACATTGGAAGCCTTGCTTCGCCTGTCCCAGAGTAAGTTACAAGCCTCGACATAGGCAGCAGACATCGCCGCACCGTGCTGTTTGTAAAAGTCTCTAAACGCAGCCACGAGAGCAAGGAAGGTCAGAGTCCTTTGCTGACCATCGACCAGATGCTTACGGTAAGTCTTTGTTGTGTCTTCATAGATGATGGAGTTACCAAAGTAGTGAACGCCATTGTGTGGCTCTCTTCCTTTCATCACAAGCACTTGCTCACAAATGTCATTCCAAAGCTGGGTAACTTGGTCGTTTCCCCAGTTGTACCGTCGCTGGTAGTCAGGAACGAGGATGCCTCCAGTAGAGCGAATTAGCTCACCGATGGTCTCGCCCTTGGGCGTAACGGGGTCTCTTCGCTTCACGCAGATTCCTCCTGAGAGAAGTTTTCTTCAAAGCACATTTCCTTGTAGTCGCATAGCTTTCCACAGAAGTTGGTCTTGGTCTGACCAGCGTTAGCTTTGGACTGACCATTGTACTCGGGATTGGGTTTGAAGATACCGTTTTCGTATCCGTTTAGAACGTCCGTAACCATCACAAACTCCTCAAGTGTCTTCATGAGGTTTTCGTGCATCTTTTCAGTCACTCGCAGGTCAATACAGCGGATAGATGCTTCTTGTGGACCTGCTCGGTTCTTCTTTTTGTCAGCAATGAGGTATCTAAAATTGTTAAGTCCCGTCATCTTAGCGTACATAGCAGGTTGATGCTCGGACAGTGCCTTAGCAAGTGTCCAAACAGCTAACCAGTAGTCAGAAGCTAGCTTCAAATCACCAATAGAACCATCCTCAAAGACCAAGTCAATGTAGCCTCTGAGCCGTACAGTAGTGTCCGCTCGAGGCAAGTAAACCTCAACGCAACCTTCTACTTCGGTTTCAGTCACATTCGGTAAGTCGAGCTTGTTTCCGTAGTGGTCTTCGCCTTTCATCATGGCGTGGAGTAGGCTCTTACCCCAGATACGAAGTTGCAGAATAAACTCTGCCTTTTCACCTTCAGTAAGTGGTAGTCCAGTTTTGTAGTCTCTTGGGTCTTGGGTGTCGAGTCGGTGCTTCAAGTCCATCTCCATCATGTCAAGCAAGGTGTCAACATCTTGGATGCCGCCAACGAGAAACTCCTCAAGGAAGATTTCGTGAAGCGAGGAACCTTGGAGGGCAGCTCCGCCAGTAGGTCCGCGAATCTTATCCACATAGCGATACTTGAACTTCTGAGTGCAGTCGTTGTAAATCTTCATCTTGGACGGTGATAGGTCGGTGTTCTGCCAAGGGCCGTAAGGTGAGTCGTTCATTCAATCACCTCTAGCTTACCTTGTTTGTTATCCATAGCAGATAAGACTCCCTTTGCCCAAGCAGGGTACGCAGGGGTCTCAGAGAGGCTAACCATGTGGTTAAGCACACCGATAACTTCTGGTGAAGAGAGGTTTTTACCCCGAGCGTAGCGGAAGCCGTCAAGGAAGTTTTTGACTTCCTTTTTGTCGCCTTCAAACAAAGTCTTGGAGAAACCACCGTCGATAGTCAAGAGTACTTTCAAGCACTCACCCCCGCCAAGTATTCAGCGTCTTGTACCGAGGACAAGTATCGCTTGCACATGAGTTGAGTTTCCTCGCAGTTAAGGGGACGCTTGGCACGAAGTCGTAGCCACTTACGTTCTTTATCTCCAGCACTATAGATATGATGAATAGAAGCGAATTTATTGTATATCCCATTAGGTACACGGAAGCTAGCCGCTTCTTCATCAATGATAACTTTGGATGGCTCCGCAGTTGCCTCTTCAGCAGGTTCTTCAGCAGTTTCTTCAACTACTTCTTCGACGGGGGCTTGATAACTTTCTTTATCAGAAGTTATCTCCTCAGGTGCTTGAGCACCGAAGGGCTCAACCTCGTTAGTGCGAGCAGAAGTCACTTCGCTGTTCTTCCATGCAATGGAAAGCCAGCCTCGTTCCTTCACTTCACCGACTATGCCGATAAGTCCCTTGAGGGACTCTCGCTTGCCGATGTACTTCACTTGGCTTCCGACTTCAAAGTTCTCTGAAGTGTCGGAGTCGCCGCTAGGTGCTTCTTCGTGGGTCGTTTTGTCAACAGCTTTGACCAAGGTGGCGTTAGCGTGGTCAAGCACTTCTTGTGCGTGGGTCACAAACGCAGGCGGAGAAGGGAGATTACTCTCCAGTTCTGCTCTTGCGAGCAGAGAGATGCTCTCCGCAACTCGGTTCAGGCTGTCCGTCAGGCTCATCAGTGTGGTTTTCAGGTCTTTATCCATATTCACTCCTCTTTTCGTAAGTTGACCTAGGCCATACTCGGTTTATTAAACTACCCTTCCCGAAACCTAGGTTTACAGGAAAGTACCCTTGAGATAAATCGACAGTATAATGTGTGAAAGGGTCATAGTCTACACGCGGGCGAGGCAGAGGTGGCTCTCCTGACTTGTTCAGGAGGCTTCGCCCGCACCTATTACCCCTTGATACCCCCTAAATAGCTCAAAAACGCAGATAAAGAAACCGGGTTTCTTTACTAAGTAACTGGGCAGTTCCTTTCAGTTTACTTCAGTGAGAACCCCTTCCTTCGAAAGAAAGGGACGGTATCTTTATATGACTGCATCAAGTAGGGGATTTTGAGGGAGGTTCCTTACACTTAACTTAGTTTACAGGAAACCACCCTTACACGAAAGGAGATTAAAGAAATGACTTGGAGAGTAGAATATCAAGACGCAAACGGCCACTGGTGCCTGTTCAACAAAAAGAACTCTGAAGCGGAGGCGAGGCAAATGGCTTCGACTGCCTTCTTACAAACACGGTACAAGTCGATACGAGTTAGGCGGGTGGGATGATGGCAAGAGGAGCAAAGAAGCGACTGGACACGCTAGCCCTAAGACTCGCTACCTATGATGTTCTAATGGAGCTAGATAGGGATACCGAGTATATCAAAGAAGATATCTATCAAAGAGTGATGGACATCTATGAGAAGAGAGCCAAGCATGTGATACGCTTACGGGGAGACCCTTCCTCGGAGCGAGTTGCTATGCCTATTTGCCGACACTTCACTAACGAGGGTTGGATAACTGTCAAGAGAAAGATGATAATCGAGGACAGAGAAAGGCTCAATGTTAGACACTTCAAATACAAAGGTGATAGACAATGAGAGCAGTAGTTTACGGAAGAATCAGCACAGACTTACAGAGTGAAACCTCGGTTAACGAGCAGATACGCCGATGTAAGCAGTATGTCGAAATGAAGGGATGGGAGCTCATTTCAGAGTTCTCTGATGTGGGAACAGGTATGAACATGGACAGAGATGGATTCAAGTCAATGATGGAGCGAATTGAAGAATGGGACGTTGTCGTGGCGTTCAAACTTGACAGGTTCCACCGCTCCTCAGCGAATGCTCAGTCGTGGGCAAGTGACTTGAATGCGGTTGGTAAAAACTTCGTAGCACTTGACATTGACGTAGATACTACAACTGCTATGGGCATGGCCGTGTTTAGAATTATCACTGCACTTAACCAAATGGAAGTTGAAGTGACTAAAGAGCGAACCCGCATGGGGCTTCAAGGTGTTAAGAACGAAGGTCGCTGGGTGGGGAAACCTCCCTACGGCTACGACTCGGTGTTCGCATCAACAGGCGACGAAAGGGACAAAGGCATACTTTCAGTGAAGCAGTCAGAGGCCGAAATCGTTAAGATGATTTTCGAGCTACGGAACTCTGGGAGCACCTTTTCTTCGATTGTAGAAAGTTTAATAGCCGCAGGCATAGTGACAAAGACAGGCAAGAGAAGTTGGAGCACCGCAACGGTTAGGGACATATTGAACAGACGAGATTTTTACGAAGGATACTACTATAATCTAGATAACGAGCGTCAAACTTACTCCTGGGGGTCTATCCTGTGATTAAGTTTCTACGCAGAATGTTGTATGGAAAGTCGGTTCAAACTGAGCCCTGTCAGTTGTGTGGATATGTCATCTATGATGGCGCGTGCCCCACCTGTTTCAATGCCGGTAGGAAGTGGAAACATGGTAAGAAATAAGAGATTGAAAGGGAATGTTGAGCAGGTGTTGAGGAAGCGAGGACCAATGACTTCGCAAGCCATTATTGATGCACTATACGAAGAGAAAAAGAGCCTGCCGGGGATTAACACCTTGGCTATGGTTCTCAGAAGGCACAAGGAGTTTGCAGAAGTGGACGAGGTTAAGTGTGTCGGCTATGAAGGTACTTATTCTGTAAAGGTCTGGTATTTGCGGGAGGCGTTAGAATGAAGTTTTTGGCACTGGTTAATTTAGTAGGCGACAAGGGCATTATGCTCGGAGTTAAGGCAAAGACTAAGCATGACCTGGAGGGAATGATGGACTTCGTTCAGCTCATACAAAAGTCTGCAAGTGCTGGGGGCTCCACTGTAGAGAGTGTGACTATTGTCAATACGGTTAGCAAGAAACCTAGTGAACCATATGTACATCCCGCTATGATTAGTGGGTTTGCATCTGATAAGTCAATTCAAATGGGTGGGAAGAAGTGGTTAGAGCTTGTCCTTTCTGTTAACTTACTTAAGGAAGAAGAGTGATGGTAGTCGAAGTAAGGAAGCACTTACCACTGTTTCTGACAGACTCTGATATGGTAGTAATACCTGTTCATGTGACCAATCAACGCAAGTCATGGGACAGATATCCAATCAACGAGGCCAAGCTAGAGTATCCGCTAGCATACTGCCACTACAGGCGACTACAGGATGCTAACTTGACTGAACCAGGTGAGCCCGTGCTCAGCATCGGCATAGAATCCAAAGTAATTTGTTGGCTTCCGTTGGCTAGAGATGTGCGCAGACACTACAAATTACACTGGTTGATTCGGGGTCTCCGCAGGATGAATGAGATGGGACTTCATGAAAAGTACTCTATAGCGTTCCCCGCCATAGGAGTGTACGAAGAAGACAAGATAGACCCCGTAAACGTGTACAAAAGTGTCAAAAAATACCTTGGAAATGGTACTTTTCCGGTCGAGTTCTTCCTAGACTTTTAAAGCAAACTCTAAAGAACCGAGTAAGCATAGGCTTACTTGTGCAAAGTCTCATGGCCGGACAGATTTGTTCCGAATTAGTTGACCTAGTGTCACTCGCGGAGAGAGTTATTTCTGGTGAGGAAATAGAAATTACTGAATCCATTGAGGTAAACGGGGTCGATGTGTTAATCATCTTTAGTGGGCTAAAAGAGTTTATCTTAACCATAGAAGGTAGTAAAGAAGATATTAGCATCATTCTTAGGTCAAGTATCATCCCAGACTTAGCAATCACCCTACCAACTCCTGTATATGTTAACTTAGGCAAACCAGTTATCATGGAGGACTTGTGTTGAGACATGAACTAGCTCACTTTACTTTGGACTCGATATTTGGTATCGTCAGTCAGGAAGGAAGCACAGAAGACTCGTTTAGCATAGACATAGACGATTGCCCCTGCCCGAATTGCGAAGCCCGAAGGGCCAATACTATCCTCCCCTTTTCAACTATAGAAGTGACTGTTAACACAGGTGGGGCCGCAATTACTCAGAGGCTTACCACTGATGAAGCCAGAGAAATTGGTCGTCGCCTAATGGAGTATGCTGACTTCTTGGCTACACTGAACGATGATTTACACAAGGAAGAAAACCCTCTGGAGGACTTTGCTTGAGCCTAAACAGAGACTATGTTAGAGATTACTTGATGAATGAAGACTACTATCAGGAGAACCCTAGGTATAATCCCTACGATGAAGGTAGGTATCGGTCATGGGCGAGATTTCAGCAGAATCGGCCCAACCTTGCGAGACTTCTTGTTCTCTTGTTCGGGCTCTCTGCGAGCGATATTCACCTTGAAGTACATCCGATTCCAGAAGAAAAAGCACGCTTATTGGTATCATTTTTAGAGACGCACCCCATTGGAGTTAGTAGAGTTGACAACCTAGACCCCGTGGGAGACTGTTAAGTATCGGATGAAGGGTGGTATAGTCATGGGAAGTAAGTACTTTACATACGAAGGTAAGCAAGTCGGACTGGTTCGCAAGGCCATGGGTGACGTAATTCTAGTTGAAGACGCATGGACAAATGAAGTCCGTCAGTATCTCGCCAAAAACGGCTACGATACCCTCCTAGAGCTCGTGGCTAGAATTCTTTCTGCTGGTGGACACCCTGCCGTGACCCGCGCACAGGCTTGGATTATCCTCAAACAACTACTCAAGGATGAAATCCCTGATATCCTCCAAGACCGAAGTGCTGACGAAATCTCTGGAAAGGGCAACCTCTTCGCTCGTGTCGGCAAGGCCTCGGCTAATGCTGTGGATGCTGTGGCCTCCCCAGTCGGGAAAGTCGTAGGCGGAGGAGCCAGCATCATCCGCAAAAAGCCCAAAACAAATGACTCAGACGACGAATGAGTTCATTTGATATAGGGTGACTCACTGGCTAAAAATCCATGAGAATGAAAGTACCTAAAATGCCTGTCAGAGACTACTTTGACTTAGTTAGAGAGCTCCGAACAGACCCTCGATTCCACCTGTCAAATCAAGACTTAGTTGGTGGATTTGTCCGTTTTCGGTCCGAAGAGCGGCTACGACTTCTGACCGAGATTCTTGACTTCCACAACTACGGGATGACACCGCCTTCCACCATCAAAAAGAAAGCCGATATGAGCAAGAAGATGAAAGACCTCGGTTTCAACCGAGAAGCTTGGGTTTCTTCCCTTGAGGCAGTCCGTGGCCCAGACTCAAACAACTTTTACCAAGCCCGGTGTCCATCCTGTGCTCGCAAGGGTGGCGACTCTGGTAAAGACCACTTAGTTTACACCCTTGAGGGAGTGGTTCACTGCTTCAAGGGGTGTAATTTCTTTTCAATTATAGAAGGCTACCACAAGGAGGTGAAGAAATGACTGATGAAGAGAAACTTGCGTTCCTTGAGTGGGCGGAAAAGACGCATATTAGGTACTTAGGGAACCTCAAGAGAGCATATCAACGAGTTAAGGAGGCTTCACAATGATAGTCCATACCCTCTACGGCTTAGACTACAAGCAAGAGATGAGAGACACCAAGGAGTTGGTGCTCCGCTGGCGAGAGAAAGTTGCCGAAGAGTGGGTTCGCAAGGAAAAGGTCGTGAAAGACTTCCGACCTTACCTCTATGTCGAGTCTGACTCAACAGTCTTTATTCGCGGCAAGGACCAGATGGGTCGCAAAGTTCTCTCTAAGAACCTCAAAGACCAAGACGGAATTGGCTGGGCAATCGAAGACCAAGTTAGCACCCGAAAGTTAACCACCTCAGGAAAGCGGTTAGACAAAGTTTACTTCAAATCTCCTGGGCTGATGAGAATGGTGGCCAACAAGCTAAAGCCTAGCTACGAGGGCGATGTTCCTTACGAGGATAGGTATCTTATTGACTGTGTTAATGAAATTCCTGACTACAAGATGCGCAAATTGTTTATTGACCTTGAAGCATTGCAGTTTAAGGAAGGCGACGATGGGCCAAGTAGCTACAAAAATGCGGGTAATCCCAGAGACTTCCAAGAAATCAACGTGATAGGCGCATATGATTCTTTTACGGGGGTTAGAATGCAGTGGTGTCAACATGGAAGTTATGCGACAGATACGAAGCACCACACCTTTGATGATGACGATGTCATCGTTCACTACTTTCACACAGAAAAAGAACTCTTAGAGTCGTTCATTGAGTATGTGGACGCGGTTGACCCGGATTGCATCCTTGCTTGGGGTATGGGATTCTACGATTTACCAACGCTTTACTACCGACTCGAATCCTGCGGCATTGGCGCACATCGTCTTAGCCCTTCTTCACTTGGTGATAAGCAGCATATGGTTGCACCACGGTTTAGAGGAAACCAGTATAGGTGGACTCAACAACCTGTAGTGGGTCGACTGGTTATCTCACTTGACCGACTGTTTGAGCGAGTCTATCGGGACTCTAAGTCAGCCAACTTGCCGTCCAACAAACTGGACGTGGTCGGTGAAAAGTTATTTGGTCGAGGTAAGACTGAGTTTCGTCCAGACTTCTACGATGCAGATTACGACAACTTCATGGACAACTACCTTTACTACAACTATCGCGATGTAGAATTGATGGTTGATATTGAAAAGAAGTACAACTTGGTTGAGGGTCAACAGGCACTTCAACAACTTGCTATGTGTCAGTTTAACTCTACGTTTTACGGTTCTAGCTATGCTCGTGTTTACTTTATGCGTAAGGCCAACTTTATCCAAAAGACAGGCTGGCAAGAAACCTTTGACGATGAGTTGCAGGGTGCTATCATCATGGACCCAGAAGAACTGGGCTCTATCGGCTTACACAAGAACGTGGTTATCTTGGATTTCGCGGGTCTGTATCCTTCAATGATGGTGGCTTACAACACCAGTTTTGAAACCAAGGTACCCAAGGGTCAAGAGCGCGACGATGATATCATCGGAGATGGTTGCCGATTCAGACGGAGCCCCGTAGGTTTACTTCCTAAGTGTGTTATGGAGTTAGATGTTCTTCGCGACCAATACAAGTCAAAGAGAGCAACTGCTGCAAGTCAGTTAGGTAAGTCCTCTGACGAGTACCGCAAGTGGGACGACGCACAGAAGACTGTGAAGCGCCTACGTGCGACCTTCTATGGTTTGATGGGATTTGGTCGCCACGGCTACGCTTGGGGCGACATTGACATCGCTAGGACGATTACTTACGGTGGGCGTACAGCCTTAATGCAAATTAAAGACGAATGTGAGGAACTTGGCTACCAAGTAATCTACGGCCACACCGACTCTATCTTTGTCAAATTGGGTGACGATAAGACCGTGGAAGAGTGTGCTCAGATTTCTGAGGAATTGGGCGAGCACTTGACCGCTATCTGCCAGAGTGCTCTCAAGTCAAAGGCTGTGGTTGTTGAAGCCGAGTTGATTATGGACAGGTTTTACTTACCTCGCCGTAACAAGTACGCTGGGCGCATCGTTTGGATGCCTGACTCTGGTGAAAGTCCTTTTGACATTGGCCGTGCACCTGTGGATTCTCGCATCAAAATGCAGGGACTCGAAGCTAAACACACCAACACGGCTCCTATCGGGCGAGAAGTTCAAATTGAAGCCATGAAGATGATTTGGGACGACCGTCCGGCTCAAGAGGTTCTTTCTTACATTGAAGAAGTGGTTGACAAAGTTCGTGGTGGGCTTGTTCCCATTGAAGAGTTAATCGCCCGTGCTAGGGTTGGTAAGTGGCTACCTCCCCGACTAGATTGGATACATGAGCATTACACTGAGGGTGCAACCAACCAAAAGGCCCGACCCGATGCAAAGGAGGAACTCGACCAGTGCTACACGAACCTTTCTGGTGACAAGAAAGGAGCAGCATGGCATAACATTGTGCTCGCTGATGAAACGTTCCCCAAACTTGACCGAGGCGACTCGTACAACTACACCTTCGTCAAGGATGGCCCCACATGGTATCCTGAGGGTGGCTATGTTGCCTTCCATGAGCTTTCACAAGTCAAAGACTACGAGTTAGACATTGAGAAGATTATAGAGAAGAATATCATAGGTAAGTTAGACCACATTATGTACGGTATCGGACTGAGCAATGATATGTTGAGGGCACCCACTCGCAAGTTTGCAGGCCGTAACTTAAGGATTGAGGACTTTCAATGATGTCTACTTGGCCTAAGAAGACTCACTGGAGAGAATGTTTATCCTGTAAAGTAGCCTACCGTATTCCGTATGACAAAAAGACCGGATACCACAACCCGGTATGCTATGTGTGTAGGCATCAGTATTTTATGAGAAACTTCGAGACTTTAGTTTTGCTTAAGATGACCCCGAGTCCCCTTATAGCAACACTATCTGTCAAGAGTGTTCGCCCAAAAGAGTGGTTCATGAAAAGGGAGTTAACTGAGTTTATCCCCTATATGGTCGATAAAATCGGTCCGGAGCTCGCTAAGCAAGTTTATACTAACGCCTTAAATCGCTACAAGCAGGTGCTCATTCGTCAGTGGGAACAAAGTCTCCTATTTGACATAGTTTACCCACAACAATAGACTCTGCTGGTCCTGCCAGGTTGTCGAAGTTACCCATCACGCTTCCTGCCTTGATTACCTCTGGAACTGCTTCAAGCGAGGCGGCTGCAAGGATAGAGTAGTTAGCACGACTACCGATTCCATTTGGACCAAGTCCTGTTGGTGCACCCTCTTCACCCATCAGGTCTGCAATCATGCGAATGTATCGAACATCGTACTCACCGACACCACCCGGTCCGTTCATCTGGAAGTCTAGCTCCTTGTGGAACATCCAAAGGCATGCTTCTAGTCCAAAGTTTCGATATATCCATCCAAGGTTGTTGGTTTCCAATTGACTTAGGTCAAGATAGTCGCTTAGATGAGTCACAAGTGCGTTAAGTGTTTCATTGCTGGCATCACGAATATCAAGGGTAAACTTTCCGTCAATGCGCTCCTCTTCCTTGGCCACCGAAACGCTTGCAGCATTGGTTATACCGGACACCTTAGCGGACATGATGGCTTCCTTTGCTCTTAGCATCCCATCCTTTGAGGCACTCGGTGCCGAAATGACATAGGGTTGATTCCAGTCGATAAGTTTGGACATGAAGTTTACCGGCCCGATGTTGAGAGAGACTTGATTAAGTGCTTTCCTAATTTGATTGCTGGTCACTTGCGCTGCTCCAATTAGTCCCAAGTCGGCCACATTTTTGCGATTAAACTTAATCATCAATAAGTTACTTTGTAAATCATACTCAATCCGCTGAATAATCATCTCTGCGTTGATACTTCGACAGATGGTGGCCATCTTCTCGACCATTTGTTGGCTGTTGTGCTCTTCTTTCATGGGTATCTTGGTCTGCGGGTTGAAGATGTTGGTGTTTGCAGTCAGCGGAGACTCAAGCATTTGCTTAAGTCGGTCAACGGAACCTTGGAAAGATAGCTTACCGGCAAAGTGGAAGCTTCTTAGTGCTGCTTGAGTTGCTGGTTCGCCCAAACAGCCACCAGCAGTTGCTCCGATTGACTCCCCGGCTCGACAAATAGAGTCGTTGTAGTAATTTCTAAACTTCTTGCCGAGCTTTCTGAGGTCAGCGGCGTACATTTCACGGACTTGAAGTATGTCTAGAATACTTTTGGTGGACTTTGGCGAGGGTTTGAACGGCAATCCGTCGAGTTCTGCTGTGAATGTGTCGAGGTTTGAGCCCTTGGAACATTCTAAACACGCGTGTTCGGGGTATTCTTCGGCATGAGAGTTCTCTAAGGGCTTTCCATGCTTGCAATTGAATTCAAACAGGAGCGGCTGAATCGTGATAATGTGCCCATCCTTGTTTGTAAACTCGTGAGAGCCCCTGATGTGGTAAGGTGCTAAACCATCATCGCCAACCAGTGGGTTAATCACGCGTCCTGTTCGTGTGTTTACAACTTGGCGCTTATCGTTGACCACCACAGACTCAAAGGCCTTAATCATCTTACGCTCAAGATAACCCGACTTAGAGATGTTACCCTGACCCGACTCAACAGTTGACCGCCTACCTGCACTGGAGGTAAACCAATACTCGGTTGGCTGCATGCCCTTTGAGTATCCAGACTTTACGAAGCCTGCGTGTATGGGGTGAGCCAGAGATAGCTTTTCTTTGTTATTGGTCAGCAGTGGAAAGTGAGCCAACGGCCTAAAGGGGTTAATGCCGTGCGTGATGCGCTTACCACCAACAAGAGCGATACCAAATGACCCGGCCATTTGACGGACGTTTGAGTCTTTGCCACGGGCTTTTGAGCGAACTGCTATTTGCATGGCATTTCCTGAGCCCTGTGCATCTTCGATTGGTATGAGCATCTTGTTTTCATACTCAGTGGCTGCGTTGACGATTTTCTCCTCAATGAAGTCAGCAGGTGAGACAATTGCGTCAATTTTTTCTTGTTGAGTATCTGCATACTTTGCGTAGTCTTTATCCCACCACGACTGAGTCATGCCATGTAGCTGAGTTGCATAGTCATCGTATAAATTGTCCAACTCATAAACTAGAGGTGACTGACCACCTTCCGAATCCACTGCAAACAAACCAACATCGCTAACTCCCATAGTGTATCCGATAACTCGATGCCCTGCATATCCTAGGCGGGTCACCATTTCGATATACTCTGTTAACTTTGCTTGTCCTCCTTCATACCCTTCATGGTAGATGAATGAAGGAGCTAGCGAAGACCCACCCTCTCCAAAAGAGTCTTTTTCTAGTGTTCCTTGTAGAAGTTGGCCCTTGTACACTACAACAGTCTCCTTCACTTTTTTGTCGCCGTCTCTGATGATATCACCATTTTCATCTACTTTGGGAGTGTTTCCCTGAAATGTAGCCGAAACGTATTCACAGTTGAGAACTGTAAAGAGATGTCCAAAGATGGCTCTACCTGTGTAGCACTTGCTACCATCTGGTGCAATATAGTCGGAATCTGGAAGCGTGTCAATGGTCCTGTAGCGAGATTGTTTACGCCACTCACCGAAGGACTCCATTTTGACATTTGATGCTCTTTTTTCAGTCAGATACATTGCTTTGAGTTGCTTCTCATCTCTTATCTCACTGTAAACATACGTATAGCATGATATAGCTAGGGACTTAGAGATATAGGGAATACCTTCGGTGGTAAATCCTAGTCCTGTTGCTGGGTTCCACTCACCCTTTCGTCGCTTATTGGTGTGTGATAGTAAGTATAGTCCACTTGTTTGGTCTTGGTCCGTGGCCACCGTTAGTTTACCGTATCTTGCGTGAATGATGTTTTTATCCAACTGCATTAACTTACGAGCCTCAGCAATCGCTTCTGGAGACTGAACAAAGTGTAGCTTCATAGCATCACCATCATAGTCTGCGTTGAAGGGAATACAAATAGTTGGATTCATTGCTAGTGACTTTGTTTTCATCACCTTTGCTCTAAGTGCGAGAACAGATTGACGGTGTAGTGATGGTGCTCGATTGAACAGGCCGACATCACCATTCTGAATGTGTCGCTTGACCAGTGCCCCTTCGATTACTCGTTCAACAGTTCTATCTGAGGCTCTAAACAAGTTGCCCTTTGACTTATTCTTTGTGTCCCCGTCTAGGTAAATGTGAGTGGCTCCAGGGTAGTTTCTAGGCCCATTAGTAACTAACATGCGCAGCATCTTAATGTTCTTTGCTGTGACTTTCTCAGACACCGTGCATTCCATGGCAACTTGTTGTGGGACTCCAACTTCATCAATCGCTAATGCTGCATGTGGGGTAATTGCTGAGTAACTTACTTGGTACACGTACTTTGACTGAAGGTTGTTTCTAAATCGGCCACGCTTACCAGATAGTCGGTTCATCAACCCTTTGTAGGAAACGCTTCGGGTCGTTCCGCCATAACCCCGCTCTTGACTAGTTCCGCCTGACCCAATGGCTCTCTTTTGATTATCGTAAACTCGTGACACTGCCAAGTATAGCATCTTTCTCCAGTAGAATGAGTTTCTATCTTCCAGCACACTCTTTCGCAAGTTCTCATTTGCGTTTACCACATCTTGGTACAGCTTAGTTAGGTCGTCCAAGTCCTTTGACTTTTGTCCTGGTAAGAGCCTTGCTGGGCGAACCGCATTTGGGGCCACAGGCATGTTTTTGAAGAACATATTCTCTGGTCTAGAGATTTTGTAGTCCAGTCCCAGATACTTACATTCCTCATCGGGTATGTTCTCTAAGATATTGAACACTGTCTGATTGTCAAATCCGACTGCACCTGACAGATATCTTTCGTCGGGAAGCGGGAAGTAAAATGCACCTTGTCGATGATTGAATTGCACACGAGGAGAGAACTCTCCACAGTGGGGGCAAGCCGCCTTTGTTTCTGGCTTTGTCCCATGATAGTCTGCAAATGGTGCATTCATGATGCTCCGAATCTCTGAGTAGCCCTTTGAATTACGCTTATTGAGCTTGAAGACATAGTCTACCCTCGTAGAGAGAGCCGATAAGACTCCTGTGGGCAGTGTTATCTTACTACAGTTAAAGCAGACCTTATTCAGCGCATTAAGAAGTGGGTCAGCCATCACACCACTAGACTTAACTATACCTAGATACATCAGCTTGGGCATTGGTTCAAACAAGTTTATGTGACCAAAATGACCAGGACAAGAGTTAGCAGAGTCCTCTCTGCTAAATGGGAGTGAGCAGGTGGGACACCTTCCTTCGCGTTGGTCTACTATGCCCATATGATAGTCATGAACTCCTTGCTCAATAGGAGACTCTGGGTCTTCTGGGTTGTTATATTGAAACGCGCCCGCCTGAATGACCTCAACTGCGGACATTGCCTCTATCTGTTCACTTGACATGAGCCCCATTTCTAGTGAGGCTATTTGCTTTGGGTCTGAGCACTCAATGGTGCTTGTAATATTCACCCTGTAGCTGAATAGAGGCATCTCTACACCTCGCTCAACTGCTTGCCTACTAGGTGTCTTGGGCATAACTTCTGTTATGGGTACTCGCAAAACTGCTCCGCTTAACCCAGGAACCACTGCGTTGGGATAATTTATCGACAAGTCTTCCATTGGTTCAGCCAAGTGGACCTCTACTAGAGTATACCGGGGCTCAGCGTACCTAAGGCCTGCGGCTTCTACTGATTCCATTAGGTAAAGTCGAGCACTTTGTCGGTCAGTTGGGACCCATCTATGGCGAAGTCGCCCAGCAGATAGGTTAAGTTTGAAAAGTCCTTCGTCGTCAAAATCATCTTCTGTCGCATACCAGTAGAACTTGTGGACCTCCATGCGACTCATCCCTCCGAAGTAGTCTCTACCCATAAGCCTAGTTATGAGCGTGTTCGTAGGCAAGTTGGTCGGCCATTTCGTTGAACACATTTCCATTATGCCCTTTTACCCACTGGAAGTCAATGGGGCAGGGTATCTGCATGCACTCCTCATCTATCTGTTCTAGTAGCATGTGCGTTGAGGGATTTTTTGTGACACCCTCGCCCAAGGCAAGGTCTAGCGCCGGTTGGCAGTCGCTGATGATACGAACTAAGTTAACTTCAGAGTGGCGAGTGAGCCTCTTTGCTGCCTGGAGCCCAACGAGCATGGCGACCAGCTCCGCAGATACTGTGTCAACTTCTCCGATGAATTTGCCCATAGTTTCGTGAACCTGACCTTCAATACACACCACTACGCCGACTCCCGAAACACCACCCTTGTGTAGCAACGTCGAGGCGTCTGTATATACGTTCACCTTCAAGGTATCACTCTTCTATAATAGAATGCGTTCTCTCCGTAAGTGATGCTATTTCGACTGATGCGAATAACTGAGTCAATAGGGGTGTCCACACCTTCCTCTCGAAGCACTTTGAGTGCCCTGTCTGAATGCTTGATTAGCGGAAGTTCCTCAAACGTCATTGAACGAACTTTAAGTTGCCTCTTTGCCTGCGCATCTGTGAGCACCTCGTGTTTAGGAGTGTGCTTCCAGAACATCTTAATCAGTCCAGACCAGTGTGTACTTCCTTTTCAACTATTCCCAATCGTCCCAGTCCTCGTCGCTCCACTCTTCGTCATCTTCATCACTGGGCTCAATTGGGTCATCTCCTGAGTTGATTTCGCTTAGGAGCTTATCTAGGTCTCCTTCGTCAGACTCTTCATCAGACTCTTCATCAGACTCTTCGTCAGACTCTTCGTCAGACTCTTCGTCAGACTCTTCGTCTGGCTCATCTTCTAATTCATCCTCTTCAATCTCGCCTTCATCTTCTTCATCTTCGTTATCGAGCATGTCAAAGTCAATATCGTCGTAGTCACTCCAATCTTCTTCATCTTCATCTTCTTCTACCTTGTTTGCAGATTTCTTGGCCGACTTCTTTGCTGGTGCTTCATCTGCTGAGTCCCCTTCAGAGAGTTCTCCTAAGTCCACTAGCGAGACTTTGTCGTTCTTTTTCAAGTCAAGGGCAGACAGAAATGCGTCAAGTTTGTTTTCGGCAGAGTCTTCACTCATGGCATCAATGCTAAGGGTTAATTCGACTGTAAAGGTCTTCATGATTCATCGACACTTCACTGGGTACTTAACTGTACTCTATGGAGTAATTTTACCTCTTTCTACAGCAAAGTGTTTAAGAACTCTATAGATATCGGAGTATTGTGTCTACAGGTTCGCGCGAAGAGAAGTTCACAACCGTCAGGATTCGGAAGGAGACCAAGAATTTGATTCAGAAGGTTGCTTTGAGTAGCGAAACCTTGTGGGAAACCATTGACAGAGTAGTCAAAGAACACACTGTTTCAAGGATGAAGTGATTAATATGGCAAGAGGTAAAGTACGGGTCATCAAGACCATTGAAAAGGCGTTTACTGCGTTCACAGAGCGAGACATCGAGTATGTTTCATTCAGTCAACTAAAGGACTGGATTAACTACAACACTAAGGACGGCATTTCGTCTCCACGGCTCGCTTCTTTCCTCAAAAAGCAGCCTCAGTTCGTTATGGTTGAGAAACTTCGCAGAGTTGGCTCTAATTCTACTGAAACCTTCTGGGCTCATGGTGAGCCAGAAGAAGAGTCGTTTGACTTAAACGGTTGGGTAAAGGTCAATAATGACTGATACCGGTATGCCTGACAACGTTATAGTAATGAGAAGAGGGCACTCACTGGGTGCAGCAATGGATAAACACAACTCCTGTAATGGGAGATAGTACCTGGAGCAACCACCTCGGGCAGCATGTAGACCCCGATGTAACCGCAATGAAGGCGAACGACACCATTCCTAATCTCAACCAGCACATTGAGTGCAATGGTGAAGACCATGAATAACGAAACTAAGGTTGGCGACGTCCCTAATGTCGCAGAGAAGAAACAGCTAGCTGAGTGCTGGGCACATGTTGTCCGCATTACACGGGGCTGGATGGATGACATCAGTGACCGAATGCCCTCTGTGGCATGGGGTGCTACTGCAGCACACCGAAACTTCATTGAATTCATTGAAAACATGTCTGAAGAGACCACGTTCAAAGAGTACAAGCGACAAGCTCAGCTATTGATGCTGATGCACGCACACGCTCGAAACGACATTTACGATGGCGTCACTTACAGCGTTAAGCTCGACAATGAAGGTCGAGCCTGCGAGGAGTGGCAAGACGTCAGTCGTGAAAAGAAAGACGTGCGTTCTCTTTGCCAAATCTGGTGGAAAAACCAGTAAGCTGTGACTTCTCAAAGACCGGTGCCAATGGGGCCGAAACGGGTAAATAAACTGCCCAAAATCGTCGTGTCGAATGTGACGGCGCACAACCAGAGTAACATGAGTAACGAAAGTGAAAACCAAACAACAACTAGAGATAAGATACCTAGAAAATCAATACACTTTGATGACGCCATTTACTATAATGGGGTTCATTACTTTTTTAAAACGTTAAGAAATCTTACTGAAGCAGACCTTGGGAGCAATTTGCTCTGTCTGTTCTCCGTTAAGGACGTATATGAGATGTATGGATGTACTAAGAGTACGTATGACACACACTGGGGAACAGGTGAAGTAATTCACCGATTCTCAGAGAAGTGGATATTAGACACACATCTCGTGACTAAAAAGGAAAAGGATATGATACTTGACTCAACTCACCACCTTCAATCATGAAGGAGGTCAACGCGACCACACTGGCTTCGGCCTCTGTGGTCGCCCCAGGAACTTGAGTTCCAAAGGATGGAAAAACATGAACAACGAAGAATGTGAAAGGATACACAAGAAAGGTATGCGAATTGGCTACGTGCTTGGACTGGTGTTTGCTGCGTTTGCAGCTTACATCACCCATGTATTGGGCTGATACCGGTATACTTACCGACGTATCTATATTGAGAAGGGAGAAGAGTCCTTCTTAGAACTAAACCAAAATGACTCTTACCAGATGAGTACGCGGGCACGAAGCCGTGGGGACGGAAGGACCCACCTGTGGATAACGTGAATACAGAGTATAGAACGTGTAAGTCGGGATAGTTCCCGCTTTGGAGGGTGGCCGCTCGAACCACCTCTCATCACCAGTGATAAGGCATCACAAGATGCCGAGCAGTAAAAAGCCGTTTCCATTTCGATGGACTAGAAAAGACGTGTGGACGACTGCTCAAAAATTAAAAATTAAACTCAATTCGCGCCGACGACGCGGATGACTGATTGCTTGAGACCTAAATTAAAAGGCGTAACTCCCGTGGAAACACGGTGAAGAATGGTCGTACAGTAATGCAAGATGAAAAACAGAAGGGTGACTACGAAGAGAACTTGTACGCCGAACATTAAACTCCCGTACCGGATTATGCCGGCGGAGTGTTCGTGCGAGGAAACTCACCCAGTAATCAGTTATCTTAACGCGAAGTTAACCAGAGAAAGTTTGAGAACTCGGTAGAGAGTGAATCAGAGTTGGAAGGGGACACCCGGAAGACAATGAGGAGCTATCGCTGACTCCGCAGAGAATAAAACCACTGCGTTAACAAATGAAATATGTAGTCTGGAGGCGAACTGCATTAACAAAACGCCAACGGAGGTACTTCGGCAACCTGGGTTAAACCCCAGGACGGAGAGTGATTGATACCAGTGTGGAAATAGGCTAGTAACCGAACTTTTACGCAAATGGTCATGATACGAAGTGCCATACTTCAGTGAGTGTAGGGGCTGAAGAGACCAGTACATTGAGTACAAACCAGTAACTTTGAGTTACACAAGTGACAATCCCTTGTATGGGATATACGACAACTGACTGTTACCAGCGCTGTCGTGAAGTCACCAAAAGGTAACGGTCGCTAAGAAAACCCTCGGGTCTTTCTTGACCTACAGCGGAAAAGAAGTAGGTTGGGCCGTGGTGTGCCCTGTAAAAAAATAGTAGCCGCGTACAAAAAGACCCATGTCTAAGAAGTGGGCCGAGTTACTTAGCACCACACCAGTACATTGAGTACACCAGATTGCCTACTACGAAGGCCCTCTCAGAGAGGAATAACCAAAGTGGTTTTGCTGCGCTCGGAAAGCGTGGCCAGACACCGCTTTCTTGATGAAGAGATATATCCAACACCTTGGACAAGTGTGGATGAAGGCTAAGTAGAGTCTCGATACCTATGATAGATTTATCATCTTGACTGGGTAGGGAAATCAAATGATAACTTGTGTTAAGGAACCCGTTGCCGGACGGAACCTTGCTGGTGGCTAACCAGTAAAGCACAAGTATAACACCGGTGGAGTGGTAACAGACTCGTAAGTCAATTTCGAAAACGACTGCGAAGAGTTATCCGGAGGGATGGGAAGAAAAGCGATTCAAAATCGCAGTGCCTACGGGCACAACCAAACCGGGCGAAAGCCCAAACAAACTATGAGGAGATAACCAATCTCCTTACCAGGATTAGACTATTTAGGTTGGGGAATAACCCGTAAAATCTACCTATTGAGGTCTGTAAGAGATGGATAAGTAACTAAGGGTGCGGGGCATTATGACCACCGCTGTAAAGGATACCTTGGTTGACTTGTGTGTCCCGACGTCTCGGAAGGCGTTATCCACCAGCACATTGAGTGCAATGGTGAAAACCATGAACAACAAAACTACGGTTGGCGACGTCCCTAATGTCGCAGACATGACAGCTTGGTATGACACGAACCTCCCAGACTGGGAGGCGAAAGCCAGACTTTGGCCAGGTCAATGTGAACACCCAACTGGGGGCCACGTTGACCTTACTGAGCTCAAAGAGAACAACAACGAGGACCGCTACATCTTCGGGATGTGTGACGAATGTGGTTGCATCAGCAGCCCTGACCCATTGGACCCGGCGGTGCATGAAGCACCGTACTTTATTCAAAAGTTCAGCGCGGAAAAGGTCTCTGACCTTCTCCGCCGTTCATCGCATGAACCAAACATGGACTACAAGTTCATGGAGATTCATGATGGCGAGAACTGGCAACATCCGACCCTGACCTGGGCAGAGTACCGCTCTGCTTGGTTCAGGGGCGAACGCCGCTGACTCGGTGATGTTCAACCATGTCTTACAACCAGGTCTCTGACCTGTACAACGCGACTGTGGTAGCCAAGGCTACTGCAGTTGCCACAAGATGAGAAGCTGCATCCGGCTTTTGGAACACTTCGGAAGGGGTGTAGCCAATAACAGGGGGCGGGAACTTGGAGTCCAGTAAACTAGTGTACCGATGGCCGTTTGTGCCATTGGCCCTATCTACCCCTGCGGGGGTAGGCTTAGTGTTGAAAGGCCCAGATGGGAATTTACCAGAATGAGTATACGCGCATGCGGAGAAGCATAAGTGTGTAGAGAGTGAAGATGAAAAGATAGAAAATTGAATCAACTATTACTAAGTAATAGCAATTGAAAGCCTACAAGTTCGGAAGGACAAGCGGCCCACAAAGGTGAAGGGTACATAGAAAAGGAAAACCTCGAATCTGATTATTGAAACTTAAAGCAGACTTATGTCACGAACTAAAACGTGAACACAGTGCATAAAAGCGGGTGGAACCGTAAGAGGGACGTCACGACCCCTACACATTCAGGACAGGACTTTCGATAATGATTGAGCCTGTACCAGAAAGAGGAAGGCCTTAAGGTCGGCAGTAAGAACTGAACTGTACAGCATGACCCACTCGTTATGACACGAGTGGTATTCGCAGTAAATCCAAGCCAAGGGAGGTGCAAGCTTCCTACACATCAACCTGTTGTGAGGTTAAGGTGGCGAGAGGGGACGTAAATACTAATGACTAGGAGAAATTGACCAGCGAGTAAGGGGCTGGGTCAATAGCGGGTGCGCTAGCACCCACCAGGGAGAAGCAAGGATTTGAAAAGAACACAATATTAAACGGGGCCCGTTCGCCCATCAAATAACCGGTGAAACCATTGAAAGAAACCAAGTCCTCTTCGGGGGCACCTGAAGAAAGCATCAACAGTAACATGTTGGTGCTTTCTTTTTTTTGGTTCGTGTACCGAATCAGACCAGATGAGTAAAACCGTCGATGACTCTGGGGACCAGCCCAGTGAGGAAGATGATAAACTGGAATGCCTCAAGTGTCAACTATGGT